>OUNM011253348.1_pt1 | contig 11428 bp, 11 predicted proteins | sample 1769961 | NCBI WGS metagenome assembly OUNM01 (sample SAMEA3914820, study PRJEB12502) | metagenome | biome: forest; material: soil | place: USA | collected 2012-03-12 | depth 0.3 m
GAGATCGCGCACCGTCCGGGAGGATGTGACGATCAGGGTGACGTTGATCTCGGGGTGCATTTCGCGGAATCGCTTGATGGCGCGCGGCACCAAAGATGAGCCGAGCGCTGAAAGCGAACCGATCTTGAGCTGGCCGGAGCCGTGATCGCGAATGCGCGCGGCGCTTGCCCGCAAGGTGTCGATGCCCCGGAAGGAGGTTTCGACATCCCGGAAAAACTGCCGCGCTTCGGGCGTAGGGATCAGCCGGTTGCGGACACGGGCAAAGAGCGCGAAGCCGACCGCCTTTTCAAGCTCGACGATCGAACGGCTGACCGCCGGCTGGGTGATGCCAAGGAACTCGGCGGCGCGCGAGGCGGTGCCCGAGCGCATCACCGCCGCGAAGGTCTCGATCTGTCGATGGTTCACGACCATCGCCATTGCGCTTGCCGCCGGCCTTGTCAATCGCTGCTCCGCCGATCAACGGAATGGTGCGCTGTATTGCAGGCCGCCCTTTGTCCAAAGATTGTTGACGCTGCGCGGCAGTTTCAGGCGCGAAGCCTCGCCGAGATTACGGTCGAAGGATTCGCTGTAATTGCCGACGGTTTTCACGATGCGCACGACCCAGTCATTGGAGACGCCGAGCGCCTCGCCGAAGGCGCCATCATTGCCGAGGAAACGCTTGATCTCGGGATTGTCGGATTTCCGCATCGCCTCGACATTTGCTTTGGTGATGCCAAGTTCTTCCGCATTGACCAGCGCCATCACCGTCCAGCGCACGAGGTTGAACCAGCGGTCGTCGCCCTGTCGCACCCAGGGGCCGAGCGGCTCCTTGGAAATCACCTCCGGCAAAAGCATGTGGTCATCGGGTTTAGCGAATTTCAGCTTGTCCGCGACAAGGCTCGACATATCCGTCGTGTAGACGTCGCAGCGGCCGTTCTCGTAGGCCTTGATGCCTTCGTCCGGTGTGCCGAAAGCGGCCAGCTCGTATTTCAGGCCTTTCGATTTGAAATAATCCGCAAGATTGAGTTCGCTGGTCGTGCCTTGCGCCACGCAGACCGAAGCGCCGCCAAGTTCGGTGGCCGATTTCACGTTGAGCGACTTGCGGACGAGGAAACCTTGACCGTCGTAATAGTTGACTGCGGTAAAGGTCACGCCCTGGCTGGCATTGCGCGAAAGCGTCCAGGTCGTGGTGCGCGGCAGGACATCGACCTCGCCGGATTGCAGCGCGATCAGCCGGTCCTTCGAGGAAAGCGGCACATAGGCGACCTTGTCGGGATCATCGAAGACGGCTGCGGCGAGAGCACGACAGATATCAGTGTCGAAGCCCTCCCACTTGCCTTCGGCATTCTGTTTGGAAAAGCCGGCCACGCCCTGGCTCGTGCCGCAGATCAGCTTCCCGCGATCGCGGATTGTCTTAAGCGTATCGGCCTGCGCCGCGCCACCAAACAGCACCAAGGCTGACGCCAGCGCGAGCGCTGTCTTCGTCTTGATCATCGATAATCTCCCGTTGGGTGCGGCGCGACGTTTTCGTCGTCGCCGCGAATTGCGGTTCAAGCCGCTTTGATTTTGCCCGCGTTTTCCAGTGCATAAAGCAGGCCATCGAGATCGTTCCAGAGATCGTCCGGATCTTCGAGGCCGACGCTGATGCGCAGGACCGTTCCCTCATGGGGCCAGGGGACGGCGGTGCGATCGGCCTTGACCGCCATCGGCGCGATCAGGCTGCGCGTGCCACCCCAGGAAGCGCCGATGGCGAAAACCTTCATTGCGGTCAGAGCCGGGCCGAGCTTCTCCTCGACGCCCGGCTTGAGCACGATGCTGAAGACGCTCGATGACCCGGCGAAATCCCGCTTCCAGATGGCATGGCCCGGTGAGGATTCGACCGCCGGATGCAGCACCAGCTCGACGGCCGGCGAGCGTGTGAGACGCTTCGCGAAATCCTCCGACACCCGACCCATATGCGCCAAGCGAAGACCCATGGTCTCGATGCCGCGCAGCGCCAACGAAACCTCGTCAGGCGAGACGCCGACGCCAAGCCCGCGCAATGTCTCCTTTAGCCTCTGGCGTAGATCCATGTCGGCCACCGTGATCGAGCCGAGCAGCAGGTCGGAATGGCCGCCAACATATTTGGTCAGCGCCTCTGAGGCGAAATCGACGCCATGAGCGAGCGGCTTGAACAGCAGTGGCGTCGCCCACGTATTGTCGCAGCCAGTCAGCACGCCACGCGCCTTTGCCGCCTTCACGATGGCCGGCACGTCCTGGACCTCCATGGTGCCAGAGCCTGGCGATTCCATCCAGACAAGCTTCGTATTGTCCTGGATGAGCTCGGCAATGCCGGCCCCGATCAGCGGATCGTAGACGGTATGCGCGATGCCTCTGGGGGCGAGATAATCGCGGCAGAACGAGCGGACCGGGCCGTAGACATGATCGGGGATGAGCACGTGGTCGCCGGGCAGCAGCACGGATAGCATCACGATGGTGACAGCCGCCTGCCCGGAAGGCACCAGCACGGTGCGCAGGCCGCCATGCAGTTGTGTCAGTTGCGCTTCGAGGGTGCGTGTCGTCGGGGTGCCGTGAAGGCCATAGGTGTAGCCGTCGAAGCCACGGCCATTACGCGCGGCAAAACTCTCGGCATCGTCATAGACGATGGTCGAGGCGCGATAGGTCGGCACTGCGAGGCTTGAAAAGCCCTCGTGCGAAACCACGGGATGATGAACGCAACGGGTAGAATCTCGCATGGCTGCCTCGCTTTTCTGTCCCGAGATTGGAACGAGCGGCGCGGGCAAACAATTGGCCGGGGCGAATGACTTTATGCGCCGGCCTTATGGTTTGAGACGACACAATTTATGATCTTGAATGCTGATGTGGCATTGCGCTCGTTGCCGTTGCTCAAAAGACATCCTAATGCTGATTGATGGGCAAAGCTGAAAGCATATTGCAGCAAGCCGGGCGGATGCTGGCCTCGGTGCTGCTCTGCTATGCGCTGGTGCTTCAGGCGCTATTCGGCAGTCTTGCCCAGGCATCGCCCCTCGCAACAGACACTTCTGCCTTCCTGACGGTGATCTGCCACGCGGACGGAACTGGCGACGCTTCATCGGGCGATCCAGCCAAGGATATCAAGGCCAATCACCACTGCGTTCTCTGCCAGTCTGGCGCCAGCGTTCCGGCCTTCCTGCCGCCCGCGCCGGAAGCCACGATCGGCATGATCGACCAACGGGCGTCGATTCTCGCCTATGGACGCCGGCAGGATCCCGCCACTGCACCGCTCTATCTGCCACCACGCCTTTCCCGAGGACCTCCACTCGCAGCCTGATCGAACCGCAACGCCAGCCGGCCTCGTCGAGACCGGTCGATCAGCCTCATTCCGAGTGGATTCTTCTCATGTCGATGTTCCGTATCACCACGTTTGCTCTGGCCGGATTCTGCCTGACTGCCAGCATAGCTTCAGCCCATATCACTCTCGAAACCCGACAAGCCCCGGTGGGCGCGGGCTACAAGGCCGTTTTTCGCGTGCCGCATGGTTGCGCCGGCTCGGCGACAACAAAGGTTCGTGTGCAAATTCCCGAGGGCGTCATCGGCGTGAAGGCCATGCCGAAGCCCGGCTGGACGCTCGAAACAATCCGGGGGCCGTACTCGAAGAGCTACGATCTCTATCACGGCAAGGTCTCGGAAGGAGCGAAGGAGATCGCCTGGTCCGGTGGCAAGCTGCTCGACGAGAACTACGACGAGTTCGTGCTGACCGGCTTCCTCAGCACCGATCTGAAGCCGGATACGGTGTTGTATTTCCCAACCGTACAGGAATGCGAAAACGGTGTGACGCGCTGGATCGAGATTCCGGCCGAAGGCAAGAAGACGGATGATTATGCACATCCGGCTCCCGGGTTGAAGCTACTGCCAAAGCCGCAATAGCAATCGACGCGTGCGCTTGATGCATGTCCGAACGCTTCTGGCAGTCCTCTGGCTTGTCTTCATGGCCGGGCCTGCGATGGCGCATGCCTCGCTCGTCTCGGCCGATCCCGCTGACGGCGCGGTTGTCGATGCCGCGCCGGCCATGGTGCGCCTGCGCTTCAACGAGCCGGTCGCGCCGGCGGTGATCAGGCTGATCGATGCGCAGGGCGGCAATCGCGACATTGCCGTCCACGCGCATGATGAGGTCATCGACATCGTCCTTCCGGCCGCCTTGCCGCGTGGGACGCAGACCGTCAGCTATCGTATCATCTCCGCCGATGGTCATCCCGTTGGCGGGTCGCTGCTCTTCTCGGTCGGCGCGCCGACGGGAGCAGTCGGCGCGGCGCAGCCGGCGACGGTCGGTCTCGCGCTGCTGATTTGGCTGGCGCGGATCGGCCTCTATATCGGCCTGTTCGTTGGCATTGGTGGCGTTTTCTTCGAGACTTGGGTCGCGCGGCGAGCGACGGCGGGAATTGCGGCCACCCGCTTGACGCTTGGCGTTGGCGCGGTTTCCGCCATCCTGACATTGGGGCTGCAAGGCCTCGACCTGCTCGGAATGCCGTTGGCATGGATTGCCTCTGCTGAGCCTTGGCGTGCGGCGGTCGGCACCTCCCTAGGCTGGCCCATTCTTGCCGGACTCGTCGCGTTTGGCCTCGCCGATTGGGCATCGCGTAGCCGTTCGCTGCTGCTCGCGCAGGAACTGGCGGGCGTGGCGTTGTTTACGGTTGGCCTTGCGCTGGCCGCTACGGGCCACGCGGCGAGCGCGTCGCCGCAATGGCTGACCCGACCTGCGGTCTTCACTCATGCCGTGGCCGTAGCCTACTGGGTGGGAGCGCTTGCGCCCTTGATCGTCATGATCCGAGAGAATGGCCCCGCGACCCTCGCGGTGCTGGAACGCTTCTCCCGCTGGGCGATGCTCGCCGTTGCCATGCTGGTCGCTGCTGGAGCGGTACTGGCGGTGATCCAGCTCGGCTCCATCCACGCGCTGTATGACAACGCCTATGGCTGGCTTCTTTCCGCCAAGCTTGCGGCGGTGCTGACCCTGCTCGGCCTGGCGGTGCTCAACCGCGCGCGACTCACGCCAGCGCTCATCCAAGGCGGGGAGCATTCGCGACAAAATCTCGTCCGGTCGATTGGCGCAGAGATCGGGTTGATGCTGGTCATTTTCGCGCTGGTCGCCGGTTGGCGCTTCACGCCGCCGCCGCGTTCGCAAACCGCCGCTGCACATCCTCCGCTGAGCCTGCACATCCATCAGGCGCGCGCTATGGCCGATCTCACGCTACGGCCTGGTCGGGCCGGCGCGAACGATCTTGAAATCGGCCTGCTCACGGGTGATTTCGGACCTTTGGCCCCGATGGAGGTCGCGGTGTCGTTCAGCCAGCCGGAGGCCGGCATCGAGCCGATCCTACGTCAGGCCGAGCGTGGGCCGGATGGCACGTGGCGCATTCGCGGGTTGCCGCTGACGGTTTCCGGCAAATGGCAGGTCAACGTGAATGTGCTCATCACCGATTTCGACGAGGTCAACCTGACCGATACGCTCATTGTGCCTTGAGCGGCGCTATTGCTGTTTCTGGTCAGCCAGTGCGATCCGCGCCACGGAGGTCATCCAGTCGATCGCGGCCGGCAGGATCTCATCGTTGAAATTGTAGCGGGAGTTGTGCAACTCGCCTTCTTCGCCTGCCGGCCCATTGCCGATCCAGATATAGGCGCCGGGCTTGTCGCCCATAAGGAACGAGAAATCGTCGCCAGCGCCGCTTGGCGAAAGGTCTTGCCGCACGGGAAGGCAAGCGACCCGCGCTGCCGCTGTAGCCATTTCGATTTCAGTTGGTGTGTTGATGATCGCGCGGCCGGTCGACAGGATTTCCATGTCGATCTCCATGCCGAAGCTTGCTGCGATGCCCCGGCCGATCCGCTCCATGGCGGCGATCACAGTCTTGCGAACATCCGCCTTGTAGGTCCGCAAGGTGCCGATGAGCGTGACGCTTGCCGGAATCTGGTTGCTGACCACGCCGCCATGCACCGAGCCGATCGACAGCACCACCGAGTCGGCCGGATCGACCGTCCGCGCGACGATCGATTGCAGCGCGACGATGAGGTGTCCGGCCGCGACGATCGGGTCGCGCGTGGTGTGAGGCCTGGCGGCATGGCCGGCAAGGCCGCGCAAGGTCATCTCCCAGCGCCCGCCGGCGGCCATCACCGGCCCGTTATGGACGGCGACGGTTCCAGCTTCGAGGCCCGGCCAATTATGAAAGGCAAAGACGCGATCCATCGGAAAACGCTCGAACAGCCCATCCGCGATCATCGCCTTGGCGCCGGCACCGTTTTCCTCGGCCGGCTGAAAGATGAAATGAATCGTGCCTTCCCAACTTGGGTCCGCGGCAAGTGTCGCTGCCGCGCCAAGCAGCGCGACCGTGTGGCCGTCATGACCGCAGGCATGCATGATGCCTGGATTTTTCGAGACATAGGGCAGATCGTTTTCCTCGGCGATCGGCAGCGCGTCCATGTCGCCGCGAAGCCCGACGGTCGCTTTATTTGTGCCCCGCTTGAGCGTCGCCACAATGCCATTGACGCCGATGCCGGCGGCAAACGGAATGCCCAGTTCGGTCAGCTTCTCCGCCACGAACCGGGCGGTCTCGCCTTCTTGCTCCGATAGCTCGGGATGCGCATGGAGATGCTGCCGCCATTCGGTCAGTTTCGGAATCAGGTCGTTCCGCATGGGAGCGTGCTTTCTGTGTTCGGGTGGAAAAATTACGGCTCATCGCACCGCCGAAACCATAAGGCGCGCTTCGAGGCGGCGGATGACGAAAACCATGCAAAGCGCGATCGACAGAAAGATCGCACCGACGACGACCATCGGCTCGGTATAGCGAAACGTGTCGGAGGCAATATCCAGTGCGGAGCCGAAAGCGTCCGGCACGGCGATGACCGCGAGATACGGCGTCGATTTGAAGATTGAAATGCAGTAGCCGCCCATTGGAGCTGCGATGTTGCGCAGCATTTGCGGCGCGATCACCAGCAGAACCGTTTGAAGCGGGCCAAGACCCAGTGCTTTCGCACCTTCCCACTGGCCGTGCTGGATGCTGTCGATTCCGGCCTTGAAGACTTCCGCGAGATAGCCGCTGTAGTAGAGGCCCAGCGCCCAGACGCCGACGACCAGGGCCGGCAGGCGAATGCCATAGACCGGCAGCACGTAATAGAAGAAATAGAGCTGCACCAGCACTGGCGTCGAGCGGATGAAGTCGATCACAAATCGGAGGCCAAGGCGGGTGAAACGGTTTCGGCGGCGTGTCACCTCAAGCACGAAGCCGAGCAGCGCAGCGAGCACGCAGCTCAGCACCGTAACGAGCAGGCTGGTGCCGAGCGCCTTGACGACCGGCGGCACGACGGAGACCGCAAAGGCGAGGTCAAAGCTCATGACCAAGCCTCCTGCCTATAGACGCCCGCCGCTCAAGCCAGCGGCCGGCGATCGTCGCGGGATAGCAGATCACGAAATAGGCGATGAGCAGCGCGAGATAGACCTTGGGCGGGTTGTAGTAGATTTGCGAGATCTCCTTGGCTCGGAAGGTCATGTCGGAAAGCGTGATCAGCGAGACCAGCGCCGTGCCCTTCACTAGTTGGATGAACTGGTTGACGAAGGTCGGCATCATCATCGCCAGAGCCTGGGGCAGCTCGATGAGCAGCAGGATTTGCCAGGCGCGAAGCCCCAAGGCCCTGCCAGCCTCCGCCTGCCCCTTGTCCAGGGCCTGCAACGCGGCCCTTACGGCTTGGCTGCCATAGCCGCCGATATTCAGGCCCAGCACCATCGCGCCGACCGTCAGTCCTGAAAGCCGGATGCCGAAGGTCGGGAGCGAATAGTAGAAGGCATAGAGCAGGATCAGCACCGGCGTGCTGCGCCAGAATTCGATGAGCGTCGTTACAGCGGCATGGGGCAGCCCGCGGCTGTGATGCTGGGCGATGCCGCCGATAAAGGCGAAGGGCGCGGCGTAGAGCATGCCGAGCGCCGTCACCGCCGCCGTGATCCGCAATCCCTCGAAGATGCCGGCTAGAATTTCCGCAAAGGTCACGAGCGATGCCCGTCCGTTGCTTCAGTCATTGCCGGCGCAGACCTCGGCGCTGGTGATCGCCGGCGGCGCTTCCGCACTGCTGAAACCGTAGCGTTCCATCAGCTTCTGTAGCATGCCATCCTGCTTCAACTTGGCGAGTTGCGCATTGTAGAGTTCACGCAATTGCGTTTCATCCTTGCGGAACACGGTGCCGGTATACATTTGCGCCGGCCGGCCATCAGGCTTCTTCAGGCCTTCGAAGGGCAGAGCGCGCTCGATGCCCTGAATGTTGGCGTCAGCAACGACACCGGCGACGCTTGGCGCGGAGAGTGTGCCGGCATCGATCCGGCCGGCCAAGATCGCGCTGACGATCGCCTCATTGTTCGGGAAATAGGCCATCTGGCTTTCCGGCACGCCGGCTGCGAGCGCGTTCTTGGCGTTCTCGGTGCCGCGTCCGCCGCCGAGCTTAGCATCGGCGTTTTTGGCGAAATCGGCGTAGCTGTGCAGCTTTTTGGGATTGCCCTTGACGACGAGAAGTCCGTCACCGGCCGCCAGGTCCGGTTCGCCAAACAGCACCTGCTGGCAGCGCGCCGGCGTGATTGCGACGCCCGAAGCGATCATGTCGAAGCGATTGGCCAACAGGCCGGGGATCAACGCACCGAAATCCGCAACGACGAAGTCGAATTTCGCGCCGAGCGGCTCCAGTGCCGCCCGCACGACATCCGGGTGATAGCCGACGACATTGCCATCCTTGTCGCGATATCCCCAGGGTGTGCGATTGTGGATGCCAACGGTGAAGGTCTTGCCGGCCAACGGCTGGTCCGCCGCTGATGCTGGCCTTGCCGGCAGGCCAAGAGCCAGCAGGCCAAGAATGCCAAGCCGTGCGATCATGCGGCGGTTGATCCAGGATGTCATAATCTTCCCCTCCAGAGCGCGAAGCGCCGCCATGCGGCTTTGCGCCTGTCATGGCCTTCGAAATTGCGCATTCCACGATAAGCTCGGCGTTGGTTCGCTCAACTGCGGCTCGCACATGAGTTCATGCCCAAAACTGATGGTTCGGCGCATGACGAAGCGCTTCAACTTCAGAAGAGGCTCGGCAGAAGATTCGAATTAAAATCGGCCTTGGAATTTGAGAACCTGCCGAAAGGCAGGTCTCGCACCAATTCAGCCTTCATTCTTGTCGGTCGATAAAGCGACGAGTATCGCTTTAAGTGCTGCATCCCGCTCCGCCGTCATTTCGGATATCGAGCGGCCGCTAGCGGTTTTTTCCGTGCCCGTGATGACAGTTTCAATAAAGGCCGGGTCCATTGTTGGCGATCCCAGCGAAGCCCAGCGTCGCGTCTGGCTTGGCAGGAGATGGGACATGTAGTGCCTTATGCCGCCTTCGCCGCCAGCAAGATGGTAGGTCTGAAAGGGGCCCATGAAGGCCCAACGCAGGCCGGGGCCGAACCTCACCGCCTTGTCGATGTCTTCGATGTCGGCGATGCCTTCCTGAAGCACATAGAGCGCTTCACGGACAAGGGCGGCCTGCAGCCTGTTGGCTAGATGTCCAACGGCTTCCTTCCTTAAAATAATCGGCTCCCGGCCAAGCGTCTTGTAGAACTCATGGGCGATTGTGATCGCCGGACTATCTGGGCGCTTTCCGACCAGTTCCACCAATGGCACGAGATGAGGTGGATTGAAGGGGTGCGCGACGACGATCCGCTCCGGAGACTTCGCCTTCGCGGCAATCGTCGAATGCGTGAGCGCCGTCGTGCTTGAGGCAATGATGCAATGTGTCGGCATAGCCGCTTCAAGGCTGGCGAGCAGTTCAGCTTTGATGTCGGGATTTTCCGGAGCGTTTTCCTGGATGAGGTCGGCGTTTTCCGCGGCGGCCTCGGTGCTCGCGGCAAAGCTCAGCGCGCCGTCACCACCCCAATTTTTAGGCCGCGCATCTGGCAAGATGCGTTCGACGGCGGCGCGCAATCTGTCTTCCGCGCCGGCTCTTGGATCGAACGCGAAGACATCATAGCCGTGGCCGAGGAAAAGAGCGGTCCAGCTTTCACCGATCGTTCCCGTTCCGATGACGGCGATTGTTTTTATCTTGGTCATGACGCCTGCTGCTCCCGATCCGATAACTTCGATTTCGAATCTAAGCTGATTGACCTGCATGTGTCGTCAGCTTCGTGATAGCGATCGTCGCACGAGTGCCGCGGCGAACCGAAGGCATGGCGCTGGAATAATCATAGAGGAGGCATGTCCGTGATGCAGGAAGTCGAATGGGCGCGGATGACGGCGCCAGAGCTGCGAGCGATTGCCGGCCGCAAGAATGCGACCGCGATTCTCCCCGCCGGCTCGTTGGAGCAGCATGGGCCGCATCTCGCAGTCATCACCGACACGGCAAGCGCTTCGGCGGTCGCGATCGAGGGAGCCAGGCGCGTTGAAGGCAAGTTGCCTGTTGCTGTCCTGCCGGGGCTTTGGCTTGGCATGAGTGAGCATCACCTGCCTTTCGGCGGCACCATTAGTGTCGATTACCAGGGCTATTACGGCGTCCTGCGCGGCATCGTGCGCTCCTTGCGGGCGGTCGGCTTTTCGCGGCTGTTCGTTGTCAACGGTCATGGCGGGAATATCGAGCCACTGGCCGTCGCCACGCGTGAACTTTCGGTCGAATTCGCCATGCCAATCGCCGCCACGACGCCCTGGATGTCAGCGGCAAAACAGCTTGAGCCGGTTTTCGAACGCGATAGTTGCGCGCTCCATGCCTGCGAGGGCGAGAGTTCGCTGATGCTGCATATCGCGGGCGATATCGTGAAGGCGGACAGGTTCGACGAGGCCATGCAACAGCGGCCGGAACCGGTGAATCCGCCGCCTGGCTATTCGCGCTTTTATTCGATGGCCGAACGCGCGCCGATCACGGGAACCATGGGCGATCCACGCGTTGCGACCGCGAAGAAGGGCGAGCAGTTCCTCGCCATCATGGGACAAGCCGTCGCGGACGCGCTGCTTGACGAAAAACTCTGGTCTCCCCCTGATCCGGTCTGGCGGGAAGGTCGTGGGCAAGGGGCGACGGCAAACCGAGACAATTGATAGCCTTGTCGACTCAACCGACCACCGTTTTTAAGCTTGTAGAGGGACTATCCATGCAAACATCCTGGCGCGCCGATCCGTTGACCTGGGGCCATGGGCCACGGGTCTTGGAAATGTTTCTGGAGCCGACATGTCCTTATTCTGTGAAAGCATTCGGCAAACTCGACGATCTGCTGGCGCAAGCCGGTGAGGAGCTCGTTACCGTCAAGCTTCGGCTGCAATCCCAGCCATGGCATTTATATTCCGGCGTCGTCACACGCTGCGTGCTGGCGGCTTCGACATTACCTGGCGGCAAGAGCGCTGCGAAAGCCGTTCTCGGGGTTGTGGCGGCGCATCGAGAGGAGTTCGAGTTCGAACGTCATTGCCGGGGTCCGAACCTCGACGCCTCGCCGAGC
>OUNM010280844.1_pt1 | contig 11423 bp, 10 predicted proteins | sample 1769961 | NCBI WGS metagenome assembly OUNM01 (sample SAMEA3914820, study PRJEB12502) | metagenome | biome: forest; material: soil | place: USA | collected 2012-03-12 | depth 0.3 m
AGCCCGACCGAGGCCGAGCGCACGAAGTGGGTCAATTACGTGCAGATTGCAGGCAAAACGCCGCGCGCCACGATTCCTCCCCCCAAGCGCGGCGGCCCCGGCGTAGGCCCGCTCGGGCGCCTCGGCAATCGCGTTCCGCCCGTCGATCCACGTCGCGCCGCGTACGAGGACGTCATGTGGGCGCTCCTGAACTCGAGCGAGTTCGTCTTCAACCACTGAGAACAGAAGGTCGGCTCATCATGCTCACTCGAAGGAATCTGCTGCACGCGGGAGTGACGTCGGGGCTCGGCCTCGTCGTCTCGAGCTGGCTCGAGCGCGTCGCGCGGGCCGATACGGCGCCGGGCGCAAAAACGGCGCCGTCCGCCGCCAAGGCGAAGAGCGTCATCCTCCTCTACATGAACGGCGGCCCGAGCCACATCGACACGTGGGACCCGAAGACCGGCAAGGTGGCGGGCCCCGCAAAGTCGATCAAGACGAGCGTCCCGGGCGTGATGATCAGCGAGCACATGCCGCAGCTCGCGCGCGTGGCGAACAAGCTCGCCATCGTGCGCGGCATGACGAGCAAGGAGGGCAATCACCAGCGTGCGCAGTACCTCCTTCGCACCGGCTACTCGCCGAACCCGACCGTCGCGCATCCCACGCTCGCAGCCTGGGTCGCGAAGCGCTTCGGTGAGCCCGCGACGGGTCTGCCCGGCAGCGTGAGCATCGGCGGGCCGAGCATCGGGGCCGGCTTCTTCGGCGTGCAGTACGGGCCGTTCGTGGTGCAGACGCCGGGGCAGCTCCCGCAGAACGTGGGCTACGGGCCGGGCGTCGACGACGCGCGGTTCGAAGCGCGCAAGGGCCTCCTCGACGGCCTCGACTCCAGCTTCGCGACGCAGACCGGCGACGTGAAGATCGAGGGCCGCCGGCAGCTCTACGGCAAGGCCGATCGCCTGATGCACGCGAGCTCGCTCAAGGCGTTCGACGTGTCGGAAGAGACGGAGGCGGTGCGCAACGCGTACGGCGACACCGCGTTCGGGCGCGGTTGTCTCACGGCGGCGCGCCTCGTCGCGTCGGGCGTTCGCTTCGTCGAGGTCACGCTCGACGGCTGGGACACGCACACCGACGTCTTCGATCGCACGAAGAGCCTGATGGGCACGCTCGATCCCGCGATGGCCGCGCTGCTCGAGGATCTGCAGCGTCGTGGCATCGCCGACAGCACGCTGGTGGTGTGGATGGGCGACTTCGGTCGCACGCCGAACATCAACGGCAACGGCGGACGCGATCACTTCCCGAACGCGTGGAGCGCGGTGCTGGCGGGCGGCGGCATCCGTGGCGGCGTCGTGCACGGCGAGACGGATGCCGACGGCGCGAAGGTCGTGAAGGACGCCGTGACCGTGCCCAACTTGCTCGCGACGATCGCGACGACGCTGGGGATGGACCCCGCGGAGATGGCGCAATCGCCGGCGGGCCGGCCGATCGCGCTGACCGACGGTGGCGCGCCGGTGAAAGCGCTGCTCGTGTAGGCGGCGTCGGATCTGAAAGACGAGAGGCGCTCGGGCGTCAGCGATCGTCGGACAGCGACGCGAACGATTCGCGCATTCCGAGATCGACGTACGGGATGCGGCCGTTCGCGTCGCGCGTGCTCGGCGCGTCGGCGTCGCTCGTCTCGCGAAGGCGCGCCGCGCTGCGGAAACGAAGCACGAGCAGGAGCAGGAACACGATGCCGAGCGCATCCTCGACCGCGCCGTGCGTCGGCTCGGCCGCAGACGCCACAGGCGCTGCAGACGCGGAGCATCCGCCGCCCGCCGCCGGATCGCGCGCGCCCGTCGGATCGAGCGCCGGGCCGCCCGCCGCGGGATCGCTCGGCGCCGCAGGTGCCGCGTTCGCGGCGGCGGCGCCGCTCCCGCTCGCCGGCGGCGGAAGCGTGTCGGTCCCGCCACCCGCGCCGGCGTCCTTCGCGGCGCGCGGATCCGGTTCACCTTCGAGCCATGGCGTCGCGCCTGCCTCGGAGAACGCGCGCAGCGTGAGCGCTTGCGACGCGTGGAGCTCGGCGTACACCGCATGCGCCGTCGCCCCGAGACACGTGCTCGCAGCGTTCGCGGGATCGCGCGGCTTGCCGTTGCCGGCGCGCGACGCGACGCCGACTACCGCGCCGAGCGCCGTCAGCGCAGGGCTCCCGCTGTCACCCGAGCACGCCGACTCGCCGACGAGCAGCTCGCCGTCGCCGACGCCATACGTCGGATCGTCCGGATACGCCATCGGTCCCATCCCGATGAGCGAAATGCCGTCACGACGCATGCGCTGCGCGGGAAGCGTGCCGAGCTCGGTAATCCCGAAGCCGACCACCACCAGCGGATCGGCGGGCGCGGCCGCGGCGAGACGTACCGGCGAGATCGGCGACGTGATCGCCTTGTCGAAGATCACGAACGCGAGATCGTGATTGCAGATCGTCGTCGCGGTCGCGTCGACGACGAGCGACTTGCCATGCGCGCTCGCGCCGGCCTCCATCGTCGTGTCGGGCGCGACGCCGCCGGTGGTCGCGTAGACCGCCAGCGTCGTCGGATCGCGATCGCCGTGCAGGAGCGCACCTGCCACCGGCTGGCCCGTCGAGTCACATGCCGCCGTCGCGTCCGTCGCGGAGACGCAGTGCCGGGCCGTGAGCGCGAGGTTCGCCGCGACCATCGTCGCGGTGCACAGACCGACGCGCACGCCATTCTCGAAGCGTGCCAGCGCGACGACCGAATCCTGATCGGCACCCGACACCATCCCACCTACGATGGGCTGGATCGCCCGGCCCATGTGGGTCTGCTGCTCGTGGCCATCGGCGGGCGCGGCGCACGCGCCGAAGACGAGACCGGCAGCCGCAAGTACCAGGAGTCCTTCCACGCGAAGCGCGGTCTTCCTCTCCTGCTGCAATCGAGCGGCGCGCACGGAGAGCCTCCTCGCAACGGCCGTGCCCGGTCGGCTCACGCCGTCGGCTCGCGCCGTCGTGTCACGTGATCGCGCGGTGAGCGAGCAATGACCGAGCGGTGAACGACGATCGCGGTCTGGCTCCTCGCGCTAGCGAAGGAACCAGGCCGCGATGCCGCTTCCGGCGATCGCGGTGGCGAGGACCACGGCGATCACGAGCCAGGGACGTGGCCCGGACGCGCGCGGCTCGGGACGCGAGTCACGCGAGTCACGCGAGTCACGCGAGCCATCGGAGATGCTGCGGGCGGCGCCGTGAGCGGCCTCGCGTCGAGCGTGGGCTTCGGCCTGCTCGCGCGCGTAGACGCCGCTCGGCACGACGGGCACGCGGGGATCGCTCGTCGGCCGTCCGCTCGTCGCCGGATGCGCCGAATGTGCCGGGTGCGCGGGATGCGTCGGAAGACCCGGGTTCGTGATCGGCCTCGCCAACGGCATCGTGCGGTTCAATTCGGGCGCGCTGCCCGGCGCGCCGCTCGCGAGCTGCGCCGCGACGCGATCTCCGACGGCGACCTTGAGCGGTACGGCGAGCGGCATCGTCGCTCCCTTCGCGAGCATCTGTTCCGTCGGTGCTGCTGCTCGTCCCTGGACTGCGCGCTCCGCAGAGATGGGTTCCGCCATGTCGACGATCGCGGTGGGCGCGTTGCTGGGCGTCCGCGCGCTCGCGGCGAGGTCGTCGACGGTCTTGTCGAGCTTCGGAAATGCGCGACTCGCCGCCTGCTGCGGTTGCGATCCGATACAGGCCCGAAGCGCGTGAGCCGCTGCTTCCATCGTGGGAAAACGATCGCGCGGGTGACGCGCCATCATGCGCGCGATGGCGCGACCCAGATCGGGCGACGCGCCGCTGGTTCGTTCGTGGACGGGCACCACGGTGCCGGCCAGCGGCCCACCCGCGTAGATCCCGGTCACGAGCTCGTACGCGGTGAGCCCGAACGCGTACTGATCCGCGCTCGCGTCGGCAGGCGAGCCCTCGAGCTGCTCGGGCGCCATGTAGCGAGGCGTTCCGAGGACCTGGCCCATGAGCGTCTGGAACTCGGCAGGGTTGCCGTTCACGGCGACAGGCTTCGCGAGCCCGAAGTCGAGGACCTTCACGACGCCCTCCTCGGACACCATGATGTTGCCCGGCTTGACGTCGCGATGAACGAGCCCGGCTCTGTGTGCCGCCCACAACGCGCGTGCCGCGTCGACGAGCCACGAGACCTTCGTGTCGAGTGAGACGTTGCTCTGCGTCGGCCCGAGATACTTCCGGAACGTGACGCCGATGACGAGCTCCATCGCGATGTACGCGATGCCCTCGGCCTCGCCGAGCTCGTAGATCGCCACCGAGTTCGCGTGATTCAGCGCAGCCGCCGCACGAGCCTCACGCAGGAGACGCGCCACGCCGCCCGCCTCGGTCACGGTCGTCGACGCATCGGCGTCGGTGCGGAGGACCTTGAGCGCGACAGGCCTGTGCAAGCGCGTGTCCAGGGCGCGATAGACCTCGCCCATGCCGCCGCGGCCGATCAGGCTCTGGATCTCGTACCGTTCGAACGTCGATCCCGGCGTCAGAGGCACATGGCGACCGTACCAGGCACGGAAGCGCCTTGCGATGTAGGCGCGCGGCGAGGATCGCGGTAAAAGGGCTGGCAGAAGCATGACCACCACGCCGACCTCGCAGACTGCTGGCACCCCCGCTGGCGGTTCGACCATCAGCCAATCTGCGGCATCCGCAGACCCGCATGCGCGCCTCTCGCCGGAGCTGAGCCTGCGGATCTACGATCTCATGCTGCGATCGCGCGTCCTCGAGGAGCGCTTGATCACGATGTACAAGCAGGGCGACGGCTACTTCTGGATCGGCGGCCCCGGCGAAGAGGCGTTCAACGTCCCGCTCGGCCTGCTCGTCGACAAGGGCCAGGGCGTCGACCACGACTACCTGCACCTCCACTATCGCTCCAGCGGCACGCTGCTCGCGATGGGCGCCGATCCGATCGACTCCCTGCGTCAGATGAAGAACACCGCGACCGACCCGTACTCGCGCGGTCGCAACTTCGCCGGACACTACTCGGTCCGAAAGTGGAACGTCGCGCCGGTCAGCTCGCCCATCGAGGTGCAGTACTCGATCGCGATCGGAACCGCGCAGGCGCAGTCGAAGCACGCGAAGCGCGGCGCCGGCAAGGGCATCACCATCGTGCAGGGCGGCGACGCCGGCACGGCCGAAGGCGACTTCGCGACGTGCCTCGTGTGGAGCGCGCGCAAGGGTCAGGAGCTCCCGATCCTCATCATCGTGACGAACAACAAGTTCGGCATCTCGACGCCGTACGCCGGCCAGCACGGTGAGGACCAGATCGCCGATCGCGGCACGGCCTTCGGGATGCAGACGGCGACCATCGACGGCAACGATCCCGAGGTCAGCTACGCCGCGCTCAAGAAGGCGATGGACTACGTTCGCACCGAGCGGAAGCCGTACCTGCTCGAGGCCATGGTCTCGCGCCTGCACGGTCACTCGTCGGCGAGCGGCGCGAACTTCGTGAAGGAGGAGGTCGACTGCCTCGCGCGCTTCGAGCAGCGCCTCGAGGAGAAGAAGGTACTCAGCCGCGCCCAGATGGACGAGATGCGTGCGAAGTACACGCAAGAGCTCCTGGTCGCGAGCCAGAAGGTCCGCGAGGAGCCACAGCCCAAACCCGAGACGGTCTGGGACTACGTGTTCGCAGAGAAGAACTACGTGGGAGGCGAGAAGTAGATGGCGACCATGGTGCAGGCCATTCGCATGGCCCTCCACGTCGGAGAATCGAAGCTCGGAGTCACCGACATCTTCGGTGAGGATGTCGGCCCGCCTCTGGGCGGCGTCTTCACGGCAACGCAGGGCCTCGAGACGACGTGGAACACGCCGCTCGACGAGCGCGGCATCGTCGGCATGGCCATCGGGCTCGCGCTCGCGGGGCGGAAGCCGGTCGCCGAGATCCAGTTCTGCGACTACGCGTTCAACACGGTCGACCTCCTCAAGATCGCGGGCAATACGTACTGGTCGAGCGGCGGCGACTGGAACGTGCCGCTCGTGATGATGACGCCCGTGGGCGCCGGCATCCGCGGCAGCATCTATCACTCGCACTCGTTCGACGCGCAGGCCACGCGCATTCCCGGCTGGAAGATCGTGATGCCGTCGAACCCGCGCGACGCGTACGGGCTCTTGCTCAGCGCGATCATGGATCCGAACCCGGTGATGTTCCTGAAGCCGAAGGCGCTCCTTCGCGTGAAGGGCCGCCCCGGCGAGGACATCCCGGGCGAGCCCGGTGACGACAAGATGCTGTCGAAGATGATCGACGCGCCGCTCGGCGATCGCACGAAGTGGAAGCCGGAGTGGCCGAAGCTCGAGGAGCTGTTCATCCCGATCGGCAAGGCGCGCATCGCGCGTGCCGGCACCCAGGTGACCGTGCTCACGTACGGACGCAACGTGCCGATGTGCGTCGCTGCTGCCGAGGAGCTCGCTGGCGCAAGTGACGGGCCCATCGACGCCGAGATCGTGGACCTTCGATCGCTCCATCCCTACGACTGGGACGCGATCAAGGAGAGCGTCCGCAAGACGAACCGCGTCCTCTGCGTCAACGAGGACACGGAGATCACGAACTTCGGCGAGCACCTCATCCGGCGCATCTCGGAGGAGCTGTTCTACGAGCTCCACGCTCCGCCGAAGCTGCTCGCCGGCGCGCATCTCCCGGGCATCGGCCTCGCCGACGCGCTCGAGCACGCCAGCGTCCCGCAGAAGGACGGCATCAAGAAGGCGATCGTCGCGCTCGCCAAGCACGAGCCCTGAGCGCATCATAGTCGGGTGAGAACCGCGCTTCGACGGCCGCTCGCGGCGCCTGCGCTGGTTGCGCTCGCGGCCGTCGCGGCCGTCGCGGCCGTCGCATCGTGCGGCGCTTCGGGGTGCGCGTCGTTCTCTGCGACCCAAGATGCCGTGCCGGACGGTGGCATCGCTGCCGATGGCGGCGGAGTCGAGACCGGCGCACTTCCCGACGCCCAGCCGGACGCACCGCCGTCCGGCCCTTGCGGTCGACCGCCGCTCACCACGGCCGAATCGCTGGTCAGCGACCAAGCCACGATCGTCGCGTTTGCCGTCGATGCCGACGACGTCTTCTGGGCAACGACCCAGGGCAACGGCGAGCTTCGAAAGCACTCTCGGACGATCGCGGGCGCGTCGTTCACGACGCTGCTGGGCGGCACGCCGGCGCGCAACGTCCTCTCTGCCGTGGTCGTGGGAGCGTTCCTCGCGTGGACGGCGACCGATGCTGGCGTTCGTACCCTCTACTCGATGCCCACGGCGGGAGCAGCGTCGGCGACCACGGTGTTCGACGCTGCTGACGGACCAACCGCGCACCTCGAGGCGCTCGACGCGACGAACGTGATCTTCGCGCGCACGAGCGGATTGCTCTCGTGCCGGGTCGACACGCCGTCCTGCGGACCTACGCCGGTCACCACCGATAACGCAATGCTCGGCACCACTCTCTACTCGTTCAGCGATCCGTACCTGTCGTTCATCGCGCCTACCTCGACGAGCAACGGATTGTACAGCTGCCGCGCGACGAGCTGCGCCGCAGACGCCGGGGCTCCCGTCGCCGACCACCAGCAGGACGTCACGGTCATGACGTCGGACACGGACGCCGCCTACCTCGCGACCGCCGACGGCATCGTGCGTCGCATTGGTCGCGACGGGAGCGTCACGGTCCTCGCGACAGGCCTCGAGCCGACATCGATGAGCGCCAGGGACACGAACGTGCTGATGACCACGGGCGCCGGTCTCGTCGCCGTCCCGAAAGCGGGCGGATGCGTCGATACCCTCGTGGCCGGGCAAGTGACGAACGTCGTCGAGCGAGCCGGCTCCGCCTACGTCGTGCGTGACGGCGGAGAGATCCTGCGCGTCCCGGCGCGAAGCCCGTGACGACGTTCGAGGGCGGCTGTCACTGCGGGCGCGTACGCTTTCGCGTGCGCGTGCGTGTCGACGACGGCAGCAAGCTCGAGGCGATCGACTGCAACTGCAGCATCTGCACGAAGAAGGGATTTCTCCACCTCATCGTGACGAAGGAGGCGTTCGAGCTCGTCTCCGGTCAGGCGGACCTGACGACCTACACGTTCAACACCGGCATCGCGAAGCACACGTTCTGCCGCGTCTGCGGAGTGCATGCATTCTACACGCCTCGGTCGCACCCCGACGGCGTCGACGTGAACGTGCGCTGCCTCGACGGCGATGCGATGGCTCGCTTCGCCGTCGTGCCGTTCGACGGCAAGCACTGGGAAGACAACGTCGAGACGATCCGCTGAGCGCCATTCGCTGCGGTCGGGGCCTCGTGACTACGAGTGAGCCTCGACGAACGCGGGCCTCGTCATGATCGACGAGAGATAGCGTGTGACGGCCGGACTGTCGCCGATCACGCCTGCCATCTTGGCCCACGCGAGCGCGCCACCCGCAAGGATGTCGGCCGCGGAGAACGTCTCGCCGAGGATGAACGGCGACTTCGACAGCGCTGCTTCGAAGCGCGGCTCGATCTTGGAGGCCCAGTTCTTCTTCGCGCGATCGACGAGCGCAGGGATGCGCTTCGCTTCGGGGAGGAACATGGTGTGGAACATGATCGTCTCGAGGCAGGGATCGGCGTTGGCGGGCACGTAGACCATCCACTCGTAGTACTTGCCGCGCTCCACCGTGCCGACCTTCGGCGCGAGGCGACCGTCGCCGTAGCGATCGGCGAGATACATGCAGATCGCAGAGGACTCGATCAGGATCACGCCGTCGTCCTCGAGCGCCGGCACGAAGCCGTGCGGATGCACTGCCTGCTGGTAGTCGGGCTTGCGGCCGTCGCCGGCGAAGACGTCGACGGGCTGGATGTCGCAAGGCACGCCGAGCTCGGCGAGGATCCAGCGGACGCGCGCAGAGCGCGTGCGCGGCGAGTGATAGAGCTTCATGCCCGCGAGTCTAACCGACCCCACGCTTGGAGGCGGGCGCCTCGGCGTCGCCGAACACGGTTTTTCCGCCGTATTCGTGCGATCGCGCGCGTTCGCGGGCGACGAAATCGTCGAAGCCCGGGCCGGCGAGCTTCTTGGCGGTGCGCTCGATCTTGCGCGCCTCCTCGTCGAGACGGCGAATCGCGAAGAGACGATCGCTCCGTCCGATGCGCGCCGAATCGACCGCGCGCTTCATGACGCGGATGGTCTGGTCGTAGACCTTGAGCGGGACCGGGTAGGGGTGACCGTCCTTGCCGCCGTGCGCGAGCGAGAAGCGCGCCGGATCCGAGAAGCGGCTCGGCGTTCCGTGCAGCACCTCCGCGACGAGCGCGAGCGAGAGCAGCGTGCGTGCGCCGACACCGGGCGTGGCGAGGACGTCGGCGAAGTCGATCGGCCCGCGCTCGTGAGCCGCGGCGAGCGCGGCGTGCAGCCGCTTCATCACGACGTCCTTCGACGTGAGGTGGTGACGCATCGGCAGCTGCAGCTGCGGTGATGGAGAGGTCGAAGCCGAACGTGGGCGCTCGAGGCGGATCACCTCGGCGAGGATCCGATCCGGGCCCTCCTTGATCAGCTCGACCTGCGCGCTGCGCGACGCACGCGCGCGCGCGTCGACCAGGTTGACGATCTCGCCGACCGGCTCGCCCTCGATCGCGGCGTGCGGCTCCTCGACGAAGCTCTGGAGACCCTCGGAGAGCCAGTGATAGCGACGCGCCAGCTTCCGGCCGCCGTTCATGCCCTGCTGCACGACGGTCCAGTCGCCTTCCTTCGTCACGAAGAAGCCGTGCAGATAGAGCTCGAAGCCGTCCTGCACGCAGGCGCCGTCCACCTTCGCGACGAGACGGCTCGATGCGACGAGCTTCGGCGCGTCGAGCCCGGTGCGCTCGCCGACCGACCCGAGCTCGGTGGGCGTCAGCCGCGAGTGCCGCCCGCGACCGCCGCACACGTAGATCCCGAGCTCGTCCTCGATGGGCCGAAGACCTCGCTTGAGCGCGCCGATGACGCTCGTCGTGATCCCCGAGGAGTGCCAGTCCATGCCCATGACGCAGCCGAACGACTGGAACCAGAATGGATGCGCGAGGCGCCGGAGGAATTCGGCGCGTCCGTACTCGAGCACGATCGCCTCGGTGAGGACGGTGCCGAGCGCGGTCATGCGATCGGCGAGCCAGCGAGGGACGCTGCCGCCGTGGAGCGGGAGATCGGCGCTGCCGGTCTTCATGCGTGCTCAGCCCTCTTCGTCGGGGACGCCGCCGCCCATGCGCGCGAGATCCTCCTGCCGCACCTTGTCGGCGTTGAATTTCGCGGCGCGGTCGCGCATCTGCGTGAGGACCTTCTCGGCCGGCGGGAGGTCGCCCTGGATCCAGCGCAATGGATTGATGCGCGCCACCACGAACGAACGCAAATATGGGCTCATCAGCCCCTTCTCGCGCAGCTTGGCGACGGCGGCGGAGACCTTCTCCTCGACCTCGAGGGTGAGCGCGGCGAGCTTCTCGTGATCTTCGATGGCGTCGCCGATCGGCGCGTCGCTGAACTTCTCCACGCGTCGCAACACCGGGTGGTACGCGCCGCCGGCGAAGCGCGGGTTCTTCTCGTAACAGACGCCGAGCGTCACGAGCGCCGGATCCTCGAGATAGAACGAGAAGCCGGCCTCGGGCAGCTTGTCGTTCTCGTCGAGCAGGCCGCGGTAGATGCGGATGACCTCGAGCGACCGCTCCTTCAGGTTGTGCGCCTTCTCGGTGTTGAGCGCGAGGATTTGCCACGCGACCTCGCGCGCCGGCACGACGAGCGCGGTGATCGCCTTCGCGCCGAGCCGCTGCATCGCGGCGAGGCGATGACGACCGTTCGGTGTCCAGAACCCACCGACGCTCTCGGGCGCCGTGATCGCGATCACGGGATCGAGGAAGCGTCCCGTCTTACCGATCACCTCGGCGAGGCGCTTGTGATGCGCGTCGCTCAGATCGCGCTGGAACGGCGTGGGCTCGATCTTCGCGATCGGCAGGACGGCGAACACCATGGGATGGCCGCCGAGCGGATCCTTGTAACGTCCGACCACCAGGCCGCCTTCGGAGGCGATCGTTCGTTCGAGCTTGTCGAGCGCGGGGTCCGAGCCGGCGCCGTCGATCATGCAGCCGAGCGGATCGAGGCCCGCCGATTCAGCCTTCTGCTTGCGCGGCGTCTTGCGTCGGGGCGGTGCCTTCGGCGTTTTGGGGGAGCTGCTTCCGGAGCGCGACGTCGAGTCCGCCGCTCGCTTCTTGGTGGCCATCGCGACGGTTCTAGCACGTAAAAACAGCACTTTCGTGCTCGGGCTTTACGATTCTTTACCGGTCGCCAGCGCGACCGCGGAGGGGGCCTGGGGCATCGGTAAGAGCAGGCACGAAGGCGCAGGCAGGCACGAAGGAGAAGACGACGATGGCACTCTGTTCGATCGCGATCGCAGCGGGAGTGGTGGGGGTGGTGGCGCTGGTCAAGCGGCTGGTGTTCCGGCATCGGTTCGGCCACGGCCACTA
>OUNM011193475.1_pt1 | contig 11423 bp, 10 predicted proteins | sample 1769961 | NCBI WGS metagenome assembly OUNM01 (sample SAMEA3914820, study PRJEB12502) | metagenome | biome: forest; material: soil | place: USA | collected 2012-03-12 | depth 0.3 m
CCCCTGGGGCGCTCGAAGGCAAGATCGGCGCTGCCGCCAAAAAGGAAGGCCAGGTCCGCTCCGGGATCCACGCCGACAGTCATCAGATCGCCGGCTTTGAAGGCAACATCGCAGACCTCCAGACGCGCCTCTCGGCACTCGAATCGAGCCTCTCCGTCGAGCAGCACCTGCTCGACAGCATCCGCTCGCAGCTGTCCGTCGCGCGCACGCGCCTTGCCGCGCTGCAAGTCCAGCTCGGCCATGACCGCAAGGTGCTCGTCGCCCAGGTCGTCGCCTCCTATGAGGCGCCGCCGCCAGACATCGCCACCGTGATTCTCGAGGCACACGGCTTCGCCGATCTGATCGAGCGCGTTGACGACCTCCGCGCGATCTCGCGCGAGAACGCTTCAGCGACGACGCATGTCGTTGAAACGCAGAAAGAAGTCAGCGCCCAGGCGAAGCACCTCGCTTCGCTCGAGGTGACCCACGCCTCAGAGACGCGCGCCGTCCAGGTCCAACGCGACGAGGTCGCTCAACTGCACCTCGCGCTCGTCAACCGCCAGCTCGAGTTCATCCGCGCGCGCGCGGCGAAGAGCTCAGAGCTCGAAGAGCTGCAGTCGCACAAGCACTCACTCGAACACGAGCTCGCGCACGTGCAGCAGCGCGAACTCACCGCTTCAGGAACGTTCTCCGGACCGATCGGCGAATACACCGGCACGCCCGAAGGCGACTACGGCTTCTTCCCCGCCGCCGGCACGAACTACTCGGTCGGCGAGGAGCCGACGCTCGCCGAACACCTCAACACGCTCGGCAAGGCGCTGCACCTGCACCTGATCGGCATCTCCGGCTACCGCTCGCCTGAGCACTCAGTCGAGGTCGGCGGCTTCGCCAACGATCCGCACACGCGCGGCGAAGCATCCGACACGCCCGGCGTCGAGGGGGTCTCCGAGGGTACGCTCGCGCAGTTCGGGCTGATTCGGCCTTTCCCCGGCGCCGCCGAGGCCGATCACATTCAGCTGCTCGGGAGCAACTACTGAGACGAACACACAAGCAGCGCTAGAGGCTGCCTGATGTGGAGCCTGCTTTTATTGATCGATAGCGAATTCATATACGCGTTCTGCTCACGCGAGAGCGCACGCGCTTGCAGACAGAGTTGCGCGGCCCCAAGAGACTTGCTTGCGCGGCCCCAAGGCGTATATACGATGGCTATCGCAACACAAAAGTGAAACCCCACCCTCCGGAGCTCGCCGGAGGGTGAGGGGCGAGCCCACATCAAGCCCTAGAGATCGGCAGCAGCCAGCTTCGCCGGCGCCCCGTGAGGCACGAGCGCCTCAGGCAGCTCGACTGAGCCATCGGCCTGCTGCCCGTTCTCGAGCAACGCCACGATCGTCCGCCCTACGGCAACGGCAGTTCCGTTCAGCGTGTGCGGCGTCTGCGTCCCCTTGCCGCCGCCGGCGTCACTGCGCATGCGAATGCCGAGCCGCCGCGCCTGGTAGTCGGTCGTGTTCGAGCACGACGTCAGCTCGCGGTAGCGCTGCTGGCTCGGCAGCCACGCCTCGCAGTCGTACTTCTTCGCCGCCGAGTTGCCGAGGTCGTTGACGGCGATGTTGACGACGCGATAGGGCAGCTGCAGCTCTCCGAGGATCTCCTCCTCGATCGCGAGGATCCGCTCGTGCTCCGCGATCGACGCCTCAGGTGTGACGAAGCTGAACATCTCGACCTTCTCGAACTGGTGCACGCGGAAGATCCCGCGCGTGTCCTTGCCCGCCGCCCCCGCCTCGCGACGGAAGCACGGCGAGAAGCCCGCGTAGCGCAGCGGCAGCGACTCGGCCTCTAGCAGCTCGCCGTCGTGCAGTGACGCAAGCGCGACCTCCGACGTACCGACGAGGAACAGCTCGTCCTCGGGCAGGCTGTAGATCTGCTGCTCCGTGTCAGGCAGGAAGCCCGTGCCGTATAGCGCGCGCTCGCGCACGAGCACAGGCGGGATCACGGGTTCAAAGCCCTTGCCGCGCAGCTTCTGCAGCACCCACGAGACGAGCGCGAGCTCGACCATCACGAGATCCCCGCGCAGATAGGCGAAGCGGGCGCCAGAGAGGTTCGCGCCGTGCTCCATGTCGATCATCTGGCCCGCCAGCTCGAGGTGGTCGCGCGGCTCGAAGTCGAGCGCGCGCGGCTCGCCCACCTGACGCAGCTCGAGATCATCGGGCCCGTCAGCTGCGCTTGGATCTGGCAGGTTGGGCAGCCGCGCAACGAGGTCGTCGAGTCCTTCCTTGGCGGCCGTCGCCTGCTCAGTGAACTGCTTGACCTGGGCGCTCAGCTCCTGCATCGCCTCACGCAGCTCCGGCGCGTCCTCGCCGCGCGACTTGGCCGCGCCGAACTCCTGCGAGCGCGCCTTCTGCTCGGCCCGCATGCTCTCAGCGGCAGTCGTCGCCGTGCGCCACTGCTCATCTGCCGCAAGCAGCTGCTCGATCTGCTGCTTCAGCCCTGGGTCGCGGCGCGCGAGCGCCTCGGCTACCCCAGCCGGGTCCTCCCTGATGCGCTTGAGGTCGAGCACGCCCAGTCGCCGCCTCGCGGGCGATCTATTTCGTCGAGAGCGTGATCGGGGTGGCCGGCGTCTTCTGCGCCTGGCTGCCTGAGTACTTGGCGAGGAATTCGGCAACCGCCTTCGCGTCGTCGCCAAGCACGATGTTCTCCGGCATGATCGCGCCTGAGAAGCCGCCGTTGCGAATCGCGTAGAGAACCTGTTCTTTGTTCTCCTTGCGGATGTTGAAGTTCGGGCCGCTCGTCTTCACCCGGTCCTTGATGCTCGTCGCCGAGCCCTGCGCGCCGACGATCGAGAGCGTGTGGCAGCCCGAGCAGTGTTCGCGGAACAGCACCGCGCCCCGGTAGTACGGGCTCGTCTTGGCCACGCCCACGCCCTGCGAGCCGCACGCGCTGAGCGCGAGCGCCACGAGCAGCAGGGCCGCGGTCGGAGCGGCGATCTTCGCGCGAAGCCTCATGCAGGGGCGGAATATATAGCTCGCGCGGGCATCCAGCCCGCCCCGACGATCGAGAGCGCCGCCGTCCAGGTGACGTCAACCGGGGCTTCGCCCCTCTTGGGCTCAGAACCCGTGGGCCGTGCCGGCTGCCCGCAGTGCGAGAAAAACGACGACGAGCGCCGACAGCGCCATCACGCCGATCTCGCGACGCACGATCTGGCGCACGACCCCACGCTGCTCGTCATCCGGCAGCGCACCGACGGCTTGCGCGTCGGCCAATCCGCGCTGCTCGAGGATCGCCTGCGCCGAGAGCACGCGCAGCTGCTCAGCGATGAAGCCGACGGCGAGCGGCAGCAGCGCATATAGGTAGAAGAGGTGGTCGGTCGAGTAGTTGCCTGCCGCTGCCAGCGAGCCGACGGCGAGCGCAAGCACGAGCGCAGCACCCTGGGCGGCGCGCAGCAGCATCCAGAAGGCGCCCGCAGAGCGCTCGCTCGGAGCGCCGTCGTACCACAGCCACGAGCCGAGCAGGCCAGCGAGCGCGTTGAGCGCAGCGACGGCGATCGAGCCGGCGACGACGGCTTGCGTCATGCGCTTCGACAGGGCCCTCGACGCCCCGCCGCGAAGCTTGTTTCTAGCCGTGATTTCGAGCCGATTGCCACTATGTAACAGAGTGCCACAAGCGGTGATATAACAGCGTTCGGTGCTACGCAGCTATCTCCCGGCGATCGTTTTCCTAGTGCTCGGCGGCGCCGTGGGCGGAGCCTTCGCAGCGCTCAATTCTTATATCGGTCCCCGGCGGTCGACGCCGCACAAGCAAGACCCCTACGAGTGCGGCCTGCCCTCTGAGGTCCAGCGCGGGATGCGCTTCGGCATCAGCTTCTACTTGATCGCGATGCTGTTCATCCTGTTCGACATCGAGGTCGCCTTCCTCTATCCGATCGCAGTCGAGCTGCGTGCTTTTGGCAGCTTCGCGCTGGCCGAGACGATCGTCTTCATCGTGCTGCTGTTCGTCGCTTTCGTCTACGTCTGGCGCAGAGGGGCACTCGAGTGGAAGTGAAACGTGAGCCGGCGCCGCTGCGGGTCACCGAGCTGAACGCGCATCAGCTGCTGCGCGGCGGCGAGCTCGAGGGGCCCAGTCGCCCCGCTCGGCTGGAGGGCGAGGAGCTCGAACAGTACGTCGAAGAGCGCGTGCTGCTGACGACGCTCGACAAAACGGTCGCCTGGGCGCGGTCGAACTCGTTCTTCCCGCTCGGCTTCGGGCTGGCGTGCTGCGCGATGGAGCAGTTCCACGCTGCAGGCCCGCGGATGGACATCGCCCGCTTCGGCTTCGAGGCGTTTCGCGCCTCGCCGCGGCAGGCCGATCTGATCATCCTCGCCGGCCGCGTCTCGATCAAGATGGCGCCGATCATCCGCAAGCTCTACGACCAGATGCTCGAGCCGAAGTGGGCGATCTCGATGGGCGCCTGCTGCAGCTCGATGGGCGTGTTCAACAACTACGCGCTCGTGCCGGCCGACAAGTTCATGCCCGTCGACCTGCACGTGCCTGGCTGCCCGCCGCGCCCAGAGGCCCTAATGCACGGCATCCTCAAGCTGCGCAAGCTCGTGCAAGACGACCCTGAGATGGGCTGGCGCAAGCGCTACGACGCCGTCGGCACCGAGGAGGCTCCACACGATGTCCGCTAGCCGCCCGACGGCAAGGCGAAGGCGCCTGAATGCCTGACGCCACCGGGCTGGAGCTGCTTGCCCACGAGCTGGGCGATGCGACGCTCGAGACGGTGTACTTCCGCGAACGGGCAACGCTCGTCGTCGATCCCGCGCAGATCCGCTCGGTGCTGGCGAAGCTGCGCACGAAGGGGTACGGCTTCCTCGCCAGCGTGCACGGCGTCGATCACTACCCCGATGAGCCACGCCTCGGCGTCGTCTACGAGCTGCTCGACATGGCCCGCGTCGATCGCGTGACGGTCAAGCTGCGCGTCCCTGTCGACGCGCCCAACGTCGAGTCGGTCACCGCCGACTGGCCGACGGCCGACCACCAGGAGCGCGAGGTCTACGACATGTTCGGCGTCGTCTTCGACGGCCACCCCGACTTGCGCCGCATCTTGATGCCCGAGGACTACGAGGGCCACCCGCAGCGACGCGACTTCCCCGTCGGCGGCGAACCGGTGATCTTCACGCGCAACGAGGCCAAATGGCTGGAGGCGCGCGAGTGACCCCGCCGCCTGAGCCGACGCTGTCCGAGTACCGTCGCCGCGAGCAGAGCATCACGCTCTCGCCGCTCGAAGAGCCAGCCGAGTTCCAAGACGGCGGCCCTGACCAGACGCAGGAGCTGCTGACGCTCAACTTCGGCCCGCACCACCCGGCGACGCACGGCGTCCTGCGCCTGCTCGTGACGCTGCAAGGCGAGATCGTGCGCGACATCAAACCGGTGATCGGCTACGTGCACACGGGGATCGAGAAGACGGCCGAGGACAAGGCTTACTGGAAGGTGATCCCCGTCATCGAGCGGATGGACTACCTCTCCTACTACTTCAACTCGATGGCCTACTGCGGCGCTGTGGAGACGCTGCTCGAGGTCGACGTGCCGCCACGTGGGCAGTACCTGCGCGTGATCCACCTCGAGCTCAACCGCATCGCTTCGCACCTGATCTGGCTCGGCACGAGCGCGCTCGACCTCGGCGCTGTCTCGATCTTCCTCTACTGCCTGCGCGAGCGCGAACTGATCCTCGACCTGTTCGAGATGTCCTCTGGCGCGCGGATGCACACGCGCTACTTCCAAGTCGGCGGCGTGATCGAGGACATCCCCGCCGGCTTCGAGCGGCGGCTGCGCGAGTTCCTCGAGGTGATGCCAGAGCGCGCTGATGAGTACGGCGCGATCCTCAACGCCAACCAGATCGTGCTCGAGCGCCTGCGCGGCACGTGCCCGCTCGACGCCGAGACGCTGCTCTCGCTCGGCGTCACCGGTCCTTTGCTGCGTGCCGCAGGCAACCCGTGGGATCTGCGCAAGGCCGCTCCTTACAGCTCCTACGACCACTTCGACTTCAAGATCCCCGTCGGCACAGTCGGCGACAACTACGACCGCTTCGCCGTGCGGCTAGCCGAGATCTACGAGTCGGTGAAGATCATCGAGCAAGCGCTCGACGGACTGCCCGAGGGGCCGCACATCACCGAGGACCGCAAGGTCGCGCTGCCGCCGCGCCACGAGCTCGCGACCTCGATGGAGGCGCTGATTCATCACTTCAAGCTCGTCACCGAGGGCTTCCGCGTGCCCCCCGGCGAGATCTACAACCCGATCGAGTCCCCGCGCGGCGAGCTCGCTTGCTACGTGCGTTCAGACGGCAGCTCCAAGCCCGCACGCGTGCACATGCGCGACCCGAGCTTCGTCAACCTCCAGGCGCTTTCGCACATGGCCGAGGGCGCTTACATCGCCGACATGATCGCCACTGTCGCGATGCTCGACCCGATTCTCGGAGGAATTGATCGATGACGACCGTGCCCCGCCTCCCCGGCACCACCCGCGCATCTGGCTGGGACGAGCCGGCTGACCTGACGAAGGATCCAGCACTGATCCCAGACCCCGCGACGACCGAGGTCCCAGCGGAGCTGCGCAAGCAGATCGAGGACGCGATGGCGCTCTATCCCGAGCGTCATTCGGCAGCGATCCCCGCACTGCACGCCGCACAAGAGCTGCACGGCTGGTGCTCGCCCGAAGCGATCGAGCAGGTCGCGTGCGTGATGCAGGTCACGCCCGCCTACCTCGACTCGGTCGCGAGCTTCTACGACATGCTCGAGAAGACGCCAGTCGGCAAGCACAGCGTGTACGTCTGCACGAACATCTCCTGCTCGCTGCGCGGCGCAGATGCGCTGTTGGCGACCGTGCAGGAGGCGACCGAGGGCGACGCCGACTTCAACGTGCGCTCGTTCGAGTGCCTCGGCGCGTGCGACCTCGCGCCGATGGCCTCAGTCGACGGCGTCTACGTCGGTCCGCTCGAGCTGAGCGACGTGCCGCAGCTGCTCGACGACACCCGCGCCGGCCGGCCTGTGCTGCCAGAGAAGCAGCTCGCCACGAAGCTCGTCGCCGACCCGAACGCGAACTCGAAGGAGTTCCCCCGCCACGCGCCAGAGGACGGCAAGCGATGAGCGACATGCTGCTGTTCAAAGACATCGACGAGCCTGGGCTGAACACGCTGTCCGTGTACGAAGCGCGCGGCGGCTATGACTCGCTGCGCAAGGCACTGCAGATGACGCCCGAGCAGGTGCTCGAGCAGCTCGAAGCCTCTGGCCTGCGCGGGCGCGGCGGCGCAGGCTTTCAGATGGGCAAGAAGGTCTCGTTCCTGCCCAAGGGGCAGATGAGCAAGTACCTCGTGTGCAACGCCGACGAGTCCGAGCCAGGGACGTTCAAGGACCGCGAGCTGATGCAGAAGAACCCGCATGTGCTGATCGAGGGGATCGCAATCGCTGCGTACGCAGCCGGTGCCGATCGTTCGTTCATCTACATCCGCGGCGAGTACGTGCTGCAGGCCGACGTGCTCGATGCAGCGCTCGCTGAAGCGCAGCAAGCCGGCTATATCGGCGAACGAGTGCTCGACTCAGAGCACTCGCTGAGCCTCGTCATCCACCGCGGGGCAGGCGCATACATCTGCGGTGAGGAGACCGGCCTGCTCGACTCGCTCGAGGGCAAGCGCGGCAACCCGCGCCTGAAGCCGCCGTTCCCTGCCAACCAAGGCCTCTACCAGGGGCCGACGCTGATCAACAACGTCGAGACGCTTTCGACCGTCCCGACGATCATCGCGATGGGTGGCGAGCAGTACGCGAAGATCGGCGTCGAAACTTCGACCGGCACGAAGCTCGTCAGCATCTCCGGCCACGTCCGGCGGCCTGGCAACTACGAGATCGAACTCGGCATCCCGTCGCGGGAGATCATCTACGGCTTGGCCGGCGGCCCACCCGAGGGCAGCGAGATCAAGTGCTGGTTCCCCGGCGGCTCGTCTTCGCCAGTGCTGCTGCCCGACGACCTCGACGTCCCCTACGACTTCGACTCGATGGCCAAAGCCGGCTCGATGCTCGGCTCAGGCGCGATCATCGTCGTCGACGACTCGACGCCGATCGTCGACCTCGCGCTGAAGGTCGCCAAGTTCTACCGCCACGAGTCCTGCGGCAAGTGCACGCCGTGCCGCGAGGGCACCAACTGGACCGTGAAGATGCTCGAGCGGATCGACTCCGGCGAGGCGACGCCGATGGACCTCGACATCATGGCCTCCGTCCAAGACCACATCATCGGCAACTGCCTGTGCGTGCTCGGCGACGCGATGGCGATGCCGATCGGCTCGATGATCGCCAAGTTCCGCGGCGAGTTCGAGCAGCACATCGAGATGGCGCGGGCGCGTGAAGAGGCGGCGCTCGCCGGCGCGGCCGTCGGCGCAGGTGCAGCCGTCGGTGGAGGCGTGCGCTGATGCCGCGGCCAGAACCGAACACGATCACGTTCACGATCGACGGCCGCGAGGTGCAGGCACCTGAGAACTCGATGCTCGTCGACGCCGCCAAGCACGGCGACGTCGAGATCCCTGTGTTCTGTTACGAGCCCAAGCTCGGCAACCCGGTCGGCGCCTGCCGCATGTGCCTCGTCGAAATCGAGGGCATCGGCAAGCTGCAGACCGGCTGCTCGACGCCCGTCAAGGACGGCATGGTCGTCAACACGCAATCCGATCGCGTCAAGGAGGCGCAGCGCTCTGTCGTCGAGTTCCTGCTGATCAACCACCCGCTCGACTGCCCCGTCTGCGACAAGGGCGGCGAGTGCCCGCTGCAGGACATCACCTTCGGCTGGGGCAGCGGCATCTCGCGCTTCATCGAGCCAAAGCGCCACTTCGTCAAGCCGCTCGAGCTCTCGCCGAAGATCGCGATCGACCGCGAGCGCTGCATCCTCTGCTACCGCTGCGTGCGCTTCTCGCAAGAGATCGCCGAGGACTACCAGCTCGTGCTGCTCGAGCGCGGCGCGCACTCGTTCGTCTCGACGTTCGACGGCCACCCCTATGTCGCGCCGTTCAGCGGCAACATCATCGAGCTGTGCCCAGTCGGTGCGCTGACCTCGCGCTCCTACCGCTTCCGCGCGCGGCCGTGGGACATCGAGGACGCCGGCACCGTCTGCACGCTCTGCCCAGCACAGTGCAACGTCAGCCTGACCGTGCGCGACGAGCGCGTGCTGCGCGTGCTCTCACGCCAGAACGACGACGTCGACGACGGCTGGCTGTGCGACCACGGGCGTTTTGCTTACCCCGCGCTCGCCCAGGGCGAGGGAGCCAGCGAAACCGGAACCTCGACCGTCAAGGTCCTGCAGGGCAACCCCGCTGCCGCTCGCAATGGCGATACCCCTGACATCCGCATCGGCATGCGCGTCTCGCAGCCGCTGCTGCGCGACGGCGGCGAGCTGCGCCCCGTCAGCTGGGAGCGGGCCCTGGACGAGGCCGCCGCAGCCCTCAAACGCGCCGGTGCCAAGACGGCCGCGCTCGCTGGTGGCGGCGCGACGAACGAGGAGGGCTTCCTGCTCTCGCGCCTGCTCGGCGAGACGCTTGGCTCACCGCACATCGACTCGCGCCCGAGCGGCCCGCTTGCGCCCGAGCTGCAGCGCGAGCTCGCCGACCCACACCTGCAGGCGAAGGTCTCCGATCTCGAGTTCGCTCACGGCGTGCTGCTGCTCGACTGCGACCCGCTGCTCGACGCGCCGATCCTCGACCTGCGCCTGCGCAAGGGCGTGCGCCGCCACGGGATGAAGCTCGAGCGCGTCTCCGGCGACGACTTCAGCGCCGTGCGCGAAGCCGCCAAGCGGCTCGCCGATGTCGGCGAGGAGGTCGTGATCGTGTGGGGCGAGCGCTTCGCTGCCGGGGCCGACGGCGACGAGCGCGTGCGCGGGCTGCTCGACCTGGCGGCAGAGCTGTCGCTGGGCGAGACCGACGGCGCCGGGCTGCTCGAAATCCCAGCGACGAGCAACGGGCGCGGGCTGCGCGAGGCCGGCGTGCTGCCGAATGGCGGGCCTGGGCTGAGCGAGCGTGAGCAAGACGGTCTCGACGCGAGCGCAATCGCCGAGGCACTTGGCGGCGGCGAGCTGAGCGCGCTGTACCTGTTCGAGGTCGATCCGCTCAGCGCCGGCGATCCGTTCGCGGCGGCCGACATGGGCGCGGCAGCGGCAGACGGTGACGGCGGCGGCTCGAGCGCGTGGGAGCGCGGCATGGAGCGCGCGAGCACTGTCATCGCACACGCGACGCTGCTCTCCGTCGGCCTTGCAGAGCACGCCAACGTGATCTTCCCCGCAGGCTCATACGCGGAGAAGGAGGGCACTGTGACGCACCCTGACGGTCGTCTGCAGCGCGTGCGCCAGGCCGTCGCCGAGGCCGGCGACACGCGACCTGGCTGGCGGGTGATCGCCGAACTGTCGCTGCGTCTTGGGACCGACCTCGACGTGTACGACGCGAAGGAGGCCTCGCAGCAGCTGTTCGATGCCGTGCCGTTCTACGACGACGTCACGCTCGAGGAGATCGGCGGGCGCGGTGTTCGCTGGCAGGAGCGCGAGACCGTCGCCGTCGGCGCGCTCGCCGGCCCGGCAGCGCCGCAGCAGATGACGCCCGACGCGGAGGCGCACAGCGGTCCCGATCGCGACACGCACGCAGCCGACAACGAGACCGAAGGCGAGGGCTCGCGCACGGGCGAGCCGCCGAGCACAGATTCGGCCGGCGACGGAGAGAGCCAATGAGCGCAGCGCCAGTGGCACTCGTCGGCTACTACGAGCCGTGGTGGATCCAGATCATCAAGGCGATCGTGATCTTCGCCGTTGGCCTGCAGCTCGTGCCTGTCGTGCTGCTCGCAGAGCGCAAGCTGCTCGGCCGCTTCCAGGCGCGCTACGGCCCGAACCGCGTCGGCCCGTACGGCGCGCTGCAGCCGCTCGCTGACATCGTCAAGCTGCTGACGAAGGAGCAGTTCCGCCCGACGACGTCGATCGGCTTCCTGTTCGCGCTCGCGCCGACGATCTCGATCCTCACGGCCGTCGCAGCGTTCGCGTTGATCCCGTTCGGCAACACGCAGGACATCTTCGGCACGAAAGTCGGGCTCTACGGGCTCGACCTCTCGATCGGGCCGCTGTATCTGTTCGCGTTCGGCGCTGTCGCCTTCTACGGGATCATGCTCGGCGGCTGGTCATCGGGCTCTAAGTACTCGTTCCTAGGCGCGATGCGCGGCGCGGCGCAGCTGATCTCCTACGAGGTCTCGCAAGGCCTCGCGCTGCTCGGCGTGATCTTCTCGGCACAGACGCTGTCGCTGACGGGGATCGTCACGGCGCAAAAAGGCATGTGGTACATCGTGCCGCAGTTCTTCGGCTTCCTGATCTTCTTGACGGCGAGCTTTGCCGAGACGAACCGCGCGCCGTTCGACTTGACGGAGGCCGACGCCGAGCTCGTCGGCGGCTACAACACGGAGTACGGC
>OUNM010050026.1_pt1 | contig 11418 bp, 4 predicted proteins | sample 1769961 | NCBI WGS metagenome assembly OUNM01 (sample SAMEA3914820, study PRJEB12502) | metagenome | biome: forest; material: soil | place: USA | collected 2012-03-12 | depth 0.3 m
CCAGCCCAACAAAGCACGTCGGCGTTTCTTTGTCGAGCGGGCGAGCTCCGCCAGACCTCGACTCCACCACGTCACCATCAGGCCCCCGGCCGCCATGGTCCGGCGGGGGTGTGGCCAGACGTGCAGGAGGGTCGTGATGAGCCGGAATGCGAGATCGCCTCGAGGCAACCCTCCCCATTCCTCGGCGGGGCCAGGGTACCTGCATGGACGACACCTCTGTCTACAAATGTCTTGCATACCCCCGTCCCCCCCCTTTCTCTCCATATCTCCTGTTGCCGTGGCAAGGCCGAGTGGATTTGTTGACTCCCACTTGACCCCTTGACTTACACCCGCGGCACCCCCGGAGACGACCATGGCCGCGCGCACCAAACAACGCACCACCACAGCACACGCACGCATCAACTACCCAACCCGCAGCCCGACAGCACAAGCACCAGCTCCCACGGCAGCCTCCCAGCACAGCGACCTTTGGCGCACCAACAATGGCGGGCGTCCAGGGCATGATGGCCTTTGCGGCCGGCGGGCTGCCCTCGCCGGCGAACAAAGAGAGGGGCGACTTCTACTGGCAGGACGGGGCGCACGAGGCGGGGTCGACCGAGCAGCTCTTTGACGAGTACATCCAGCTGGGCGACTCGGACTCGGAGGAGCCTGCCGCGGCGGGGGGGCGCGGCCTCGGCCACTTCTCCGGCGCTTCTGATTTGGCGGCGTTGCCGCAGCTGTCCTTTGAGATGCTGCGCCCTGAGGGAGCTCTAGCTCCGAGTCAGTTGCTGGCGGTTAGCAGCAGTCCGAGCCCGAGAGGCTCGAAACGCCAGCAACAGCTACACCCGCACTTTCGAGCCCAGGCCAACATGGCAGCTTTTGGAGGGGCCGACGCCGAGATCGACGGCCTGCCGTACGGCGGGTCGATTTCCGACTCGGAGCTGCTGAAGCTCGAGGGGCAGACGATGCGGTCGCCGCGCATCCAGCTGCCGCAGCTGTCGGCGTCGGAGCCCGCCTCGCCGCCCTCCAAGCCCGTCAGCCCGCGCAAGGCCGGCCGGCTCGAGACCTTTTGCACCAAGATCCGCAACAAGGCGTCGACGCTGGGCAAGACGAAGCAGGTCGAGGTCAAGCCGGACCCGGACGCCTTCGCAGAACCGGTTATGTCGACGGCGCAGATGGCGCCCGCGAGGGGCCGGCCGCGGCCGCAGAACCTGCACATCTCCAAGGCGCAGCTGGCGTCGCCGCCCCTCACGAGCGGCATGCCGGGCCAGCGGCCGGCGGCCGGCAGCGGCAGCGACGCCAGCTTCGTCAACGGCATGCTCGACGACCCGTTCATGGCCGACAGCCTGCTGAGCGGGCAGTTCGTGCCGCCGCTCCAGCTCAACGGCACCACCATCCCGCAGACGCCGCTGCAGACGCCGCTCCTCGACGGCTGGCAGCTGCCCATGGCGACGCCCAACGGCAAGCCGCTCTGGGCGGCGGCCGGCCCCTACTTCCAGGGCGTCGACGCCGACGCCGGCTGGTGGCACCCGGACGCCATGGACACCGACATGCCGCTGTACCACGCGCGCAACGCGTCCGTCAACCTCCTCACGCTGCAGCACCAGCAGAGCTTCGAGTACCCCGCGCCGCCGGGCACCGAGGACGCGGCCGCGCACTTCCCCGCCGCCAACGGGCTCCTCCACATGCCCCAGCCGCGCGGCATCCCGCCGGCGGTCCTCCACGCCGGCGCCCGCCCGACCCGCGCGGACCACCACCACCGGCGGCCCAACCCGCGCGCCCCCTCCTCCGGCGCCCGCCACCGCCAGTACCCCGGCGCCGGGCCAGGCCTCTCCCCGCGCAAGCCGCGCACCGCCAGCGCGGCGCGCATCGGCTCGGTGTCGCCAGGCCCCAAGCGCGCGGCCCTCCCTCCAAGCGGAAGCGGAAGCGCAGGCAACGCCCGCCTCCACCGGTGCAGCGCCTCCCTGCAGACCCTCTCCCACCCGGCGGCAGCAACAGCGTCCGCGGCCGACACACCAGCAGGAGCAGCCGTCCGCAAACGCCGCAGCTGGGCCTCGGCCTCGGCCCGCCGCACCTCTTCTTCTTCGCTGCACCACCAGTACCTCAATGCCGCGACCACCCCGCGACGGACCACCCACCCAGGGAGCAGCAGCAGCAACACCCACCCTAACAACCAGTCTCACCACCCCCCCTCAGGCCACCACCCCTCTCACACCCCGCGCACCACCACAAACCACACCAACCACACCAACCCCAACCATCCCAACCCAAAACACCCAGCATCAACATCCCACCCCCACCCCCATCACGACCCAGAAGAAGACCCAATGGAACCCGACGCAGACGGCTTCGTAAACTACACCCCCTCCGACTCCCTCCTGCTGATGACAAGTGTCGCACCCTCAGGAAGCAGCAAGACCAAGGCGCGGCGCGAAAGAGAAGCCGCTGAGCAGCAGCTTGCGGCGCAGGAGGCGCTTGGGCAGCGGTTCGCTCGGCTGGTTGCTGAGGCTGGGGGGGATGTTAGGAAACTTGGTGGGCTTGAGTTTGTGAATGGGGGTGTTAATGGGGTTGGGGTTGGGACTGGGGATGGGAATGGGGTTGGGGTTGGGCGTTCGTGATGTTTCTTTGGCTTCACGTTGGGGTGGGATGGGGTAGGGAGGGGTTCATGTCTGTTTTTTCTTCCTTTTTTTCTTCGTGTTCTTTCTGGGTGAAAGGGGAGAACGGTCAAGGGGTGAGTTCGCGGAGTTTGTTGTTGTTGGACGATGTTTCTGGGGTTCTGGGAGTTGAGGAGGTGTAATGAGAGATGAGGGACGAAAATGGTGGCTGGCTTGAGTTCAGTGTACACGTAGAGGGGCTGCTTCTCTATTCCGGCTGTTTTATTACACAGAACGCTCTTTGCTTCTCGGTTAGCTTGTTTTTAATAGGTGTTGTTCGTTCTCTTGCTTCTTTTAAAGGTGTGCGTGCTGCTATCAGGCTGATCGAGTTCGTTGTATTTTGCTGTGGTGTCCAGACTCAGCTCAAATCAACCCCTTTTCCCACTCGCCAAGTCATGGACAGGATCATTACGCTGGCGGCAGGATGCGGCAGTGGCGCAGGTCGTACAGACGAGTGCGAGATGAGATGATTGTGCTGTCCTGTGCAAGGTCTCACGGCGCTCGTGTTTGAAACACCAGTCACTTGGGCGTCGTGGATGTGACACGCAGAAACACAGACCCCCGAAACGACGTTTCGGATTGTGCGACTCCCCGCCAGTCGCCGTCGCCAGTTGCCAGTCGTGACGAGGCTGTGTCTCGAGGGATCGACGGGACTGGGATCGGAAAACAAGAATAAAATGAAAAGAGGAAACTCGATGAATAATAACGTTATGCTCGTGACAGCCTGCCAGACGAGGCCGGCTGCGTTGAAGATTGTTCAGCCTCATCGATGCGATCTCGCGCTGCATCTTGGCGCTGCCGTGTCGATGCAGGGACTGTGTGCATAACGTTAATTCAACGGCTGACAGCAAGCAGTCCCTGATGCTGTGCATGCCCGAGGTTACATCCGCGACGGGGGACGCAGTCGGATCATTGGCCATGCCGCAGGAATGCAGCCTTCTGTTGTCCTCGACGGCGCAAGAAGGCGAGACAAACAAACAACTCTTGAACTCGTCTCCTTGTCTGCCCTCGCTGATGAGCAGCGTTGAATTGTGGAACCCGATGTCGCCCAGAGATGCACAAGAAAAGACTCGGCTCCGGCAACGTCATGTCGTGAAGATCCTCCCTGGCGTGGGGACGACAGGGTTCGTCACTGGAACAGGGGAAGGGGGCTGTGAGGCTGTGCAGTCTCGATTAATTCCCCGTCTGCAGACACGGCGTCGCAGGATGCGTTGAATGGCCGAAAGCCGTGGTCAGCGTGGTCGACGCTGGACAAGAGGGACGCCGTAACCGGGAACCGGAGGCCTTTGGAGAGGCGACGAATTGAATGGATGTGTCAACTGCAGGGCAAGCCGAAGGTGAGGCCACTCGGCTGAGTGTCTGTCAGGTCAGTAAGGCGGGGTGTGGAGCGCATAGGCGCTGCCCCTGGGTCTTTTCCAGGAGGGCCAGGAGGGCCAGAGGGGAACAGCAGCGGAACACGCGGAGGGCTGCTGTGCTTGGCGGTCGAGGTTACGCGGAGCCAAGATGGTCTCTTTTCGGCCAAGGCTTGGTCTCTTTGGCATGCCTCACATAGTACATCGGATGTGCATGCGAGAAGCTGATCTCGAAGAAGACAGAACCATCAATTCCAAGGCAAAATGCAAAATGCAAAATCTGACCTCCGCTGGTTTCGCATGTCGAGACTTCCAAGGAACATGCTGTTGTTGATCTGCCGTCGGCCGCACAGACCAGCTGTTAGTGCGCAACCTCCGCCGTGCTGGGCTGCCGGCCTCTCCGCAGGGCGCTGCTAGCCCACCGATCTCATCTCCCGGCCCGCATTAACACGCGGACGCCCAGCACCGCGTCCCTGCGTGTCCCTGTCCGGGCCGCCAAATGACGGACACCAACCCCGTGCTCCCTGTTTTGTGGCTCTCCCAGGTCATTACGCAGCGCCTCCCACCACTCGCCGCCTGTCACCCGACACCCACCCACACCGACGCACCTGAGCGCCGCCATTCATTCTTTCGCTCCTTTTGCCTGACTTTTGCCAGTATTTGTACCAACTTCTCGACACCGTCGCTTGCAACCCACGCCACAAGACTGGTTCTTCCTCACAATCGTTTGCAACAACAGCGGTACCGCGGTGGAATCGGCTGCCCATTGGATTGAGTGCGACTGGTCGTTGTCGTTGTCGTTGTCGCTGTCGCTGTCCGCAGACTTCCCTCGCTTTAACCCCCTGCGGCAACCTCGAACTCGACATCTCGACGACACACTCCCACGCTGCTGGTGGCAGAATAACAAAGGCCGCGGGAAATCAATCGACCTGGCCGACTAGCCGCCGTCTGCGCACTTCCCCTCGAGGGACTACACCGAATCCTCGACTCGTCCCATCTTCACAACATGCGGTGGTCATTATCACGGCCGCTCGCGGCCCTCGCGTCGCTCGCCGCACTCGCCGCGCCCGTCCTCGCCGAGCCGATCCTGCAGTCCAACTCGCTCAACGCCTGCCAGGAAAACTCGGGCTTCACCGCGAGCCTGTTCAAGGTCGTCTTCACCCCCAACAACAACACGGCCAATGTCGACATCGTCGCCGTCTCGTCCGTCCAGGGCAGCGTCATCTTCGACGTCGCCATCTCGGCCTACGGCTTCCAGATCATCCGCAAGACGGTCGACCCCTGCGACGCCGGCCTGGCCGGCCTGTGCCCCATGACCGCCGGCAAGATCCCGCTCAACTTCAACCTCGCCGTCGACCCGTCCGCCCTGGGCCAGATCCCCGGCATCGCCTACACCTTCCCCGACCTCGACGCCAAGGTCAAGGTCTTCATCAACATGACCGACGGCTCCGAGGCCGGCAAGAGCGTCGCCTGCGTCGAGGCCGACATCAGCAACGGCAAGACGGTCGACCTGGTCGGCGTCAAGTGGGCCACCGCCATCGTCGCCGGCCTCGCCCTCGTGTCGTCGGCCATCGTCTCGGGCCTCGGCCACCAGAACGCCGCCGCCCACGTCGCCGCCAACGCCCTCTCGCTCTTTGGCTACTTCCAGGCCCAGGCCATGATCGGGCTCACCGCCGTGCCGCTGCCCCCCGTCGTCATGGCCTGGACCCAGGACTTCCAGTGGAGCATGGGCATCATCCGCGTCGCCTTCATGCAGACCATCTTCACCTGGTACCAGCGCGCCACCGGCGGCACGCCCTCGACCATCTTCGACTCCCTGACCACCGTCTCGGTCCAGGTCGAGAAGCGCGCCCTCCAGATCGCCGAGGTCGGTCTGAGCATCGCCAAGCGCTCCCTCGCCGTCATGCCGACGCGCATCGTCGAGCCCATGTCCCAGATCATGCGCCGCGACATCCTGATGCGCCGCGGCACCATCGAGCAGACGAGCTCCGGCAGCTACATCGTGCACGGCATCCAGCGCGTCGCCTTCCGCGCCGGCATCGAGCCCACCAACGTCTTCATGACGGGCCTCGTCTTCTTCTGCATCCTCGTCGTCATCACCTGCGGCGCCGTCGCCGCCTTCAAAGGCGTCTGCGAGCTGGCCGCCAAGAAGCGCTGGATGCCCGGCGACCGCTTCCTCGAGTTCCGCAACGGCTGGCTCACCGTGCTCAAGGGCATCCTGTTCCGCCTGACCCTGATCGGCTTTCCCCAGATGGCCATCCTCTGCCTCTGGGAGTTCACCCAGCGCGACTCGCCCGCCGAGGTCGTCCTGGCCGTCTTCTTCCTGCTCGGCATGACCGTCACCCTCGGCTGGGCCGCCTCCAAGGTCATCCGCATCGCCCGCCGCTCCGTCACCATGCACCACAACCCCGCCTACATCCTCTTCTCGGACCCCCAGGCCCTCAACAAGTGGGGCTTCCTCTACGTCCAGTTCCGCGCCTCGGCCTACTACTTCATCGTCCCCGTGCTCGGCTACACCATGATCAAGGCCATGTTCGTCGCCTTCACCCAGGAGCACGGCAACGTCCAGGCCATCGGCTTCCTCATCATCGAGGCCGCCGCCCTCATCGCCGCCAGCGTCCTGCGCCCCTGGATGGACAAGAAGACCAACTCGTTCAACATCGCCATCTGCGCCGTCAACTTTGTCAACGCCATCTTCCTCATGATCTTCACCGAGGTCTTCAACCAGCCGCCCCTCGTCACCGGCGTCGTCGGCGTCGTCCTGTGGATCGCCAACGCCATCTTCTCCCTGATCCTGCTGCTGATGCTCATCGTGAGCACCATCTTTGTCTTCTTCCGCGAGAACCCCGACGGCCGCTACCAGATCATGGCCGACGACCGCACCTCGTTCATGAAGTCGCAGACCCACCTCACCACCACCACCGAGCTCGACGCCCTGGCCGCCACCGCCCGCGGCGACAAGTCCGGCTTCAAGGGCGGCCTCGACCTCGACGACGACGCCGAGTCCATCACCTCGGACTCGGTCCGCCGCCAGACCGAGCGCCTCGGCGTGCCCTCGGCCCACAGCTCCGTCTCGGGCTTCTCCAACCGCCCGCGCAGCCCCGCCTCCCCGGCCATGCCGCTCTTCCCGGCCGACACCCCGCGCAGCCCGCCGCGGTACAACGACCGCCCCGCCAGCCCCTTCGCCGCCGGCCGGCCCATCAGCCCGTACGGCGCGCCGGACCGGCCGGGGCAGTACGGCGCCCCGAACCGCGGGCCCCAGAACCGGCCCGCCAGCCCATACGGCGCGCCCAGCGTCGGCGCGCCCTCGTTCAGGCAGCAGAATAACTCGAGCCCGGCCGGCTTTCGGCAGGCGAATAACGCTAGGTAAGCCACACCTCCTTTTCCATCATATCAGAACTATCCACTGACCGACATGCCCTCTCAGCCCAAGCCCATGGCAGCGCGGCGCCGGCTACGAGCATTAATCTGGCTGATTGCATCCGACCATAATGACACACACACATCGGGCACGGAGTTTTTTGCTCTTTCTTTTTTTTTTCTGACGTTGCGCATTTTCGCTGTGTTGGATACACGGCTGGCTCTGTTTACTGCTACATCCACCACCACCACCGCCGCCGCTACCTGCCGTATATTTCCCTTTGATTTTTTACTTCATTTTTTGTGGGCTGTTGCTCTTAGCCTCGTGGGAAGACGGAGGGGAGGGGTGGGAAAAGGAACACTTTTGGTCGTTGAGGGGCGGTAGGAAGGGGGGAGAAGATCTTTTCTATCTTACTCAGGAAGAAGGGATTTGTTCTCGCGGCGGGAGATATCTTGCACTTTCTTTCACCCGCTCGGCTTGGCTTGCCTTGGCTTAGCTTGGCTTGACGAGGTGAGGTGAGCATACAGCTTGTGATGCTGTTTATATTGTGCTATGGGGTGGGATGTATATCCGACTTGGAAGGAAGGCGGGGTGGTGTATATATGGGGATGAAAAGGGGGGTCTGTCGTCACATCAGCTGGGCTGGGAAGATCGAGTACTTTTCTTTCTTTTTTGGGGTCGGTTTTTTTTTTGGGGCTGTGTTTTCTTTTGTTTGGGACTGGGTTTGCTGGGCTGAATTGGGGGTTGGGTTGGTGGTGGGGGTGTAGTTAGTAAGACAGTTTGGTTTGAATGCTTTGCTTTGGCTTGCTTGACTTGACTGGATGTTGTTGTTGAGGGTGTTGTTTCCCTCCTCTTTGTCTGTCCGGATGGTGGCATAGACAGCTGGACAAGACGGGATGGACAGCCTCCTTCTGCTCTCCTGGCTCTTGCTTTTCCTTGTGCTCCCTTGATGGTCGTCACCCCAAGTGCAAAATATTGGCAGACGATGTGGTGGTCAGCGAGTGTGGAGGTATGGATGTGTATAACCCGCGGTGACTGGATTTGTGACAAACACTTGGGGTGTCTTCGAGACTTGACAGAGCTTCGACACTCGATAAGTCTTCGACACTTGATAGAGCCTCGACACTTGATAGGTCCTCGACACGTGATATCATCGACACTCCCAGGTATCATGCTGTATGTACATCCATCCATACATAACCACACAACACCTGCCTCTCAGCAAGTAAGCCAGACCAGGCCAGATGCCCCCCTTAAACCAAAACCAAAACCCAAACGCCCCCGCGCTATGCCCAATGAATGAACGAAATATATGAACTCAAAGCCAATTCACCTCGCCCTCCTCCCACGGCTTCGTCGCCCGCGAATAGTCATACCCGACCTTGTACCCGCTCAACAGCTCCTCCTCGTCCACCCCACAGTGCGTCTGCCCGTCCCGCCCCTGGAACCAGCCCAGACCGTACGTCTTGCCCATCTCAGCCAGCCGCGCGACGACGCTCTCCGCTCCTTCTCCTCCTGTCTTGCTACCATCACCGCCTTCTCCTCCAACTCCACCACCCTGCTTGGCCTGGTTTGTGTCCGTGCCTGTAGCGGTGGGACTCCCACCAGCGTTGTGCCGCGGCACAAACCCATACAACATCTTACTCTGATGAATATACGCCAGCACACTGGCAATAGTATTCGGCTGCCGCGGCAAAAACACCCTTCCCCTCCTCACAAACACCCACCCCGCCACCACAAACAAATACACCAGCGTCGCCAACGCAAGCGCCAAACTCAACCAAAACGACGGCACCGTCTCCTGCCCGGCATTGATCGCCCCCCCATCCACCACCGCGGCCGCGGCAGTCCCATTCCCAACCGCCCCCACAACCGCCCCCGTAGCCGTAGCAGCGACAAAAACCCTCCCCTCCACACTCCCCAAACTACTCACAAGCACAGTCAGCACCTCCGCCACCACCGTCCCCACCCCAACCGCAAAAACAACCCAATGCCCATTCACCCCCGCCCTGACCGCAACCCACCCAAACGGCACAGCAGTATAATCCAACTCCAAAATCCCCGGCGGCGCATGCCTTCTCGACAAGATATAATACGGCTCCATGAGCCTGACATCCGTCTCGAGCGCCGCCCAGGTCAGTTTGATGACTACCGCGACGGCGGTCAGCAGCCAGGGGGCGCGGTCGGTGAGCGCTGTTGCTGGGGTGAAGAGGGTTAGGGGGAGGAGGGTTGTGAAGAGGAGGATGAGACCTAAAAAGGGGAGGGCGCCGGCGGGGCGGAGCATGCGGGGGTGGGGGTTTGCGGAGAGGTGGTTTTTGGGGTCGTCGGTTTGGTGCTTCTTTTGGTGATGTTGCTGGGGGGTGGTGGTGGGGGTGGAGGAGTCGTCCGGGGCGAGGGAGGAGTTGCGCAGGAGGTAGCGGCGGGATTTGAGCTTGGCGTGGATGTCCTGGTGGCTGGCGACGTCCATGTCTTTGAAGTCCATGAGGATGTGGGAGACGGTGGCCATGGAGGCGAGCCCCGCGATGCCCTTGACGTCGGCTTGCAGGCCGGTGCGGCGGGTTTGCAGTTGGTAGAAGAGGATGCAGGCTAGGAAGGCGATCACGGCGAAGGTGGTGGTTAGCAGGCGGGACCAAACGGCGTGGAGGAGGATGGTCTTTTCGCTGTCCGGGGCGTGCAGGCGGGTTTCGCGGTCCGGGGTGAGGATCAGGGAGGCCGCGCCGAGGGTCGGGACGAGGGTGTTGGCAAGCAGGCTGGCGACGGAGGAGACGGCCACGGCGTGGTGGCGGTAGTAGAGGGCGCGGATCGGGCGGAAGAGGTTGAACTGGGTGAGATACTCGACGTTGATGGACTCGGCGGCCAGGGCGCCGCCCTCCTTGGACAGCTGGTAGAAGGGCTCGAGGCGCATGACGTCGAAATTTGTGATCTGCCAGAGCACGCCGTACGACACGGCGATGATCATGGGCAGGAACTTGATGGCAAAGTACTGGGCCGTCGGGATCTCGGACGGCGACCGGAAGGCGACCAGCGGGGTGCGGATCGACGACTGGTACAGGCCCTCGACGCCGGCGCCCAGGCCGAGCGAGAGCACGACCAGCAGGAGCAGGTACGGCCACGTCATGGAGAAGGGCTTCCAGTTGGGCTGCGGGTAGAAGACGGCGATGGTGGGCTTGCGGGTGGGAAAGGTGGTCTGCTTCATGACGAACGGGACGGGGTCGTCCGGGCTGTGGCCGGCCACGAGGCTCAGGTCGACCTCGGAGTGCGGGTGCTCCATGACGACCTCGATGACCTCGCCGCGCTTGTTCGCCTCGCTCTGCCCCAGGCGCTTGACCGTCTCGGCGCGGCTCATGGGTCTGCCGACGCGGGAAAAGGTGCGGCTCGGGCGGTCGGCCACCGGGCTCGCGGCCAGCAGGGCGGACTCGGTCACGGTCATGTCGGTCTTGATGCCGAGTCCCAGGCCGCCCGTCAGGTGCCCGTGGGCCTCCTGTTGCTGGAGGGCCTTGACGAAATCCTCGTCTGCCTTGGTTGTCGGGCCCAGGGCGGTGGTAAAGTCAAAGACCGGCACCGACGAGACGCGGGTCCTTGTCTTTTCCGACTCTTCGCCGTCTATCGGGGCGGCCGAGCGGACCAGGCCGAGGTCCATGCCCTCCTCCTCGGGGATCGCGCTGTGCCTCTGGGTATAGCCGCGGCCTTGGTGTACTGGCGGCCCATCTCCGGTGGACGAGACGGGCGAGTAGCCGATGCTGTGGGAGTAGGGTGCAAAGCTGGTCCAGCTGGTGGGACTGGCATAGACGTAGCCGTCATGTCCAGAAGCAGCATCAGCGCTGGGGTTGTTGCTTGTGTTGGAGTAGCTGCCTGTCGTAGAATAGCTGCCGGTGCTAGGGTAGCTACCTGCGCTGGGGTAGCTATCTGCGCTGGGATAACTCCCTGTGTTGGGATAGCTACTTGTGCCGGTATTGGGATAGCCACCTGTACTGGAATAGCCACCTGTACTGGAATAGCCACCTGTGCCGGGATAGCTACTTGTGGTGGAATAGCCACCTCCGCTGGGAACGCCGCCTGTGCTGGAGCCACC
>OUNM010163514.1_pt1 | contig 11416 bp, 16 predicted proteins | sample 1769961 | NCBI WGS metagenome assembly OUNM01 (sample SAMEA3914820, study PRJEB12502) | metagenome | biome: forest; material: soil | place: USA | collected 2012-03-12 | depth 0.3 m
CGCGGGTGTGGGCGTCGTCGGGCGGGCGCGGCATGTCTGGGACGAGGCGTTTGTGAACCAGTGCGAACAACGAGTTCTGGCCCAGATGCAAATGATGGATGCTTTTGCTAATTACCTACCGACATGTGTTTCGTGTCCGGGCAGAAACGATGTTGGAGACCAAGACTCGATTCTCGATGGCGAGACAGCGAGCACCCTCATCAACAGAGGAAATGACGATGCTCGGACGATCCGGTCAGAGTGGGAAGCCGACGGCAGTTTCCCGGACAGGTCTACGGTCGGTGTCGGATCGAGTCGACAGGCAAATCAGGCGCCGGGGAATCGACGTCGATCCGTGGCCTCGATGCTCCGACATCTAGCCACAACCAAGGGCGGCCGCCAGGCATTCGCTCGTCAGCTCATCGAAGCGTGCCAAAACCGCAACATGACGGCGATCCAGGCACTGATGAAGCAGGGGGGCTCGCCAAACTGGACAGACGACTGCCTCCGCCTGCCGCTCGTTGCGGCGGTCAAGACAGGCCAGCACGCCATCGTCAAAGCCCTGCTCGATTACGGCGCCAAGGTCAACGCCCAGCAATACTGGGTTTCGTGGTCCGATGCGCCACCAGACTCGACAGACCGTTGCAAACCTGTCTTTGTCAATGCACTGTTTGAGGCAGTCCGCAGCCGCAACGCAGTACTGACGCGATTTTTGATCTCACAAGGTGCAGAGGTCACTTGCAACTTCAGTTTGGAGGCTGGTGGTACAGTGTTGTTCCTGGCCATCGCATCCGGCGACGCCGACATAGTGTCGGCGGTTTTGGAGGCGGGTGCCGACTCGGAAGTCAACATGCAGCGGAGGAGTCAAGGCTCGACACCACTCAACGCCGCCATCCGTACGGGCAACCTAGCCGTGGTCAAGATTTTGTTGGAATATGGGAGCGACCCTAACCTGACGACTATGTACCCCGGGGAAGAGGTGTCGCCACTCTGCCTAGCCATCGGTCTTTGGCACCGTCCGGCTCCCCTGGACCTTGCCAGGGCGCTCCTAGACCACGGCAGCGACGTGCGACAGACAGGGCACGGATGGTGGGGAGAGATCATGTGGGCCAATGGAATCACGGCGGCACATATCGCAGCAAGGGCTGGCGCCCACGAAGCCCTCGAGATGATCCTCAGCCACGGCGGAGATCCCAACGCGCACATCTCACCGTCAGGGGCCAAGGACGAGAAGATTGGCACTCCGTTGCACAACGCCAAAGACGGCAAGACCGTCGAAGTATTACTGAGACACGGCGCGGAGCTCAACGAGAGGATATCCGGTACAAGAGAGACCCCGCTTGGGAGAGCGAAGGCAGAAAGAAGGGAGTCGGCGGCCGAGGCGCTGGTCAGAGCAGGGGGGACTGGGTAGGTAGAGAGTATCATCATCATATGCGAGATACGGCAAAGGATATTGTCAAGCTGAGGTCAGAACAGTTCCAGGCCCAAGTCTTGAAACTCCATTTCCTCTGAAACCTCAAAAGTCCTCTCCTCCCACCCATATACCCTCTTCAGCCTCTGCGAAAACGCGAGCAGCTTGTGTCCCTCGATCTGTGACTTGTGCGAGCGGTGCATCGTAATCGATTGCTTCACCCCCATGCCCTCAGACGGGCTAAACGTATAGACAGACCCGTACTTGGGTACGACCGTGTGCATCCTTATGCAGTAGGCGCACACGGCAGTTCCTATTGAACGATTCGTGTGGCCCACTACACAGTACGCACTTCGGTTCCGCGGCCTGACATGTCTTGTGATGATGGCCTTGCGTCGCACACTTTCCGCAGACTTGCGGCTTCTTGCATGCGTAGGCCTTGTGGCCAATCTCCTGGCAGTTGAAGCACTGGGTTGGGCCCTCCCGGGGTACGAACATGGTCGTGTACGCTGACTCCCCGGCCAGGTGGAAGTACTGGCCCTCCAGGAGCCGTTTCGCCTCGCTGCTCTTGGTTACGTAGACCACCATCGAGCCGTAGGCTTTGCCCATGTCCTTCCTGCTGAGCCAGGCAATCTTCGCGATGTTGACTTCGTTTTCTGTCCCCAGGGCTTCCTCCACACCTGGTAGGATGTTTCCGTCTGCGTCGAGGACTTCCGTTCGGTTGGCGTTGTCGACTTTCACTAGGTACAGCTGGTCCCTCAACACCCGTACTCCAGGAACGGTGATCTTCTGTGCCGCTTCCTTGACGAGTTGGACCTCGCCTTCGTCCCTACACACCACTCTGATCCGATCTGGGTTTCGGGCTTCCTTCACCACTACCGTACAGCGCCATCTTCCCATATCCTCCTGTGTTCGGATTTCCTTCTCGATCGCCTTTCTGATGTCTGCCACTTGAACTTTGTTCTTTTCGCTTTCTTCTACTCTAGATGTATCGACAGTACAGAACAAGGTGTCCGTGAAGGTCGAGGGTGTCGTATTTGCCGAGGAGAGAGTGCGAATTCCGCTCGGCTGGCTGATCGGTGGGGTGCCCGCGATGTCCGCGTATGATGGCCTAGGGCTTCCTTGTCTAGATGCCAGAGAAGCGATGCCGTCTCCTACTTGCTGTTGGATTCTGTACAGCTCGTTTTTGATCTCCTAGCATTCTTCCTTGGTCGCCTGGCCCTCTTCTTTGGCCGCCTTGCATTCTTCCTTGGCCGCCTAGCATTCTTCCTTGGCCGCCTGGCACTCTTCCTTAACCGCTTGGAGCTCATCCTTGATACGGCCGAGTTCGGCCTACAGCGCCTTGTTGTGCTTTTCCTGACGAGTCCACGCCTCGAGAATGGTGTTCAAGATCTTGGTTTGCATGTCGTTGGCGGTTGCACCTCGCGCGGCGCTTCCATTCTGCTTTCCTAGCGGGAGTGCTGCATCGAGCGGGTCTTGAACCATTCCATTTTCTCTTGCTTTTGCGCTCGGCTTTCGGATACGTCGCTGCGTACCAACGCTGTTCTCTTCTCCTTCAGGCGCGACCGTGATCGCGTCCTCGGCTTCAGGTCCAGGCGTGTGGGACGCGTCGGGCCGTGCGGGGCCCGCTGGCGTCGCGTCGCGCATCGCTCAATTCCACCGTCCTTCACCTGGTCTACTTCTCTCACAGCGTCGTTCTCCAGAGCCCGTCGGTCACGAATCTCGGCCCGTCGTACCGGTTGCTCAGCAGCAGCGGTTGCTCAGCTGCTGCTTAGCCGCGCCCACGTGATCTCTTCAGCTGCTTGTGCGACAGGAGCTTCGTGCCTGCAGCCATCATCGTCATCTGGTGGCCCGAGGGTCGTCTCATTGGCTTTCTTGCATATCTGACGGTCGGCCCACTAGTGCCTTGAAGGCGATTACCATCACTAGTTCTGCCCTGCTTCCCTGCTTCCCTGCTCCCCGCAACATAGGCATCATTGAGAACTGGTGACGATGGGGCCATTATGGCGTCAAAGACAACCAGTGCGATGAGAGAGCCGCAATGTTAAGCACACTCTCGTCCTTCTGTGGTTGCGCAAGGGATCAGATGCAAGCTCTGAGCCGTATGCCCACCGCGGGGGCGCTCTTCGGAACCATGTTTCGCGACGGGGACTGCCGCAGAAACCGACTACTGAGCGCGCAGCCAGCGTGTGCTTCCGTCGCAGAGGAATGGTTGACCACTGCGGAGAAGGGTGCAGGCAGGAAGCGTTTGACCGCGCAGTGGACCTTTACCGCGCTTGACGGAGAGGACAATTGAACGGCATATCGTTTCACGAACGTCTACGACACATGGATGCCCAAGCATTTCGAGAACATCTGCTCTGCCATCAATCAGCTACCGTCGGATTTGAACTTTGATGTCCCACCACTTTCTGAGGCGACCGGGCTTCCCCAGGGTAGCTCGCTGTATAGGAAAACCGTGCCAGGATCCCGGCCGGGTGAAAAACCTATACGATCCTGTCCAAAATGCCATCGCTTGTGTGGCAATGAATCCCCGCGTCGTTTCTTGCTTGTCCCATCCATCAGCGGAGGTAGGTACATGTAATCCTAGAGCCCCCCTAACTCAGGCTGTAATCCTTATACATAGCCACGCAATTCGTCACTTCCCAGGAGTGGACATCAAATGGAAACTGGCCCCTCACCACCTGTCCGCACCAAGATCCGTAATCCGCGTCGCCAGCCTCGATTGCGCAACCGCTGTTTCCGTAAATCAGGAAGCAGCATGAATCGGAGACAGTGGCGCTGGAGCCACTACTGTCCCATCCGAAATAGAACTCATCTCCAGACCGAAGATATGCCTCGTTTGTGCCCAACCCATCTTGTAAGGTTTCGCTCACCCTAACACATTCCGTGTTAGCTTCGATTCCTCCAGCATCATCGGATACCAAGAGAGCCGGGTTATGTTGGTACAGCGTGCTGGGGCTCTCGATGTAACTGCGGCCGTCGTTCTCCATGAGGCGAAACGCCCACATCGTCCCCGTTACGGGAGGTGGAAAGGAGGCATCCGGAGAGTTTGGGTTTGGACTTGAATTTGGATTTGGGTTTGGATTTTGTTCGGTAGGCGAATCCCCGGGTCGGGTCTCCCTGTTTCGTGTAATTGTTCATCAGACTTAGTTGCTCAGAGAAAGAGAGGTGGTTTTGTGGGGCTGGGAGTTCATACACTTTGTCTGGGTACTGTAAATTGTTGTGGCAGTACGGGCTGGCGTCCCAGGCTGCGTTGGTCGGGGTTTCTAACTCCAAAATTTTGTTGATGGCGTCTTTCTGATCGTCCGTAAGACCGGTGAAGTTGTGATTCTGTATCTCTCGTGAAAACTCTAGTAGGAAACTCCTGGCGTGTTCGAAACCCTTGTTGTAATGTTCAAGGAGCCATTTTCTGTGTGCTTCCCTGTAGGTTGTGTCCGCGGGCTTCGGAAGTTTAGGGTCATCATCCATTTTAGCGCTTGTCAAGACAGCATTGGTTAGACAAAAGAGCAAGCACCACACTGGGTAGTATTGTGTTCAAGGCTAGATGACTTACAGAACCTTATCTAACGCCACAATGGTGTTCTGTAGTTGCTTTTGTATCTCGTCACTCGACATGTAGTCACAGACGGAAACGATGCGGCCGACAGAACAGGCACCGTCATTAATGTTGAACTTTTTATCCAGGTGCTTGCCCGCAAACATCTATCACACGCCTCAGCATAGCTCTTCTATTAATACGAGAACGCAGTGTAAAGGAAGACTCACCCTATGCTTCCGAGAATTTTCCCTGATAGGATACACAGCCATCCTTTCAGCTACCGTCTTCGTGGTGCCGAGGCTCGCCAGCATCTGGTTAGCATAGCTGTCAGGTGTAGAAATCTTGAGCACTTTATCGAGGAGGTCATCGCATGTAAGCCCCTTGACCGTGGAAAGTGATTCCCAGAACTTGACGAGCCAGAACCCCTCATACACGTGATCAGCTGTACAACACCCAGCGTAAGCTTTCCGTGGACTTTCTAGTAGGGAAGGGCTCTAAAATTAAAGTGCACTCACTACTCCATTGTCCGTTCTCCGAATCAGTTGGCAAGATAACGACATCAGGCTTCTCCTCAGGCTTGACAGGCTCGACCTTCCACTCTTTGACGGGACACGTGCGGGTCTCGCATTTGAGCAACGGAAGCATGAGAGGAATATCCTTGCCCAGAATTTTTCTCCTTAGCTTCTTGAGGTATGCCGGACTGGGGTACGGTTTAAGAAAGACATCCACTGGGGCCTTCTCACCGCACCGAAACTTGATCGGCTTCCGGTCAGCGCGCCCAGTCAGGAGCAGGGACCGCTCGGAGAGATTCGAATCTTCATCCTCGGCACCGGCGATCTCGGCGTTGAACCACTCCTCATCATCGGGTTCCAGACTGAAAGGACATCCTTCTCCTTCTCCTAGCAGGGAAATGCACCAAGACTCGAACCTTTTGGCCTCGAAATTCTTGATGAGCTCCGCGTTGACGAGCGTGGTGTCTCGTGGAGTTAGGACAGCGTGACGATCGCTGCGGTGGCGGCGTCTATGGTATCTCCGAGGCCGCGCGGCGGGCTCCAGCTCCAGCTTCTCGTACTTCTTGGGAAACTCTAGGATTTTAGCTGGCTCTTGTAGCTCGATCTTGGTCTTCTCCTTGGGATCGAACAGCTGAATTGGGGTTTTGCCGTCTTTTGAAAAGGGATCGAGCTTGGAGGAAGATGTTCTCTGGACCACCTCGGCGTCGAACTCAATGTTTAGTGAAGGCTGAATCCGTATGCCGTTGGGGCTGGGATTGCCAGGGCAGAAGCCGCTGGGTTCTACCAAGGGTTCTAAGTCAGTATCGCCCCAGCTAGAACATATAACTATACTGCTACTTGTAATCTTTGGGTCGTCTTACCATGCCCCGCCGTCATAGTCATGTGCAGGTCCAGGAACTTGAAGGGAAACCCGGCAGTAACGCCTCGTTGCCCAAACACGACAAAATCAAAGGCCGGCGATATTTGTAGGTAGGTCTTGAGTGTGGCCGTTACCCGGGCGTCAAGCGTCGGCTCCTTCGTCTCGAAAGTCGGTTCCCAGCCTTCGAAAATGACCAGTTTGTCAGAATCGGCAGGGTTCAGATGCGTGAGGTCGAGTCCAAGAATCGAGTTCTCTGGTACGGCGACGGAAAACCCTGTCGTCAGCTTGGCTTTGCCCTCGAGGGACTCGAGGGCAAACCCGGCCTGCAACCTGACCTGGGGGCCGAGCTCCAGGATGCCCTTGACTCGCCAGGGAAAAAGAATGGGAATGCCAAACAGATCAAAGTCTTTATGAAGGTCCGGTTTGTATGAGCCAGAAAGCAAAAACTCGAGGTTCAAGGCGGCCTTGACGTCGACGGGCTTCATGGTGATCTCGAAGCGGTCGAGCGAAAGTGGGAGAATGGCACCATGGATGTGGCCCTCGAAGAGAAGCATACCGGTTAAGCCGCAATCGACGCAGTTTAGCTGGAAGTCCACGTAGTTCTTGTCGTCGCCCCTACGGAAGCTGAAGAGACTTGGCGGGAAGGGCATCTCAAGTGGGACCTTGAATGATTCGTCCTTCGAAATGGGGATGAGGCGTTTTTTTAACGCGTCAGGGCTCGTGCCAACAGCTCCAAAGTCAATCTTGTACTTGTATGTGACCTCGCTCCACTCTTTCTTGGTTGCCTCGAGGTGGATGACAAGACGAGAGGCATCGGCTGCTGTGCGCACCACGAGCCAGGGCTCGCGGTCGTTGCCCGTGCCGCAAAAAAAAGGGTCGCTGACGAGCACAAATGACCGTGATGGCTGCTGATTGACCCAGTCCCAGGACCGTCGGGCTTGTTCGAAACTTGAGCGCTGGCCGAATGTAATAGTCAAGCTTTCAGAGCACTCAGCACTGGTTATGTCGTCAGAGAATCTCTGCATGTCAAGGATTTGTTGGCCTGGGTACGGAGTGATGATGACGGATACGACGGCAATATCGGTAGCTGTTCAGTATGAGCTATCGTAAACAAAGTTGATAAGAAGAGCACATGCAAAGAACCTACATACCCTCTGGAGAAGACCATAGGAGCTGCTCATCATCACGGAGATCGACGCTCACAGTGGACTGCGTCTCATTACCATTACCGCTGCAGTCGCTTCCCCAATAGCCTTCCTTGCCCTTGTCGCTAGGAGGAGTATACCATGGTGGAACACCATGGCCATGGTTGTTCCACAGATGGCGGTGGAGAGGTCGAAGATGGTGGCCCTGGGTTGCCCAAACCAGTTGGAGGCTGGCCACAAGCACGGCGATGTGTAAGAGCATGATGAGTACCTATCTTTCTCATCAAGGAGGATGGCTATCAACAAACAAAACACATTTAAGGAAGAGGAGGACGATAGGGGAGGCTCTTTTCCTGAACACACCATCATCGCAACCTAATATACCATTCCGACTCGGATATAGTGCTGACATCAAACTGAACTCATATGGCGGCTCTTACGGCCATGGCGGTATGATAACACAATCATGAGAAACAATTTACGGTTGTGGCGTTCTGAATATACCAATCGCGCAGAACATGTGTGGGCTGGAAGACCTTCATGGTTAGTCAACTCTCAACTCTCTTGTCGGATATTTCTTTCAACTGTATTGTATTGTACATTGGCAACGCAAGGACCCGCACATATCCCTGTACGACATCCAAACCCCGTACGAAATCCAGACCCCGTACGAGATTCAGACCCCATACGAGATTCAGAACCCGTACGAGATCCAGACCCCGTATGAGATCCAGACCCCGCACGAAATTCAGACCGTCCGCCATTTTCAACATACCTCCAGCTTGTAGCTTTCACCGCGACTATCACCATTTCCGTTTCCATCTCAGGAAGCCAGGGATTCACCACAGGGGGAAACCAGAACGACGTCATCCTCTCGTTCCGGACGACAGAGAGCAGGATGAGGATAACAACCCCGCCCCCCAAGACCATCGAGCTGCATCCAAGTCGACCAGTGAGAAGACAACGCAGCAGCAGAGCAATCTGGCTCTGGTGACAGAAGCTTCCCTGGTGAAGCCTGCGGGGATCCTCCTCACCCCCGACACTAAGACGACGCGTCGGAAGCATGTGTCATTTGGCCACGATGTAAAGCAAGGCCCTGGAGCAACCAAGGCCAGCACCGCCGAATGGCCCGACGGAGAGCGGGTCAGCCTTCAGCAAAACACCGGTCGTTGTCAGCGGCGGCGGCGTTGCGACACTGACACGAGGAGGACTGCTCTCCTATTGTGGGAAGCGACGCCGAGCAAGACAAGGATGAGGATGCCGTTCAGCCGCCACGAGCGAAGCGCCGCAGGGTAAACACTTCGGCCCCTACAACCCGCAGAACAGCGCCCATACGGCAGGCACGTCTACGTTGCACCAACTCCTCTTCACTACAGGCTCAACGACCACCACCAACCCAAGGTCCAAAGCGCCGCCAAAGTCAGCGGAACATTTCCGAGCCGGAACCTTCAAGGGGTTCCGCTTTGGAAAAGGAGACACTCGAGGCCGCTTTCGCAAGCTTCGAGGAATGGCCACTTGAAGCGGTCCTCAAGCGCGTTGGATGGATGGGGCAGCGACGTTTCAGGTGTAATCCCAATAACTATTCAGTGGGCGACAAGTTGGCTAATGCACTAACGACAGCGTTCTTCGTCCGCGTGGGGACAAGCTCGGCATTGATCACTTGTAGTCTGCGCATCGAATTTCCCAGTCTCCAGAGCATCGCATTTGTAACCTGCATGGAACCAATAGAGCTAGCCGAACTGCGAGACCTCTGCGACAAGAACAAAGATCTTTTACAGACAACCCCGCTGGGCATTCTGGCACTGATATATGCCCAGCGAGTTCTATCATGGGAGGCGTGGGTCGCCAGCCTCTGGGTCAACCTCAACGAGATCGAGGTGTTGACGTTCCCTACTGGCTTCAGGACTTTGGCAACGACCGATGGGTGCTTGGGAGTCAAGATTGAGAGCATGGCTCGCCAAACCGACGAGGACCGAGAATCGTGTCACACTGCAGATGAAGCTTGTTAGGACGAGCTGGTGAGAGCAGGTGATGGACTTGCAAAGCATAATTGTGCCATGTAGAATAAGCTCGGCAAGCGAGAGAAAAGAAGGGTATTTAAATACAAATGAGAGTCCTGGGCTCGCGGAAGCGGCTGAGCCACATATCAAGGGTATAACTATCTACCGCGGCCTTTTGGTGGCTGAATCAGCGGCTGAGCGCCACTTTGCCGCAAAACGCGGGCCGTGCCCTCAGCGACCGACGAATATTCACCCCTATCTACGTAACAGGGGTCCTCCCCGGGGAGGGTCATAGGGTTAGGGTTATATATAGAGGATATTGGATTTCCCTGCCAGCCAGCCAGCCACCCACTAGTAGATGCATCTGCAGGGCGAGCAGTAAAACGTAGCCTGTATTTGCGGTCCTGACTGACTAACTAACTAACTAGCTAAGCTACCCCGGGTCTTCCTGTTAGCCCGCAGCCGCTTGCAATACAGGTCCAAAGAGCAATTAGACTGCCGCTGTTCGGCCCCGACGAAGTGCATCGCCGCGTCCTCGCTTATTCGCCGTACCCGGGCGACTCGCCGGATCTCCCGGATGACTTCGAGCCGCAGGTAGTACCACTGTACTTCGGCCTGCCGGCCGGCCCGCCACCGACTCCCCCACCGGTTATCCAGAGCCGTCACCGAAGGCCCGCCCCGGAAGCCAACGGTCCACTCGCGCCACAGGTCCTTTACAGTCTTGACGGCCCGGCTCATGCGGTACTTCGGCGGATCTACTCCCTGTAGCTCAACCCCCCTTATCTCAGCGTTGTACTCTGAATCCTCTGCTGAGCTGGTGGCTACCCCTGGGCTTATAGAGCTGTAAACCCCCCCGCCCTCCGGCACTGGCACCTGCGCTGGCACCGGCACTGGCACTGGCGCCGGCGCTAGCTGGAAGACCCTGTCGGCAAGGAAGGCTTGTATCGAAGACTGATATGCCGTAGCGAGTTGTTCCTTTGCCGTATGGATCTCGGCCGTGATGGCCGCCGAGAGCTCCGCTGCCTGTGCCTCGCGCCGGGCTTCGGCAGCCTTGAGGTAGTCGGTAAGGACCGGCAACGCCTGCGTCAATATGGCTAGCTGGCTTGGCTGCTCGTCTTCCTGCATCAACGCCATCACCTGGCTTGCGTACGGCGCGTAGTCTTGATGCTGAAATACCGGGTGGTTCCATACTGCGCATTCTGGAAATCGGTGCATCAGTAATACCGAGTCTTCGAGGATGACCTCTCGGAGGTAGAACAACAAGCCGGTAAAGCCGGCTGCCGCCAGGTTGTTGACCTGCCCCGGCCCTGGGCCGAACTTGCCAGCCCACTTATTCAGGCCCGGCCAGATCAACGGCAAAAGTGAATCCGGAGGCGGCGTTCGAGCCCGGCGTATCTCGAAGCACCCCATCTGCGGTGGGTGACCGGCCATGGTCCGCATGAACTTCCGGGGCAGCGAATTCAGGTAGCAGCCGATCATCTGCTCTTGGTTCCACCGGCCTGCGCGGCGAATCTGGGCCTCGCTGATGCCCTTTAGCTCGGCCGTCTTTGCTCCAGAGCTTCGGCCGACGTGGGTCTTCTTGTTCGACTGGATACCGGCATATGCGAACGCCTTGATGACCTAGTCCCGTTGGCTATTATATGCGAACTCGGAGGTAGGGCTAGCGTCGGTGCTCTTCAACAGCCGAATATCGTACCACTGTGCCCGGCTTTCGAAATCCGGGAACGGCTCGTCGGTAAGGTCCTACCGAAGAAGTAGGTAGAAGGCTACGGCGCTAAGTACGCAAATCGCCGGATCACGGCTCCGGAGCGCGCCGGCGGTTTCTAAACGGCTATGCTGGTTTTGCTTCCCGGCCCGCGTAGTGATGACGAGCGGCATACACCGAGTAGGGCCCTCGTCGGCGAATTCGAACGTGAAAAGGTCCGAGATCTCGAGGGCTCGGCGGTCACCTCCGCGAGTAAGCATATAG
>OUNM010375269.1_pt1 | contig 11414 bp, 12 predicted proteins | sample 1769961 | NCBI WGS metagenome assembly OUNM01 (sample SAMEA3914820, study PRJEB12502) | metagenome | biome: forest; material: soil | place: USA | collected 2012-03-12 | depth 0.3 m
CGCTCGCGACGGCTTCGTGTACGTGCCGAACGGGATCGACGCCAACGTGCCTTCGCCGCTCGTCGTCTTCTTCCACGGCGCGGGCGGCAATGCCGGACAGGCGGAGATGATCCGACGCGTCGCCGAAAATCACCATGCGCTCGTCCTCGCGATCGACTCGCGAGGCCCGACGTGGGATCTCATTCACGACGAGCTCGGACCGGACGTCGCGTTCCTCGATCGCGCCCTTCGCTGGACGTTCGACAGGTTCGCGGTCGATCCAGCGCACGTCGCGACCGCGGGCTTCTCCGACGGCGCTTCGTACGCGGTGTCGATCGGGCTCGCCAACGGCGAGCTGTTCGGCACCGTGCTCGCGTTCTCACCGGGCTTCAGCGCGGCGCCGGAGATCCACGGCAAGCCGCGCTTCTTCATCTCCCACGGTACGAAGGACGCGGTCCTGCCGATCGATCCCTGCAGCCGTCGCATGGTCAAGGCGCTCACGCGCGCGGGATACGACGTCGACTACCGCGAGTTCGACGGACCCCACACGGTGCCCGCGGAGATCACGCGCGACGCGTTCGCGTGGCTCCTCGGCTGAGGCCGGGTCCGCGGCCCGCTCCGCCGCGTTCGACGCGAGGTCCGCGGCGCATGCCGCCGCCGCTGCTCGGCCACTCGAGCGTCTCGCGGCCGCTTCCGACGCCGGCAGAAATGATGTCGATGGTGGTGGCGCCCTGGCGCCGCTCCCTGAAGTAATCGCCGCCGTCGCCGCGCGGATCGAAGTCCGCGAGGTCTTCGACCACCTCCGCGTCCTGCGCGAACATCACGCTCTCCTTCGCGAGCGCGAGGATGATCTCGCGAACCAGCTCGAGATGTCGATCCTCCCGAGCGACGCGCATCTTCAGCTCGACGACCGCGTCGGGATCGTCGACCTCGTCGGCGACCTCGAGGAGTAGCTTCCAGCCTTCGACGTCCATCAGCTCGGACGAGAGCATGGCGTAGAAGATCGGAAGCACCGACCCCGACGCGTGCGCCTCACGAACGACGTCCACGAGGATCTGTGCCTCGCGGTCCGCGACGTTCGCGAGCTCGTGCTGCGGAACGCCGCCGAGCTTCTCGAGAAGCCCTTCGACCCACTCCGCATGCTCTTCCTCTTCGTCGCGATGCTGCCGCAGCGTATCGATCGACGACACCACGACGGGTTGGTCGAGGTCGACGGCCGCCTCGAGCACCGCGTCGTACAGCGCCACCGCTGCGCGTTCGAACGTCGCGCGTTCCGCCAGAAGACTGACCAGGTTGTCGCGATTGTACTTGAGCGTCGTCATGCTCGCGCGTGGTGCGCGAAGCATGCCACGCGCGCGTAGCTCACTGCGCTCAGTGCGCGCTCACGGCGTCCGCGAGCGCTTGCCGCGCGACGGACGAGATGCGTTGCACCGTGAAGAAGGAGAGCTCGGGAAGCGTCCGCGGGATCTCCGCTTCGCGCTCGATGCAGGCAAGCGAAGCCTCGAGGATGAGGACACGCGTCATCAAGGCGTCGCGCTCATGGAGCAGCGACGGCGAGATCTCGCCTGCATCGAGAGGGAAGCGATCCACGTTCGCGGGCATTGCGTTCATTCGTCTGTACCTCGGCACTCGGAGATGGAGAGGAGAGAGCCGGCGGCGTCCATCGCCGCGCGGGGTTGCCGCCCTCTGCATGGGCTAGTCCATCTACGAGGTGCCTCGTGGCCTGCAACTTCGCCCACGATTCGCAATGTTGCCGACGGTCGCACCGCTCGATTTGCCGAGTGCCCTGGCGGAACGCCCTATCGGCTTGCGGTTCGCAAATTCAGGCTCCGGCGCAATGCCACTCCGCGGCATGCCCACCGCGTTTCCACAAGTAATCCACAGCCTTGTTGAGAGCTCGCAAGACCGGCGCGGAGATGTCACGAAGTCGTTGCACTCTGCAAAGATCACCGAACTTCTGCGCGCCGCCACACGCGCGTTCGAGACGCCTTGTCACGCGGCGAGGCAAAGTCGACGGCGCTCGCGCGGAGAACGCGGCGTTTGCTCTCAGTAGTGAGCCCTTCTGCCGGACGTCGTCGCACGCGCGTGCGGCACGCGCACTGCAGAGCGCGCGGTCCTCGCTCGAAGGAGAAACAGAGTCATGAAGACGAACATCATCGTAGCGGCCGCCGTCCTCACCGCGCTCAGCGCCGGGTGTGAAAAGAGCTCGGACACCAACAAGCCTGGCTCGACGACGACCACCGGCGCGGGCGGCGCCACGACCTCGGCGACGTCCGGCAACACGGCCAACACGGCCAACACCGGCAACATGGGCACGGGCGCGACGGATCAGTCGGGCACGAACCCTTCGCCGAACAGCACGACCACCGGCGGCATGGGCACGGGTACCGGCACCAACACCGGCGCGACCGGCGGAAGCAACACAGCCGGCGGCGGCAGCATGGGCACCGGCGGCCAGGGCGGCACCGGCAGCATGGGCACCGGGGGCCAGGGCGGCACCGGAAGCATGGGCACCGGCGGCCAGGGCGGAATGGGCATGCGCGACGCCGGCTCGATGGGTCACGGCGGCGGCGCGGGCGGGACTGGAGGCACGGGTGCCGGCACGCGCGGCACCGGCGGCGGTGGCGGCGGCACCGGCCGCTGACGTCACCAGGCGGTGTTCAGGCTGACGCCGCCCGACGATGCGCTGGCGAACGGCAGCGCGCGCACTGTGCCGGTGTTCGATTGCGCGCGCGGCGCGATCGCGAAGAGCACCAATCCGCCGGCAAGCGCCGCGCTGCCGATCGTGACGAGCACCGTCGAGATCGCGGCCTGCGTTCGTGCTTCATCGGTCAGCGACAGGCCCGTCGAATCGCAGCGCGTCGCGTCGGCCGCGCTGCGGCAGTGCGCGAGCGCATCGTCGTTGGTCGAGAATGCGCGCAGCCCGAAGATGCCGCCGATGCCCGCGGCGACGAGACCACCACCCGCGACGATCAGGCCGATCGTTCGCTGCGTGTTGCCTCTCTTCGTATCGATGGCGATCGCCGGCGGCGCTGCGGGAGCGGCCGGCCGCGCGGTGAGGACGGGAATGACGACGCTCTCGACGCTCGTCGAGGGAGAGACCGTCACGTCCTTGGTCCATGGGAGATAGCCAGGCGCGTTCGCTTCGAGCTTGTGGACGCCCGGATCGACGGGCACCTCGATGCCGAGCTCGGCGTTCGACACCGTCTCGCCGTCTCGTTTGATCTCGAGGCCCGAGACGCGCGCATCGGGCGCGAGCGTCAGCTTGAGATGAACGAGCTTCGCGGCGAGCGCGTCGGCGCGGACCAGCGCCGCCGCCTGCGCCTGCTTCTGCCCGGCGGTCGCGGCACGTGCCGCGGCATCGCGAAAGGAGACCCACGCGCTCGCGGTCTGGCCGTTCTTCTCGTAACAGTCGCCGAGGTTGAGGAGCGTACCGCCGCTCGGCGCGAGATCCTGACTGCGCGCGAGCTTCGGACACGCCTCTGCGAACCGACCTGCGTCCATCAGCTTGAGGGCCTCGTCGAAGAGCTGCTGTGCGGCGGCAGCCTTCGCGGTCTTGTCGTCTGCGTGCGCGACGTCGGCTGCGAGGCACACCTGCAGTGCCGCGAGGATCGAGAGAGCTGCGATGGTTCTTCGACGCGCTACCACGACGTCCGTTCGCGAGGCAGGGCCGTCGGCTTCGGAGCGGCCGACGACGACGACGGACGTGACCCACCGAACGTGCGCGGCGCTCCCGGCTTGCCGCCACGTCCCGTCGCGCCCGCGGCGCCTGCAGTGACGGGCGCCGCCGACGTCGTCGATGCCGAGGGACGTGGCGAGGCCGTGTCGGCCGACGCGACAGCGACGGGCGGCGACGACGAATCGCTCGCCGCGGCCGCGGAGGCCGCGGAGGCTGCCGGATCCGACGAGCCTGCTCCTGCGGCCTCGCCGCTCGGCGGCGCGGCTGCGCTCGCCGTGGCAGTGATCGCGTGAGCGCGACGGAGCTTCCACCATGCGGTGCCGGCGCCGGCCACCATCAACATCGCCACTGCCGCGAGCGACAGACCGATGCCGAGCGCGCGATTCGATTTCTGCGGAGGAGACTCGGCGATCGTCGCCGACAGGCCGGTAGGCGCGCGCGACGAGATGCTCATCGGCGGCGCGGTCGCCGGCTGAGGCATGCGCGTCGTCGACGACGCGATCAACATCGGTTGGAACGGAGGTGGCGTCGGCGCAGAGAGCCGGCTGACGAGCGACGACGACGAGTCCGGTGCTCGCTCCTTGTCGCCCCACGTCGGCGCGACCGACGTGACCTTTCCCGTGCCGTAGCGCGCGAGCGCGTTGGCGAGCTCGCCGACGTTCTGGAAGCGTGCGGACGGTTCCTTCTCGAGGCAGCGCATCACGATCGCGGAGAGCTCGGGCGGTATGCCGGGGACGAGCTGATCCGGCGTCGCCGGCGTCGTCGTGAGCACGTTCACGAAGATCTCGGGGATGGTGTCCGCGCCGAACGGCTCCGCTGCAGTGAGCAGCTCGTACAAGCTCACGCCGAGCGACCAGACATCGCTGCGCTCGTCGACGCGCTTCGAGTTCTTCACCTGCTCGGGAGACATGTACGTCGGCGAGCCGAGCACCGTGTTCTCTTGCGTGACGAGGCGGCGACCCTTGGTCGTCGTCGATTCGGCGCCGAGCTTCGAGATGCCGAAGTCGAGCACCTTCACGTGCGGGGTGCCGTCGCGCCGCCGACTCAAGAAGAAGTTCTCGGGCTTGAGATCGCGATGAATGATCCCGAGCGAGTGCGCCTCCGCGACCGCATCACATACCTGCACGAGGACGTCGACCGCGTCGGCGTAGGGGAGCGCGCCGCTCTCGAGAAGGACGGTGACGAGATCCTTGCCGTCGAGGAGCTCCATCACGATGTACGGCAGCCCGGTGTCGGTCGTCGCGACGTCGAAGACGCGAGCGACGTGACTGCTCTTCAGCATGACGGCGGCGCGCGCCTCGCGAAGAAAGCGCTCTACCGAATCGGACTCGGTCGCCTTCTCGGCGAGCATGATCTTGATCGCGACCTCCTGGCCGAGGCCGAGGTGCGTTGCGGCGAGGACCTGCCCCATGCCGCCTTCGCCGACGAGACGTTCGACGCGGTACTTGCCGCCGAGTACATCGCCAGGCGCGAGCCTCCGCTCCTTCCGGTCAGTCGATTCGCGCGCACCCGATGGTGCGCGCTCGCCGTCTCCGCGCAGATCGAAAGTCGCCACTCATCTCACAGCTTAGCGAGGCCGGCGCGAGTCGAGCCGTCAATTCTGCCATCAGTCAGTCACTCACTCACTCGCGCCGTCGGTGAGAGGTGTGCCTCCACCTCCGTCAGCGTTCGGACCGTTCGGAGCGCAGCAGACCGTCTTCCGTCCCTCGATGGTCACTCCACCGTCCAGGAGGGGAGGCGTCGACGGCTGACACCCCGGCGCCTTGCCTCCGTAGCGGTACGACGCGTAATTCACGCCGGCTTCGACGTTCGTGCACGAGCCGCTGGCCACGACCTCGAGGCTCGCGTCGTTGCAAGCGCCGCCCGCGTAGAGCGTGAGCGAGGGCGAGTCGCACGTCGTGGCGGGCGTGCATGTGCATGTGCCACATTGCCGGTCGTCAGCACCCGTCTCGCTCCCGACCGGAAACTTCTTGGGGAACCCGCTCGGGCAAGGGACATCGCCGGGCTGCGTCACGCAGAGCAGCTCGAAGCTCGGAAGCGGATAGGCGCACGTGCCGCCGTCGTTGCACGCCACGCCTTGCGCGACGCACGACTGCCCGTTCACGATCTTCGACGGACCCGCGTCGGGAGCGCACGCGGGCGGGGCTGCGGGCGGCGTCGGAACGCGGACGGCGGACGTCGTCGTGATCGGAAGAATCCCGCATCCGCCGTCGAGGACCGTCAGCCCGTACGTCGCGGTCGAGGCGCTGCAGCCGGCCGCCGGATAATCCCTGAACGTCGTCGATGCCGTGTCGGCCGCGCACGAGCCTGGTGTCGTCTCGGTGCACTTGCACGTGCAGCCGAGGCCGTCACCGGCGACGACCAGATCTTCCGCGCCGGTGTATCCCTCCGAGCAACCCGGTCGCGACTTCGGCGCGAGCGACGTCAGCGTCCATCCTGCCGGCACGTCGACGCACGTCGCCGTCGGAGCACACGTGCTCGGCGGCATCGGCGGACCGTCCGCGACGAGCGTGTGATCATCCGCGGCGTCCGCGTCAGGCGTGACGTCGTCGAGGAGACGGTCGTCGATGCCGATGATGCTCGCGCAAGCAAGCGCGAGCGAAGCCGTTGCGATGGCGACGATGCTCCATCCGACGGCGCGGCGCGTGCGACTTGGACGACCACCTGGGACGCGCACTTCCAACACCATAACATCGGCGCGAGAAAGCGACGCGACCGCGACGTGATGCTACGATTGGTCGAGCGTGCGTAGCCAGAGGTCGATGGTCACTCGAGTGACCGCATCAACACGTGGCGCGTCTGCGCTGGTGCTCGTCTTTGCGGTCGCGTCCGTCGTCGTGTTCGTTCTTGCGGGCGGCGCCGCGTGCAGCTCGTTCACCGCTGCCGACGGCGACGATGCGGGGCCGGCGTCCGGCGGCGCGAACGATGCGAGCGCGGAAGGAGCGGCGAGCGACGCCCCATCCGAATCCGACGTCACCGTTTCCGGCGACGACTTCTGCGCGGTTCATCACGCGGATCCGGGCTTCGTGTACTGCAACGACTTCGAGCAAGCGACCTCCATGCCGTGGGGCTTCAGTGACGTCATGAATACGCCTTCGGTCACGTCGATCGAGGTCAAGAGCGACGGGTTGCGCCACGCCGTCCTCGAGGTCGCGGTCGCGTCGTCCGCCGCCGGCAGCCATACGATCAATCTCGGACAGCTCATCGGCGTCGGCTCCGACTCCATGCTGCCGTTCGTCGCGGAGCTCGACATCAAGATCGTCTCCGAGAGCGAGCCGTCGATCACCGCCGCGGCGATCCATGTCGCCGGAACCAAGTGCGAGGGCTCGTTCGGTCTCGGTGTGTTCGACGGAGCGACGGTCGGCGGAACGCGCAATCGAACCCCCACGCCGCAGCCGTACATCGCCAACGAATGGCAGCACCTGACCATCTCCGTCCTCAAGACCGACACGAGCAAGACGGGGTATCGCGAGGTCACCACCTATGGTGGGAAGACACTGGTCGATCGCGAGGCGCTTTCGTCCAGCGGCGGAGACCCCACCGCGTGCACGCGCAGCGACCTGCAGCTCGGCGTCAACGACACCGAGCAAGATGCGGCCACGATCAAGCTCCTCTTCGACAACGTTCTGGTTCGGACTCCTCCGTAGCGTCGGTCCGCGTCTCTGCGGCGTCTGCGAGCTCCGCACGCACCTCGTCCTCGGCGCCGATCAGCACGAGCTCCGACCCTTCGTAGTCGAGGAGCTCGGGATCGAGCGGCAAGAAACGGAGATCGCCGAACCGCGCCTGCAGCTCGTCGGGAAAGATCGACGGCTCACGGAAGGGAGCGGCGTCTTCCGCGTCTCCGCCGTACTGCAACGTCGCCTGGCGCGACCAGCGCGCGAGCGGATTGAACACCGCGGCGATCATGCTCGCCTCGGACGCGATGTTCAGCGCCTCGTGCAGCTCGGCTCGTTCGGTCTTCGGATCGAGGCCATACGTGAGATGCGCGTGGTCGCCGTGCTCGACGATCCCGTAACGTCCGACGCCGATGATGCGCGCGCCGGGCTGATGCCGGACGCCGCGTGTCTTGGTCGTGTACGTGCTCGGCCCGAGATCGGCGAGCAGCTCGTTGCGCGCGCCCGCGAGCTTGTCGACGTAGGCCCACTCGCGCTCGTTCGCGCCGGGCTCCGGCAGCCGCTTCTTGCCGACGACGACGCGCCGATGGAGATCACCACGATCCTCGGGGCTCAGGAGGAACATGAAGCGCTGGATGCCCGGCGCGCCCTCGACGCGCGGCCGCGCGACGAATGCGATGCGACCGCGCTCGAGCGCTCGGACGAGCTTGGGGTTGTTCGTTCGTGCCGACGCGGCCACGCCCGTTCGAGCTGCACGTCCGATACCAGGAGATCGAATCGTGAAGCTCGAGCGGACGCTGGGAAGCTCGCAGGCACCGAGTCAGAAGTCGCCGCTCTGGAAATCGCGGATGGCTTCCTGGAGCTGCTCGGTCGTGTTCATCACGAACGGGCCGTGCTGCGCGATCGGCTCGTTGAGCGGCTTGCCCGCCACGACGAGCGCGCGCGCTGCCGTGCCGGTCGAACGAAGATGCACCTGATCGCCTTCGCCGAGCACGGCGAGCTCACCGCGCGCGAGCGCGCGCTCGTTGCCGGGCACGCCGACCGTCACGCCACCCTCGAACGGGTAGACGAAGCCTTCGTGCCCGCGCGGCACCGGGATGATCGCTTCGCCGCCGGCGGGGACGCCGACCTCCACGAAGAGCGGTGCCGTTGCACGCTCCGCGATGGGACCGACCACGTCGCCGACGCGGCCTGCCACGACGCGCGCCGTCGCGCCGCCGGGAAGCTGGGCCACCGGGATGTCGGCGGCCTGGAGGTCGCGATAGTCGGCCGGCTTCATCTTCTCGGACGCGGGCAGGTTGATCCAGAGCTGGAAGCCCCAGACGAGCCCCTCTTTCTGCTCCGGCATCTCGGAGTGGACGATGCCGCGACCGGCCGTCATCCACTGACCTCCGCCGGCGCCGAGCAGCCCTTCGTGGCCCTTGTTGTCCTTGTGGCGGAAGTTGCCGGCGAGCATGTACGTGAACGTTTCGAACCCGCGATGCGGATGAGCCGGAAAGCCCGCGAGGTAGTCCTGCGGCTCGTCGGAGCGGAACTCGTCGAGCATGAGGAACGGATCGATACGGCGGAGCAGCGGCGTGCCGATCACGCGCGTGAGCTTCACGCCTGCGCCGTCGCTGGTCGCCATCCCGCGGACGGATTTGACGACGATGCGGCTCGAGGTTGCGGTCTGGGTCATCGGAGAGCCTCCTTCATTACGTGCGTCCGTCCACTGTAAGCAGGGACGCTGCGCTGCGTAGGCGGGCTGGGCATGAACCGATTGTTCCACCAGGGGAACAATCAGCCCGTGCCTGGTACGTCACGTCACGTCCAGATCGCGATCGTCCGAACGCCGGCGAGGTTCCCGCTCGGCGTGCGCCCGACGATGATCACCGACACGCCGACGCCATCGACGTGACCGCGCGAACCGTTCTTGCCGAAGTAGAAGACCTTGATGCCGCGCAAATTCTTGTCGAGCACCGCATCCATCTTGTTGATGATCGCGCAGTCCGCCGGATCGGGCGACTGGTCCGGAACGCATGCCGCGTAGTCGCGCTTGAAATCGGCGAACGTGCGCGTCGACGCATACAGCGAGGCGAGCGGCTTGTCGGTCGCGGGATCGGCATCGATGATCGCCGCGAGCTTCGTGCGCACGAGCGCCTGCGTCATCGACGTCTCGCCCTCGAGCTTCGCCGAGACGAACGTGAACGGATAGTCGCTCTCGCTCGTGAAGTTCGAGCCCTTCGCCGCCGCCTCGATCTCGGCCTGCACGTCGGCGTCGCTCTTCGACTTGATCTCCTGCGCGAAGTCCGCCTCGTTCTCGTCCGCAGGCGCCGTGGCGTCCGCCGCGCAGCCGGTCGCGAAGACCATCGAGAGCGCGGAGACCGCGGAAATCGCGAAGACAGAAGCGAGCGAACCCAAGCGCGAGGAAGACATGGCGCGGGTTCTGACACGCCACGTCAACGACGCAAGGAGTGTTGCGCGCCCCCGACAAAATCAGCGCTGCATCACCTTCACGAGAGCGAGCGCGTGCCGGACCTCGGCCTCGGAAAGCCCGGACTCGGCCGCGATCTCGACCACCGTCGGCTTGCGACCAAGGCTTGCCGTCAGCGTCCTCGCCGCCGCCACCACCGCCTTCAAGCGGTCTTCCCCAGCCCCGCCGCTCGGCCCGACGAGCTTTCGCCCGGCGGCATCGAGCGCATCGAGGATCCCCTCGATCTCCGGCGTCGTGATCGCACGCGCGCCGATCGCTTCGCCCACCTCGTCGAGCTGCACCTCGCCGCTCGCCGCGCTCGCCGCCAGAAGCTGATCGACGATGGCCTGGAGCTCCGCTCTCACGGCGAGCTCGCGCGATTCACGCGGCGCCGCCACGAGCGCCATTCACGGACGCGGCGGGCCAGAGCTTGCGGAACCCGACCGCGACGACCGCTCCGTCATCGCGCACGACGAGCGCGCCGTAACGGCACTTCTCGACGAGCTTGCCGGAGAGCAGACCGCCGGAGTCGTCGGCGTACCGGATCTTCTCGCCCTCGGCGAGACGACTGAACACGTGCGCGTCGGCGGCGATCTTCGCGACGCTGCTCGGCGCCTCGCCCTCGTGCGCGTGCACCGAGCTCGGCGGAACGCGGCGCAGCTTGGTGCCGTCGATCAGGATGTGGACCTCGTCGGCGTTCGCGAACACCACCACCGCGACATGCGCGGCGCCGTCGTTCGCGAAGACGCGTACGACGCGACCCGGAACGATGCCGGCGGGAGCGGGCTCCTCGTTGTTCGTGCGGCCGCCGAGCCGGTTGCGCGCGTCGTCCAGCGACGGCTTCTTGCTCTTCGACTCGCTCTTTCCGCGCTTCTCGCCGCTCACGTCGCCTGCAGTCTTCGCGTGGTCACGCGATCGTCCGCTCGTTGCATCGGGCAAGAGCGGCAGGTTGATCTTCTTGCCCACGATCACAATCTAGCACGGGGATCACTTGCCGAAGCGATCGAGGACGAGCACCGGCTTTGCGGCCTCCCGGGAGCGGTCGAGGTCGATCGTCGCCTCGAAGAACCAGTCGTTGTCCTCCGCCGGGTCCAGGATCGTCTGCCGCACGCGCCACGAGGTGGGCCCTTCCTCGACGACGAGGTACTTCGGCGCGCGGGCCTCGGGGTCGACGCGGATCGATGCGTGCTCCGCGAAGAACGGCGCGAGCTCCGCCTCGATGCGAGCCGCCTCGCGTACCTCTGCGCCCATGAGCGCCACGTCGCCGGCCGGGCTGCTCATGACGCGCGCCGCCTCCGCGTAGTCACGACGCGCCACGGCACGAACGAACCGGAAGATCTCGTTGCGCACGAGCACGAGGAAGCCGCGCTTGTCCCGCGTGACGTCCTTCGAGCCCTCCGGCTCGAGCTCGTCGGTCTGAGGGCGGAGCTCGATGCGCGCCGCCGGATTCTTCATCCGCTCCCACTCGTCGAGGAGGCTCGCGTCGACCTGGCGAACGATGGCGCCGAAATACGTCGCGACGTCGTCGACCGCGTCCGTGCGCGCCCACTTCGGCACCGTCTGCACGAGCGCCTTGTAGACGTCGGAGAGATATCTCAGGAGCACGCCTTCGACGCGCTCGAGCGCGTACTCGCGGACGTACTCGGAGAACGACATGAAATTCTCGTACATCTCGCGCGCGATCGACTTC
>OUNM010107719.1_pt1 | contig 11413 bp, 12 predicted proteins | sample 1769961 | NCBI WGS metagenome assembly OUNM01 (sample SAMEA3914820, study PRJEB12502) | metagenome | biome: forest; material: soil | place: USA | collected 2012-03-12 | depth 0.3 m
CCTACTTGTCGTTCAGTTCCGGGTTGATGCCCAACGCCTTGACCGATTCGAGGGAAATCTGGCCCTGCGGCAGGTTGTTGTCGGCCTGGAACTTCTGCATGGCCTGCACGGTCTGTACGCCCAGGTTTCCGTCGATGGCGCCGGGATTATAGCCCTTGGCGGCCAGCGCCTGCTGGATGTGGGTGATCAGGACCGGCGACGCGTTGCGGCGGCACAGGACGCGGCGCCACACGGCGTCGGTCGGCTGCGTCACACGCGTCTTTTCGACGTCCTTGAACACGGCCGGGACCGTGTAGGTCTCAGTGTGCTCGGGCGTAACGACCTCCTTGACGCGGCGCTTTTCGACGACCGCCGGAATCACGTGCTCCTCGACGCGCTCGGGCTCGACGACCACCGGGTGCGTGACCTGACGCGTCACGGCGGGAATTTCGACGCGGCGCGTGCCTTCCGGCTGGACCAGGACGCGCTTGCGCACGTCGCGGTAGACGGCCGGGAATGCCTTGAGGCACCAGACGGCCGGCGGATTGCCGTCCTTCAGATAATCTCGCGCGGCGTCGGTCGTCGGTACGGGGTCGTGGTTCTTGCCCGGCCAGGTCAGATAACCGTCGTCGCGGTAGCGCACGGGCGCGTGGTCGACGGGCGTCACCATCGGCGCGTCCAGCGCCTCGCCCGCGCTCTTGACCCATTCCTGATGCGCCGGCTCGACCAGCTCGTGGACCACCTGGGTGTCGTAGACCGCCGGGACGACCTCGTCGCGGACGCTGGCCTCGCGTACGGTGACGGTTTCGGTGCGCATCTGGGTCACCGCCGGGATGACGCGGCGTTCGACGCGTTCCGGACGCACGATCACGTCCTTTTCGGTCTCCTGCACCACGGCGGGGACGACACGCTTTTCGACGTGCTCGGGCGCGACCACGACGTGGTCGGTATAGGCTTCCATCTGCGGCGGCGACAGGAGACGCGCGTAGCATTCGCCCGGCTTGGCGCTGGCGCGCAGGTCGGCGGGCAGGCTTTGCAGCGCCGGATCCTTGTCGCCCTTGTCCTTGCAGGCGATGACGCCGGCGGCTTCCTCATTGGGGTCGTGGGCGTCGACGGGCGGCAGACGGGTATCGACGCCCTGCGGCGGCGCGTCACTGGTGCCCTTTTGCAGGACCTGCACGGTGCGCTCGGCCGCGGCCTTCGACGCCGCCTTGAACGACTCGCTGACCTCAGGCTTCGAAACGGGGGACTTGGCGACGGGTTTGGTCGCCGGCGGTTTCGGAGCGGTCTTGTGCTTCGTGGCCGCCCCCACCGGAGACGCGGCCAAAGACGCGGAAAGCGCCGCCACCAGAATCAACGCGGCACCCGCCTTGAGGCACGAAAGAGCAGAACTGCGACGCAGCGAGGATTTCAACACGGCAAACAACCCCAAATACCCGGATATTTCCTGATGGAATTAACCTTTTATATACCGCACGGCCAAGCCCTCACACCTGTTAAGAGAGAATTTACCGTTTTTTTATGGCGCTGCGGCGGGTGCCGAAGACCGACATTTTGACTTGACTTCGCCCCCCGTATTCCCAATCAAGCGCGCGACTTGTTTTATCGCCCGTTTTTCGACTGCAAAGGCTCCGCTCATGATCTCCCGTTACGCCCGCAAGGAGGCCGCCGCCATCTGGGATTCGGCCACCAAGTACAAGATCTGGTTCGAGATCGAAGCCCACGCCGCCACCAAGATGGCCGAGCTCGGCGTTATTCCGGTCGACGCCGCCGAAACCCTGTGGGCCAAGGGCAAGGACGCCGCCTTCGATTCGGACCGCATCGACGAGATCGAGCGCACGGTAAAACACGACGTCATCGCGTTTTTGACCCACGTCTCGGAAATCGTCGGCCCGGAGGCCCGCTTCCTGCACCAGGGCATGACGTCGTCCGACGTGCTCGACACCTGCTTCGCCGTCCAGCTCCAGCGCTCGACGGACCTTCTCATTGCCGGCGTCGACCGCGTTCTGAAGGCGCTGAAGACCCGCGCCGAAGAGCATAAATATACGCCGACCGTCGGCCGCAGCCACGGCATCCACGCCGAGCCCGTGACCTTCGGCCTCAAGCTGGCCGGCTACTACGCTGAATTCACCCGCGCCCGCACGCGCCTGGTGACGGCGCGCGAGGAGATTTCGACCTGCGCCATTTCCGGCGCCGTCGGCACCTTCGCCAACGTCTCTCCCGAGGTCGAAGCCTATGTCGCCGACAGGATGGGACTGGCCATCGAGCCCGTCTCGACCCAGGTCATCCCGCGCGACCGCCACGCCGCCTATTTTGCCGCCCTGGGCGTCGTCGCCTCGTCGATCGAGCGCCTGGCCGTCGAGATTCGCCACCTGCAACGCACCGAAGTCCTGGAAGCCGAGGAATTCTTCTCGGCCGGCCAGAAGGGTTCGTCGGCCATGCCGCACAAGCGCAATCCGGTCCTGACCGAAAACCTGACCGGCCTGGCGCGTCTCGTCCGCTCGGCCGTCGTGCCCGCGATGGAAAACGTCGCCCTGTGGCACGAACGCGATATCAGCCATTCCTCGGTCGAACGCGGCATCGCGCCCGACGCCACGGTCCACCTCGACTTTGCCCTGCAACGCCTCGGCATGGTCATGGAAAACCTGGTCGTCTACCCGGACAACATGCAGAAGAACCTCGACCGCCTGGGCGGCCTTGTCCATTCGCAGCGCGTCCTGCTGGCCCTGACGCAAAAGGGCATGTCGCGCGAGGACAGCTATTCGGCCGTGCAGCGCAACGCCATGAAGGTGTGGCGCGGCGAAGGCAACTTCCTCGACTTCCTGGCGGCCGACGAGGACGTGGGCAAGTTCTTCACGCGCGAGCAACTGGAGCCCTTCTTCAGCATGGACTACCACACCAAGCACGTCGACACGATTTTCAGCCGAGTTTTCGGCTAAAAATCTCTTTTCAGCTCAAACGCCGCATGGCTCGCGCAAACGTGCGCGGCGGGCAGTCGCCCTTGCCAACGGCGATAATCGCCGTTGGAATTCACAGAATGATCAGCCTACAACGCGACGCCTTCGACACGGCCGGTTACGTCAGCCGCTTCGCCAACAAGGGCCGCATCCGGCTCGAAGGCGCGATTTCGGCCGACGACGCCGAAACCGTCCACCTCGTTCTGGAGCAAAAGACGCCGTGGGAGCTGCATCTGATGGGCCGCGAAGGCGCCCCGGAGATCATCAACCGCCGCGAACTGTCGGCCCTGCCCGAGGCCGACATCCAGCAGCGCCTGCAGGACGCCGCCGAACTGGCGCAACACGGCCTGTCGTGGTTGCGCCTCGGCTATGGGCTGATGGACCGTTCGCGCGACGATATCGCCCTGTCCGACGTCGCGTCGCTGGTCGCGTCCAGCGATTTCGCGGCCTTTTGCGAAAGCCTGACGGGCCTGTCGGGCCTGACCCTGACGGCGCTCGACGCGGTCTGCTACCGCCCGGGCGACTTTTTCACCCAGCATACTGACGTGGCCGCGCGGCTGTGCTTCGAATGGAGCTTCACGCCGGGCTGGCGATCGGACTGGGGCGGGCAACTGCTGTTCCACTCGCCGTCGGGCGATATCGAAGGGGGCATCATGCCGCGGATGAACGACCTTGCCCTCTATGCCGGCGACCAGCCGCGTTCGATCGCCTCCGTCGCCCCCTATGCCGGCGGCCCCCGCTTTTCAATCGTCGGAAGGTTTGTGTGACCGATCGACGGTCAGGTCCGCAAGGCCCATCGTCAAGGGTATAACGGTTACAGCACCAAACTCTACACGCTTCCCAGCCTTGAGACCGACAAGGCTCAATGATACCTCGCGCAAGGGGCGGCTGTACCAACCCTGACGCACGCGGACCACGACCGTCTGCCCGTCAAAAAAGGCCGGAAAGTCGAGGGTTGCGGAATCGCTATCGTTTCCATGCAACGTGGTAATCGTATCGACGGCGTCCGGATGCGACGTCAAGAACGCGCTCAGAAGCTTCGCCTGCACGCTGCCGCGCTTCGGCTGTTGACCGAGGCCGTTGTCGTAAAATGACCGATAAGTATCCATCCATGGCGTCAGATTGGACAAGATAAACCGGACAAACGCGTTTTTTTCGTCGTAGCTGTCGTATGGCGCGACCCCGTATCGGTAGGTGTACGTAGCCGTGACGCGGCAGCGGTCGTGGAAGCGGCCACCCGCAAACTCCGCAACCGAGAATGTGTCCTGTGGCCAGGTAGCCTCGGTATGACGGGCAATCCACAAGACGTTGCTGTTTAAATTTATGAGATGGCCGCCGTCGATGTCGCAGAAGCCGTCCGTTTGGAAGGCATACGCTCCGGTTCCGGGGATCAGACGAGCGGTTCCATCGGCGTCATAGGTATAAAAGCTCAAGGATCGGCAATGTGCGGTGCCACCGGACCAGACGTTCAGAAAGCCAACTCCTGCGCCTTTCAGTTCCTGAAGATCAACGTGGAAACCACCGAAGTCCTCTTCATTTCCGGTCAGCGCAAAGCGCCACCCGCCACCGATGTCATCTTCAGGACTGATGCCTTCGACGGCCTTCAAAATACGCGCACGGCTCCTGGCTGTGAACGGCAGCGGCGCCTTGGATTCGGCAGCGTAAATTTCGCCTTCTGTTTGGTGTCCGGGCCACTCGCCAGCCTCCTTGGGCGCTTCGGCGCGAATCGTATCGACTACGGCCGTGCAGACATCGGCGGTCGCACCCGTCCCGCTGCCGGCCCAAATCAGGCCCGTACAAATAAGACTCTGTGTAAATAAATGACGCATGCTCCCCCCGAAGCCGCTTCAGAAGAATTTATGCGCCGGCCTTGATCGCCTCGCGCGATTGGGCCAGGAATTCGGCCGCCTTCACGCGCACCTCGGATTCGCGCACGGCAATGTTCGACGCGGTCAGGTCGCCCAGGATCTTGCGGATCACGTCTTCTTCGGTCGTCTGGTCGCTGCCGCGGTCGAGCGCGCGAGCGTAGGATTCGATCGATTCGCCGTTCAGCCCCATCTTTTCACCGGCCCACAGGCCGATCAGCCGGTTGCGGCGTTGCGCCGCCATGTATTCGAACCCTTCGGCGCCGTCGAGGCCATTCGTCGCGATGCCAGTCACGGCAATGCCTGTCACGGCGATGTCAGAGGAACGCGGGTCGATACTGGACATGGAGGACAACCTTTCAGGCAGGCTAATGTTTTAAATCTCCTTAACCGCAAGCGCAACCTGCAAACCGACATTTACAGGGCAAAAGTTTTTGTTTATTTGCGGCGGCGAAGGGCATCCTTTAAGATGCCAGACCGTAATCACGGACGGACGATCCCTTTCCCGACAGCCTGACGGCCCTGTCCCGCCCCTTTCGGGCGCCACGCCGTCGCCAAGGCCAATTCGCCGGGTCCGGAGCAATTCCGCCGCCGTCCACCAATGGATTCGCAAAGTTGGAACCTCTGATGACCACCCGCCGCAAGAAAATCTACGAAGGCAAGGCCAAGATCCTGTATGAGGGCCCCGAGCCCGGTACGCTGATCCAGTACTTCAAGGACGACGCCACCGCCTTCAACGCGCAGAAGAAGGCCGTGCTGGAAGGCAAGGGCGTCATCAACAACCGTATCTCCGAATTCGTCATGACCAAGCTGACGAACATCGGCGTGCAGAACCACTTCATCAAGCGCCTGAACCTGCGCGAACAGCTGATCCGCGAAGTCGAGATCATTCCGCTGGAAGTCGTCTGCCGCAACGTCGTCGCGGGCTCGATGGCCAAGCGCTTCGGCCTGCCCGAAGGTCAGCAGCTGCCGCGCTCGATCATCGAATTCTACTACAAGAACGACGCCCTCGAAGACCCCATGGTCACCGAGGAGCACGTCACGGCGTTCAACTGGGCCAACACCCAGGAGATCGACGACATCCTGGCGATGACCCTTCGCGTCAACGACTTCCTGTGCGGCATGTTCGCCGCCGTCGGCATTACACTGGTCGATTTCAAGATCGAATACGGCCGCCTGTTCGAAGGCGAATTCTCGCGCGTCATCCTGGCCGACGAGATCAGCCCCGATTCGTGCCGTCTGTGGGACGCCCAGACCAACGAGAAGCTGGACAAGGACCGCTTCCGCCGCGACATGGGCAATGTCATCGAAAGCTATACCGAGGTTGCCAAGCGTCTCGGCATCATGGGCGACATGCCCAAGGTCATTGAAGGCGGAATGCAGTGATGAAGGCGCCAAACTCTCTTAAGGCTAAAGTTCACGTGTTTCTGAAGCCGGGCGTGCTCGACGTCCAGGGCAAGGCGGTCGAAGGCGCGCTGCACGGCCTGGGCTGGGACGGCGTCTCCAACGTCCGCGTCGGCAAGGTGCTGGAATTCGATCTGAACGCCACGTCGGAAGACGAGGCGAAGACCGAGCTCAAGGCCATGTGCGACAAGCTCCTCGCCAACACGGTCATCGAATCCTACAAGGTCGAGGTCGCCTGAGCATGAAAGCCGCCGTCCTCGTCTTCCCGGGTTCCAACTGCGACCGCGACTGCAAGACGGCCGTCGAAACGACGGTCGGCGGCCAAGTCGAAATGGTCTGGCACCAGGAAGGCACCCTGCCCGCTGGCCTCGACCTGATCGTCGTGCCGGGCGGCTTCTCCTACGGCGACTACCTGCGCTGCGGCGCCATGGCATCGTTGTCGCCGGTCATGGCGGCGGTCAAGGCCGAAGCCGAGCGCGGCGTGTCTGTGCTGGGCATCTGCAACGGCTTCCAGATCCTGTGCGAATCCGGCCTGCTGCCTGGGGCGCTTTTGCGCAACGCGGCGCTGAAATACGTCTGCAAACCGATCGAGCTGAAGATCGAGAACCGCAGGACGCGCTTCACAAGCGCCTACGGCAACCAGCAGACCGTGTGGATGACGCAGGGCAATGGCGACGGCAACTTCTTCGCCGACGCCGACACGCTGAAGGCCATCGAGGACAACGACCAGGTCGTCTTCCGCTACGCCGAAAATCCCAATGGCTCGGTCAACGACATCGCCGGCATCGTCAACAAGGCCGGCAATGTGCTGGGCATGATGCCGCATCCGGACCGCGCCTTCGAGCCGGCCCTGGGTTCGGCCGACGGCGCGCCGATGTTCCATAGCCTGGTAGCGGCACTGCAGGTGGCGTAAGGCATTTCACCTCTGCGTCGCTATCGCGTCGCAGAGGTGTCAAGGCCCGTTGCCGCCCGGTAGATCAATAGGGCTATTAATAGGGCTGTGACGGGCGCCCCCAGGCTTATGAGGGCATTGTCGAGATAACCGCCCGAAAATCCCACGGCAAAAAACGAAACCAAATAAAGCACGCGATAACGTCTGGACCGCCAGAGCCCGGCACCAAACAGGGAAATAAGAGCTGCGATGCCCATCGCCTTGAGCAGTGCGACGACGTCTTCCTGTCCCCACAGGTGCTCCCTACGAACATAGAGGGTTGCGCCGGCAAACAGCGTTTCGAGCCAGACCAACAAAATCAGAAACTTTGGCCAAAACCTGTTTCGCGATTGCATGTCCCCTCCCTAAGCCGCGACGAAGACAAGCTATACCTTCCACCATGGGATTCAAGCTGACGAACCCTGGTTAATGAGCTATCAGGTACGGATGAAACAGGTTCGTGCCCTCATCGCCCTCGCCGCCCTGGCCCTTGTCGCCGGCTGCACGCCACACCCCGCCAAGCCGGAAAAGCCGAAGCTCGGTTTCGCCGCCACCGCGTGCGCCGAAAGCTTCGCGGGCCTGCCGAATAAGGTCGATTGCGGCACCATGACGGTCGAGGAAACGCGCGGGGCCAATAATGGCCGCCTGGTCAGCTTCCCCGTCGTCATCGTCCACGCCACCGACGCGGCGCCCAAGGCAGATCCCGTCATCTATCTGCACGGCGGCCCGGGCGGCGCGATCGTTCGCGGCCTGGCCGACCGCCTGCGCGCCGGACGCGTCCCCGTAACCAACGACCGCGACTGGATTTTCTTCGATCACCGCGGCACCGGCCAGTCGACGCCGCTGCTCGACTGCGGCACGGCGCCCCTGTCCGACGCCGGCGTGACCTCGGACGAAGGCGTCGCTCAGCTCCAGGCCTGCGGCGAAAAGTTCACCGCGCAAGGCATCGACCTGTCGCAATACAACAGCGCCGTCATCGCCAGGGATATCGGCGACCTGAGGGCGGCGCTGCACATCACCACCTACAATCTGTTCGGCGTCTCGTACGGCACGCGCGTCGCCATGGCGGTCATGCAGCACGACCCGAAAGACCTTCGCGCCGTGGTGCTCGATTCGGTGTGGCCGCCCGAAGCCCTCGCCACCGCGCCCCTGCCCGGGCTTGTCTCGCGCGAGGTCCGCCAGGTCCTGGCCCTGTGCGCCGCCGACACCGCGTGCAACGCCGCCTATCCGGATCTGGAGCGCCGCTTCGACGAACGCCTGACCACCTGGCTCAAGACGCCGGCCGTCAAGGACGGCAAGACCTACACGGCCGACGGCGTGGCGGCCTATCTGCTCGACGCCGTCTACGGCACCGACAGCGCGCGGTCCCTGCCGGCCTCGATCGACGCACTGCTCAAGGGCGATTACCACGACCTCGACGCCTTCATGGTGGAGCAGAGCGGCTATGTCGAAGGCCAGTTCTTCACCCACATGTGCAAGGAAGAGTTTCCCTTCGAAAAGCCGTCGGCCGTCGAAACGGGCCTGGACGAAGCCGATCCGATCGCCGAGGCCACGGCGCGCGACGTCCGCCGTTTCTTCCCCGTATGCGAGGGCTTCAAGGTCGGCCCCGCCGACCCGGTCGAGAACCAGCCGCTGACCAGCGATATCCCGGCACTCTTGCTGACAGCCGACATCGACGCCGGCTGTCCGGCCGAACTGTCGGACGCGGCGGTCAAGCGCCTCAGCCACGGCGCGCACTTCAATTTCGCCAACCGCACCCACGGCGTCAGCCGGCAAAGCCCGTGCGCCCGCGCCATGGTCAAGCAGTTCCTGGCGACGGCCGACGCCCATGTCGACGCGGCCTGCCTGCCGGGCGACCATCCGAAGTTTGAATTCATCCTCCCGAACAAAGCGCCGCAATAAATCCACAATTGGCCTGCATGCCTGCACCCCTCGATTCCGGGGGCGGTGTTGAGGTCAATTGAGGATTAAACCCTTTGCGCGATCCGGTTACATCACTCGTCGTCACCCTGTTCGCCGCGCCCGGCGTCGCCCTGTGGCTGGCGGGCGGACTGCTCGCCTGCGCCGTGGCACTGATCGTCCGCGGCGCGTGGACCGGCTACCGCCCCATGCGTTCGGCGCTCAGCGAGCGCTGGAACCAGCTGTCGGGCCTCGACGTGCGCCGGCTCGACATGGAGCGATTCGAAGCGGTGGACCGTGTCTTCACCCACGCCGACGTACCGGTGCTGGCCGCCGGATGGGCGCACTATCGCAGCCTGCTGACCGTGCAGGCCGATGGCCGGCTGGCCACCTCGATCCGCGCCGCCGACGCCTTCGACCATCTCGACGAGGCGTCCCGGACACTGGAATGGTGGGCCAATATCCTGGTCGCCACCGGCCTTATGGTCACATTCCTCGGGATCGTCGCGGCCCTGTCCGAAGCGACCGCCACCCTGGGCCACGGCGCCTCGCCGGCCGCCGCCGAAGGCGCGCTGATGGGCCTTTTGACCATCGCCGCCACCAAGTTCTGGACCTCGATCGCCGGGGTCCTGGGCTCGATAACTTTACGCGTCACGGCGCGTTTCTGGCGCAAGGCGATCGAGATCGAAGCCCGCCAGGTGTTCAACCTGCTCGACAACGCCGTCCTGTTCATGCCGCCGGAAAAGGCCCTGCTGGAACAGCTACGCAGCCTGAACCGTATCGAAAGCGCCTTGACGGCGCAGACGGCTGCCGCCGAGGCCGCGGAATGAGCGCGCTTTTTCGCCGCGCCGGCGGAAAGATTCGCGTGGAGGCGGAAGCCTCGGGCGGTGAAAGCGACTATATCGCCATGACCGACATGATGGTGGGCGTGCTGTTCATCTTCATCATCATGCTGTGCTTCTTCGCCCTGCAGTACAAGCAGACCACCGCGTCGCTGACCGGCGCCAGGGACACGCAGACCGCCGCCCTGCTGCAAACGGCCGGCGCCCTCAAGCCCGAGGCCGTACAGGCCGAGATCGACCGGGCAGCGCACGTCGTCTGCCTGCCGGGCCACGTGCTGGGCGACGACGGTTCCGGCGACAACCGCCACTGCTTCGCCTACGGCGAAACCACCCAGGCCCCGTCGAAGCCGACCGATACCAAGGCGCAGATCGCCGCCGCCGACAAGGCGGATTTCATGAGCACGCTCGAAGAGGCGACCAAGAGCACCGCGGTTCCCGCCAGCGTGGGGATCGACAGCGGCACCCTGTCCTTCCCCGCCGACAGCCTGTTCGCGCCCGGCACCGCCACGCTGACGCCGCAGGGCCAGGCCACGGCCGGCCAGGTGGCGCGGACCCTGTCGGGCAAGCTGCCATGCTACGGTTACGGCGCGCCGTCCTCGGGCTGCGGCAACGAAACGCACATGAGCGGGGTCAACGTCCAGGTCAACGCGCAGTTCGACGCCTATACCGCCGAAGGCCGCGCCGCCGCAGCGTTGGCCTTGCAGCGTTCGGTCGCCTTCCACGACGCCCTGGTGACCGCCCAGCCCGTGCTGGGGCAGTTGCGCACCCTGCCGGTCGGCGAATCGGGCGGCGAATCGCTGCTTCGGGTCGCCAGCTACGGACAGTCGACCTCGAACCAGAGCAGCCAGATGCTCAGCATCCAGTTCCTTATGCGCTAACAGGCCAAAACGTTCATTAATAGCTGACACGGCGCGCGTAATCGGCTAAACGCGCGCCCATGAGCACACAGACCGCTGCCAAGCCCAAGACCACCGCCGAACTCGCCGCCGAATTCGGTCTCAAGCCCGACGAATATCAGGTCATCCTGGACCGCCTGGGCCGCGAACCGAACTATGTCGAGCTGGGCGTCTTCAGCGTCATGTGGTCCGAGCACTGCTCCTATAAATCCTCGCGCAAGCAGCTGCGCAAATTCCCGGTGACGGGCCCGCGCGTCATTTGCGGTCCAGGTGAAAACGCCGGCGTCATCGACATCGACGACGGCCAGGCCTGCATCTTCAAGATGGAAAGCCACAACCACCCCTCCTTCATCGAGCCCTACCAGGGCGCGGCGACCGGCGTCGGCGGCATCATGCGCGACGTCTTCACCATGGGCGCGCGCCCGGTGGCGCTGTTGAACGCCCTGCGCTTCGGCGAGCCCGGCCACCCCAAGACGCGCCGCCTGGTCGAAGGCGTCGTCGCCGGCATCGGCGGCTACGGCAACTGCGTCGGCGTGCCGACCGTCGCCGGCGAGACCAACTTCCACGCCGGCTATAACGGCAATATCCTGGTCAACGCCATGTGCGTGGGCCTGGCCGACGCCGACAAGATCTTCTATTC
>OUNM010014480.1_pt1 | contig 11401 bp, 11 predicted proteins | sample 1769961 | NCBI WGS metagenome assembly OUNM01 (sample SAMEA3914820, study PRJEB12502) | metagenome | biome: forest; material: soil | place: USA | collected 2012-03-12 | depth 0.3 m
GATGGAAGACTGCCTCAAATTCGCGCTCGCCCACGGCGTGCCGCCGGAGAAGATCTCGCTCGGAATCCCGTCCTACTCGGACTATTGGTATTCGTCATACAACGCCAAGGAGGGCGCTCGCGTGCGCGCGAGCGACATCTCCTACGAGCGCGCGATGCAACTGCTGTCGAAGTCCGGCGCCAAGCCGACGTGGGACGATCGCGAAAAGACCGCCTGGGCCATGTGGAGCAACGCGGGCGTCTACGATCAATTGTGGATCGAAGACGCCCGCGCATTCGCCGCCAAGCTCGAGCTCGTGCGGAAGTACAAGCTCCGCGGCTATTCCGTGTGGGTGCTCGGGATGGAAGACCCGGCCGTGTGGGCGCTGCCGCGCTGATCGTGGCGTAGGACGCGCCCCGGCCGCGCCGCGGTGAACTTGCCGCCGTCCACGCCGATGCGCGTGAGACGGCCATCGCTCGCGATCATGGTCATCGGATGCGCCATGATGCGCTTGACGTCGCCCTCGTCGATCACGTGATAGACCATCGACGCACCGCCGTTCAACACGCCCTCAAGCCGTCATCCCGAGCGTAGCGAGGGACCTGGGTGCGTTGAGCCAGTATCCCCAACGAGCCCGGGTCCCTCCTCCTCGCTTCGCTCGGAGTCGGGATGACATTACTCGCCTACCTTGTAGGAGACCTGAACGTCTGCGGTCGCGACCGCGACCGTGCCGAAGAGGGGTCACCGCCGCTTGAAGCCTTCGGTGAGCGCCGCGGCGCCGGCGGCGTCCGTTCCCCAGAGGGTGAACTCGACGCGCACCGCGTTGAACGTCGTCACGTCGGTCCGCGCCTGCTTCGCGCGATCGACGGCGCCATGAATCTTCACGGCCACGCGATCGAGCGGACGATTCTCGCTCTTCGCGATGACGTGAATCAGCTCGACGCCACACGCGGCGACGGACGAGAGGAACAGTTCGACGGGAGTGACTTCTTCGCCGGGACAGCCGTTCTGCACGGGTCCGTCGACGATGAAGTGATGATCGCGCGCGCTGCACAACACCCGGCCGAAGATGTCGGTCGAGCGGGCGCTGACGTCGTATTCTCTGAGCGTACTTGCGGGAGCAGTCATGCGGGGAACCTGCGCCGGTCCGCCGCGCTCGGCAAGACGCTACGCGGATTTGTCGAGCAGCGCCATGTCCTCCGCGTCGAGTTGCAGCTCCGCCGCCGCGACGTTCTCCTCGAGATGACTCACCTTCGACGTCCCCGGAATCACGAGCATGGCGGACGAGTGCTCGAGCAGCCACGCCAACGCGACTTGCAACTCGGCCGCATTGTGCTTTTTCCCGACGGTTGCCACCGCCTTGCGCGCGCGCTCATGGTCGAGCGAGCCGGCGCCGAGCGGGAACCAGGGAATGAAGGCGAGTCCCTCGCGCTCACAGTACTCGACGACGTAGTCCCACTTCCGGTCGGCCACGTTGAATTTGTTCTGCACCGAGACGATCGCCACGTGGCGCCGCGCGCGCGCGATTTCGTCCGTGCCAACCTCGGAGAGGCCGACGTGCCTCACCTTCCCTTCGCGCACGAATTCGGCGAGCACGTCGAACTGTTCGTCCTCCGGCACTTCGGGGTCGATGCGATGGAGTTGCCAGAGGTCGATGCGATCGAGCTTGAGACGCTTGAGGCTGCCCTCGAGCGCGCGACGCAAATGCTCCGGCCGCCCGTTCGGCGTCCACATGTCGGGACCCGGGCGCTCGAGTCCGCCCTTCGTCGCGATCACGAGCGTCGACGGATACGGATACAGCGCCTCGGCGATTATCTCTTCCGAGATGTGTGGTCCATACGAGTCGGCGGTGTCGATGAAGTTGACGCCCAGCTCGACCGCGCGCCGCAGCACGCGAATCGCTTCGGTATAATCGGCCGGTGGACCGAAGATTCCTTTGCCGGTGAGGCGCATGGCGCCGTAGCCCATGCGATTGACGTGCAGATCGTCGCCGAGCGCAATCGTTCCGGAACTGACCGCGGGCGTGGATGTCATGATGGTCTCCGCCTTGGAAGCAAGCTGATGATTTCCGAGCAAAAGTCGGATAGCGCGCCTCGCCGACACCCGCGAGCTTGATGCCATGACCAGCATCGAACGCGACTACGTCCTCGGGACGCACGATGACGAGGTCGAGCGTCTCGGGCTCCAGCACGACGTCTGGCGGCCCCGCGCGATGGCGGCGTGGAAGCGCGCCGGGTTCGCCGCGGGGCAAACGATCATCGACGTCGGTTCCGGTCCGGGATACGCGACGCTCGATCTCGCCGAGATCGTCGGCCCGACCGGCCGCGTGATCGCGGTGGACCGGTCGCGCCGATTCCTCGACGTGCTGGTGGAACGTGCTCGCGCGCGCGGCTTCACGAACATCACGGTGGTCGAATCCGATCTCGACGAAGCGACGTTCGACGCCAACGTGGCGGACGGCGCATGGTGCCGGTGGGTGCTCGCGTTCGTGATCCATCCGCGTGATCTCCTGACGCGAGTCGCGAAGGCAATAAAGCCCGGCGGCCATTTCGTATCGCACGAATACTTCGACTACGCGTCGTGGCGGTCACTGCCGCCGTCGAAGGAGTTCGAGAACTTCGTGCAGCTCACGATCGCGAACTGGCGCAACAGCGGCGGCGAGCCGGATATCGGGCTTCAGGTGACGCCCTGGCTCGAGGAGTTCGGGTTCGAGATCGAGTCGCTCCTGCCGCTCATCGACGTGATCACGCCTTCCAGCCCGATCTGGAAGTGGCCGACGTCGTTCATGGAGATCGGCCTGCGGCGCCTCGTCGAGCTGGGAGTGATCGATCACTCCCGCGCCGATCACATGCGAAAGAAGATGCGGGAGATCGAGACGTCGCCCGATTCGCGCATGATCACGCCGGGCGTTATCGAGGTCGTTGCACGGCGGAATGGCTGAGCGTGTGGACGGTTGGATTGAAGAGGTGAAACGAAACGGCAGAAACCTTTTGATAACGGCAGATACAGCGTAGAGCAATCTCGCTTTTTCTGCCGTTCCAATCTGCAGTTTCTCCCCTCGAGTCAATCCAACCGTCGACGCTCACGCCGAGCCGGCCACACGCAGAAGGTCGTTATTGAGGTTGTTGCAGGGTGGAATGGCTGAGCGTGTGGACGGTTGGATTGAAAAGGTGAAACGAAATAGCAGAAACCTTTTGATAACAGCAGATACAGCGTAAGAACAATCTTGCTTTTTCTGCTGTTCAAGTCTGCAGTTTCTCCCCTCAAGTCAATCCAACTGTCCACGCTCACGCCAAGGCGGCCAATCGCAGAAGGTCGTTCTGGATCCCCGACGCCGTAACAGAAGCCCCCGCGCCAGGACCAGTAATCACCAACTGCCGTTCCCTATACCGGGAGGTCGTGAACGTGAACTGATTGTCCGTCCCGCTCAGCGACCCGAGCGGATCGCGCACCGATACCTCCGCCACGCCCACCGAGATCGCCTTGCGCGTGACGTGCGCGCGGTAGCGAAGGATCTTCCCCGCGCTGCTCGCCTCCGCAACCCGCGCCGAGAACGGCGAATCGAGCTCGGTCGCGCGGGCCAGGAATTCGTCCACCGACACATCTCGCAGCGACGCCGGCACGAGCGACTCCACCTTCACGGCCTCGAGATCGCCGCGGAAGCCGATCTGTCGGCCGAGGATCAGCGCCTTGCGCGCCACGTCGAGCCCGGAGAGGTCCGTGCGCGGGTCGGGTTCGGTGTAACCGGCCGCGATCGCGTCGCGCAGCGCCTCGGAGAAGGCGCGTCCCTGCTGAAGTTCGCCGAACAGGAATCCGAGCGTGCCCGACGGACAACCTTCGATGCTGATGATGCGGTCGCCCGCGTCGATCAGCTTCTGCAAGGTGTCGATCACGGGCAACCCCGCGCCGACGGTCGCCTCGTGCAGGATGCGACGACGATGCGAGCGCGCAACCGAGTACAACTCGTCGACCTCGCACTGCGCCGACGAAAGCGGGACCTTGTTCGCAAGAACGGCGTCGAACCCGCGCGAGAGCGCGGTTTGCAGCAGCACGCGTGTGTCCGACGCGGTCGCGTCCACGACGATCGGTGCCTCGAGGCCGGCGAGGCTCACGGCATCGATCGACGCATGCGGCGCCGCGAGACGCCCGCCGCGAGCGGTGCCGACGGTCTTGCCGCTCGCCTTGTGTGTGCACAGGTCGAACACGGCGCGCCGGCTCAGTCCATCCTTGTCGAACACGTAGCCCGACCGATCGATCACGCCGCAGATCGTGAGGCGTGCACTCGCCCGTCGGCTCCCCGCGATCTGGCTCAGCAGCTCGCGCCCGATCGCGCCGGCGCCGAGTACCACGACTTGCGAGGTCATCCGACGAGTTCGCGATCGGTTTTCGACGAGCCGAACTCGATCGCCACGGCGTCCAACGCACGCGTCAGATCGCGGACGAGGTCGTCCGGCGATTCGATGCCGACCGACAACCTCACCAGCGAATCGCTGATGCCCGCATGGGCTCGTGCCTCGGCGGTCATCGACGCGTGTGTCATCGTCGCGGGATGCGCGACGAGGCTCTCGACGCCGCCGAGCGACTCGGCGAGCGTGAAGTATTCGAGATTCGACGTCAGCGTCTCTACGCCGGCGCGGCCGCCGCGCACCTCGAAGCTCAGCATCGCGCCGAAGCCGGACTGCTGCGACGCGGCAGTCGCGTGGCCGGGGTGCGTGTCGAGTCCCGGATAGTAGACCTGGAGCGCCGCCTCGTGATCGATCAGCGCATCCACGATCGCGCGCGTGTTCGCGAGATGCTGCTGCACGCGCACGTGCAGCGTGCGAATGCCGCGCAGCGTGAGATAGCTGTCGAACGGCGCGCCGGTGATGCCGAGACAATTCGCCCACCACCCGAGCTCTTCGCCGAGTGTCTCGTCGCGCGTGACGACCGCACCGCCGACGACATCGCTGTGGCCGTTGAGGTACTTCGTCGTCGAGTGCACGACCACGTCGGCACCGAGCGCGATCGGCTGCTGCAGCGCCGGCGAGAGGAAGGTGTTGTCGACGACGACGGTCGCGCCCACGGCGCGCGCGGCAGCGGCCACGCGCCGCACGTCGGTGATCCGCAGTAGCGGATTGCTCGGCGTCTCGATCCAGACGATGCGCGGCTTGTGGCGCGCGACCTCCTGGTCCGCGTCGGGCGCGGTGAGGTTCGCGAATACGAGCGTGAAGTGCTGCTTGCCGGCGAGCGCGCGCAGCAGACGCTGCGTCCCACCATAGCAGTCGTGCGCCGCGACGATCGTGTCGCCCGGCTTCAGCAGATGAAGCACGAGCGTCACGGCCGACATGCCGGTGCTCGTCACCACGCCGCGACTTCCGCCCTCGAGCTCGGCGATCGCGTCGGCGAGGTGAGAGCGCGTGGGATTGCCGCTGCGGGTGTAGTCGAACTTGCGGGGCTTGGCGAAGCCTTCGAAAGCGAACGTCGACGAAAGATGCAGCGGCGGCACGACGGCGCCGTGCTCAAGATCGGTGGCGATGCCGGCGCGGACCGCGCGCGTGGTCTGACTGGAGTGACTCATGACACGAGATTGGTTGAGATCGCGACTTCGAGGATGTTGCCGAGCGCGGTCGGTTCGGTGAGGAATGCGTCGTGGCCGCGCGGCGACGCGAGGTGCACGAGGCGGGTGGGTGCCGCGATCGCCGCCGCGAGTGTTTCGAGCTGTTCGCCCGGAACGATCGCGTCGCCTTCGGCGGCGACGATGACGGTGGGGGTGTGGATCTTCGACGGATCCACGCGATGCAGGTCGCCCGACAGCGAGAGCGCGAGGAAGCGCTCGGCGGCCCAGCGCGACGCGAACCGCTCACCGTGCGCCGCGAGATAGCGCTCGACCGCGAACGTGGCGTCGCCATCGGCGTAATCCACCGGCGCCGAGGCGAAGCGCTCGGCGAACTCGCGCGCGCTGCGGTACGTCGTCATCGCGAGGCCGCGCGCGAGCGCCAGCGCATCGGTCGTGCGGCCGCTTTCGAGTCCGAGCTTGACGATGTTGCGCTGCAGCGCGCGGAGGGCGGTGCTCATCGGATGCGGCTCGTGCGGCGCGCTGATCACGACCAGGCGCTCGATGCGCTCCGGATACTTCTCGGCGAACGCGAGCCCGACCATGCCGCCGTACGACGCGCCGACGAATGCCTGAATGCGCTCCACGCCGATCTGATCGAGCACGCGCGCGACGGCGTCGGCCTGATCGTGTGTCGTGATCGTACGGCTCGGGCGTCCGTCGGCGCGACGGCCGCCGTCGAGAAAGTCCACGCCGAGGACGCGATAGCGGGTCGTGTCGATCGCGCGATCCGCGCCAACGATGTCGTTCCACCAGCCGTCGGACGGATCCTCGGCAGTCGCGGTGACGTGGCGCGTGGCGGAGATGCCGCCGAGTGCGACGACGACTGGAGCGCCATCGGGTCCGACGAGCTCATAGCGCGGCGTCGTACGATCGCGGTGCAGCGGGCGACCGGACGCGGGAACTGGACGTGATGGTGCGTGAAGCGTGAGCTGTGGCAACGGATTCCTCGCGGAGTGGACACGTTGCCGCCCTGAAAACGAAAATGCCCGGATGGCTGGGCCACCGGGCAAGGTCGCGTTTTAGCACTTTGTTTAGCGTGGCGGCAATAGGCGGCAAATGACCACGGGTCTTCGATTGTTCGAACATTGTACGAAGACGCCGACGTCGTGTCAAGGACCATGGCTCGCCACGGAACTTGGCCATACGTTGGACCATGCGCACCACCGGTCCGGGACAGGTCCTCTTCGCAGTGAGCTTCATCGGCCTCGGAATCCTGAGCCTCGGCTCGGGCGATTTCGCGATGAACTGGCAACCCGTCCCGCCGAACATTCCCTGGCGCGAGCCGCTCGCCTACCTCTCGGGCATCATGCTGCTTGGCGCGGGACTCGGGATGTTCTTCGAGCGCGCACGCGCGGCGGCGACACTCGTGCTGACGCTGAATCTCGCTGTCTGGCTGGTGTTTCTCCGTCTTCCACCGGTGGCCGTCGATCCCGCCAACGTCGCGCAGTGGCTCGGCTTCGGCGAGACGCTGATGCTCGTGGCTGCCGGATGGATTCTCGTTGCACCGCAGCGAGCGCGCATTGCGCAGATCCTCTTCGGCATCGCGCTGCTTCCCGTCGGCCTGTCGCATCTCGTGTATGCACAGCAGACCGCCGCGCTGATTCCCGCATGGCTGCCGTGGCGCGTCGCGCTCGCCTACGTCACCGGCATCGCGCACATGGCGGCGGGCGTGGCGCTGGTCTCGGGTGTGCGCGCCCGGCTCGCGGCGACGCTCGAAGGCGTGATGCTCGGCCTGTTCGCGTTGCTGGTATGGGCGCCGCGGATCGCCGCCGCGCCGACCAACCGATTCTCCGCGACGGCATTTCTCATCACGATCGCCAGCGCCGGCGCCGCCGGGATCGCGGCCTTTGAGATCTCTAGATCGACGGCGAGTCGAACAACGTCGTCGTGAGATAGCGGGCGCCGGAATCCGGCGAGATCATCGCGACGCGACGACCCGGACCCAGCTCGCGCGCGATCTCCATCGCCGCCCAGGCGATCGCCCCGCTCGACATGCCGACGAACAGCCCCTCCTCGCGCGCCAGGCGCCGCGCGAGCGGAAAGGCGACTTCCTCCCATGCCTGCATCACGCGATCGACGATCGTGCGATCGAAGTTCGGCGGGACGAATCCCGGTCCCATTCCCTGAAACTGATGCTGCCCGCGCTCGCCGCCCGACAAGACGGGCGACCGCGCCGGCTCGACGGCCACGACGAGCACGTCGGGGCGACGCTCCTTGAGGAAGCGGCCGACCCCACTGATCGTGCCGCCCGTTCCCGAACCGTAGACGAATGCGTCGATGCGTCCGTCCATCTGCGCCCAGAGCTCGGGCCCGGTCGTTTCGTAATGGATGCGCGGGTTGGCCGGATTCGCGAACTGATTCGGCATCCACGCGCCGGTTTGCGCGGCGATCTTCTCCGCTTCCTCGATCGCGGCGAGCATGCGCCGCTCGGGGTCGGTGAGCACGAGCTCGGCGCCGAAGGCACGCAACGTCCGCTTGCGCTCCTCGCTCATCGAGGACGGCAGGCAGAGAATCAGCTTGTAGCCGCGCGCGGCAGCCACCTGCGCGAGACCGATGCCCGTGTTGCCGGACGTCGGCTCGACGATCGTGTCACCGGCCTTGAGGACTCCGCGTTGCTCCGCGTCGAGGATCATGCCGAGCGCGGTGCGATCCTTGATCGAGCCCGCGGGCTGCATGCCTTCGAGTTTGACCCACACCTCCGCCATGCCGGGCTCGACGACGCGCTCGAGCCTGGCCATCGGTGTTGCACCGATCGCGGCGTCGATGCGCTTGCCGCTGGCAACCAACGTTCGCGGCGGGGCCGCCATCTCTGTCATGAATCGAAAGCATAGAGACGGGTGCAAACCGATCAAGGGAATCGAACGAAAGCATCCTGTAACGGAAGTTGATTCCGTCGCGCGGTCCAGACAGCCGGGGCCGTCGTCTCTTCCCACGAGTCGATGACGTACGGCAGCCCCTCGGCGCCGAGCGGGGAGTTTCCGTTCGTGATGTGAAAGTGCAAATGCGGCAGGGTGCTGTTGCCCGAATTGCCGACCAGGCCAAGCACCTGTCCGCGCTTCACGTGGTCCCCGGTCTTCACGCGCAGGCTACCCGGCTGAAGATGCAAGTAGGTCGCGAAGTGCCCATCGCCGAGATCGAGAACGACGTAGTTGCCGCCGAGTGTCTCCAGTGTGATCGGCACGGCGCGGGTCGCGCCGGGCACGTTCTCCGGAATGCCGTCCTTCGTGGCGACGACGACGGCGTCCAACACGGCGATCGCCTCGCTCCCGTAGCCGAAATACGACTTGTTGTTGGACGGATCGCCCGCGAGCAGGGCGCGTGAATCGCTCATCTTGATCCAGTCGATCGCGAAGCGTTGCGCGATGAACGCGTGCCCGTTGACCGGAATCAGCGCTTTCCGATGAATGGAACCGTTATTCGGGCCGTTGGCCGCGATCCAGTTCGTGCCTCGGAGCGGCGGGCCGACCACGATCGGCTGGTCCGTGCTCACCGGCATCGCGTCGGTCTCGACGGATGCCGAACCGGCGGCGATGCGATGCCGAATGGACTTCGGGATCGCCGCGCCGCTGTCGAGCGTCACCCACATGTATGCCGTGGTGCGCGCACCCGCGGGAAGCGATCGCTGATCCGTGACATCCATGCGCGCCTGAAAGAGCGACGAGTTCAGCGCGGCACCGTCGAACGTCGCGAGCGTCTTGCCGCCATCCAGCGCATCGATTCGCGTGATGAGCATCGGCAATCCCGAGAAGTTCGCGATATTCAGCTCGTAGACGAGCTGTGTCTTCCCCGCCCCCGTGACCGGAATCGGTGTGAAGGGGGCTGCGACATCGACGTTCAGTGGGGCGGCAGTCGCTGCCGGCGGCGCGGCGGAGGCACTCGCGGTCGCCGGTATGTTGACGACCGGCGGAGACGCGCCGACGCGCGCAAAGTTGAGAGGCTGCGCCGCGCCGCCCTGCCACCAGGAGCCCTGGAGGCGCGTGCGGTCGGAACTTGGAAGGCCGGCGTATCGGCCGCCGACGGCTCTCACTTCGAGAACGACCGAATCCCCCGACTGCGTCACACGATCGATCGGGATGCGCGCGTTGCCGTCGTCGATGCTCGTGAGAGCAGCCAGGTAGAGTCCGTCGCTCGCCCTCGTTACCTCGAGCACGAGGCGCTTGCGAGCCGCACCAGCGCCGAGCGCGCCGTCCCATCGCCCTTCCACTCCGAGGGGCCCCGACTGAGCGGCGGCGTTGAGTGAGAGCAGACAAGCGGCAAACACGGACGTTACAATCGAGCGCATGCACGAGCTCCGGACGGGGACGGGCTTCCGTGTTCATCCTGATCCATTGATACTACTCTAATGGCCAAGGGAGACGAAGCCGCGGAGGTCCTGACGATCGGCGAGCGCGAGGTGCGGGTCACGCACCCGGACAAGCTGTACTTCTCGCGCGACGTCAAAGTCACGAAGCTCGAGCTGGTGCGTTACTACCTCGCCGTGGCGGACGGCGCACTCACCGGCATTCGGAACCGGCCGCTCGTCCTCAAGCGATTCGTGCACGGCGCCGAACAGGAACCGTTCTATCAGAAGCGGGCGCCGGAGAACCGGCCCGAGTGGCTCAGCACCGTGACGCTGGCGTTCCCCTCCGGCCGCACCGCCGTGGAGATCGTCGTGGACGACGCCGCGGGGCTGGCGTGGGTCGTCAACCTCGGCTGCATCGAGCTGCATCCACACGCGGTGCGCGCGAACGATCTCGAACATCCGGATGAGCTGCGCATCGACCTCGATCCAACGCCCGGTGTGAAGTGGGACGACGTACGCCGCGTCGCGATGGAGACCAGAGCGCTGCTCGAGGAGCTCGGCCTCACTGGCTGGCCGAAGACGAGCGGGTCGCGCGGGATGCATGTGAACGTGCGCATCGAGCAACGGTGGCCGTTCACCGAGGTCCGACGTGCCGCGCTCGCCTTCTCGCGCGAGATCGAACGTCGCGTGCCGAAGCTCGCGACGTCGAAATGGTGGAAGGAAGAGCGTCACGGCGTCTTCCTCGACTACAATCAGAACGCCAAGGATCGCACCACCTGCTCCGCGTACTCGGTTCGTCCCCTGCCCGACGCGCGCGTCTCGGCGCCGCTGTCATGGGACGAAGTGCCCGATTGCGACCCGGCCGACTTCACGATCGCGACCGTTCCCGCGCGCTATGCGGCGATCGGCGATCCGAATGCCGGCATCGATGCGAAGCCCGGCTCACTCGACGCCCTTCTCGAGCTCGCCGCGCGGGACGAAGCCTCCGGGCTCGGCGACGCGCCGTGGCCGCCGCACTTCCGCAAGATGGAGGGCGAGGCGACGCGCGTCGCGCCGTCTCGCGCCAAGCGCACGAAGAGGGATTAGCGTTTACTAATCATTCGCGAAGATCGTCGCCAGCTCCTCGGGCGGCACCACCTCGAGCTGCGCGAACGTGCAGTCCAGCGGCTTCTTGTCGGTGCGCCAGCGGCGGAACTGCGCCGTGTGGCGGAAGCGACCGCTCTGCATGTGGTCGTAGGCGACTTCCACGACCAGTTCCGGGCGCAGCGGTTCCCAGCTCAGGTCCTTGCCCGCGCTCCAGCGGCTCTGTGCGCCCGGCTTGCGGTGTCCGGCATCGTGCTCGACCCAGCTCTTCCACGGGTGATTCTCGAGCGCGTTCTCGCGATAGGGCGCGAGAAACTCGACGAGCTCGCGCCGTTTCGCCGCGGTGAAGCTCGCGCAGACGCCGACGTGTTCGAGATGACCCTCGTCGTCGTGGCCAACTCGCCGAGCAAGGAGGCGGCGCTCGCGGGGCTCGAACGGTGGAAGGCGAGGCACCCGCAGGC
>OUNM010802974.1_pt1 | contig 11400 bp, 22 predicted proteins | sample 1769961 | NCBI WGS metagenome assembly OUNM01 (sample SAMEA3914820, study PRJEB12502) | metagenome | biome: forest; material: soil | place: USA | collected 2012-03-12 | depth 0.3 m
CGACGCGAAGATCGGCGGGATCACGCCCGACATGTTCAGCTTCAGCGGCAGGTGCGACGACTGGCCGCCGTAGACCTTGTTGCCGACCTGGCGCTTCGCATAGTTCACCAGGATCTTGCGTTGGCCACGTTCGACGAAGACCACGGCATAGGTCACCAGCACCACCAGCGAGATCACGATCAGCGCGGAGCCGTAACCCATCGCGCCGGTACGCACCAGCTCGAACAGGCCACCGATCGCACCCGGCAGACCTGCGGCGATACCGCCGAAGATCAGGATCGAGATGCCGTTGCCCAGACCACGCTCGGTGATCTGCTCACCCAGCCACATCAGGAACATCGTGCCGGCCACCAGGCTGGACACCGCCGTCAGGCGAAAGCCAAAGCCGGGGTTCAGCACCAAGCCAGCCGAGCCTTCCAATGCCAGCGCGATCGACAGGCTCTGGAACAGGGCCAGACCCAGCGTCGCATAACGCGTGTACTGGGTGATCTTGCGGCGCCCGGCTTCGCCTTCCTTCTTCAGCTGCTCCAGCGTCGGCACGACGTAGGTCATCAGCTGCAGAACGATGGACGCCGAGATGTAAGGCGTGATGCCCAACGCGAACACGGTGAAGCGCGACAGCGCGCCGCCCGAGAACATGTTGAACAGGCTCAGGATGCCACCGGCCTGACCCTTGAAGAATTGGGCCAGCTGGTTCGGGTCGATACCGGGCACGGGGATATGCGCCCCGATGCGGTAGACGACCAGAGCCAGCAGCAGGAACACAAGCCGGCGACGCAGGTCGCCGAACTTGCCGCTCTTGGCCAGCTGATTCGCGTTGGTAGCCACGCTGAGTCAGTTCCTTGTGCGCTGGATTTAGGCGACCGAGCCGCCAGCCGCCTCGATGGCCGCCTTGGCGCCCTTCGTGGCGTTCACGCCCTTCAGCGTGACCTTGCGCTCGATAGAGCCGGACAGGATCAGCTTGACCGACTTGGCCAGCTGAGGCACCAGGCCGACAGCCTTCAGCGTCGACACGTCGATCTCTTCGCCAGCCAGACCTTGCAGGTCCGACAGCGTGATCTCGGCGTTGTACTTCAGCGTCAGCGACTTGAAGCCACGCTTGGGCAGGCGACGCTGCAGGGGCATCTGGCCGCCTTCGAAGCCGACCTTGTGGTAGCCGCCAGCGCGGGACTTCTGGCCCTTGTGGCCGCGACCTGCGGTCTTGCCCAGGCCGGAGCCGATGCCACGGCCGACGCGGCGCTTGGCGTGCTTCGCGCCCTCTGCGGGCTTGATCGTGTTGAGTTCCATCACAGCACCTGAACCAGGTAGGCGATCTTGTTGATCATGCCGCGCACGGCGGGCGTGTCTTCCAGCGTGCTCTGGCTGTTCAGCTTGCGCAGACCCAGGCCGACCACGGTGGCACGGTGCGAGGCGCGGCAGCCGATGGGGCTACGCACCAGCTTGACCGTCACGGTTTTCTTGTCAGACATCTTGTGCTCCGCTCTGGCGATCAGTTGAAGATTTCTTCAACCGTCTTGCCGCGCTTGGCAGCGACTTCCGACGCCGTCGTGGAACGCTTCAGAGCGTCCAGCGTGGCGCGGACCATGTTGTAAGGGTTGGTCGAACCGTGGCTCTTGGTCACGATGTCGGTCACGCCCATCACTTCGAAGACAGCGCGCATCGGGCCGCCGGCGATGACGCCGGTACCGGCAGGAGCCGGAGCCATGATGACGTGCGCAGCACCATGCTCACCGACCACGTTGTGGTGGATGGTGCCGTTCTTCAGCTGGACCTTGACCATGTTGCGGCGGGCCGATTCCATGGCCTTCTGCACGGCGACCGGCACTTCCTTGGCCTTGCCCTTGCCCATGCCGATGCGGCCATCGCCATCACCGACCACGGTCAGAGCAGCGAAGGACAGCGTACGGCCACCCTTCACAACCTTGGTCACGCGGTTGACCGCGATCATCTTTTCCTTCAGGCCGTCGTCGTTGCCTTCAGCCTGAGCGCCGCGGGGTTGAAACTTTGCCATTTCTTATTCCTTGATGCGTCAGAACTGCAGGCCGGCTTCGCGGGCTGCTTCGGCCAGGGCCTTGACACGACCGTGATAGGCGAAACCTGAGCGGTCGAAAGCGACCTTCTCGACGCCAGCGGCCTTGGCCTTCTCGGCGATCAGCTTGCCAACCAGCGTGGCAGCGGCGACGTTGCCGCCATTGCCGCTCAGCTGTTCGCGGACCGACTTTTCGGACGTGGAAGCCGCAGCCAGCACCTTGCCGCCATCTTCCGAGACGACTTGGGCGTAGATGTGCAGGTTGGAGCGGAACACCGTCAGACGGGCCACGCGCTGGATCGCAATGCGAGCGCGGGTCTGGCGCGAACGACGCAGGCGTTGTTCTTTCTTGGTCATCATGGCGCTGCTCCTTACTTCTTCTTGGTCTCTTTGAGGGAGACCTTCTCATCCGAGTAACGGATGCCCTTGCCCTTGTAGGGCTCGGGCGGACGGAAGGCACGCACCTCGGCGGCGATCTGGCCGACGACTTGACGGTCAGCACCCTTGATGATGATTTCCGTCTGGGTCGGGCATTCGACCTTGATGCCAGCCGGCATGTCCTTCACCACAGGGTGAGAGAAACCGATCTGCAGGTTCAGCTTGGTGCCTTGGGCCTGGGCACGGAAACCCACGCCAACCAGGTTCAGCTTCTTCTCGAAGCCCTTGCTCACGCCGTTGACCATGTTGGCCACCAGGGCGCGCATCGTGCCGCTCATCGCGTCGGCTTCGGCCGACTCGTTGACAGGCGCGAAGCTCAGCTTGCCGGCTTCGTTCTTGACGGTGACGAGCTTGTTCGACGGACGCACCAGCGTGCCGAGCGAGCCCTTGACGCTGATCGAATCAGCACCGACGGTCACATCCACGCCTTGCGGGAGGTTGACCGGCATTTTTCCAACGCGGGACATTGTTCCTACTCCTTCGCTTAGGCGACGTAGCAGAGGACCTCGCCGCCGATACCGGCAGCGCGGGCCTTGCGGTCCGTCATGACGCCTTGCGGGGTCGTCACAATCGCCACACCCAGGCCATTCATGACCTGAGGAATGTCGTGGCGGCCCTTGTAGATGCGCAGGCCGGGGCGGCTGACACGCTCGATGCGCTCGATGACCGGACGGCCAGCGTAGTACTTCAGCGAGATTTCCAGCTCCGGACGGGCGGCTTCGCCACGCACGGCGAAGTCGTCGATATAGCCTTCGTCCTTCAGGACCTTGGCAATCGCCACCTTCAGCTTGGACGACGGCATGGCAACGCTCGTCTTTTCGACGATCTGCGCGTTGCGGATGCGGGTCAGCATATCGGCGATGGGATCACTCATGCTCATTTGCGATTACTCCTATCAGCCGATTACCAGCTGGCCTTGACGACACCGGGGATGTCGCCCTTGAAGGCCAGTTCACGGATCTTGTTGCGGGCCAGGCCGAACTTGCGGAAGGTGCCACGCGGACGACCCGTCAGCTCGCAGCGGTTGCGCAGGCGAGTGGGGTAGGCATTGCGGGGCAGCTTTTGCAGCTCGAGGCGAGCAGCGTAGCGCTCGTCATCGGACTTCTTGCTGTCGTCGATGATGGCCTTCAGTTCGGCGTACTTCTTGGCGAACTTGGCGACCAGCGCCTCGCGCTTCAGCTCACGTTGTTTGATCGAGAGTTTTGCCACGGGTCACCTCAGTTCTTGAACGGAAACTTGAACGCAGCCAGCAGAGCCTTGGCTTCGTCGTCCGTCTTGGCAGTCGTCGTGATGCTGATGTTCAGACCACGCAGAGCATCCACCTTGTCGTACTCGATCTCGGGGAAGATGATTTGCTCTTTGACGCCGATGTTGTAGTTGCCACGGCCGTCGAACGAGCGACCGGAGATACCACGGAAGTCGCGAACGCGCGGCAGCGCGATCGTCACGAAGCGGTCCAGGAATTCATACATCTGGACGCCACGCAGGGTGACCATCGCGCCGATGGGCACGCCGTCACGGATCTTGAAGCCTGCGATGGCCTTCTTGGACTTGGTGACCACCGGCTTCTGGCCGGCAATCTTGGTCAGGTCGCCCACGGCGTGGTCCATGACCTTCTTGTCCGCGACCGCCTCGCTCACGCCCATGTTGAGCGTGATCTTGGTGATGCGCGGCACTTCCATGACCGACTTGTAGCCAAACTTCTCAGTCAGGCTGGGCACGATTTTTTCGCGGTAATGCGTTTGCAGACGAGCCATGTCGGACCTCTTAAGCCTTGATCTCTTCGCCGGTCGACTTGTAGACGCGCACCCGCTTGCCGTCGACGAGCTTGACGCCCACGCGATCGGCCTTGCCGGAGGCGGCGTTGAAGATCGCCACGTTGGATTGATGGATGGGCATGGTCTTGTCGACAACGCCGCCGGTGGTGCCCTTCATGGGGTTGGGCTTGACGTGCTTCTTGACGACATTGATGCCGTCAACGACCACATGGTCTTCGTCAGTGCGGGCGGACACAGTGCCGCGCTTACCCTTGTCGCGGCCGGTCAGCACAATGACCTGGTCGCCGGTACGAATCTTGTTCATGGCTTACCTCAGACAGTGGGGGCTCAGAGCACCTCGGGCGCCAGCGACACGATCTTCATGAAGCGCTCGGTACGCAGTTCACGCGTCACGGGGCCGAAGATGCGGGTGCCGATGGGCTCCAGCTTGGCATTGAGCAGCACGGCTGCATTGCCGTCGAACTTGACGAGCGAGCCGTCCTGGCGGCGAACGCCCTTGGCCGTACGCACGACCACGGCGCTGTAGACCTCGCCCTTCTTCACGCGACCACGCGGCGCAGCTTCTTTGATGCTGACCTTGATGATGTCGCCGATGTGCGCATAGCGGCGCTTGGAGCCGCCCAGCACCTTGATGCACTGAACGGACTTGGCGCCAGTGTTGTCCGCGACATCAAGCCGCGATTGCATTTGGATCATGTCTGTCCCCAACTTGCCCCGAGTTGCAGCGAGCTGCGCGTCGGTCAGTCTTGGGCCCGTAAGTCAAACAGCTCGAGGCATTGCGCCACTTGCTGCCCAACGGTTGAGGGCGGATCCGAAGCCAGCATGGGCTCTTGCGTAGCAAGTGCACTGGCGTTCGGCGAAGCTGCGCATTATGCAGTGAGAACCCTCGGGGCGTCAATGCCTGGCGCAGAAGTTTTTTGAGAGGCCGGCTGCGCCAGCCCGTCGGGAGTGCGCCAGATCAGCCGGCCTTGGCCTGGCTCAGCATCGTGGCGGCATCGCTGACCTCGAACTTGCCGGGGCCTTCGACGTTCAGCGTCTTGACGACGCCATCCTTGACCAGCATGGAGTAGCGCTGCGAACGCACGCCCATGCCCTTGGCGGTCAGGTCCAGCGTCAGGCCGGTCGCGTTGGCGAAAGCGGCGCTGCCGTCGGCCATCATGCGCACCTTGCCGGCCGTCTTCTGGTCGCGCCCCCAGGCGCCCATGACGAAGGCGTCGTTGACCGACACGCACCAGATCTCGTCGACGCCGGCAGCCTTGAGCGCTTCGGCGGACTCGACATAGCCAGGCACATGCTTGGCCGAGCAGGTCGGCGTGTAGGCGCCGGGCAGGGCAAAGATGGCGATGGTCTTGCCGGCCGTGGCCTTCTCGATGTCGAAGCTGTTGGGGCCGAGGGTGCAGCCCTCGCCTTCGACTTCGATGAATTCCTGCAGGCTCCCCGCGGGCAGCTTGTCGCCAACCTTGATCATGATGTCGCTCCTGATTGAGTGTTCTGAAAATGAAAAACCGGCGCGCCAGTTACCCAGCGCGCCGGTTGTGCAGCGGTCATGCGACCGGTGACTTCTTAGACGATCTCGGCCTTCTGGACCAGGCGGGTCACGACCCAGCTCTTGGTCTTGGAGATCGGACGACCTTCAGCGATCTCGACCACATCGCCCATCTTGTACTCGCCCTTTTCGTCATGGGCGTGGTACTTGCGGGAACGGGCCACGATCTTGCCGTAGAGCTCGTGCTTGGCGCGACGCTCGACCAGGACGGTGACCGTCTTGGCGCGCTTGTCGCTGACCACGCGGCCCACCAGAGTGCGCGTGTTCTTGGCTTGGACTTGGGCCTCAGTCATTTCGTGGCCTCCTTCTTCTTTTGTGCCAGGACGGTCTTGGCACGCGCGATGTCGCGGCGGGTCTTGCCCAGCTGGCTGTGGTTGGTCAGCTGCTGGGTAGCCTTTTGCATGCGCAGGCCGAAGTGGGCCTTCAGCAGATCGGTCACTTCCTTTTCGAGGGCAGCGACGTCCTTGGTGCGGAGTTCAGTTGCTTTCATGGTGTCTTCCTCAGGTACCGACCTGGCGGGCCACGAAGGTGCACTTCAGCGGCAGCTTGGCAGCGGCGAGCGTGAACGCCTCGCGAGCGAGTTGCTCGGGAACGCCGTTGACCTCGTAGATCACCTTGCCGGGCTGAATTTCAGCGACGTAGTACTCGGGGTTGCCCTTGCCGTTACCCATCCGGACTTCGGCGGGTTTTTGCGAGATGGGCTTGTCCGGGAACACGCGGATGAAGATCCGGCCGCCACGCTTGATGTGGCGCGAGATCGCGCGGCGAGCCGCTTCGATCTGGCGGGCCGTCAGACGGCCGCGCTCGGTGGCCTTCAGGCCGAAATCACCGAAAGACACCGCAGCGCCTCGGGTCGCAACACCAGTGTTGCGGCCCTTCTGCTCCTTGCGGTATTTACGACGAGCGGGTTGCAGCATGTTTATTCTCCTTTGGCCTCACCGCCGGCTGCGGGGACCTTGCGGACCACGCGCTTGGCAGCGGGCTTGGCTGCGTCACCCGCGGGGGCGGCGGCAGCGGGCTGATCTGCTCCGTCACGCGGGCCACGGTCGCCACCCGGGCGGCCACGGCCACCGGGAGCGCCCGGACGGGCGTTACGGCGCGGGCGACGATCGTCTTCGGCGCCTGCGGGGGTGTTGATGACAGGAGCCTCGCCATTGGCCAGGCGGTCACCACGGTAGACCCAGACCTTGACGCCGATAACGCCGTAGGTGGTCTTGGCTTCGGAGAAGCCGTAGTCGATGTCGGCCTTCAGGGTGTGCAGGGGCACACGACCTTCGCGATACCACTCGGTACGAGCGATTTCGATGCCGTTCAGGCGACCAGCGCTCATGATCTTGATGCCCTGGGCACCCAGACGCATGGCGTTCTGCATCGCGCGCTTCATGGCGCGGCGGAACATGATGCGCTTCTCGAGCTGCTGGGTGATCGAGTCGGCGATCAGCTGGGCATCGACTTCAGGCTTGCGCACTTCTTCGATGTTGACGGCGACGGGCACGCCCAGACGCTTGGTCAGCTCAGCCTTCAGCGCTTCGATGTCTTCACCCTTCTTGCCGATCACGACGCCCGGACGAGCCGAGAAGATCGTGATGCGGGCGTTCTTGGCGGGACGCTCGATCAGGATGCGCGAAACAGCGGCGTTCTTGAGCTTGGCCTTCAGGTAGTCACGAACCTGCAGATCTTCGGCCAGCATCGTGGCGAAGTTCTGGTTGTTCGCGTACCAGCGCGAAGCCCAGTTACGGGTGACAGGAAGGCGGAAGCCAACCGGATGGATTTTCTGTCCCATAGTCTTCTTGCGCCTTAGTTGCCGACAGCCACGAAGATGTGGCAGGTGGGCTTGCTGATGCGGTTGCCGCGGCCCTTGGCGCGAGCCGAGAAGCGCTTCAGCGTGGCACCCTGTTCGACGTAGATCGAGGTGACCTTGAGTTCATCGATGTCAGCGCCGTCGTTGTGCTCGGCGTTGGCGATGGCGCTTTCCAGCGCCTTCTTGATGATCAGGGCCGCCTTCTTCTGGGTGAAGGTCAGGATGTTGAGGGCGTGATCCACCTTCTTGCCGCGGATCATGTCGGCCACGAGGCGACCCTTGTCACACGACAGGCGGACGCCACGGACGATTGCTTTGGTTTCCATCGTCTCTAGTCCTTACTTCTTCCCGGCCTTCTTGTCGGCCGGGTGGCCCTTGAAGGTGCGGGTCAGTGCGAATTCACCCAGCTTGTGGCCGACCATCTGGTCAGACACATAGACCGGCACGTGTTGCTTGCCGTTGTGCACGGCGATCGTCAGACCGATGAACTCGGGCAGGATCGTCGAGCGGCGCGACCAGGTCTTGATGGGCTTCTTGTCTTTGATGGCAACTGCCTTGTCGACCTTGGCCATCAGATGGTGGTCAACGAAGGGGCCCTTCTTCAGCGAACGAGTCATGGCCTAGCCCTTACTTCTTGCGACGCGAGACGATGAACGTCTGCGTGCGCTTGTTGTTGCGAGTGCGGTAGCCCTTCGTCAGGGTGTTCCACGGCGACACAGGGACCTGGCCCTCGCCGGTGCGGCCTTCGCCACCACCGTGCGGGTGATCCACCGGGTTCATGGCGACGCCACGAACGGTCGGGCGGATGCCCTTCCAGCGGATCGCGCCAGCCTTGCCGTATTGACGCAGGCTGTGCTCTTCGTTGCTCACTTCACCGATGGTGGCGCGGCAGTCGATGTGCACGCGGCGGACTTCGCCGGAGCGCAGACGGATCTGGGCATAGACGCCTTCACGAGCCATCAGGACGGCAGAGGTGCCGGCCGAACGGATCATCTGGGCACCCTTGCCAGGCTGCAGCTCGATGCAATGGATGGTCGAGCCCACCGGGATGTTGCGGATCGGCAGCGTGTTGCCAGCCTTGATCGGCGCTTCCGAGCCGCTCAGGATGGTCGAACCCACTTCGAGACCGCGCGGGGCGATCACGTAGCGGCGCTCGCCGTCGGCGTACACCACCAGCGCGATGTGGGCGGTGCGGTTCGGGTCGTACTCAATCGTCTCGACCTTGGCCGGAATGCCGTCCTTGTTGCGCTTGAAGTCGACCACGCGGTAGTGGTGCTTATGACCACCGCCCTTGTGGCGAATCGTGATGTGACCGTTGTTGTTGCGGCCCGAATTCTGGATTTGGGGCTCGAGCAGGGCTGCATGGGGCGCGCCCTTGTGCAGGTGCTTGTGCACCACCTTGACGACGCCACGGCGGCCGGGCGAGGTAGGCTTGACTTTGACGATGGCCATTTACGCGGCCTCCCCGGAGAAATTGAGCTCTTGACCGGCCTTGAGGGCGACGTACGCCTTCTTGACGTGGTCACGGCGGCCGGCACGGCCACCAAAGCGCTTCGTCTTGCCCTTGACCTGGACGACGTTGACCGACTCGACCTCGACCTTGAACATCAGTTCAACAGCGGCCTTGATTTCGGGCTTGGTGGCGTCGCGCAGGACCTTGAACAGGACCTGGTTGTGCTTCTCGGCAACTTGCGTGGCCTTCTCGGACACGATGGGCGCGAGCAGCACGGAGGCCAGACGGCCTTCGGAATACTTGGGGGCGCTCATGCCAGCATCTCCTTGAGTTGCTCGACCGCAGCCTTGGTCACCAGCACCTTCTTGTAGAAGACCAGCGACAGGGGGTCGGCGTAGCGCGGCTCGACGACCAGCACATTGGCCAGGTTGCGCGAAGCCAGCAGCAGGTTGTCATCCACGACGTCGGAGATGACCAGCACCGAGTCCAGGCCCATGGCCTTGAACTTGGCGGCCAGCAGCTTGGTCTTGGGGGCTTCGACCGAGATCGAATCCACCACGGCCAGGCGGCCTTCACGGGCCAGCTGCGACAGGATCGCAGCCATGCCGGCGCGGTACATCTTCTTGTTCAGCTTGTGCGAGAAGTTCTCGTCAGGCATGTTCGGGAAGATGCGACCGCCCCCGCGCCACAGCGGCGACGAGGTCATACCAGCGCGAGCGCGGCCGGTGCCCTTCTGGCGGAAAGGCTTCTTGGTCGAGTGATGGACCTGTTCACGGTCCTTCTGGGCGCGGGTGCCTTGGCGGGCGTTGGCCTGGAAGGCCACGACCACCTGGTGCACCAGGGCTTCGTTGTAGTCGCGAGCGAAGATGGTGTCAGGCGCGTCCACCTTGGCGGTGGCCTGACCCTGCTCGTTCAGGAGCTCGAGCTGCATCAGTTGGCTCCCTTCTTGACTTTGACCTTGACGGCCGGGCGAACGACGATGTGGCCGTTCTTGGAACCCGGGACCGCGCCTCGGACCAGCAGCAGTTGACGAGCTTCGTCAACGCGCACGATGTCCAGGTTCTGGGTGGTGACGGTTTCGTCGCCCATGTGGCCGGTCATCTTCTTGCCCGGGAACACACGACCCGGGTCTTGCGCCATGGAGATCGAGCCCGGCACGTTGTGCGAACGGCTGTTACCGTGCGACGCGCGCTGCGAGCTGAAGTTGTGGCGCTTGATGGTGCCTGCGAAGCCCTTGCCGATGGACGTGCCCTGCACGTCGACCAGCTGGCCGGCGGCGAACAACGTCACCGGAACGGTCGCGCCAGCCTTGTACTGGGCAGCGACGTCGGCTTCGACGCGGAATTCCTTGAGGATTTCACCGGCTTCGACACCTGCCTTGGCGAGGTGGCCGGCTTCGGGCTTGGTGACGCGCGAAGCTTTGCGCGTACCGAACGCCACTTGGATGGCGCTGTAGCCGTCGGTCTCTTGGGTCTTGACCTGGGTCACGCGGTTGTTGGACACGTCCAGCACCGTCACAGGGATGGCATCGCCATCGTCCGTGAAGATGCGCATCATGCCCACCTTGCGGCCCAGCAAACCGAGACGGTTGCTCAGACTCATGTTTTTCTCCAGCCCCGTCGGCTCTCGCCTTCGAAGCTATTGCGAACACCCGACATCGATTGGCCGGGCTGACCTGTGCGACGCCTTTCAGGAAGAAACTTCCTGCGAAACGCCGCGCGAATATCCGAGCAGGCAGGAGCCAACCCGGAAAAGCTGGCGAGTATAGCCCGCGGGATAGCCCTGATGCAAGCGTTGGCGCGTCAGACAGCACAAAAGACAAGGCCCCGCCCTGTCGAGACGGGGCCGGGGCCTTGCGATCACAAGCCCGAAGGCCTGGGAATTACTGCAGCTTGATTTCGACGTCGACGCCGGCGGGCAGGTCGAGCTTCATCAACGCGTCGACCGTCTTGTCGGTCGGGTCGACGATGTCCATCAGGCGCTGATGGGTGCGGATCTCGAACTGGTCGCGGCTCGTCTTGTTGACGTGGGGCGAACGCAGGATGTCGAAACGCTCCATGCGCGTCGGCAGGGGCACGGGGCCCTTGACGATGGCGCCGGTGCGCTTGGCGGTCTCGACGATTTCGAGAGCCGATTGGTCGATCAGCTTGTAGTCAAACGCCTTCAGGCGGATGCGGATCTTTTGCTTTTGCATGACGGTTCCTTAAAGAGCAGGTGGTGAGCGCCGAACGGAGTCCGCCCGGCGCACGTCACGCATTGATTACGCGAGGATCGTGGCAACCACGCCGGAGCCGACGGTACGGCCACCTTCACGGATGGCGAAGCGCAGGCCGGTTTCCATGGCGATCGGAGCGA
>OUNM010097292.1_pt1 | contig 11396 bp, 10 predicted proteins | sample 1769961 | NCBI WGS metagenome assembly OUNM01 (sample SAMEA3914820, study PRJEB12502) | metagenome | biome: forest; material: soil | place: USA | collected 2012-03-12 | depth 0.3 m
GGGCCGTGGGCGCGTCGGCGGCGATGAACGCGGGCGCCTCGTTGCTCGGCACCGGGAAGCTGAAGCTCAGCAACGCGGGCGGGACAACATGGGCCGTGGCCACGCCGGCCAGGTGCGCAAAGGCCAGGCAGGCCTCGCATTGCAGGTCGCCGGGCTGGTGCCCCGACGGACCCGGGCCGTTCGCCGCACCGGGGGCGGTGAGCTCGGCCAGGTGGCTGATCTCGTGCGTGACCGCGCCCTGCTGCGACAGCAGGAGCACGAACGGCAACAGGAAAGAGAGCAGCAGCTTGCGCATGGCCTGCGGATTATCGCCGCGAAGACGCGGGCTGTCGCGGCCGCCGGACATTGCCGCGCACGCGGCCGTTGCGTGCGCGCGAAGCGTCACTCGCGCCGATGCCGGGTGCGGCGCGACGAGGGGGATTCGCGCCCGCCGCAGAATGCGGCCCATGAGCGCGCCCGCCTCCGCCGCCCGCGAGTCTCCTGCCGACGCGTCCGCGCGGCGATGGACGCTGGCCGCCGCCATCCTCGGCTCGAGCATGGCCTTCATGGACGGCACCGTCGCCAACGTGGCGCTGCCGGCCGTGCAGCGCGGTTTCGACGCCAGCGGCGCCGACGCGCAATGGGTCATCGAGGCCTACGCGCTGTTCCTCGCGGCGCTGCTGCTGGTGGGCGGCGCACTGGGTGACCGCTTCGGCCGCCGGCGGGTGTTCCTCGTCGGCGTGGTCGTGTTCACCGCCGCCTCGGCGGCCTGTGCCGCGGCGCCGGGCATGGGCGCGCTGATCGCGCTGCGCGCGCTGCAGGGCGTCGGCGCCGCGCTGCTGGTGCCGGGCAGCCTGGCGCTGCTGGGCACCAACGTCCCCGAGGCCGAACGCGGGCGCGCGATCGGCACCTGGTCGGCGTTCAGCGGCGTCACCGCGGCGATCGGGCCCGTGGTGGGCGGCCTCCTCGTCGACCACTTCTCATGGCGCTGGGCGTTCGTGCTGAACGTGCCGATCGGCGCCGGGGTGCTCGCGTGCCTCGCGCGCGTGCCCGAGAGCCGCGGCGCCGCCGACGGCCCGCTCGACATCGCCGGCGCCGCCCTGGCCACGCAGGGCCTGGCGGGCCTCGTGTTCGCGCTGATCGAGGCCCCGGCGCGCGGCAGCGGCGAGATGCCCGTGGTCGCCGCCGGCATGCTCGGCCTCGCGGGCCTGGCGGCGTTCGTCGTGCGCGAGGCGCGCGCCGCGAGCCCGATGCTGCCGCTGCGCCTGTTCCGCGACCGCGACTTCACCGGCGCCAACCTGCTCACGCTGATGCTGTACGCGGCGCTCGGCGGCGGCCTGTACTTCGTGCCGTTGAACCTGATCCAGGTGCAGGGCTGGAGCGCCACCGCGGCCGGCGCGGCGCTGCTGCCGTTCGTGGCCATCATGTTCGCGCTCTCGCGCGCGGCCGGCGCGCTGGCCGACCGCGTGGGGCCGAAGTGGGCGCTCGTCGCCGGCCCGGCCGTGGCGGCCGCCGGCTTCGCGCTGTTCATCCGGCCCGGCGTGGGCGGCGGCTACTGGAGCACGTTCTTCCCGGCCATCTGCGTGCTGGGCCTGGGCATGACGATCACGATCACGCCGCTGACCACCACCGTGATGAACGCGCACGGGCCCGCGCTGGCGGGCACCGCGTCGGGCGTCAACAACGCGGTGTCGCGCGCGGCCGGCCTGCTCGCGATCGCCGCGCTCGGCGCGGTCCTCGCGCACGTGTTCGACGATCGCCTCGCGGGCCTCGTCGCCGACGGCCGGCTCCCGCGCGACGTCGCCGCGTCGGTGCTGCAGCAGCGCCACAAGCTCGGCGCGATCGCGGCGCCGCCGGGCGCCTCGGCGGACGTCGCCGCCGCGGTGCACCGCGTCGTGGCCCAGGCGTTCGTCGCCGGCTTCCGCGCCGTGATGGCGCTGGGCGCCGCGCTGGCCGCCGTCGCGTCGCTGTGCGCCGCGTCGCTCATCGCCAACCGCCGACCCGCCGCAACTTCCAAGGACCCGCCGCCATGACCCCCTCCTCGTTCGACGCCCTGGTCATCGGCAGCGGCCAAGCCGGCCCCTCCCTGGCCGTACGCCTGGCCGACCACGGCTGGAACACCGCGCTGGTGGAGCGCGGCGAGCTGGGCGGCACCTGCGTCAACAACGGCTGCACGCCCACCAAGACGCTGGTGGCCAGCGCCCGCGCCGCCTGGGTGGCGCGCCACGCGGCCGACTTCGGCGTGACGCTCGCGGGCCCCGTCGGCATCGACTACGCCGCGGTGCGCGCCCGCATGCTGGCGGTGGTGCAGGAGTCGCGCGACAGCCTGGCGCGCTGGCTGGGCGGCACCGGACGGCTGAGCCTCGTTCGCGGCGAGGCGCGCTTCGTCGCGCCCGACACGCTGCAGGTGGGCGAGCGCCGGCTGCAGGCGCCGCGCATCTTCCTGAACGTGGGCGCGCGCCCCGTCGTGCCCGAGTGGATCGCCGCCTCCGGCGCGTCCTGGCTCACCAGCGAGTCGCTGATGGCGCTGCAGGAATTGCCGGCGCACCTCGTGATCCTGGGCGCCGGCTACATCGCGCTCGAATACGCCCAGGTGTATGCGCGCTTCGGCAGCGCCGTGACGGTGGTGGAGCACGGCGAGCGCCTGCTGCCGCGCGAGGACGACGCGGTGGGCGCGACGATCCGCGCGGTGCTCGAGCGGGACGGCGTCGCGTTCCGCATCGGCGCCGCCGCCACCGCGCTGCGGCGCACCGGCAGCGGCATCGCGCTGACGGTGGGCGACACCGAGGTCGCCGGCAGCCACCTGCTGGTGGCCGTGGGCCGGCGGCCCAATTCCGACACGCTGGACCTCGCGCGCGCGGGCGTCACGTGCGACGCGCACGGGGCCGTCGTGGTCGACGACCAGCTGCGCACGAGCGTCGACGGCGTGTGGGCGCTCGGCGACGTCAACGGCCGCGGCGCGTTCACGCACACGTCGTGGAACGACTACGAGATCGTCGCCGCGAACCTGCTCGACGGCGACCCGCGGCGCGTCAGCGACCGCGTGACGGCGTACGCGCTCTTCACCGATCCGCCGCTCGCGCGCATCGGCCTGGCCCGCGCGGCCGCGAAGGCGTCGGGCCGGCGCGTGCTCGTGGGCCACCTGCCGATGGCGCGCGTGGGCCGCGCCCGCGAACGCGGCGAGACGGACGGCTTCCTCGAGGCGCTCGTCGACGCCGACACCGGCCGCCTGCTCGGTGCGACACTGCTGGGCATCGAGGCCGACGAGGCCATCCACGGCCTGCTCGACGTGATGAGCGCGGGCCTGCCCTACACCGCCGTCTCGCGCACCATGCACATCCATCCCACCGTCAGCGAACTGATTCCCACGATGCTGCAAACGCTGAAGCCCCTCGAATGAGCGACGTGCCCGTCTACCGCGTGACGCTGCTGCCGCACCTGCTCCGGTTCGAGACCCGCGCCGACGAATCGCTGCTCAAGGCCGGCCTGCGCGCGCTGGCCCCCGTGCGCAGCTCGTGCCGCAACGGCACCTGCCGCACCTGCATCTGCCATCTGGACTCCGGCACGATCGCCTACGAGATCGAGTGGCCGGGCCTCACGCGCGAGGAAAAGGCCGAAGGCCTGGTGCTGCCGTGCGTGGCGCGCGCGACGTCCGACGTGGTGCTGCGCTACGCGCCGTACGGCAATCCGGAGGATTGACGGTCCGCAGGTCAGATCGGCCGCAGGAACAACCCGATCGTGAGCGCCACGCCCAGGCAGACGATCGCCACGCGCAGCGCCCGCTCGTTCACGCGCTTGAGCGCCCACGTGCCGGCCAGCCCGCCCACGACGGCGCCGCCGCCCAGCACCGCGGCCTGCAGCCAGTGCACCTGCGGCGACGCCACGAACAGCAGCACCGCGGCCGCGTTCATCACGCTGGCCAGCGCGTTCTTGGTGGCGCCGGCGTTGCGCGTGGGCAGGCCGGCCAGCGTGAGCGCGGCCAGCATCAGGAAGCCGATGCCGCCGCCGAAGTAGCCGCCGTAGATGCCGATCAGCAATTGCGCGGCGCCGGCGGTCCTCGGCCCGATGTGCGACGCGCCCGCCACCGGCCGGCGGCGGAAGCTGCCCCACGCGAACACGCTGGTCGCGAACAGCACCAGCCACGGCACGAGCCGCGCGAACACCGTGGCCGGCGTGTTCAGCAGCAGCAGCCCGCCCAGCGCGCCGCCGGCCAGGCTCAGGCCGAACAGCCAGCGCAAGGTCAGCGGGCCCACGCCCGTGACCAGGCTGCGGCCCGCCAGGCCCGAGGTCACCTGGCCGGGGAACAGCGCCACCGTCGACGTGATGTTGGCGGCCAGCGGCGACATCCCCGACACGATCAGCGCCGGCAGCGTGATGAAGGAGCCGCCGCCGGCCAGCGTGTTCTGCAGCCCGGCCCACAGCCCCGCGGCGAGCACGAGGACGAGCATCATGGAAGCGAGCGTACCAAGGCCCCACACCGGCGCTGGCTACAGGGTCGATCGCCGGCCGCGGCGCGCCATCGGGCATAGAGTGGCAGGCGACCACACAAGGAGCGACGCGCAATGACGCTGCAACGACGCAAGCTGGGCCGCCAGGGCCTCGAAGTCTCGGCCATCGGGCTGGGCTGCATGGGCATGAGCCAGTCCTACGGGCCGGCCGACGAGGCCGAATCCATCGCCACGCTGCACCGGGCCATCGAGCTGGGCTGCAACTTTCTCGACACCGCCGAGGTCTACGGCCCGCTGACCAACGAGGCGCTGCTGGGCAAGGCGCTCAAGGGCCGGCGCCACGAGGTCACCCTCGCCACCAAGTTCGCCTGGAAGTTCCAGGATGGCAAGCAGGTGCCCGGCGGGCGCGCGAGCAGCCCGGCCGACATCCGCGCCGCCGTCGAGGGCTCGCTGCGCCGCCTGGGCACCGACCACATCGACCTGCTCTACCAGCACCGCATCGATCCCAAGGTGCCGGTCGAGGAGATCGCGGGCACCGTAGGCGACCTGGTCCGCGAGGGCAAGGTGCGCTTCTTCGGGCTGTCGGAGGCCGGCGTGGCCAACATCCGCAAGGCGCACGCGGTGCACCCGGTGACCGCGCTGCAGAGCGAATTCTCGCTGTGGGAGCGCAACCTCGAAGGCGACATCATCCCCGTGCTGCGCGAGCTGGGCATCGGCCTGGTGCCGTTCAGCCCGCTGGGCCGCGGGTTCCTCACCGGCGAGGTGAAGCGCGCCGAAGACCTCCCTGCGGACGACTTCCGCCACGACGACCCGCGCTACCAGGGCGCCAACTTCGACGCCAACGTGGCGGCCGCGCGCCGGGTGCGCGAGATCGCCGAGTCTCTGGGCGCCACCGCGGGCCAGGTCGCGCTCGCGTGGGTGCTCGCGCAGGGCGACGACATCGTGCCGATCCCCGGCACCAAGCGGCGCAAGTGGCTGGAGCAGAACGTGGCCGCGGCCTCGCTGACGCTGGCGCCCGACGTCCTCGCCGCGCTGGGCGCCGCGCTCGCGCCCGATCGCGTCGCCGGCCAGCGCTATTCGCCGGCGCGCATGGCGATGGTCGATCGCTGACGCGTGCCGGCTAGAGCGCGAAGCGCCAGGTCAGGCCGGCCATCCACTGCCGGTTGACCGGGCGCGCGTCCACGCTGCGTTGCCAGCCGACGTCCAGGTCGAGCCCCGGCCGCGCCGTCCAGATGACGCCGCCCAGCACCGAGCCGGGCCAGGCGTGGCGATGCGGGTCGGGATCCTGGTCGAACTCGCTGTCCACCGTGAGGATCAGGCGCTCGTTCACTTGCTGCATCACCGCCGCCGAGACGTGCGCGGTCGTCGTGCGCGTGCCGGCGTCGCGCGGGGTCTGCGTGACACCGAGGTTGGCGTGCACGGTGCTGGGCGACGCGTCCCAGGTGGCCACCAGCAGCGCGTGCTCCGACACCTGGCCGCGCGGCAGCCCCAGGCCGTGCTGGCTCGTGGGCACCTGCAGCCCGGCGCGCACGCCGAACGACCACGGGTCGCTGCCCCAGAAGCGCCACTTGGCGTCGACGTTGGTGTCGCCCCAGCCCGATGCGGACTGCCCCGGCGCGCGCAGCTGCACCAGCGACGGCTGCACGATCGCGTCGACCGTGGTGCCCAGGCCCACCGAGACCTGCGGCTGGTACGTGGTGAGCGTGGTGCCGTCGAAGCGGGCACGCGCGAAGCCGTTCTCGATCTCGAGGTTGCCGGCGCCCTGGGTGCCGGTGTCCTCGGTCTGCAGCGGATGGGCGGCGAACGCGGGCACGGCGCACGCCAGGGCGAGAAGGAGGACGAGTGGACGGACGGCCAAGAGCTGCTTTCTGGCGCGACCGACAGCCCGGTCGCCAACGGGGCGCCGGGGAGTCTGCCGCGCCTCGGTGACAGGCGCGTGTCGGCTGTCACGGCCGCGCCATGCGCACGCGCCACACTGCGCGCCATGACCTTCGCGCATCGTCTCTGCCTCGCCATCGCTCTCGTCTTCAGCGCTTCGACCCCGGCCGCCGAGCCGCTGCGCGGCGCCGGCGCCACCTTCCCGGCACCGGTGATCGACGCCTGGGCCGAGGCGTGGGCGGCGGCTTCCGGCACGCCGGTGCGCTACGACCCGATCGGCTCGGGCCTGGGCATCGAGCTCGCGGGCACGGGCCAGGTCGACTTCGGCATCACCGACGCGCCGCTGCCCGACGATCGCCTGGCCGCCGCCGGCCTGCGCCAGTTCCCGGTGGTCATCGGGGCGGTGGTGCCGGTGGTCAACATCGCGGGCATCGCACCGGGCCGGCTGGTGCTCGACGCCGCGACGCTCAGCGCGATCTACCGCGGCCGCATCGTGAACTGGCGCGATCCCGCCATCGCCGCGCTGAACCCGGGGCTCGCGCTGCCGGACGCGCGCATCACGGTCGTGCACCGCGCGGACGCGTCGGGCTCGACGTGGCTGTGGACCCACTGGCTGTCGGAGTCCGACCCGGCGTGGCGCGACGCGCTGGGCAGCGGGACGACGATCGCGTGGCCGGTGGGCGACGAGGGCCTGGGCAACGAGGGCGTGGCCTCGCTGGTGCAGCGCACGCGCTGGGCCATCGGCTACGTGGCCTGGGCCTACGCGCGGGCGCACCACCTCAGCGACGTGGCACTGCCGTCGCACGACGGGCCGGTGGTGCGCGCCAGCCGGGCCAGCTTCGCGTCGGCGGTGGCGGCGGCGCGCTGGCGCACCGCGGCCGACCTCGAGCAGAGCCTCATCGACGCGCCCGGCGCGGGCAGCTGGCCCATCGTCGGCGCCAGCTTCGCGCTCGTGAACCGCGGCAGTGCCCGCGCGCCGGACGTGATGGCGCTGTTCGAGTGGACGCGCACCGCGCCCGCGGCTGCCATCGCCGATGACCGGGGCTACTTCGCGCTGCCCGCCGACGCCATCGCGCTGATCGCGCGCTCCCTGGCGCAGGAGACGCGCTGAGCCTGCGTCGATCCGCGCCGGCTCGGATCAGGAGGTGATCTCGTAGACCGTGTCGTGGCCGTCGACCGTTTCGAAGGGGCGCCTGATCCGGCGCAGGAACAGAAGATGGCGCACGCAACGGCGCGTGCGCAGCTCGTGCATCGGCATGTCCCAGAGCACCGCGACGGCCTGCCCGGCGGGCTCGCCCTTCAGGACGGTCTCGATCCGGACGACGACGCGCCAGGACGCCGAAGCCGCAAGACCGTCGCCCTGGTCGAGCGGCCGGACCGTCCCGATGATGACGAGGTCGGCGTCCAGCGCCTTCTCCTCGAGCGTCAGGGAGGGGATCCCGTTGGCCCGGCAGGCGGCCGAGAACGCCGACTGCACGAGCGCGGTGGCGGACGCCCGCCAGGGGAGGTTGGCGATCCTGCCCACAGGATCGTGAAAGCGGCGTGGGTCCATGGGACGGCTCCCGGCGTGCATGACGACCTCGCCATGGTGAGGTCGCATAGGCCGCGACGCCGGTGCGATCTTGCGAATCGCCTGGCCCATCGTGCGATTTTTAAGACACTTGACTGTCATTAATAAATGTCGCTTAATCCGTTCCATGCCAACGCATGACGATCCCACCTCCGAAGCCACCCTGTCGGCAACCGACCGCCTGACGCTGGACGACCTCGCCAGCCTCACCGGCACGACGCCGCGCACGGTGCGCTTCTACATCCAGCAAGGACTGGTCAGCCGCCCCGAAGGCGCCAAGCGCGGGGCGTTCTACCTGCGCCGTCACGTGGAGCAGCTGCTGATGATCCGCCGCTGGACCGACGCCGGCCTGAGCCTCGATCGCATCCGCGAGCTGGTGGCCGGCGCATCGGAAGACCCGCCGCCCGTCGCGGCGCGGCCCGGTTCGGTGCAGGTGTGGAGCCGCGTGACGCTGGCCGACGGGCTCGAGGTCCATCTCGAACCCGGCCGCGCCGGGCTGTCGCCGGAGCAGGTGCGCGCGCTCGTGCGCGCCGTCGCCGACGCCTACCACGCGGTTCGTGCCGCGCCCGCCGGTCACGTGACCGGCGCGGCTTCCAACGTCGATTGAACGGGAGATCCCATGAACGAAACCGCCGCCTTCACCCTCGCCTGCCGGAACGGCCACTGCCAGCCGCCCGTGCTCCGCGACGTCGCCTGCACCGCGCGCCTGGACGGCACGCTGTTCGAGCTCACGCTGCGCCAGGCGTACCGCAACGCGGGCACCGAGCTGCTCGAGGTCGTCTACACCTTCCCGCTGCTGCCGCGCGGCGTGCTGCTGTCGTTCGCCACCGAGCTCAATGGCGCGCGCATGGCCGGCACGGTCCTGCCGCGCCGCCAGGCCGAGGCGCAGTACGAGACCGCGCTGGCCGACGGCGACGCGCCCGTCATGCTCGAGGCGCACGCCGACGGCCTGCACACGGCCAACATCGGCAACCTCAAGCCGGGCGACGAGATCGTGGTGGAGGTGCGCATGGCGCAGGTCGTGGCGCTCGAGCAGGGCCGGCTGCGGCTGGTGGTGCCGTCCACCATCGCGCCGCGCTACGGCGATCCGCTGGCCGCGGGGCTGCAGCCGCAGCAGGCGCCCGTCGCGTCGATGTCCGCCGAGTACCCGCTCGCGCTCACGCTGCAGGTGGCCGGCGCGCTGGCAGACGCGGCGATCGAGTGTCCGACGCATCGCGTGGTCAGCCGCCGCACCGAGGTCGGCCTAGCGCTGTCGCTCGCGCCCGAGGCGCGGCTGGATCGCGACGTCGTGCTGGTGGTCACGCCCACGTCGGCGGCCGACGCCGTCGTCACGCAGGCGCGTGACGCGCGCGCGCCCGATGCGTCGACGGTGCTGCTGGCCACGCTGCCCGTGCCCCCGGCGCCGCTGCGCGAGGGCGTCGCGCTCAAGCTGCTGGTGGACTGCTCGGGCTCGATGGGTGGCGACAGCATGGCCTCGGCGCGCCGCGCGCTCAACGGCGTGGCCGCGGGGCTCACGCCGGCCGATGCCGTGGCGTTCGCGCGCTTCGGGTCGACGGTGGAGATCGTGTCGGGCTTGGGCGTGTGCACGCCTGCCGAACTCAAGACGCTCACGCGCCACATCGAGAAGACCGACGCCAACCTGGGCGGCACCGAGATGGAAGGCGCGCTGTCGGCCGTGTTCGCGATCCCGCTGACCCTGCCGCCGGGCAGCGGTGGCATCCGCACGCGCCTGCCCCTGCCTGCGCCCGGCGGCGGCCTCGGCGACGTGCTGCTGATCACCGACGGCGAGGTCTGGAACGTCGATGCCATCATCGAGACCGCGCGCCGGGCCGGCCAGCGCGTGTTCGTGATCGGCGTGGGCAGCTCGCCCGCCGAAGGCGCGCTGCGCCGCCTGGCGCAGGCCACCGGCGGCGCATGCGAGTTCGCCACGCCCGGTGAGGCGCTGGAAGCCGCCGCGCAGCGCATGTTGGCGCGCATCCGCCAGCAGGCGTGGACGAACCTGCGCATCGACTGGGGCGCCGAGGCCGCATGGCAGGGTGAGCTGCCGCTGTGCGCGTTCGCGGGCGACACGCTGGCCGTGTTCGCGGGCGTGCGCGGCGCGCCGGCGGCCGGCGCGCCGGTGCGCCTGGTGTCGCGCTCCGAGGCGGGCGTCGACATCGTGCTCGCCAGCACGCTCGAACGCAGCGCCGCCGCCGACGACGCCCTGCCCCGCGTGGCCGCCGCCGGCCGCCTCGCGGCGCTGGCGCCCGAGGCCGCCACCGCGCTGGCCGTGGACTACCAGCTGATGAGCCCATTCACCCACTGCGTGCTGGTGCACGTGCGCGCCGCGGCCGACAAGGCGACCGACGAGGCGCAGCTGCACCGCGTGGAAGGCATGCTGGCCGCGGGCTGGGGCGCGACGGGCAGCGTGATGGCCGAGGAACGCAGCCGCGGCATCGCGAGCTTCGACAGGATGTCGTCGATGGCGGCGGCTCCGGCCGGCGGCGCGATGCCGTCGGTGTCGGCCGCGTCGCCGAAGCTGCGCAAGGCGGCGGCGCCGATGATGATGCGCGACATGACCGCGCCGTTCGCGGAAATGGCCGACAGGCAGGTGTCCGCGCCCGCGAGCGACCGGGAGTCGGCGCTGGCCACGATCGCGCAGGCGATGATCGATCTCGCGTGCAAGCGCATCGAACCGTCCGAGTTCGGCCGCCGCTGTCGCGCATCGACGATCGCCGGCGCGCTCACGCAAGCCATCGACGAACTCGATCGCATCGCGCCGCAGACGCTCGGCCGCGCGGTCGGCATGCACCTGCTCAACGCGATGTTCGTGCGCTGGGTGGACGCACGCCGGGGCTCGCGCCTGTTCGACGCCCTGCCCGAGTCGACGAAGCTGCGCATCGCCCGCCTGGATCCGGTGATCCTCGACCAGGCCGACGCCATCTTCGACCGCCACCTGGCGCCGTCAAGCGTGAACGCCTGACGCGAGCGGGCCAGGCTCTCGCCGAGGGGCCTGGCCCCTCAGGCCCCGTCACGCCGTCTCGGCCTTCTTCAACCCCAGCTCCGCGATCATCTGGTCGCGCATCACGAACTTCTGCGCCTTGCCCGTGACGGTCATCGGCAGCTCCTGCACGAAGCGGATGTAGCGCGGCACCTTGTAGTGCGCGATCTGGTCGCGGCAGAAATCCTTGATCTCGTCCTCCGTGCAGGTCTCGCCGGGCTTCTGCACGATCCAGGCGCACACCTCCTCGCCGTACTTCACGTCGGGCACGCCGAACACCTGCACCGACTGCACCTTCGGGTGGCGGAACAGGAACTCCTCGATCTCGCGCGGGTAGACGTTCTCGCCGCCGCGGATCAGCATGTCCTTCACGCGGCCGACGATGTTGCAGTAGCCCTCCTCGTCGATGGTCGCGAGGTCGCCGGTGTGCATCCAGCCGTCGACGACGGCCTGGCGCGTGCGTTCCTCGTCGCCCCAGTAGCCGGTCATCACCGAGTAGCCGCGCGTGCACAGTTCGCCCTTCTCGCCCACGGGCACGAGA
>OUNM011073884.1_pt1 | contig 11396 bp, 6 predicted proteins | sample 1769961 | NCBI WGS metagenome assembly OUNM01 (sample SAMEA3914820, study PRJEB12502) | metagenome | biome: forest; material: soil | place: USA | collected 2012-03-12 | depth 0.3 m
GGCGGTGGGCTTAGTCGCAGAAACCGAGGGGGTTGCAGCGGCTGCCGTCGAATTATTGTTGGTAGCAGCTTTCAGCGCAGGGGCTGACGGCAGGTCCTGACAAGCGGTAATGGATCATTTCCTTGCGGCGCTCGCAAACGGCTGGAAGGATTTGCGGGTGGACGTCCCCAATCCCCGAAACATTTCCCCCCGATCCAAACATCGTCTCATCGCTCCCGCCAGGCATTGCGGCGCGCGAGGCGACGCATGCGAGGAGCTGTCGCGCTGGAAGGGATGGGAGAGATTGGGCGTAAAAGTTAGGTTAGCGATAGCGGTGCGGCCTTTCGTCGCGATTTTAGAGTTGGTTATTCTCTTTCGCGCTGGACTTGCGCTTGCGTCGCCGCCGTCCGACAACCCGGGCGCGGAAGAGCGGCTCGTATTCCAAACGTGGGCGCCGTGGTCTCCGCGCACGCACATCGAGGGCGATGTGGCGATCGTGTATGGCATCGATCCGACGCTGCCCTCTCGGATCGAGTCGTGGCGCGCGCATGGCTATCCCATTCACGTCATGACCGGCGTTTCGTGGGGCGACTACAATGACTATATCGACGGCCGCTATGATGGGACGCGTCACGACGGTGAGGCGCAGATGGATCGCGATGGGAAGGTCGTGATTCATCACGGCGACATTCCTTATATGTCGCCCGGGCCGGCCTACGGCGGTTATCTGACACGCGGCGTGCAACGCGCGCTAGACGCGGGCGCGCTCGCGCTGCATCTCGAGGAGCCTGAGTTCTGGGTGAAGAGCGGTTACGAGGAGAATTTCCGTCGCGAGTGGCGCACGTATTATGGAGAGGATTGGCAGCCGCCGCATTCGTCGCCCGATGCACAATGGCGCGCGTCCAAGCTCAAGTCCGCGCTCTTCCGTCGCTCGCTCGCAGAGGTATTCGCATACGTGCGCAATTACGGGAAGAAGGCGGGGCGCGAGATCCGCTGCTATGTGCCTTCGCATTCGCTCATCAACTACGCGCACTGGCGCATCGTGAGCCCGGAGTCGTCGTTGCTCGAAGTCGGTTGCGACGGATACATTGCGCAGGTGTGGACGGGCACTGCACGCACTCCGAATGTGTATGAGGGCGTGGAAAAGTCGCGGACGTTTGAGACCGCGTTTCTCGAATACGGTGCGATGCAAAATCTCGTGCGCGCGTCTGGACGCCGCATGTGGTATTTGAACGACCCCATTGAGGACCGCCTCGATCGCGCGTGGGACGACTACCGGCGCAACTGGGAGAGCACGCTCACCGCTTCGCTTCTGCAAACCGAAGTGTGGCGCTACGAAATCATGCCCTGGCCGGAACGTGTTTTCACGGGCCGGGATTTCATCAGCGGTCGGGAGATCGGCACAAAGGAAATGCCGTCGCCGATTCCGAAAGCCTACGAGACCGAGTTGCAGGCCGTGGTGCATGCGCTGGGCGAGATGAAGCAGCCCGGCGCGCATTGGGAAAAATGCGGTACGCGCGGTGTTGGCGTTCTGGTGTCGGATACGATGATGTTCCAGCGCGGCGAGCCGAGTCCATCGGACGCTCATCTTGGCTCGTTTCATGGGCTTGCGCTGCCGTTGCTCAAGCACGGCATACCTGTCGAGCCGGTGCAGATCGAAAGCGCGACGCAGCCCGGATTTCTCGACACATATCGTCTGCTGCTGCTGACCTACGAGGGGCAGAAGCCCCCGACGCCGGAATTTCACGAGGCAATCGCCGCGTGGGTGCGCAAAGGCGGCGCGCTCGTGGTGCTCGATGACGATCGCGATCCTTACAACGCCGTTCGCGAATGGTGGAACACCGGGCAGCGTCATTACCACACGCCCCGCGAGCACTTATTTGAATCGCTCGGTCTCGACGCGGATGCGCGCGGACTGCATCGGGTAGGGGATGGCGTGGTGCTGCGCGAAGCGGCGTCGCCCGCGGCGCTGACTTATGAAAAAGATGGCGCGCAGCGCGTGTGTGATCTGGCCCGGCAGGCGGCCGATGCAGTGAAGCTGCAGTGGGACGCAACGAATGCGCTCGTGCTGCGGCGTGGCCCGTATGTCGTGGCTGCCGGCCTCGACGAATCGCTACCCGATGCGCCACCGGTGCTGCGTGGAAATTTCGTGGACCTCTTCGACGGCGAGCTGCCGCTCGTGACGGAGCACGCAGTCACTCCGGGCAATCGCGCCCTGCTGCTCGATCTCGACCGCGCAAAACAAAGCGGCGCCGCGCCTCGCGTCGTCGCCGCTAGCGCGCGCATCCGGGACGAGAAGGCCATCGGCGAACGTTTATCCTTCCGCGCCGAGGGCATCGCGGAGAGTAAGGGCGTCGCGCTGATCCTGTGCCCGCAGAAACCGGCCGCAGTGGAAATCGCGGGGCAACCCGCGCCGGAGGATGCCATTCATTTTGAGAACGGGACGCTGCGCATTCGCTTCCCCAACTCGCCGGACGGTGTGCCGGTGGAGGTCAGTTTCGGACTGTGATTCGGCGGATGTATGCGCGACAGCATCGACGCCCAATAATCTGGCACGCGATTTACCCGCTGCTTCCAAGTAAGCGCTGATGGTTTCCGCGAAATTTCTCGCGTGTATTGGGCGCCGATTTGTGAAAGAGAATGCGACTGCAGAGACGAATCCAGCGCCACGATGAAGCCGCCTTCACCGCACGATCACCACCCGCATCCGTCACTTTTCTCGAATCACGCCGCTTCTCGCGGTATTCATCCATGGATCTGATGCGCATTGGCCTCATTGCCAACGAAGGAAAGCCCGGAGCGAAGGAGTTGGTCGCCGCTCTTCGGAAGGAATTTGGGCGTCACCCGGTCCAGTTGGACATCGAGGCTCGAACGGCCGAACTCATCGGGCACGAGTCCAAATTTACGGTTCACGACCTGGGCAAGGAGGCGGATCTCCTCGTCGTACTCGGCGGCGACGGGACGATCCTGCAGGTGCTCAACGACCTCAATGGGCGCATTCCGCCCATTTTTGGGATCAATATCGGGACGTTGGGTTTCCTGACGTGCGCGGGCGCGACCGCTTATCTCGAAAGCGTCGAGAGCATTGTCTCGGGGCGGTATCAGTTGAGCCAGCGGACGCTGCTTGATGTCGAAATCCGCCGCGAGGGCAAGGTGAGCTTCAAGCGTCACGCGCTCAATGATGCAGTCATCTCGCGCGGCGAACTTTCCCGTCTCATCCGCCTGGATGTGACGATCGATGGAGCATCGCTGACGGAGTACAATGCCGACGGTCTGATCGTCTCCACACCGACCGGTTCCACCGCTTATTCGCTCAGCGCGGGCGGTCCGGTGCTCTCGCCGGATTCCGGGGTGTTCATTATCACGCCGATTTGTCCGCATGTGCTGACGAATCGCAGCGTCATCGTTGCTGATCACTCGAGCGTTGAGATTTCGCCATCGAAGCGTCAGGAGACCGTCTTTCTCACGCTGGACGGGCGCCGCGCCGTGCGGGTTGAACCGGATGACGTGATTTGCATTTCGAAGGCAAAGGAACGGCTCTCGCTGGCAATGCCTCCGGGTGTATCATTCTTCGAAGTGCTGCGGCAGAAACTGAAGTGGAGCGGCACCGCTGTCTGATCCGATCCTTTTCATCCTTTCCATGATCACCATCGGCGACACTTTGCTGCCCGAGCATGTCATGCTCAATCTGTCGGCAGCCACTCCCGAAGAGGCCATTAGCAAAGTCACGAGCCTCCTTCGCCAGGATCAGCGCATATTGAACTGGACCGAGTTTGAAAAAGAGATGCGCGCGCATCCGCCCTGCAGGGTGGCCGGCGCCGCGGATTTCGGCATTTGCGTGCCGCATGCACGCACTGAAGCGGTGAGTGGGATGGTCATGAGTGCCGGGCGTTTTGTGGTGCCGGTGCTGTTCCAGGAATGCCCGAAGCCGGTGCGCTATATCTTTTGTCTGGGTATCCCCAAAACGATGGCTGCGGATTATCTCCGGATCGCCGGTTCGCTGATGCGGATTTTCACCGACCCGGAGACGGAGGGCATCCTTGCGCAGACGAAATCCCGCGAAGAATTCATCACGGCGCTGGAGCATCTCGAAGTGAAGCTATAAAAACGCGAACGGCATTCCCATGTCCTGGGAATGCCGTATCGACAGTTATTGCTGGGGTTCCGGGCTGTTATTGAATCCCGGACTTTCGCTTAGCGGAGCACTTTTGGCGCGCACCAGATGGACCATGCCACGCGATTGCCTTCGCCGGCGTCTTCCACCAGGAGCTCGAGCGTCTTGGCGCCAGAGACATCTGCGGAGATCTTCGCGGTCTTCGCGCCCTTGATCTTCGGTGAACGGAAGACTTCGCGGCCATCGGCCTTCACGACAAAGACAGCCGATCCATCCGCGCCGGACTGCAGCCCAGCCTCGGCGCTGAAGGTTTTCCATTGGCCGCCGAGATCGAAGACGTAACGCGACGGAGAATGTGCGTAGAGGCCATCGACGAAATAGTGTCCGCCGAGGCTGAGGAAGGGCAGCTCGGGGGCGACTTCACGCGGGAAATAGTTCCGGGCCGGTTTCATCCATCCGACTTGGGCATCCTGCCACGCTACGCGGCTCAGCATTGCTTCCTTGGTTTCCGGCGGGAGACTGGATAATGCGGGCCAGGATGTTTCCGCCTTGGTCGCGATGAGCGCGAGGGTCTTTGCCCAGTCACGGACTTCGGGCGACGTGGTCGGGGCTTCCGCGGCCTGAACGGCGAGTTGATGCGTTTCGTCCGTCTTGCCACTGGCCCAGCTCCGCAGCACGTCGCGAAGGGCAAATGGAACCGCGAGCGGAGTCGCGTCGGGAACGCCGGCTGCGCTCGCGGAAATCGGGTAGTGGAACGTGCTGTTTGATCCGTTCACATGGCAGACGGTGATCCGAATTTCCGCCGCGCCTGGCTTGAATTCGCCGATGCGCACTTTGAAGTGATTCGATGAATCAAGCGGAGTCGTCCAAGTCGTGGCGTCGTAGTCACCCCCACCGTCGGGGTCATTGTATGCGAACACGGCGTAGGGCGCGGGATTTGAGACAATCTTGCCGCTGATCTCGAGCGTCGCGTCGTGGACCTCGGCGTGCAGGTCTTCGAGTTTGCACTCGGGTTTGACATCGAGATCGCGCTCGGTGCCGCTGAACATCGGATGCGAGGCGAGGCGGAGGGCGTCGGCGAGCGTAAGGAAGGAGCCTTTGCCTTCACCGCGCCGATCTTCGCCGTAGGTCCGATTTCCGCTACCCATGAGCGAGGTGCCGCGTTCCTTTTCGTCGACGCGCTGCTTGTCGTGAGGAAGGCCCAGGCCGTGGCCGAGTTCATGCGCGGCGCCGCCGATGAAGATCGAATTGTAGCGGCCCACAGAGATGTGGCCGTACTGCTGATCCTGCAGCATCGTGGTCTTATCACCCAAGAGATCCGGATCGAGAATGGTCGCGTCCGTGAACCAGCAATGCCCGAACTGAAAGGCTCCGCTGAAGACGGTGCCGTAATAGGGGCCGACGCCAGTGACATGGCCGTCCTTTTCCGTGCGCACATCGCAGAAATAGATGACCGTATCCTTGGAATCATCGATTCCCGCAGCTTTCAGGATTGGCCGAGATTCGCGGCGGATTCCATCGCCGGTCGGGTGGTCTTTGGTTTCCAGGTATTCGTCAGCGGACAGACGACCTTTAACATCGAACACTGCGAGGCCGCCTTTTTCATCGCTGTCGAATTGGATCGTCCGCCGGCCCAGGCCGTGACGCTCCATCTCATCGGCGTAGAATTTCTGGATGTCGCGCATGAGGCGTCCGAGACGCTCGCGGTAACCGGTCGGCGGTGTGCGGTCGGCGGGCGTGAAATAGACGAAGACGATTTTCCGCTGGGTCACCGATTTATGCCCTTCGGCAAATTTTGCGAGGCGATCCGCGGCATCCTTTGCTTCGGGTTTGACCTCGGCGAGAACCGGGCTTCCAAAACAGAGGGCAGCCGAGACGGCCATGACGGCTGTCTTTGAAACCTTGAAGAATGGGTGCATAGAAACGTGGAGTGAAAAATCTGGGAGATGCAGTACGCGCAGAGGGGATCGTTAACGTGGAACGAGCTTAGGGACGTGCAAGCGGATCGCAGAGGTATGACATGGAAAACCGGAGGCACTAGCACGGATTCGGGCACTTCGCCGCGCTTTTCATGCGGCGTAGTTGTGGTAAGCATGCGCATTCCCCATGCGCCTCATCCCGACTTTCCTCCTCGCCCTCCTGTTCTGCACCGCTGAAGCCGTGGCGCATCCGCTGCTCCAAAATGTGCTGTGGATCAAGTGTGACGCCGATCGCGTACACGTCGCGGTGGACGCCTCGGTGCGCGAGATCGCGGTTGCGGCGAATCTTGTCGTGGAAGAAAAGCTGGATGGCATCAGCGAAAGCGTGGCCGCTGCCTCGGAAAAGCATGCCGGTTACGTGCTCGGGCATCTCGAACTGGCCATGAACGGCCACGCGCTGCAGGGGCATGTCACGCGCACTTCTGCCCCGACCAGCGTTCGCCTTGCTGAAGAGACCCGCTACCAGTACGAGCTCGAATACCCGATCGAGGCGGCTCATCCCGAGGCTGCCTTTTCGATTCGCCAGTCGATGCTCCGTGAATTTTCCTATGCGCCCGGCCAGCCTTGGGATGTGACGTATCTGGTGCGCTACCAGCCACATGGCGGGCAGGGGCTGGAAACTGTGTTGCTCCTGCCGGGCAAGAACGTCGAGATTCCGACTGGCCTGGTCGCAACGGCGCCGGAATCCGCAACGAGCAGTGGTTTCCGCACCTTTGGCGAATATTTCGCCCATGGCGTGATGCACATTCTCACGGGATACGATCATCTCCTTTTCGTTAGCGCGCTGGTCCTTGCTGCGATGAGTTTTTGGGAAATGGTGAAGGTCATCGCCGCATTTACACTGGCGCACACGCTTACCCTCACGCTGTCAGTGTTTCATATCCTGCGGCTGCCATCGTACATCGTAGAACCGGTCATCTCGGCCAGCATCGTCTTCGTCGCGGTGGAAAACATCTTCTGGCCGAGGCGCGCCAAATCATGGGCTCGACTCGCCGTGGCATTCGGCTTCGGCCTCGTGCACGGACTCGGGTTCGCGGGAGGTTTGCTGGATGCGATGGAAGGGCTGCCCGCGATCAGCCTGGGGCTTGCATTGCTGGCCTTCAGCATCGGCGTCGAGGTCGGGCATCAAGTGGTGGTGCTGCCGCTCTTCGGGTTTCTTAAACTCGGCCAGAGCCGATGGGCCGATGGCTTCAGGTCGCCGGTTATGCGGTACGGTTCCATCTGCATCTCGCTCGCGGGGCTCTATTATCTATTCGACGCGCTGCGAAACACGAGCGGGGCGTAACAGGCTGCGGCATTGCTGCGTCTTCCCAAAAATGCTCTGGTCGGAACGGTATCGGTATCATGCCTGGTAGCTAGGTAACGATCCTATCGAAGCCTGACGGCGCTGATTTGGTTGGTGTAGTGTTGAGAGTTTAGGAAGACATGGAGTCTGTCAGGATGCGGCTTCTGTGGAAAACCTGTTTGATCTGAGCGTTGGCGGCGGCGTTTGGAGTGATCGGTGATGAGGTGTGGCGCACCTCGGTTGGATAACTATCCTTGCTTGACTGGTGCTCTCGGTAACTCATAGCATGTCCGAATGGGCCGCTTCTTTCTGATGGCATTCATAGTAGTCTCCGGTGCATGCTGTGCGTGGGCGCAACTGGGGCAGCCCCAATCCGCCACCGATACATTTTTGGGAAGACCGCTGGCCTCGCATGTGGAGGCAAGTACCAATACCACGGTCGTCCGCTATCGGAATGCTGCGTATGAGGTGACGGCGGGCTTCAAGAATAACGGTGCGGCGTATTTTATTTATAAGAAGTCCACTGGAGGCAGTTGGCAGGACGCAGAGATTCAGGCTGTGCTCGATGCGCATCGCCTTGGTCACTCCGAATGGAAATGGGACAAAAATATCATTACTGGACGCCACGGTCCGGCAGTTCACCGGGGGGCGCCGTCACACATCAACGAAGCGCAGCACTGGCATATCTTTGCCCATGATCAGTACGCGGCGGAGTACTATCCGGAAAAAGGCGTGCTGATTGTTTGGGATACCGCCCAAGGAGTCGAGCCGGCCGCGATTTTGAACCAGGCGCCACTGTAAACCGCGCTTATCAGAAGTCTGCGTCTTTCGGCTCTTCTTGAAATCCACTGAGAGATTTTGCAGATGTTCTCAGTGTGTCCGGAGGTCGTGATGCGGTTGCATACATTGCTACAACTGTTGGTGCAGCAGTGATGGTCTTCACGGAGTCGCTTGCAATGTGATCTTCAGTAATGGCGCCACCGCCGTGGTGAAGATCCAGGTGCCGTAAATTGTTAGTTAGCCTGCATGGATCCTTCCTGGCGGGCTGGTTTTATGGTATACGGAGATAGCTGGATAGCAAAGTGCGAGTTTTACAACATAAGACGGCGCCATGCCAAGGATTGCTGAGGCGGGGTTGTGTGAGGAGTTTCACTTCGTTGCCAGGAAGTATTGCATGGCTGGTTGGAGATGCTGCCTTAGGTGTCAGGTATAGTATTGCTGTACGTAGTATTCCGCATTGTCGGTGCCAACGTTTTCAGGCAATCATACGAGGGTCGGCGCGGCTCACCCCAAGGCAGCGGCGGATGACACCACCCTATGATGACTCTATATCGTTTAGTTTGCTTCCTCGTGGCTAGTTTAACCGGGCAGGCCGGGTGCAAAGCTGATACGCCGAAATTTGCTGCGTCACAGAATTTCGGCCCGTTGAGAATTTTGCTGCTCTGTCTCGTCAATTTCACCGTGGCCATGGGCGCTCCGTATGCTTACGTCCGCTCAACTGTCGGAGCCCCATGGGGTGTTGCTCCAACAAATGCGGGCAGTAATGAAGTTGCCATGAATACGGCGTTTGGCGCCGGCAATTGGGATGACCTTCGCTTTGAAACAGTCAATCCGACGATTCTCTTTTCCTCAAGCTATCGGGTCATTTTTCTGGAGGGTAGCGATCAAGGTGCGACGGCTCTGGCCACCTTCCTTTCTCCCAACACAGCTGCGATGCAACAGTGGGCTGCTAACGGTGGCAGGATCTTGATTAACGCCGCGCCCAACGTGGGTACCAACATGTCGCTCGGATTTGGAGCGACCTTGAACTATCCGAACTACGTTAACTCAGCAGTCGCCGCGGTCCCCAGTCATCCCATTTTCAATACACCGATCTCGACAGGAACTACATTTAGCGGGAGCTCTTTCGCTCACGCATACATTACTGGCGGAGGGGGCACCCCGTTGATTACGGACGCCGGTGGCAGCGTGGCGGTGCTCGCTGAATTGAAGTACAGCAATGGTCGGGTCCTCTTTGGTGGGATGACCTTGCCATACTTTCATTCGCCGGAGCCGAATGGAGACAATCTGCGCGCCAATATTTTGATTTATCTAAATAACGGGCCGATCGCCACGACACGCGGGACGTCGACAATCACCGCAACAAGCGCAGTGATCACCGGATCCGTCAATCCGAGCGGCAGCAATACAACGGTCTATTTCCAGTATGGGACGACGAGCTTGTACAGCAGCCAAACATCTCCGGTAAATATCGGCAGCGGAACGTCCGATGTCCTCACGTCGTCAACAATTGCCGGCCTAAGCGCACATACGTTGTATCATTACCGGATCGTGGCACAAAGCACCAGCAATGGAGGGTCTCAGGGAGGAGATGTGACTTTCACGACCGCGAATACGCCGCCGACTGCGGGAACCTCGAATGTGAGTATCGATACGGGCAATTCGACGACTATCACGCTGCCCTTTGCCACGACGGATGCGGATGGTGATTCGGTAACGGTGCAAAGCATCAGCGCAAGTTCCGGCGCGCCGTTCACGCTTGGAACCATGACGGGTAAAGCGGTGCCTGTAACGGCCAGCCAGAACGCGGCGGGAACTGGGACGATCAACTTTACAGTGAGTGATGGATTCGGCGGGACAGCAACTGGCAGCGTAACGGTGATGGTGATTGATAACGTGCCGCCGGTAATCACGAGCGTGCCTTCTGATATCACAGTAGAGGCTCCGAGCGGTGCGAGCGGAGCGGTGGTAAACTTTCCCGCGGCGACAGCTACCGATAACGTGGGAGTGACCTCGCTGACGGCGAACTACCCCAGTGGCTCGACGTTCCCGATCGGGCAGACGGTGGTGCAATATACGGCTGCGGATGCGGCAGGGAACACGGTGCAGGCGAGCTTCAGTGTCAATGTGCTATCAGGAGATGCACTGGCAAATGCGCTTGGAATAAAAGGGGCGGCGGTGACTGGCGACGGCGTTCCAACTGGCGCGAAATGGTTGGCTTTTGGGGTGCCCTGCGTGACAAGTTCCGGAGATGCGTTCTTCACTGCGACGGTGACGTCTGGGAAGGTCAGTCAAAAGGGCATCGTTTTGCTGGACGGAGCGACGGGGAACGTCAGTGAGCTTGTCCAGGTTGGTACAGCGGTTCCGGGGCTCAGTGGCACGACTTTTTCGAGCTTCAACAATCCCCTCGCGGCAAGTACGGGTGGGGGGCAGGAAGTGATAGCGTATCTTGCAACGATCGCTGGGACGAGCGTGACGAAAGCGAACAACCAGTTACTGGTTCGCAACTCGTTGAGCAATGGTGCGATCACTGAAACCGATGTGTTGGGGCAGCTGGGAATGGTGATCGATGGCGCGGGAGCGGAAGTCTTGAAGTTTACGTCGCTGGGACTTGGGGCGGATGGAACGGTATGGGCGCTGGCAACCCTGACGTCGGGAGTTGGCGGAGTGACGACGACGAATAACATCGCCGTGCTGTCGTGGGCTCCTGGGGTAAGTGCACCCGTGGAGGCGTTGAGCAAGGGTGGATCGCTGACTTTGAGCGATGGGAAGGCGCATGTGGTAAGCACGATTGCGACCCTGGCATCCGCGAGCGGATCGCCCGGCCAGGAGCGCTGGGAAGGGCCGGAAGGTTTGATTGCGCGTGTGGGATTTGTGGATGGCGCAAGTGCGGTCCTGACGACGACAGCCGATGGAACATTAACCGAAGTGGCGCGCAAGGGCGGGACGGTCACGGTGCTGGACCCGACTGGAGCCGTGGAGGCCAGTGGTGTGCAATGGTTCACCTTCGGGCTGCCAGCGCTGGACTTGAATGGGGGCACAACCTTCAACGCTGCCCTCGCAGCGAAAGTCGGTGGAGTAACTAGCAAGAACTCGACTGGGCTCTTCCGTCAGGAAGACGGCTCAGCCCAGTGGACGGCGCTGGTGCGGATGGGGGATGCCACTGGTCTTTCCGATAGCTCGATATTTTCAATGTTTAATGATCCCGTAAGCAACGGGGCAGGGACTGTTGCCTTTACCGCGACGCAGCTTGCCGGAA
>OUNM010621357.1_pt1 | contig 11389 bp, 6 predicted proteins | sample 1769961 | NCBI WGS metagenome assembly OUNM01 (sample SAMEA3914820, study PRJEB12502) | metagenome | biome: forest; material: soil | place: USA | collected 2012-03-12 | depth 0.3 m
AGGGCCAAGGGATCGCTGAGCCACACGGCCAAGCACGGCGGGCGAAGCCGTGGTCGGGGTGGGCCCGTGGATGGCTCGTGGTCCGTCCTCTGATTGTCCTCACTAATTAACAGCCGAGAGAACACAAGGCCCCGGCAGCGACGCCCAAAACGCGCCGAGCAATGCCGCCGTGTCGAGAGGAAATCGGAGAGTTGTTGACGTGTCGTCCACAGCCAAGAGATCTCCGGCATCAGAGAGTTCGTCATTCCCCGCATCGTTCTTACTGTGACAGCGCCGAGCCGGGCTCAGAATCTGTCTGCCTTCGGCGACGGCATCCGTGGCTGCAAGCGCTTGTCCACCGACACAGTAGGACTGCGATGCTCCAGGGCACAGCGGTCTGTCCTGGTGCTTCGATTGCGGCTGCGAGGGGATTTGAGAGACACTCAATCTGCTAGCAGAGGACATGCACAGAGCCGCCAGAGTCAAACTAACAGTAAGGGCATTGCAGGGTCCTGCTTTAACAGCTTGCATGGCTGCAGCCCGCCCAGACAGCAAGTCGCGGGAACTTTAGAGCCAACAGACGCTATCAATAGCGCGCCATTTGGAGCTGCGCAGCACCGCAATTGGAGGATTCTCGCCTGGCCACACCTGACCCAATGGCGTCTTCGCAGTGCTGGGCTGCGCCTACCCCCAGACCCCACATTACGACCGGGGACCCCTGCCAGTCGAGCAGGCAGCAGCGTTCAAACAGCCCACCGCATTTCTCATCATCTCTCCCCGGGGCCCGTCTCACGAACCTCCTTCCTCCGAGTCCTTTCATCGACCGCGTCCCGTGTCTTTCTCTTTTCCCCTCACTTTTCTGTGCACCTGAGGCCATCCTGATTGAGAGCAGCTCAGAGCAGACAGCCAAGGCCCCGCAAACCGCCCGCCGTCACCCTTTCATTATAGGACTTCTCTCCCCTTCGGTGCGCATCCATTTGGACATCTTGCGTGTCCGTTCCTCGCGCCCTTCGTCCTTGCTTGCGAGATCGACCATCAGCTGGACACAATCACCGCCAGCTCCTGATTCCGCCGCGTCTCGGGTCGCTGGTACTCATCGGTTTGGAGCCTCGTAAGTTGATCCCGTTTTCTCTCTCGCTTTCTCGCTCTCTCATTCTCTCCGCTTCCTTGGCCACGGTGCATCCCGGGACTTCCCCCATCCTGCTGCACCTGCCATCGGCCATCGGTCCTGCGAGGTGCTGGGAACAACCATCCTGCATTCGGCGTTGCAGGTCGCCTGTGACTCACCCAGTCCATTCAGCCATTCAATCAACGCATTGGTAGCTGACCTGAGGACTTGACACAGTGTTCCGCCCGCCGATTGTCACAAAGCCTTGTGGAATCTCTACCCCCACCGGCAACCATGTCTGCCAATCCACGCAGGACGCCGGTGACTCGCTCCGGCTCGAGGGGCCTGAGCATTAAGACCAGCATGGTCCTCAAGAAGGGTGCAACCTTCCATTCCCCGACAACTCCCCTGGAGTCTCCCGAGCCTGTCTTCACACCGCCGTCCCTGCCCCGCCGGTCGCTCACCAACCTGGACGATGTCATTGACGCCCACCGCCGTCGTGTCGCGTTGACCCTTGGCGATATCGACAAGACCCTCGCCGGCCTCTGCAACGACGATTCGGCCGCCGCATCCGCGCGCAAGACTCTGCGCGACGAGACCCTCCCCCTTCCGCGAGGTGTGCTTGACCACACCCTCGACTCGGCAATGGGCAAGGAGCAGCCGGCGGAGCGCCGGATGCTCCGCCCTCGCACCCGCCGGTCTCGGTTCCACGAATCGGACAGCGGACTGGGAACCTCGCTGGCTTCGACCAAGGAAAAGGAGGCTGTTGTCAAGAAGGAGAAGGCGGTGAAGACGACCGCCGTTACGAGATCCGCCGCTGCTCGTTCGGCAGCCAATCTCGCAGGCCTCAGCCCCCGCGCTACCAGCCGCATTTGCGAATATACCCTCAAGCCCCTTCTCGGCAATGCCAGCTTCAAGGATTTCCATCCCCTTCTCCTTGAGTGCCCAAGGAAAATCCAGGAGAGACAGATTGTCTGCCTCCGGGATCTTGAGAAGACGTTGCTTCTCGTCGCTCCAGTAAGTGAGCTCATGGCTGACAAAGATGTGAGGGGAGATACTTATCGTGCCCTACTTTTAAAGGAGAGGACCAAGGCCGCCGACCTCTATCTCGACTTCTGCCTCAGCACCATCCGCTGCATCCAGGCGACTGTCGAATATCTCGGCGACCGGGAGCAGACTCGCCCCCGCGACGTCCCCTACAGCAGCGGCTACTTCATCGACCTCGTCGACCAAATACGCAACTACGCTCAGCAGCTTGCTGACGCCAAGGAGAAGGGCAACCAGGACGAGATGGATATTGATCCGTATGACGCCCCTCGACTCGTCGTCACTGACTGCCTGACTGACGCCTCTTTTAGCACTGATGAGATCAAGCTGCACGGCGGCATTCACATTAACGGACGCCCCGCTGAGCTCGTCCGCGTCAAGAAGAACGGCAAGATGGTCTCGATGGCCACGGGCGAGCCGATTGAAAAGCTCGAGGAGGATGCCGATGGCACGGTGCGGTTCAAGCGCTCTGCCAGCCAAGAGGCCGAGGACGAAGAGGAGATTATGCGGTCCATGGCCAGGCGGAAGAAGAACGCCAGCCCCGAGGAGCTCGCGCCCAAGAAGTGCCGCGAGCCTGGCTGCACCAAGGAGTTCAAGCGTCCCTGCGACCTCACCAAGCACGAGAAGACGCACTCGCGGCCTTGGAAGTGCCCGGTCCCCACCTGCAAGTACCACGAGTATGGGTGGCCGACCGAGAAGGAGATGGATCGCCACCACAACGACAAGCACTCGTCCGCCCCGGCCATGTACGAGTGCCTGTACAAGCCGTGCCCGTACAAGTCCAAGCGCGAGTCGAACTGCAAGCAGCACATGGAGAAGGCCCACGGCTGGACCTACGTTCGCACCAAGACGAATGGCAAGAGGTCTGGCTCCAGCATCGCTGGCAACTCGACCCACCCCACTCCGCTGCTTCAGAACCTCCCGACTCCTTCCAGCGACCACAGCATGGGAGTCGCCACTCCTCCCGATGACTGGAACCCCGTTTACAGCAGCCATCTTGATTTCCCCACCTATATGCCCAGTGAGGCGGATTTTGGCATGATCCCACAGGAGATCTCGCTTGATTACTCGCCCATTGACAATCCCACGCCGTCGACGGATGCTGGCATGGACCACAACTCGGCCTACCAGGATCTCCCGTCCGACTTCACGCTGTACGAGGACATCTACAGTGCCCCCGTTCAGCTCCCCACCCCGCCCCCCCTCCACACCGACATGTTCGCCAAGAACATGGCGCCGCAGTCCATGCCGTTCCCGACGGCCGAGCTCTGCCAGCCTCAACCGGCCCAGCTCTCGCCCATTGGGCAAGGGAATGCCATGCTCTTCACTCCCAACTCTCTGGCCGAGGTGGACGAAGGCTTTGATGAGCACGGCGAGTTTGCCGCCATTGCCAACGCGGTCAACGGCGGCGACTTCATCCTGTTTCCCAACGGCGGGGTCTCGAAGCCCATGTTCAACCAGCCGCTCTTTGCCACGAGTGAGCTCCCAGGCATGGCGGCGACTCATTCTCAGCCGTCATCTCAGGACCTGCTGAACGCCTTCAACGCTGTTGATTGGTCGTCGCACGATCTCAGCGCCTTTCTTCCTTACTAAGTAAGGGGCGAGGACGGGAAGAATGGAACCCAAGGCTTTCTGTTGCAGACGACTAGTTTGCTTTTCGAGGAACCAGGTCATGAATTTTGTTATGATGTAATGAGTGGGCATTAGCGATTCGGGGAGATTGGTGCCGCGGATGTGTCGAGGGACAAGACTGTTCGGAACGGGCCGACTCTATTTGTATTTCAATGGTTGATTTTCGTTGCTATCTCCGGGTTGCTTCTCGCTCTTTGCCGGGCGTTGCCTGTTGACAGCGCCGCCGCACGGCAAGGCAGACGGAATAAGGGATTTGTTTCCAGAAATTGGGAGACATGTAATCTGGTCTTTAGTCTTAAGTAGATTCCTCTCAATCGTGGATGACCATTCTGGCACTTTGGAGGCTCCAAACACTCTGACGTTCCCGTCCCCGTCCCCGTCCCCTGCCCCTTTGTGCTGGGTGCTCGCTGGCTGGCTCATCGGTCGGCGAGCGTGGTGCGCACCGGGCAGCCTGTGGCTCGAGCTCGAATCTGCTCCATTTTGTGGAGCAGGCCAGACAGCTGCCAAATAATTTTGCGTTTTCGCGGGATGCGTTCCCTTCAACTTTTTCCCTTCCCTTCCGCTGCAGGACAGCTCCCGAAGCTGCTGCTCGACCAGCTGGGCAGGCATCCCGGCTGGGCTGGTTTCTGCCGTCCTTGCGACGCGCAACCAGAGAATCGGGTGATTGATTCTGACACCTTGTTCAAACCCAGGCAAGGTGCCTTTCAAGCTCTTCACCCTCTCGGTATGTCCTCTCTGCGTTCTCTCTCCACCCCCCCGTCCGGTCCATCCAGACAAGACAAAAAAACAAAACAAAGCCCCAACATGATGAGCTACGCAACGCCGGTTGCAACCCTTTACATCATCTAATAGGAAGAGCCGTCTGAACCTCCCCGGGTGTCTTCTTTCTCTTTCCGTCTCTCCTTCTCTAGCGGGAGGGGGGGGTGGGGGAGGGAGAGCCCCCTTGGCTGCCCTGCCGTCTTTTTCCCTCCTTTCTTGTTCCTTCTTCCTTGCCCCCCAAACAAAACTTGGGAGCCGCATGCACCGCCATGTGCTGGCCGGGCTGAGGGTTGGAGCGAGGGGGGAGGGGGCGGTTGGGGCGGTGGGGTTGGTGGTGCTTAAAATCTGGGTTTCTGAGGGGCTTTTGTTTTTTGTTGGTGATCAAATGGGGCGGGTGGGATGATTCGGAGACGAGTTGCTGACTTGTCCCAAGTCTTTCTTAGGTTGCCACGAGCAGAGCGAATCTCGATCAGGGACGTAGTCGGGAGCTGAAGGTAGGTTCAGGGACCTGTCACGAACCTGTCACGAGATGACGCTGGCTTGGACCGCATTATGGGTTTGCGAGTGACAGGACGGGCGACGGCATGGTTCCGTGGCATCAAGAAGGCTCACAAAGTACAAGCCGGTCGAGGTGGAGGGGGGAAGTTGAAGAGCGGGAAATAGAATATATACATTTACTTTGGGAAACCTCGAACTCATGTGAGGTAGAGCAGGCTACTTTCTCCCTCGCAGATGCCCCTCATCCTCATCGCGCAAGAATAACAGGCTTTTTATATGAATTCTTGAATCAAGCCTGCTCCTGCTCGGCTGCGTAACTCCTTGACCGGCTACCCAAATACAGCTTTTTGGAACAACAGTGATTACACTTCGCGGCGCTCTGCCCTCCCCTTCGGGAATCGTACACTTGCCCCATCGTAACCAAAATAGGCTCACCATCTAGTCCTCTCCTCATGGCATTGCTCTATTTCGCAAAGTGCAGGTCGTAACCGAGCCACTTCCTCCTCACGACCTGCTCGACCGAGAGACCCGGGTAGCCGTACGTGAGAGGCAGGAAGAAGTACCAGCTCGCGGCAACAAGGACGAGGATGACGATGGCGGCGATCCACGAAGCCAGCATGCTCTGGCCGGCGAAGCGCTCGCGAGCAGTGATATGGCGCTTGGGCGCGGTAATCTTCTTACCGGCCTTTGCAGCCTGGTATGCCACCTCGAGCTCGCTGGCGTCCTGGCTGAAGACGAACTCGACCAGGGCGCCCGTCACCAGGGCCGAGGCCAGGTGGGCCGGGAGATAGTGGTGCAAGAACAGCTGGCGACCCATGACATAGAAGGGGAAGTAGTGGGTCGCCCAGGCGAGAAAGAAGAAACCCGTCGAGTTGTACAGGCGGGAGCGCGAGCCTGGGGTATGGTCAGTTATGCAGCGGCAGCCTGGGACAATAGGTTGTCTTTGACTTACGATGATCCAACGCGTCGATGCCGCGGCGCAGCGAGAACTGGTCGGCGAGCACTATCCCGGCATAGATGGCCAGTATGCTGCTAGCAAGCCACCAACCTATGGGGTTGCCGACGAAGTAAATCTGCTGACGGGTGTCGTTCTGGGTCCAGAAACTGACACCACGGAGCAGGAACGGCCACGAATAAGGCTGCGAGGAATACGGATGGCTGGCGGTCAACTGGTTGTTGTGCCAGAACATGGACCTCTGCAGCTCAAACCACTTCCTCAAGAACGGGAGCGTCTTGACCTTCTTCTCCTGCTTCTCGCGGCGGCTGTCGTCTTCCGCGAGGGACGGAATGTCGTCAACGAGCCAGACATTGGAGCTCGGGGCGATCTGTTTGTTTCCGTTGATCTCCTGCTGCTTGTGGCCCCACTCTGGGAGCGGCGTGGTATGGGTCCACATGGCAACTTTGCTGGGGTTGTGGATGAGCTTGAAATGGCTGGAGACGCTCTTAAACAACTGACCGGGCTTGCCATGCTCAATGCGAACCTCGAACAGGGTTTCGGCAGCACGGTCGCCGTAAGCGTCCGCAATGGGGACGGTCGTGAACTCCTGGTTCGTGGGATAGTACGGGGAGGCGACGTCGTGGGACAGGAGAATGGTGTCGGTAACCAGGTGACGAAGCCTCACGAGGTCGTGGTTCTTGACATGGCGGCCGAGCTTCTGGTCATCGGCGCCGGCAGGAAGGATCTGCCAATGGTTGTTGGTGTCGTTGAAGGGATAGCCGGTGACCTGCTGGCCCTGGCTCGAGACACGGCCGTCGTCATACCTCAGGGGGTAGCGATCCGCGTGGCTGTGGAGATAGGCCTTGGTCTCCTTGTGCTTGAGGGTGATGCTGTCATAGAAGTTGATGGTGACGGCGTTGGCGAGCATAACATTGTCGCTGAGGGTCTCCTGGAACTCGGGGGTCATGAAATCATCTCCGGGCCCGGAGCGGGTGAGGATGGAGAAGTGGACCTGGAACCAGAAGAGATAGAAGAGGAAGGGCATGATGATCAGGCCAAAGGCACGAGCAGCAAAGTGTTTGCCAAACTCAGGCAGGCTCAGGGCGCCTCCCGGTCTCTTGATGTCCAACAAATCCCAGAGGTCAATGGCGACGGCGGAGCCGATGGTGATGAAGGCGAACAAGCCGACATACTTGGTCGAGATGTCGCACGACAGGGCGAAGCCAGTCAGGATAAGCCACTTCCACCACTTCCGGGAGAAGGGGTCGTGGCGCAGCTTGTAGAACTTGATGTAGCAGAGCAAGCTGCAAGCCATGGCAAAGACGAGCGTGGCGTCGAGCAGGATCAGACGCGTCTGGCCAATGTGGGCGTTGTCGAGGAGGATCAGACCAGCAGCAATAATGCAGGCCGGAAGGCTGTATCCAGACTCCCACATGATGAGGTAGGTCACCGAAACGGTCAGGGCGCCAAGGATGGCGGGCAGCGAGCGGAAGGCGACGTAGGGGACCTTATTCACGATGTACGAGTCGCCGATGTTCTCGAAATGGAAGTGGCCATCGAAGCCCACCAGCCAGCCCATGAAGGCGAACAGGAGCTTGCCGAACGGAGGGTGAACATCGAAGAAATACGTCTTCTCGAGGTAGTACGAGGCGAACTGAGACGACCCGATGTCAGCCGGGATGCCAATGGGAAAGCCGGAGGGGAGGGAGGGAAGGGAGGGAAGGGCAGCGACGAACCTTGCCGAAGTGGACTTCATCGAAGACGACCTCGTTCGGGTGGCTGATGCCCCAGAATCTGGTGACGAAAGCCAACAGGGTGATGATGACGAAGACGGCCTTGTAGTCGCGCTCGGAGCTCGCGGCGGTTTTGGCGGTGGCTGCTTTCACGAGCTTGTCGAGCTCGACGTCTGAGGACGCACCAGAAGCACCATCCTTCGTCTTCTTGATCGAGGCGCCGCCGGGATTCCGCTGGCGCAGCGTGCCCTGGGGCGTCGGTGTGGCCATGGCGGGGAGACTGGGAGGCAGCAGAAGATGTCAGTCAGGGCGTCAGGGCGTTGCGAGGAAGCAGTCGCGCGAGGATCGAAGCCAACACCACACCACAGGTCCGCCCGCACAGGGCAGGCATGATATGGCAATCAAGGGATCGAGGTCAGACAAAGGACACGAAGGGCCGGCTTACCTCGCCAATCGCGCAACAATGCTGCTCTCGATGCAACAGAAACCCAGCCGGAAATGGAAAAGCAGCGACAAAAAAAAGATTAAAGACAGTAGAGAAGTTGAAGAAGCCGGATAAGGGCGGTGTTGATCCCGGAGAATTGAAGATCTGGGGATAACGTGAACGCTATAAACAGGATACGAATAATAAATTGCGTCGCACCCCTATTGCGCCTCCTGATGGCAGGGCTGATGGATGATGGTCCAGCCGCTGTGGCCCGTCCGCGAATTTTCTGGACACCTGGCGTAACCTGGGTCCGGGCAGGCCCCCCCCGGTCAGCCAAGATTGAGATCCATTCAGCTTGTCGTTGTTTCCGGCCCAAGCTCCCTATTGCGACCCGTTCTGGGTATTTCTGGGCCCCTCGACGAATAGTTTGTTCAATGGAAACAAAAGACCCGAGCCCGAAGCGGGACGCGGCACTGGGCTGCCGACCTCTTCTCGGAGTTTGTTTGCTGGGTCCGCTCAGCACATACAAGTACAGAATACCTACCTATGTAAGGGAGCATGGCTGAGGGGCGTACGGAGTATGGCTGTATGGTCCTCGCTGTGGCTGCTCGGCGATCGCCAAGCTCGGGCCCGGCCCGGATGGTGGGGCTGGCCCGCCTCTGACCCCTCTTGCCGTGGGTTGGCTGAGGTTGGTCCGAAGAACGGAGTGGCACGCCGAAGCAACTTTCTCTCCCAGCCTGTGTCTGTGACCTGGAATGTTTCCCATTGCCGCCCGACGAGCCTTTGCACTTCTTCCTCGACCAGCTTCCAGCCGAATACGCCCACTCCACAACATGTCTGCCACTCCCGTCCTCACCAAGAACGCGGCCCCGCGTAGGTTCCTCCTCTCTGACCCGGCCTCCTACCTTAGCAAGCGGCCATGCTGGTTGACCAGACAGTGCTGACACGGCTGTAGCTGCTGGCCCCTACGTACGCACGCCCCCCCTCGGCCTGCTAGTGACATTGTAAGCCTGTTTGTCTGGCTCTGTCTGACCCCCTCCGCAGTCCCAGGCCATCAAGACCCCAACCGCCATCTACTGCTCGGGCCAGATTCCCTGCGATGCCGAGGGCAACCTGGTCGAGGGCACCATCCAGGAGAAGACTGCCGCTTGCATTGCCAACCTCAAGGCTGTCCTTGAGGAGGCCGGCTCGTCCATCGAGAAGGTGGTCAAGGTCAATGCCTTCCTGACCGACATGGCCAACTTCGCCGTGAGAACATCCCCTTCCGGATTTGGTGACTGTGCAGTGCGCTGATCTGGCTCCTTGCAGAGCATGAACGAGGAGTATGCCAAGTGGTTCGTCCACAAGCCCGCCCGGAGCTGCGTCGCCGTGAAGCAGCTGCCCAAGGGCGTCGATGTCGAGATTGAGTGCATCGCCCTGCCGTGAGACTCGCGAGGCGTCGCCTGTGTAGAGAAAACATAGACCTGGCGTGACGAATACCAAAAGCACATTCGTTTTCTTCCATGCCGCTGGCCATTTGCTGCTTCCCCCGGTCCGGACTGTTGCTTCTGCCATGTTTCCCAGTGGCCCACGGGATCGTCGGATGGTGGGGCACCAAACCGTGATGACGACGGGCCACTCAGGACAAAGGATCTCTCGGATTCCAGACACGGGATCAAGTGAGTTTCCTACCAGCAAACAAACTCGTCGAGCTCTCATCCATTTTGTGGCCGTTCATCAGGCACCGTACCTAGCCTCTGGGATTTGTAGCCTTGGCCGACAGGTCGCTGTTTCGACAGTGGTTGAAGGAGCCGGCATCACGTTACATTAACACCTTCATTGGCTCATCTAGATGGCAGTTTAGTGCGGCCGCGTCACTCACCTTGCTCACCTTTGGCCGGCTCGGGCTTCAATCCTACACCTCCAGCAACTCACTCCCTCGGCTCGGCTCAACTAGAACCCGCCATCTACAACTTGGCACCAGATTCTACATAACCCATCACATCACACAACACAGACCCACCATGGCGCCGCCGGATCCCACCACCGCCAACCAGGGAGACGCCCGGCCGCATCGATGGGCGCCAACACTCTACAATGTGCGCCTCACCCCAACCTCGCTACCTTGACTCACCCGCCCCATCCCTCACAACCCACCCACACTAACAACCCAACGACACACAACAGCTGGTCCTCACCCCGGTCCTGTTCATCTCCTTTCTCGTCTCCCTCCTCCTCGTCGACCTCCGCAACTCTGCCCTCCGCGCCCACTACCACGCCGCCGACCAGACGGGCCGCCTGCTCCCGCGCTGGCTGCACCGGATTGTGTACCGCTACCGGCCGTATCGTTATGACGCTGCTGCTGGTGCCGTTGGTAGTCCCGGCAGCCCTGGCAGTCCGGTGAGTCCGGGGTCGGTGGGGGAGCGGGAGGACTATTATCATAGCAAGCAGAGGAAGTTGATGCGGATGGAGGCTGAGGAGGCGTTTGAGATGAGGGGAGGGGTGGTGGTGGCGTTGGTGGTGGTGGGCTTGGGGGTGTTGTGGGCGGCTTGGAGGGCCGTGGGGTGGGGGTTGAGGGCGGCGAGGGACTGGGGTTTGTTAGAAGGTTGGGCGTTGTGATGATGATGGTAGGTAGTGGCTGGGATGGCAAGGAGACAGGTTTTTGTCAATACTGGCAGGCACGCCAACTACCTATTGGCGGTTGGGCGACATGGCAATCAACCTATACTTGATCCAGTCGCCGCCAAACATACGCCATTTGCATGACGCCCTTTCCAAACCCCTCGAACCATTTCTCGCCGGCCTCTTTAAACCCCTCCCTCTCATACAGCCGTCTGGCAACAGTCAAGTCACGCAGTGTCGACAAGTGGCACTCGCTGAACCCAGTCTCCCTGACAAAGTCCATGGCGGCGTCCAAAAGCTTCTTCCCGACACCCAAGCCCCTGGCAGACTCGTCGACAATGTAGGCTCGGAGCCGCGCCACCCCTTCCTGTCCTGGATTCTCGCCGTCGACATACACCACGCCAACGATGCGCTCCACGGAAGGTGATTGGGGCTTTTGAGCTGGAGTCCTCGAAATGGCAGCCCACACTTGGTTGACGGGCTTGTCCAGCCGCGTCAGGAAATCTCCCAAACTGGTGGACAGACCGGCTTCGAACTCCCGGCCCCATCCGTTTCGCGGGTAGTAGTAGTCGAGGTGCATCTCGAGGGTGCGGGCGAGAATGCCCGGACGGTAGCCGGGCAGGATCGTGACTGTGGTGACGGTGGTGACGGTGGTGACGGTGGTGACG
>OUNM010181544.1_pt1 | contig 11388 bp, 12 predicted proteins | sample 1769961 | NCBI WGS metagenome assembly OUNM01 (sample SAMEA3914820, study PRJEB12502) | metagenome | biome: forest; material: soil | place: USA | collected 2012-03-12 | depth 0.3 m
CAGCCCTTCTGCTGGGGCCGGGAGCGGAGCCGGCATCATGAGCGGCACGGCGACCAGCCCCGTCGGCCGGCTGACCGTCGACCTGGCGGTTCATGCGGGCGTGGTCTTGACCCGCATCCGTCACAAGCCGGGCTTGGCGATCGCATCGCGGCTGGTCGGCCGCCCGCGCGCCCAGGCCGTAGCGATTGTTCCCGCCGTGCTGAACCTTTGCGCCACCGCGCATCGGCAGGCGGCGGCCGCGGCCGTCGGCCTGGAAACGGGCGACGGCAACCGATCGCGCCATGAGACGATCCGCGACCATGGCCTGACGATCCTGCGCGACTGGCCGGCCTGTTTGGGCGTTCCGGCCGAACCCGGGGCCCTGGGCGAGTTGACTGTCCTCGGGGCCGGCCCCGGCCCGGCCGACGACCAGGATGGCGCCATGACCGCGCTGCGCCGCCGGCTCTGCGGCGAACGTGCCGACCCGACGCGCTTCGAGATGCCCGACCTCCGCCGCTGGCTGTCGGCGGGGGAAACGCCGACAGCCCGGTTCCTGGCTGCCGTCCGCCACCGCTTCGATCCGGTTTGGGGCCGGGTCGCCCTGCCCGCGCCGACCCTGGCGGACATCACGGACGCCGCCCTGCCTGCCCGCGAAGCCACCTGCACCGACCGCGTGCGCGGCATGCCGCTGCTGGCCGAAATCGAAACCGCCGAGGGCCGCAGCCTGTTCGCCCGCCTGCTCGGCCGTCTGCTCGACCTGCTGCGCGAGTTGGATGGGCGGAACGGCACGACGATACGGCCTCCCACCGGGTTCGGCATTGCGGAGGCGTCGCGGGGCCGTTTGGTGCACACGGCGCGATTGGATGGGGATACCATCACCGCCTACCGTATCGTCACGCCAACCGACTGGAACCTTACCGATGACGGCCTTCTGTACCGCATGCTGACCAGCCTGCCACCCGATGAACGGCTGGAATCCGCCGCCCGGCTGGCGCTGGCCTGCGTCGATCCCTGCGTGCCGACCACGCTTCGGGTATGCCATGCATGAGATGGCGCTGTGCGAAAGCCTGCTCCAGGCAATGGAAGAGGCCGGGCGAGCCAACCACTTCACCCGCGTCCGCCGGGTCCGGCTGGAGATCGGCCGCTTCGCCGGGGTGGAGGTCGAGGCGTTGCGCTTTGGTTTCGATGTGGTGATGCGCGGCACGTTGGCCGAGGGGGCGGAACTGGTGGTGCTGGACCGGCCGGGACAGGGCTGGTGCTTCGAATGCAACGACACGGTGCCGCTGGAGCATCGGCTGGCCTCTTGCCCGCGCTGCGGCGGCGACCGGCTACAGCCCAACGGCGGGACCGAGATGACGATCAAAGACCTGGAGGTGGAGTGATGTGCACGGTCTGCGGCTGTTCGGGCGCCACGATGGGTGGCGAGGATCATCACCACAACCACGATCATGGCCATGATCATGGCCACAGCCATGGCGATGGCGATGGCGATGGCGATGGCGACGACCATCACGCCGAATCAGGCCTGCACGACTACGGCGCAGGCCCGGCGCACGCCCATGCGCCGGGCCTGTCCCAGACCCGCATGGTGGCGATCGAGCGCAGCATCCTGTCGAAGAACGACGCCTACGCCGCCAAGAACCGCGCGCTGTTCGAACGCGGCGGGATTTTCGCCGTCAACCTGCTGTCCGGCCCCGGCGCCGGCAAGACTACGCTGCTGGTCGCTACGCTGACGGCGCTGGCCTGCCGCTGGCCGGTCGGTGTCATCGAGGGCGACCAGCAAACCTCCAACGACGCCGAACGCATCCGCACCACCGGCGCGCCGGCCGTCCAGATCAACACCGGCAAGGGCTGCCACCTCGACGCCCACATGGTCGGCCACGCGATGGAAAGCCTGCCCGCCCTCGATGGCGGCGTGCTGTTCATCGAGAATGTTGGCAACCTGGTCTGCCCGGCTGCCTTCGACCTTGGCGAGGCCAAGCGGGTCATCCTGCTGTCGTTGACGGAAGGAGAGGACAAACCATTGAAATACCCTGATATCTTCGCCAGCGCCGATCTGGTCCTGATCACCAAGGCCGATCTGGAACCACATCTCGACGTCAATCTCGACGCCATCGACCAGGCGCTGGCGCGGATCAACCCCAAGGCCGAGACGCTGCGGGTATCGTCGCGCGACGGCACAGGGATGGCCAACTGGCTCGGTTGGCTGGACACCCAGCGCCGCGCCGCCTTGGACACGCTCGCCGCGCAGGCGGAAGCCCGCGCGGCGGCCTTGCGCAACGCCGCAACCCTGCGGGTCGGCCGCCCCGCCCTCGGAGGAGATTGACGCCGATGGTCCTCTCCCCCCGTCCCGGCATCCTGGTCGTCGACGACGAACCGCGCTCGGTCGAGGTCATCGCCCGCGTGCTGGACGAGGATTTCGACGTCCACACGGCGCTGTCGGCAGCGGAGGCGCTGCGCATCCTGGAGGCCGAATGGATCCAGATCGTCTTCTCCGACCAGCGCATGCCGGACGTCAGCGGGGTGCAATTCCTGACCCAAGTCCGCGAGCGCTGGCCCGACGTGCTGCGCATCGTCATCACCGGCTACATCGATCCCGAGGACATTATCGGCGCGATCAACACCGCCGGCATCCACCAGTTCATCACCAAGCCGTGGCATCCCGACCATCTGCTGCTAACCGCCCGCAACGCCGCCCGCCTGTTCCAGCTCCAACGCGAGCATGACCGGCTGTCGGGCGAGTTGAAGCTATCGAGCCCGGTCGCCGAAAGCCGGGTCGTGGCGCGGCGCGACCGGGTCCGCCACTACTACCGTTTCGACAGCCTGATCCGCACGCCCGGCAGCCCGGTGGACGAGGTCTGCCGCAAGGCGGCGCTGGTCGCCGGCTTCAACGTCGCCCTCCTGATCCTGGGCGAGACCGGCACCGGCAAGGAATTGCTGGCCCGCGCCGTCCATTACGGCAGCCCGCGTTGCGACCGCCCCTTCTACGCCGAGAATTGCGGCGCCATTCCGGACGAGCTGCTGGAAAGCGAACTGTTCGGTCATAAGAAGGGCGCCTTCACCGGTGCCCACACCACCCGTATCGGCTTGCTGGAACAGGCGGACGGCGGTACCGTCTTCCTCGACGAGATCGGCGACATCTCCCCCGCTTTCCAGGTCAAGCTTCTGCGCTTCCTGCAAGAGGGCGAAATCCGGCCGGTCGGCTCCAACGAGACCAAGACGGTGGATGTCCGTGTGCTGGCCGCCACCCACCGCGACCTGACGGCCGAGGTCCGGGCCGGGCGTTTCCGCGAGGATCTCTACTATCGGCTCAGCACGATGGCGCTGACCATGCCGCCATTGCGCGACCGGCCACACGACGTCGCGGTTCTGGCGCGGCACATCCTTGACCGGCTCACCGCCGCGAATGGCAAGCCGGTGGCTGGATTCACCCCGGAAACCCTCTCCTGTCTGGAAGCCTATGGCTGGCCCGGCAACGTCCGCGAGTTGCAGAACGAGATCCTGCGCATGCTGGTCCTGTGCGAAGGCGACACGCTGGGGGCAGAGCTGCTGTCCGACCATGTCCGGCACGGCGCGGCAATCAACCGGCATGGCAGGAATGACAGCGGCGGCAACGGCGATGCCGACGCGATCGCGCTGGAGGTGCTGGCCCAGGGAGGCCCGCTGAAGACCCGCATCGAACGAATCGAGGCCGGGATCCTTCTGGAAACGCTGGTGCGCTGCCGCTGGAACAAAAGCCGGGCCGCGGACGAACTCGGCCTGTCGCGCATGGGGTTGCGCGCCAAGCTGGAGCGCTACGGCATCGAACGTGGACCGACGACCCAACCCCATTGAGAAGAGCCATAGAGAATAACGCCAGACCGGCCCGATCGGACCGGCCGAGCCCCCAGGGAAGGAACCATCCGATGTGTCTGGGCATTCCGGGCCGCATCATCGCCATTGCCGACGCCGGAGCCATGCTGGCGACGGTGGACGTGTCGGGCGTCCGCCGCGACGTCGACGTGCAATGCATCGCCGAACCGGGGATCCCACTGGAGGCCCTGCTCGGCCGCTGGACGCTGATCCATGTCGGCTTCGCCATGAGCCTGATCGACGAGGACGAGGCCAAGGCGACCCTGGCGATCCTGGCCGAGATCGGTGAAGCCGATGCGGAGATCGCCGCCTTCGCCGGGCCGGTGCCGTGATGGCCCGGCAGACGACGCCACGGCCCCTTCCCTCTCCCCCTGCCGGGACGGGCGAGGGAAAGGGAAAACGGGGGCACGCCATGACCACGCCCCGGAATACCCTGGCCGCCCTCTACCCGTTCGAGGACGACGCCCATGTCCCCACCCCTGCCATCGACCTGGCCGCCCTTGCCCGTTCGGTCCGGCAGAAGGCCGACGACCATGCCGACACATTGCGGCGGTTCGTCGACAGCCAGACCGACGCGCTCGTCCGCGCCGCCGGGCTGATTGCCGACGCCTACCGGAGCGGCGGGCAGTTGCTGACCATGGGCAATGGCGGATCGTCCTGCGACGCGGCGCATCTGGCGGTAGAGTTCCTGCATCCGGTGACGACCGGCCGGCCGTCGCTGCCCGCCATCGACCTCGCCGCCGACATCGCCATGCTAACCGCCGTCGGCAACGACGTCGGTTTCGAGCAGATCTTTGCCCGGCAGGTCATCGCCCGAGGGCGCCGGGGCGATTGCCTGGTCGGTTTCTCGACCAGCGGCAACTCGGCCAATCTGCTGGCCGCCTTCCACACGGCGCGGGAACGCGGGCTTTCGACCATCGGCTTCGCCGGCGGCGGCGGTGGAGCAATGGCCCGGGACGGCGCCGTCGATGTCTGCCTCACCCCCGCCACCCAGTCCATCCACCGGGTGCAGGAAGTCCATCTGACCGCCTACCACATCCTGTGGGACCTCGTTCACACGCTGCTCGCCGGACAAAGGGGCTGATGCGATGACCGCCGACCTTCCCATGACCGCCCCTTTCCATGACCGTGACGCCGGCCGACGCCTGATCGCCCGCATCGGCGAGAAGCTGCACAGGCTCGGCGCCACCGAACACCGGCCGATCCGGCTGATGGAAGTCTGCGGCGGCCATACCCACGCGATCTTCCGCCACGGGCTGGCCGGCGTGTTGCCACCGGGGGTGGAGTTCCTGCACGGCCCGGGCTGCCCGGTCTGCGTCCTGCCTATGGGCCGCATCGACGATTGCGTGGCCATCGCCGAAGATCCGCGGGTCATCCTGGCGACCTTCGGCGACGCCATGCGGGTGCCGGGATCGGTCAAGTCGCTGCTCCAGGCCAAGGCCGACGGGGCGGACATCCGCATGGTCTATTCGCCACTCGACGCGCTGGCGCTGGCGCGGCGCAACCCGGACCGCGAGGTGGTGTTCTTCGGGCTCGGCTTCGAGACGACGATGCCGTCGACCGCGCTCACCCTGTTGCGGGCGGAGCGCGAGGGCATCGCCAATTTCTCGCTGTTCTGCAACCACATCACCATCATCCCGACGATCAAGGCCGTGCTCGATTCGCCGGGCATGGCGGTGGACGGCTTCATCGGGCCGGGGCATGTCAGCATGGTGATCGGGCTGCGGCCCTACCGCTTCATCGCCAAGCGCTACAACCGCCCGCTGGTGGTCGCCGGTTTCGAACCGTTGGACGTTCTGCAATCGGTCTGGATGCTGCTGGACCAGATCGAACGCGGCGCCGCCGAGATCGAGAACCAATATGCCCGGATCGTTCCCGAGGATGGCAACCCGCAGGCGATCGGCGCCATCGGCGAGGTCTTCGAACTGCGCGACTTCTTCGAATGGCGCGGCCTGGGCAGCATCGACCATTCCGGCGTCGCCATCCGCGAACGCTACGCCCGATTCGACGCCGAACAGCGCTTCACGGTCAAGGGCGTGACGGTCAGCGACCCGACCGCCTGCCAATGCGGCGAGGTGCTGAAGGGCGCGATTAAACCCTGGCAGTGCAAGCTGTTCGGCGAGGCCTGCACGCCGGACACCCCGGTCGGCGCCCTGATGGTTTCCTCCGAGGGAGCCTGCGCCGCCTATCACCAATATGGCGGCCTGCGGAAAGGTGCGGCATGAACGCGAATTCTCTCCCCCCTGCCGCCTCCCCGCTCCGCTCTCGACGCCGGGTGCAGCATGCGACGGTGACACTGGCCCATGGCGGTGGCGGCAACGCCATGCGCGACCTGGTCGAGGATGTCTTCGTCTCGGCCTTCGCCACCGACGCGGACGGCCATCGCGACGGCGCACCGCTGGAGGACCAGGCCCGCCTGCCACTGGCGGACCTGATGGCGCGCGGCGACCGGCTGGCCTTCACTACAGACAGCTTCGTCGTCGATCCGCTGGAATTCGCCGGCGGCGACATCGGCAAGCTGGCGGTCTGCGGCACCGTCAACGATCTGGCCGTCGGCGGCGCGGTGCCGATCGCGCTGTCCTGCGCCGTGGTGATCGAGGAGGGCATGGCCATCGCCACCCTGCGCCGCATCGCCGCTTCCATCGCCGCGACAGCCCGGGCGGCCGGCGTGCGGGTCGTCACCGGCGATACCAAAGTCGTGGCGCGCGGCGCCTGCGACAAGCTGTTCATCACCACCAGCGGCGTCGGCGTCATCCGCACCGGGCTGGAATTGGGCATCGGCCGCGCCCGGCCGGGCGACGTGGTGATCGTCAACGGCCCGCTGGGCGACCATGGCGTGGCGATCCTGGCGGCGCGCGGCGAACTTGTCATCGACGCCCCCGTGTCCAGTGACTGCGCGCCGCTGAATGGCCTGATCGGCGCCTTGCTGGCCGCAGCATCCGGCACCCGGCTGATCCGCGACGCGACGCGCGGCGGGCTGGCCGCCGTTCTCAACGAATTGGCCGAGGCGTCGAACGTCGGCGTTCGCATCACCGAAAGCGCCATCCCAATCCGGCCGGAGGTGCATGGTTTCTGCGACCTGCTCGGCCTCGACCCGCTCTATCTCGGCAACGAGGGCGTGGCGGTGGCCGTCGTCCCCGCCGAACAGGCCGACGCGGCCCTGTGCGCCCTGCGCGCCCACCCGCTGGGCAGGATGGCTGCCGCCATCGGCGCCATCACCACCGACCGGCCGGGCCGCGTCGTCATGGACACCCCCTTCGGCGGCAGTCGCATCGTCGACCTGCTGGTCGGCGACCCGCTGCCCCGCATCTGCTGATTCCCGAAAATCCCATCCCAGGAGACGCCTTCATGCACAATCCGACCGCTTCGGCCACGGCCCGCCTTCTCGCCACCGCCGTGGCGCTATCCGTCGCCGCCACCCCGGCGCTGGCCCATCCCGGTCATCTGGCCACCGCGGGCTTCCTCGACGGGGCCGCGCATCCCCTGAACGGACTGGATCACCTGATCGCCATGATCACGGTCGGCGCCTATGGCGCCACCATCGGCGGACGCGCCCGGATCGCCGTGCCGGGGGCCTTCGTCGTCATGATGCTGACGGGCGGGCTGCTGGCGATGCTGGGGGCCGAGCTGCAGCTGGTCGAGCCGATGATCTACGCGTCGGTCGTCGTGCTGGGGCTGCTATGCGTGATGCCGCTGTCGCGCACGGCCTGGATCGGCGCGGCCTTCGCCGGCTGGTTCGGTCTGTTCCACGGCTTTGCCCACGGGGTGGAGATGCCGGCCGACGCGGCGGCACTCGGCTATGCGCTGGGCTTCGTGCTGTCGACCGCCGGGTTGCACGCGGCCGGGCTGGGGTTGGGCATGGCGATTCACCGCCTGTTGGGCCGCGGGGAAGAAGCCGAGCGGGCCGCTTGACGGGTCGCCTTCGGTCGAGGTGATGAGGAACGAGGTGCTGCGATGATCGAGGTTGTGATAGCCGACAAAAGCCCACTGGTGACGCGCGCCATGGTGCGGTTGTTCGAGGATGACGAGCGCTTCAACCTGCTGGCCACTGCGAACGACGGAGAGCGATTCCTGGAAGCGGCACGCCGCTTCCCGTTCACGGTCGGGGTCATCGGCTGGGACATGCCCTATCTGAACGGCCGCGGCGTGCTGGAACGGCTGCGCGGGCAAGGGCGCCTGATGCGCATCGTCGTTCACACCGGCGCCTGCGACCCGACCGTGGTGCGCACGGCCATGACGCTGGGCGCCGCCGGCTTCTGCAGCAAGGCGGAACCGCCGGAACGGCTGCTCGACGTCTGCGCCGCGGCGGCGGGGGGACGGATGGCTTTTCCCTTCGTCGATTTCGCCGCCCGCGTCGAGGATCCGCGCGACCAATTGACCGCCCGGGAACGCGCGCTGCTGGACACGCTGGCTTCGGGCCGTACCAACGCCCAGTTGGCGCGCGAACTGGGCATCTCCATCCATACCGTGAAATTCCACCTGAAGAACCTCTACGACAAGCTCCAGGTGGTGAACCGGGCCCAGGCCGTCGCCCTGTCCATGTCCGGCCGCCGCGAGGCATAAAGGGTTCTTTCAATCGTCTGGGATGCCTGGGCATCCAAGACCCCGTCAAACGCCGGGTGCGCCCACCTCAGCTATGGCCGGCGGGCCGCGACGACGGCCCGCCGGCCGCATGAATCAAAGCCTCATGCCCTTGGTATTCGGCCCCTGTCCTGCCCGGGCCTAGCCGGCCGGGTAGGCTTCTCCCTCACCGAGAGAGTTCGTGGCCCTGTCCGCTCGGGCGTTCCGCGAAGGGCGCGGTTTCCCTAGCCTTGCAATGAACGACTGGACCGCAAAGCCGGGGGAGGGACCACGATGCACAGGACCGACCGCACCACGCTCGCCCATTTTCTGATCGACGCGACTCGGCGGCGCACCGACTTCGGGTCGGATGCCGCCGCCTTGCTTCTGGATGTGGCGCAAAGTTGCAAGACCATCGCCCGCCTGGTCGCCATGGGCGCCCTGGGCGACGCGCTGGGCAAGGCCGGCGTCACCAACATCCAGGGCGAGGAGCAGGCCCGCCTGGACGTGATGAGTGACAGCATCTTCCAGCGCGCCGCCGAGTTCGGCGGCCATGTCTGCGCCGTCGCGTCGGAGGAACAGGACGAGCCCGTCCCCGTCCCGCCCCACTACCCGCGCGGCGATTACCTGCTGCTGTACGATCCGTTGGACGGTTCATCCAACATCGATGTCAACGTCTCGGTCGGCAGCATCTTTTCGGTGCTGCGCATGCCGCGCCCCGGCGCATCGGCCACCATCGCCGATTTCCTCCAGCCGGGCGTCCGGCAGGTCGCCGCCGGCTACGCCATCTACGGCCCCTGTACCATGCTGGTGCTGACCATCGGCGAGGGGACGGCAGGCTTCACCCTGGATCCGGCGCTGGGCGATTTCGTGCTGACCCACCCATCCTTCTTCGTGCCCGGCGCGACCAAGGAGTTCGCGGTCAACGCGTCCAACAGCCGTTTCTGGGAACCGCCGATCCGTCATTATGTCGAGGAATGCCTGGCCGGGATCGAGGGGCCGCGCGAGAAGGACTTCAACATGCGCTGGATCGCCTCGCTGGTCGCCGAGGCGCATCGCATCCTGGTACGCGGCGGCGTCTTCCTCTACCCGCGCGACAACCGTCAACCGCGCCGCGCGGGCCGCCTGCGCCTGATGTATGAGGCCAACCCGATCGCCTTCATCCTGGAACAGGCCGGGGCGGCGGCGTCCACCGGCACCCAGCGCATCCTGGACGTCGAGCCGACCGAACTGCACCAGCGCGTACCCCTGATCTTCGGCTCGCGCGAGGAAGTCGAACGGATCGAGGCGCTGCACGGGGCAGCATCCGGCGCCTCGCCCGACACTCCCCTGTTCAACGCCCGCGGCCTGTTCCGCGTCGGCTGAGGACGGCCGCATTCCAACCAACACTCAATCATTCCATCGGAGAGATCATGGCTGTTCGCGTAGCGATCAACGGTTTTGGCCGCATCGGCCGTCTGGTGCTGCGGGCCATCTACGAGAGCGGCCGCAAGGACGTCGAGGTCGTGGCGATCAACGACCTCGCCGACCTCAAGGCCAACGCGCACCTGCTGAAGTACGACAGCGTCCACGGCCGCTTCCCCGGCACCATCGAGACCCGCGACGGTGTCCTGATCGTCAACGGCCACGAAATCAAGGTCGTGCAGGAGCGTGACCCGGCCAAGCTGCCCTGGAAGGATCTGAACATCCAGATCGCCATGGAATGCTCGGGCATCTTCACCAAGCGCAGCGATGCCGCCAAGCATCTGGAAGCGGGCGCGGAGAAGGTGCTGATCTCCGCCCCGGCGACGGACGAGGACATCACCGTCGTCTACGGCGTGAACCACGACCAGTTGAAGGCGGAGCACCGCATCGTCTCCAACGCGTCGTGCACCACCAACTGCCTGGCGCCGGTCGCCTTCGTGCTGAACAACCTGGTCGGCATCGACAAGGGCTTCATGACCACGATCCACTCCTACACGGGTGACCAGCGGATCGTCGACACCAACCACAAGGACCTGCACCGCGCCCGTGCCGCCGCCCTCAACCTGATCCCGACCTCCACCGGCGCGGCGAAGGCCGTCGGCAAGGTGCTGCCGGAACTGAAGGGCAAGCTGGACGGCACCTCGATCCGCGTGCCGTCGCCGAACGTCTCGGTCGTCGACTTCAAGTTCACCACCAAGCGCGCCACCTCGGTCGAGGAGATCAGCAAGGCGATCACCGACGCCGCCGAAGGCCCGCTGAAAGGCATCCTCAGCGCCTACGACGAAGAGCTGGTGTCGACCGACTTCAACCACGACCCGCACAGCTCGATCTTCGCGCTGAACGAGACGAAGGTCATCGACGGCAACTTCGTCCGCATCATGACCTGGTACGACAACGAGTGGGGCTTCTCCAACCGGATGAGCGACACCGCCGTCGCCATGGTGAACGCCAAGTAAGCCAGGCCGTCGCCGGATCGGAAAAAGGGCGCCTTCCCCACGGAAGGCGCCCTTTTTTCTTTTCTGGGGCACCGGCTGTCCCCCTCCCCCGCGGACGTGGGAGAGGGGGACAGCCGCCAGCCTTGTCTGTCTCAGGCCGCCCGCACGGTGTTGAGGAAGCTTGTCACCTGCGTCTTCAATCCGGCCGCCTGGCCCGACAGCCGGCCGAGCGCATCCTCCAGTTCGCGGGCGGTGCGGCCGCTCTGGTCCGACGCCACGGTGACGCCGGCGATGCTCGACGACACCTCGCCGGTGCCGGCGGCGGCCTGCTGGACGCTGCGGGAAATTTCCGCGGTCGCCGCGTTCTGCTCCTCCACCGCGGCGGCGATCGCCGTGGCGATGCCGCTCAGCCGGTCGATGACCGCGGCGACGCTCTGGATTTCCATCACCGCCTGGCCGGTCACCGCCTGGATGCCGCTCATCTGGCCGCCGATCTCGTCGGTCGCCTTCGCCGTCTGGTTGGCCAGCGCCTTGACCTCGGAGGCAACCACGGCGAAACCGCGTCCGGATTCACCGGCGCGCGCCGCCTCGATCGTCG
>OUNM010303294.1_pt1 | contig 11385 bp, 6 predicted proteins | sample 1769961 | NCBI WGS metagenome assembly OUNM01 (sample SAMEA3914820, study PRJEB12502) | metagenome | biome: forest; material: soil | place: USA | collected 2012-03-12 | depth 0.3 m
CCCCCACCCTCTTCTCCTCCCCACCATCTCCGAGAAGATACCGCCGATGCCACGGCCCAACAAACATCCCCTCGGGATCAACTTCCTCCCTGACCTCACAGAACTTGCGCCAGTCCTCGCCATACCACCCCGCAAACTCCCCCGGCGTGACGCTGAACGTCTTGGCCCAGTGCGGCCTGCCGCCAAGATCCCGCATCAGCCACTCAAAGGCCTGGTAGTACCGCTCCGTGGCCGCGTGCGTCGGATCGCGGTAGTACGGCCGGTACATGGTCGCGTTGAGGTACAGCGCCGGGCCGTCGTCGGGGGTGATATCCAGAAACGGGCGGTTGCCCCTCGCGGCAGAGGAGTTGACCGTGGTGTTGCTGACGCGGACCTCGACGGGGCTGTGCACGAAGAGGTTCTCCGCGCTGAACGGGATGCGCGGGTCGACGTAGTCTGGGTGGGAAGGCGGGAGGTTGTTGAGCCAGGCGCCGAGGCGCTGGAGGGCTTCCGGGCCGCGGTGCAGGGGGATGGCCCACTCGTTGACGAACTGGCTGTAGAGGCAGTTGAGGAGGAAGGCCTGGGTGCTGGGCTGGCAGCCGCTGACGCGGGTGGGTTCGCCGTTGGCGAAGCCGTAGTTGAGGCCGAAGACGAGCCATTCTATCCAGGGGGTGATGCGCGGGAGGTAGCGGGCCAGGGCGAGGAGGTTGTGGTAGAGGACGTGGCCGAGGGTGGTGTCTTGGAAGCTGGTGCGCGGGCGGTGGTGGCGGGCGCGGCCCGAGGCGAGGTCGGCGCTGGGGACCTTGTCGGCGGTCCAGACGACGGCGCGGCGCATGTAGGGGAACCACCAGACGCGGACGAACTCGGCTTGGTTCCAGAGGGTGGTGTCCCAGTCGGAGAAGAGGCGGCGGTCCGAGTCGATGGTCTGGGACCAGGCCATGGAGAAGGCGGGCACGGCGCGCAGGGTGACCTCGGTGACGACGCCGAGGGCGCCGACGGACAGCAGGGCGGCGCGGAAGAGGTCGGGCCGGTCGTCGGCGGAGCAGCGGCGGGTCTTGCCGTCGGCGAGGGTGACCTTGAGGGCGACGATGCACTCGCTGACCAGGCCGTGGCGCAGGCTGCTGCCGTGGGTGCCGGTGGAGATGGCGCCGGCGATGCTCTGCTCGTTGATGCTGCCCAGGCTGGGGAAGGCCAGGCCGGCGGCGTCGAGGGCGGCGCTCAGCTGGTGCAGGCGGATGCCGGCCTCGACGGTGCACAGGCCCGTCTCCGGGTCGAGGACCAGCACGCGGGCAAAGTTGTCGAGGTTGAGCATCCACGACGAGGTGCAGGTCATGTCGGAGGGCGAGTGGCCCGAGCCGACGGTGGTCAGGCGGCGGCGGCACTGGCGGGCGAGGCCGACGGCCTTTTCGATCTCGGCGAGCGACTCGGGCTGGATGAAGAGCTCCGGGAGCGAGCTGAAGGTGCGGGCCCAGGTGCGGTGGGTGTAGGCGGTGCGGGCGCGGAAGGGGATGCCGTCGGCGGCGTTGGTGGCGATGACGGTGCGCACCTCGGCCGGGAGGGCGGAGAAGGGGTTGGCGGCCATGGTGTGTTTGATGTCGCAAATGAATGCGACAGTGTTTCTGTTGTTGTGAAGTGTTTCAAGTGACTTTGTCCTCTTCACTCAACAGCCCGGGTCGTCCACAGGTTCGCAGCTATTCCAGCGCTTCAACCCTGGCTCTGTAAGAAAGTCCAAAAGCCTGCTCAATAAAGAGACATTCTGTATCAAATCCAACAGCCCGACCTCTCTCTCCCAGTCAGGTGTTTACAGATAACGAGTCCAGACTGTATCTCGAATCTGTGGTGTAAAAACAACAAGCAAGACAACTCAGAAGGCGCAATGTGGTTTATAAATCCTGCCATCAGGTGTGGCCCACACCTCGACCCTCGCTTCTCACCTTTTTGGGCGGGGAACACTGAAGCACGGCGGGGCACGGCGATAACGGCGATCGAGAAGATCAGGAATTCGCCCTTCATTGGCTGAGGAATTCAAGGGGACCAGGTCCCTGCCGAGATCCGGTCCTGGCTGGTGGCTCCACTCTTGACAACACCTTGGACGAGTCTTAGTCGTTGACTCTCCGGAAGGGTGAGACTGATACTTGGACTCTGGTAGTCCTGGTTTTGGTCTTCTCGATGGATTTATACCCTCCTTTGATCCCCTTCTTTTCTTCTTTTCCCTTGAGTCTGGGCTCGGTTGTTTGTGCAATGGCGAGGAAGACGGAGCTGGCAGACAAGTTGACGACTTCAGGGGCATGTCATCCAGAGGGAACAATATTATCCTGCTTGATGCCTCTGCGTGTGAATATTTCGTGGCCAGCTGAATGATTCGACTTTGTTGAATTCTATTCGAACATTAGGTAGGTATCTTACTTGAACAATGTGTGCTGCAATGCCCTGAAGGAAGTTGACTGACTGCCTGGTTTGGGCACTTTGGGGGTTCCTTCCCCCATCTCAACTTCCAACTCGGCCTGCGAATAATCCCGAAATTATTTTTTGCAGCGGTTTTATTCTTTCCATCCCTTCTTTCCATCCCTTCTTTCCACGTACCGTATCAACAAATAGCGTGGTAGGCCCGCGCCTTTTAATGCCATTTCCTCCTCCGACGACGCGTTGAGGCACGACACGTCCCGAACCAGACAACCCCTTCACTTCTTCAACGTCTTAGACAGCCAACTCACTTCATTCTCTCTTATTCTTCCATTCCCTTCAACTCCCTTTTACGTTGACATCATCATACTGCCGAGGTCCGACCCCTATTCGGTGGGAGTTCATAGTAACCAAGGGAAGATCGGTGGCGCGAAGCACAGAGGCATCATGTTTTACAGCCACGAAAGTAAGGATCCTCCAGGCGAATACGTTGGACTAAGGCTATATGTTGCTAACTCTGCGTAGTTCTCACGAGCCAGGCGTATGGCGTGGCCACGGTCTGGTAAGCATGTCAGTCGCTCTGGTGGGAACCACGTTGACAGATTTGTGTTCAGGCTGGTGTCAACCATCGGCCTCAGATCCACCACCAGAAAGATATCACGCAAGGCAATCCAAGAGGTTGACGTCCAGAAGGCATGCGACACCATCCTCCAGCCGGGAGCCCCAATCGCGTTGCGCCTCCAGGGCAGCCTGCTCTACGGCCTGTCAAGGGTCTATTCGCAGCAATGTCACTATGTGCTCAGCGACGCTGAGAAGGTCCAGGCCCATATGCGCGCCTTTTACAGCGCCATGAATGGGAGCGACAATACCCTGGAACCTCAAGCATGGCAGTCAAAGTAGGTTCGACGGTATCATCCCATGACCGCTGGCTAACTAGAGCTAGACGGAAAGAACTCATTCTGGAAGACGACCCAGGGTTTGAGCTCAACCCCATCCTTCCAGCCTTCCACTTTGACGACGACGGCAACTTGGTTGTTCCGCAAGGAAGTCAATCCTCGCGCAAAACCTCTTCCCAGCTCTCTCCTCTGCAGACCGACGGTTCCCTCTTGAGTTCCAACCGCTCGATTCTGTCCGGATTTGACCTGTCCCAGTCACCATTTGGCCGCGGAAACTCAATCATCGCAGAACCATTTGGGGCAGGAACCATGACACTAGGCAAGGAGGACGACCGCATGATACCCTTTGGCGACGAGGAGCGGGAGCTTCAGGCGCTTGACGACTGGGGCATCGAAATCGACGCTGAAGGGAATGTCATCCCGTTCGCTGAAGAGCCCCAGCTGCCTCAACTTCCCCAACTCCAAGACCAGGAAGGCGCGGACCCTATGCAGCAAGATCAGGTTGTCATATTTGACGACCAGGGCGACGTGATCATGGGCGGCGAGGAACTCTTTCGCTCGGATCCGCCCCTTCCTGTGCAACAAGGCCAAGAGAAAAGCCAGGGACAGGAGCAGGAGCAAGAAGTTTCGCAGGAACACGGGGAGCAGCAAGTCACAGTCGAGGAGGCCAGCTCCGGCCAAGCTCCAGTGCGCGCCCAGCGCCAACGGCGCCGTCCGGTCCTGGTGCCGGACGACCAAACCAAAATCACGCGAGAAGAACTGAAATCTTGGTCCGCCAACTACCTCGCCAACGCCGAGCACTCCAGCCAGCGACGCCACGGGACGACGATCGCCGAAGCTCGCAAGAACGCCTTCGACTTGGTTTTCGGCCGCGGCATCGCCGGCGTCGGCTTTGCCACTGGCGTTCCCGGCCTCCCCCACCCCCTCGCGCCACACTTTGCAGGTGAAGGCCTCCAAGCCTGCCTCCTGGGAATCATCATCACACATCCAGATGGCGAAGCCATCGAAGCCCTTCAAGGCCGCCGCCGCACAGCCCTCGAAGCCCTCGAACTCGAGCAAGAGGACGCCGAGCGCCGCGTGCGCCGCAAGCTCAATGACGACGACGACGACGACGAAGACGCCCAACACGCCCAGCCGCAACCCCTCCAAGACGACGAACTCCCTTTCGGCGACGACGACCTCCCCCCCGTCGAAGTCGGCAGACGCGCGGGCTCCATCCTCCCCGACATCCCCTCCGACGTGCCCTGGAACCGCCCCTCGTCCCAAATCCCCAGCTCCTCCGTCAAGGGCGCGGCGGGCGGCAGCCTCTTCCCAGGCAACAGACAAGTCAGCGCCAGCCCCCTGCACCGACGCGGCGGCAGCCTGCTCATCCCAGGCCCCGAAATCGAGCGCTTCAGCGACGACGACGACGATGCCGGCGGCGGCGGCTTCGCAGCCTTGCACTCGGGCCCCGACGGATCATTCCCCTCCGACTCCCCCATCCCCAACTCCCAAACCACCCCCTCCCAGCAAATGCGCTCCGCCCTCGACCGCGAAGGCCGCAATTTCCTCACCTACGTCGAATCCGTCGCCCGAGACAAAGGCCATGCCAGTCCCAGCCCCAGCCCTAGCCTAGTCACCTCCCCAAAGAACAACAACAACAACAGTCACAGTCACAGCAAAGACGTAGTACCTAAGGAAGAACGGCGCAAGTGGATCGAATTCGACGCCCTCTTCACAGAACAAGTCCAGAAACGTGCCGTCGTGGCTCAGGCGTTTTATCACGTCCTGTCGCTGGCGAGCAAGTCTGTTTTGAAAGTTAGGCAGGAGGGGCAGGGTGGGAGGGAGGCTTTTGGGGCTATCCGGTTGGGGGTGGAGGTTTCTTCTTCTTTGGCGGGGGGTGATGATAATGACGAGGGCAATGGCAATGGAAATGGCAATGACAATGGCAATGGCAATACTGGGGTGGTGGGGGAGGGGGAGGATGGTATGGAGGTGGATATGGATTAAGCCGAGCGGGGAGAGGGATAATCAATGATGGGGTGGAGGGTTGCTTGCTGGCTTGGTTGGTTGGCAGACAACGACAAACATTTGGGTGGTGGCAGTGGGGGTTTTGCTTGCCTGGTTGACAGACAACGACAACATTTGGGTGGCTGGCAGTGGGGGGTTTTGCTTGCCTGGTTGACAGACGACGACATTCGGCGGGAGGGTGGGTGAAAGACGACGACGGTGTGGAAGTGGGTGGAGCGGAGAGAAAGAGACAAGGGCAAGTGAGAGAGGAGCACTTGCTTTGCTTGCTGACCATCCATCCATCGATATTGAATGGCGCCGGGCCATGGGCAAGAGGCGCTTTTTGGGGTCCAGTTCCGACATGGACTGTTGGACGTGGGGGAGGAATCTTTCGTTTGCATCTTTGGCACAATTTTGGCATTCTTGGGCGGGAACGGCGTTTCCGGATCTCACGACCTCAGTTTGCTGCTGATATCAGGTAACGGGGGAAATACTGGTGATTTGAGGAGTTGAGGGACACCTGTGCCGGGCAGATGGGTGTGGACGGCGAGTAGCAATTGCTGGCAAGCAGTCACGGCATGGCACATCATTCGCATAGGAGAAATCAAGATTAATTCTTCATCGTGTTGCATTGCGTGCGATTATGCTATAGTACGGAATAAAAGAAAACGAACCCACTCGTAGCACACCTCCATCACTCGTCCACATCATCTTCATCATCCATAGCACCCTCCCGATCTTCAAAGGTGAGGTACTCCGAGTCTACGGCAGCGTCGCCCATGACTCGCTTCCACGCCTCGTGGACCGACTCCAGAGTCGCGTCATCGAACGAGAGCGAGAAGGACGGCGTGGGGAGCGTAAAGACCGGGCCGTCTACCTCAAAGGTATCTGAGCCGCCCAGCTGTTCGTACTGGAGCTGGTACAGGACCTGGGGGACCTGAGCGTCGCCTGTGGCTTGGACGAAGGAATGCAACGCCCGATCCAGCAAATCCTTCGCGTGGGGTGTTGTGGGAGTCGTCAAATACAGTACGCCTGTTATCCTCAGTTAGCCGCAATCCCGCCGAGTTTGAAGCAGAACAGTGCGTTGAAGAGGGTACATCAGAATGTCAGAAGTGTTTAGCGTCAGTGCCGAAGCTCAGACAATGTAGATAAGTATTCGAAGTGTGATTCATCATGGTACCGGGGGTTGAAGCGAAGAACGGTAACTTACTCTGACCAACAGGACATTCCCCGGTATCGCTGGAGTGAGCAGCAAGATAAACCGGGGACTCGGATGCCTTCCCATCCGCTGTCGACAGCGAGCCCGTCGGGAAGGCGATGACCGCGACGGCGGGCCGCGGGGCGCCTTCGACGAGGGCTTCGAAGAGCGAGCGCAGCGGCGTGCCTATTACGGCCACCAGCCTGCTGATTCCGCTTTGGCCGCTTGGGCTCTCGTTGGCGCAGACGAGCATCCGGGCCCGCACCGTGTCGCCGCTAGTGAGCTCGAGGTTGACCTCGCCATCGACCGTCTCCCTCTCCTTGATGCCGTTCCCCAGCATGTACACGGCGCCACCAACGGCGCCGGCACGGCACGAGACCTGGGCAACTTCCGAGAGACCACCCCACTTGGGGTAGAGAGCCGCGAATCCTGGACCGTAGACACCCATAGACGAGAGATGGCGACGGATGACAGCCAACCCGTCTTTGGTGCTGATCTTCCCATCGAGCGAGAGCGTGAGGGTGACGATGTACGTCTGCAGCTCGGGATCCATCTTGAACGCTTGCTGCAGCAAGTCGGTCAGTGGTGCGTCGGCATGCAGCTCCCAGGTCTCCAGCTGCGGCGAGCTCTCGTAGTCCAGGACGAACTTGAGGAACTTCATCAGCAGCCGCTTCGCCTTGGCGGTGACGGCAGTCGTCGAGAAGACTTCTTCGCGGGTAGAGGGAATGCGGGCCAGGGTGGGTTGCTGCGAGGGGTCCGCCGACGGCTTGAAGATGTAGAAGGACCCCACAGCGAGAAACTCGACCTGGCGGTAGGCACGGGAGGAAACCAGCCGTGACAGGAGGGCGGAGCGCGCATGGATCAGCTGGGGCGCGAGGGCCAGCGAATAGGACCGAGCTGACGAGAGGGGAGCAGCGCCCTCGGGCCTTGCGACAGATGCGGACCTGAAGAGGCCGCCGTCTGTTGACACGCGGCCTGCCCACTGCTCAGCCTCCGGCAGGCTGAAGGCCGCCTCCGGGCCGCCATAGAACTCGTTGGGATCTATGTGCAGAATCTTCTTGCCAGACCGCGAGAGGGCTCTTCAGGGAGAGGGGAGGCTAAGTCAGTCAGACGGGAAACCCGAGACGTGGCAGCGCGACGCGACTCACAGCGCAAGCAGCGACTGCTGCAGCCCGGTGCCGCTGATGACGACATCCCAGAGGGTGTCGCTGAGAGAGTCCATTTTCACATGGAGCAAGCTACTCCGGCGGGCAGAGCCGTTGAGGAGTTGAGCAGTTGAGGTTTGCAGAAGCTGGCAGAAATGTGAAGTGGAAAGAGGAGCAGGCAGCGAAAATTTGAACGAGGTTGAATGAAGTTGAGCTCTGACGACCTGGTCCACTGCAGCAGGCAGCCGGCAAATAATCGGCCCGCCCTACGCACGGACATTTTGTGCCAAGCGGGAAGGAAGCATCAAAAAGCCAAAAGCTTCGGAGCTCTCGCAGGAAATTTCTCTTTTGAAATCAGCGCTCAACGAACCACGCAATGCTGCTTCGCACAAAGGCATTGCGGACGGTGGGGGCCCTTTCACTAGGGCCTTTGAGTTGGGCGAGAGATCAACTCTGTCTCCCTGTATCTCCTGCTCTGGAATTCACGTGTAAGGGCGGGTCGAAAGGTGTTGACACATTTCATAATCCATGAATCGTGAACTGGAGGCTGCTCGCGGCAGCTTGGGCAGTCGGGTACTTCGAGGTGGCATTCACTGCAGCCATTATTTGTGGATGTTGTTGTGGGTATTGCCGCTTATGAGCAGGCACTTGAAGGCGAGTGATGTGCTGTGATGCCTCGGGTTGTGAACTGGAAGCTGCCACTGGGAGCAATCAGGCATTCCGTCAAAATGCTGCTCAGTGTGACCATGCTTCGTTGACGTTGTTGTTGCTGTTGAGGCCCTTGAACACCAGTGATGTGATGCGATGCCTCTGGTTGTTCACTGGAGATCAACTTGGGCCGTGACCTTGCATCGTAGAGATATATTGATGGAGGTGCCGCAGCATGCCTGGTTATAGTCACTTGGTTGTGAACCGATATTGTCTTGTGGTGTGTTGTCTCCCGACCATGATGGCATTGGGCGGTGCCTTGTTTTCTTTCTCTTTCGTGGACGAGGCTTTGTGCAGGTCGGTGTCGACTCCAGCAAGTGCCTGGGCCTGGACGGCGGCGGCAGACAATGTGCACACCGGCTCACGGGCGGATGGCACTCTATTGTCGGACCGGCCGATATATGCCCAGGTCCGAAGAAGCACTGTCAGCCTGCCTAGCTTCTAGTGTACTGTGTGTGGTGCAGTGGTTTGCGTTTCAACAAGAGATGGGAATTTCCGGGTTACACACAGTATGCTAGGCAATGACGGCACGCCCAATCTTTTGGAGCCGACGCGTTCAGTCCGGAGAACTGCTCGAACTTTTGGTGCTTTCCTCATGCTATTTCAGTCCTGCTTCTAGGGGACATGGCCGACTAGGACCACCTTCCCGCCCTTCTTCATCCCGCCCACTGCCCAACCATGACTGAGGTGGTGTTCCTCTGGGTCCCAGGACAAGCCCGCCTGAGAGGTGGTTGTTTCCGTCTATCTTTCTTTCTTCCTGGACTCAGTCTTGCCAAGTCTCCTCAACATCTGGCCACGGGCACTCCTAAACCTCGGAGCACCTGGGGTGCCCAACCGCCTTGTAGAACACATCCCAAGTCTCCCTGCCGGTGTCCACCACTCGAAGTTTCTGTTGAGGGCGTCTGGTAATATCCCCGTGCCCAGTCAAGCAGCCATCCATCGGTATCAAGTCTGACATTGCCATTATTCCTTGACCTCCAAGCCATCACCCCATGGCCTCCTTGACTTCCTTCCACCTGTCTTCGGCAACGCCAACATACCCGCGAATCAGCTCCCTCCCGAGCACCGTCCCGCCCTGCTTCTCCATGCTCTTGATCCGCGTCTCCCCATCGCTGCAATCAACAACAACCGTAATCACCTCCCGACACAAACTCTCCTCCAACCGATCCGGATCCAACAAAATCCAGTTCCTCCCCTCCCCAGCAACCGTAACCCCCTCGCTATGCTCCTTCTCCATAAACACCGCAGCGCTGCACGCAACCGGCAACCCCCTCACATTCAACCTCCTCCCCTCCCCGCGCGAGCACACCACCATCTCCCGATCCGGATCCCACCTCGCAACAGGCAACTTCGTATCCCTTAGCGCAGCCACCACCGCCGCCCACGCGACATCAAACGGATTCCCGTCAAACGACAGAAACAACAAGTCCACATACAGCACCCAATACGCCACCACCCTCTCCTCCCCGCCCTCAACATCCTCCTGTCCCTCCTCTCCCATCTCCGTATCACCACCCTTCCCCTCCTCCCCAGGGGTATACCACACCCTCAAATCCCCCGCCTCCACCAGCCCCGTAGCATGCAGCAGCGAGTACACTCTCGCCGAAAGCGTCTGCGCCAGCGTCGTAGGCGGCACGCCAGGAAGGAACTGCGGCGCAGCCCCCGTAGCCAGTTCAATATTCGGCACCAGCAAATCATAGTCCTTCAGCTCGCCCCTGCCCACCCCACTACCCTCCCCATTTTGAACCACCTGGGTTTTATCAACAGGCCTGTACTGCGGAATGCGCTCCACGGGCAGCAGCTCGCCGCGCACGCCGCAGATGACGGTGGTGTCGCCGGCGCGGGCGAGGGCGCTGCCGTGGGCGTGGGAGAGGGAGGAGGCGTTGAGGTGGAGGGGGCGGGGTTGTTGGGTGGTGCGGCCGTTGGTGCGGGTTGGGTGGGCGGCGGACGGGTTGGTGAGCGCGCGGAGGAGGTAGGGGTGCGGGGAGAGTTTGGCGAAGATTGGGGCTGGGAGGTTGACTGTTGGTTGGGTCATGATGGGATTTGTTTTGGTTTTTTTTTGTTGGGTGTATGTTAGGGAAGTTGGGTAGGGGTCGGCGGGTTTGCCGGTTTTGCTGGGGGTTGCCCAATGTGCGGGTCGGTCGGGCGGTCGGTCGGTCGGTTGGTCGGTTGGAGGTGGTGATGGGTGGTCGTGGTGGTTTGGGAATTTTCCTTCAGCCTTGCAGGTTGTGGTGGGTTGCAGCACGCACAGGGCGGCCAATGGGGGATTTTCAGTGCATCTGCAGCGGGGGGGTGCTGCTGGATGGTGGGGTCTGCCCGGGCGAGCTCCTCCCTCAGCCCACCACTGAACCCAGGTACAGGGCTGCCCTGAACTGCCGTATTTCGGGTCCAACTCTGACCTCTTTTTGAACACCACATCCATTGTCATAGAAATCCAACTGCATCATCATGTATCACCATTTCTAACCTCTAGATGATTTCCATCCAACTACCCCATCCGTTTCCAAAACCCAGCCATGACAGCGGCCACCTCGACGCCCTTGGTCATGACGACCTCATGGCCGGCGTCGAGCACGACAGCCTCAAACCCGTCCTCGCCCAGCACCGCCGTGGCATCATGTATCAGCTCCTCCTTGACAATCACCGGGTCCGACGCCCCCAGCACAAACAGGATCTTCCCCCCCCGCAGCCCCGGCAACCTGTTGTCACCCGCCGTGTCCTCCCACTCGGCCCGCTCCCTCCGCTCCGCCAACATGCGCCCCAGCGCCGCCCAGTCCTCCTTCTGATCATAAATCGGCGCATACCGTATACTACTCACAAACGCCTGGACAAACCCCTCATGATGCCTCAACTGCCACCCCATCACCCCGGAGACAGTATGCTCCGGCCGACTCGCCAACAACACCGCATCATCAAACCCCTCCCCGCCACTCGCATCACTATTCTTCTCCCGCACCACCTCCCCGGCCATCTTCCTCTCCGTCACCGCCGCCTCTCTTGGCATCAGCCTCCTCTTCACAACCCACCTCCTCACCCCCTCAGGCACCCACCCCCGCCCATACAACAC
>OUNM010253049.1_pt1 | contig 11383 bp, 10 predicted proteins | sample 1769961 | NCBI WGS metagenome assembly OUNM01 (sample SAMEA3914820, study PRJEB12502) | metagenome | biome: forest; material: soil | place: USA | collected 2012-03-12 | depth 0.3 m
CCGCCGCCGGACGCGCCGACGCTGCGCAGCGTTCGCTCGGCGACGGCGTCGCTCGCGGCGTCGTGCGTGTAGACCGACACGAGGTGGAACGCGCGAGCGGCGACGATGTTCTCGTAGATCGGCTTCTGCGGCGCGCGAACGTCCGCGCTGCCATGCGATGCGTCGTCGACCGCAGGGCTCGCGAAGAACCCGCCGCCCGCGCGATCTTCGAGCGCGGCGCGCATGGCGGCGGTGATGGTCCGCGCGGCGTCGAGCCAGCGCGCGTCGCCGGTCACGCGATTGAGCGCCACGAGCCCGGTGACGAAGTGTGCCTGCGCAGTGAGGAACGGCACGACGCGCGGCCGGAGCGCGCGCTTGCGCGGATCCGGCACCGCTTCGGCGGAAGGAGGCGCCTGCGTGACGAAGCCGCTCGGCTGCAGGCGCGTCGCGAGTATCGCGCTCGCGGCCTTCATGGCCCGCGCGAGCATCTTCTCGTCGCCGGTCGCCTCGTAGAGCATCGCATAGGCCTCGATCGCTTGGCCGTTCTGATCCGTGTAGACTGCATGGTCTACGGGCGGCACGCCGTATTTCCGGCGCTCCGCGTCGGGGAGCGCGAAGTACTCGGAGCTCGACATGGTCGCGGGAAGGCCGGGCGCCTCGTCCTGCTGGGTCGAGTAGAACGTGCCGTCGGGCGCGAGGAGGAACGACTCGAGATAGCGATCGATCTCCGAGGCACGACGGCGCCATTTGTCGTCGCGCGTGGCGGCGTACGCGGTCGCGAAGCTCCGCATGGCCTCTGCCTCCTGCACGAGGCGCTTCTCGACGATGGGCTCACTGAAGTCGATCCCGTGCGCCGCGACGTAGACGCCGCCCCAGACCGGATCGAGCATCTTCGCGTAGCCGTCGAGCGTGAGGAGCGCATGCGCGCGGAGCTCGGGACGTCGTTCGACGCTCGCGCGAAGGAACGCCTCCTCGATCGCGGCGCCCTGGATGAGCTGCGGTCCCTCGTCGGTCCAGCCGCCGTGCTTCTTGTCGATGTCGCGCTCGAGGGCGTTCGTGATTCGAACGCAAGAATCGTGGAGCGGTGACGCGGAGGCGGGCGCGGCGTTGCTCTCGGCGCCGCCGGGCGGTCCGTCGTCGTCGGCATCCAGCAGCGTGCCCTTCTTCTGGCGCTCGAGGAGGCCGTCGAGGATCGCGATGAGCTTCTCGGGCGAGCGATTGCCGCGGAGCGCGAGCACCTGCTTGCCGTCGGCGGTCATCGCGATGGTGGCAGGCCAGCCCCAGCGCTCGAAGCGCGCGCCGAGATCGGGCTCGACGTCGGCATCGACCGCGACGGCGACGAAGCTCTCGCGCATGCGCTTCACGACCTCGGGATTGCGGTACGTCTCCTCGTACATCCAGCGGCATGCGGTGCAGCCCTCGATGCCCACGTCGACGATCACGAGCTTGTTCTCGCGCGCGGCTTGCGCGAACGCGGGCTTGTCGAAGGACTGCCAGGCGATCGGGGACGCGGAGGCGGACGCGAGCGCGGACGCGGATGCGGGGGCGGACGCGGACGCGGACGAGGTACGCGCTGCGCTCGAGGCGCCGGCGCATCCGACGAGCGCGGTGAGGGCGAGGGCGGTGGCGAGGCGTGCGGCGATTCGAGAGAGTCGTTGCATCCCCTCCAGTGTTGCCGCAGGGGCCGCGACCCGGAAGGCGCGCCTCGCGCAGATCACTTTCAACAAAAACTCAAAAGTGCCTCGGAACGTCTCACGGCGAAGACCACCCACCCGGTGTCGCTCGATCCTGAGGTTCTAGGCTCGTGGCGCTGCGAGGCAGCACTTCTTGTGCTTCTTGCCGCTTCCGCACGGACACGGATTGTTGCGACCGACCTTCGGTGTCGTGTTCACGACCTGGCGCTTCGCCTTCCAGTACGAGAAGAGCGCGGCGACGTAGCTGCCGAGGCGCTCTCGATGCGTCGTGCGCGCGTCCTCGCCGCTCTCGGCGCCCGCTTCGTTCGCGAGCACCTGGAAGGGGACGAGCTCCTTCGACGCGACCTCGTCGCGGAGCCACGACTCGTGCATGCGCGCGCCATGGAGGTAGCCGGTGCAGAACTCGAGGGCCTCCTGATCAGGGCGGTCCGGCTCGGGACAGATGATCTCGGGGGTGGTTCGGAGGGTCTCCTCGATCGCGCCGTAGAGGCGCGTGAGGAGCTCGATCTTCGCGCGGCCGGCGGGATCCTGATCGAGGGCGCCGGCACGTACCACCTCGGCGATCCACGCCGCCGGCGAGATCGCGTCCGGGCCCGTGCGCACGGCGGTGAAGAACCCGCACGTCCAGTCGGCGCTGAGCGAGAGTTGCGCGAAGAGCGCATCGAGCGCGCGCCCGTCATCCATGCGTTCCCGGCCGCCGAGCTTCATGATCGTGGCGTGCCATGGGTGCTTGGGCCCGTCCACTCTTGCGGAGTCGCAGCAACCTTGGTGGACTGACGAGCGTCGAATGATGCGTCTGGTCCTCGTCCCGTTCGCGCTCGCGCTCTCTCTCGCGGCCTGCACGAAGCCCGATCCCGCGCCGTCGCAAGGGACGACGCGCGATGCCGGGCGGCCGACCGACATCCTCGGCAAAGGCGCGCTCGCCGAGCCGCAGGGCATGGTCCAGCAAGGGAAAAGCGCGATCGTCTCGCAGCAGTGCGCGCTCGCGTGCGGCGCGAAGCCGGGCATCGACAGCACCCCGTGCACGCACCGGTGCATCGCGGAGTGTGCATCGGCGAGCGATCTCGTTGCGATCGATGCGTGCGCGTCGAAGACGGCCGAGAGCTCGCCGCAGCTCTAGCGATGCGTTCGCTCGCGATCGCGGCCCCGATTCCGATCTCGGTCGCGCTCGTCGGCCTCGTGCTCGCGTGCAGCGCGCCCGCCGAGCACGTCGGGGAAGCGACGTCGGCGATCGTCGGCGGCGAGGACGACACCGGCGACCCGGCGGTGGTCGCCGTCGTCAGCGAGGCGCTGAACCTCACGCTCTGCACGGGCGCGCTCATCGGGCCGCGCACCGTCCTCACCGCGGGTCACTGCAACTTCAGCAACGTGTCGGTGCGCTTCGGGTCCGACGCGCAGGCGCCCACTCGAAAAATCGCCGTGACGACCACGCTCGTTCATCCCGGCTACACGATGGAAGGAGCGCCGTACGACTTCGCGCTCCTCGAGCTCGACACGCCGGTCACGGACGTCGCGCCGCTCGCGTTGCGAACGACGCCCCTCGCTCAGAGCGACGTCGGTAGCACCGTGATCCGGCACGTGGGCTTCGGCGTCTCGGACGAAGCGACGAAGAGCGGCGCCGGCCACAAGCGCACCGTGAGCTATCCGATCACGCGCGTCACCGACGTGCTCGTCTACTCCGGCGCTCCCGGCAAGCAGACCTGCGACAACGACTCGGGCGCGCCCGGCCTCGTGCGCGACGCCGACGGAGTCGAGCGCATCGCGGGCGTCGTCTCCGACGGTCCGAGCTGCCACGAGGACGGCTGGGACGGCCGCGCCGATCTCGCGGCGCTCCAGAGCTTCGTCTCCGACACACGCGCGAGCTGGGACACTGCGGCACCGAACGCCGACGGCGGAGCCAGCGGTGGCAGCAGCGGAAGTGGCGGCGGGTGCGCGGCCGGCCACGCGCGAGGACCCGCGAGCGACGCGTGGCCGCTCCTCGGCGCGATCGGCGCGGCATGCCTCGTGCGAAGGCGACGCCGCCGGCCCGTTCACCGCTAGACGCCCAACAATTCGTCCGACCCGGTTTGACATACCGGATCGTATGTGGAAGACCGTTCCGACATACGAGCGCGTATGTGAACGCGCTCTGCTTGGAAAGCGGAGAAAATAGGGATGTCGGCTTCGTTCTCTCCCGCGCGCGCGGCGCGCATCGCTTCTTCGATCGTCTGCCTCCTGGCGTTGATGGTGACGCGCTCCGCGCACGCGGACGACACCTCGCTCTCGCCCGCGAGGATGCAGGCCACGGCCCATCGCTACTACGACGACGAGATGACCGTCTCGTATCTCTTCGGCGGCTTCGGCGCCGTGACGGCCGGCGGCGGCGCGGTGGCGCTCACGCAGAGCGGCGACTTCGCGCACGGCTTCGGCTTCTCGTCGCTCATCCTCGGCAGCCTCACCGTGCTGGGCGCGGTCGGCTACGGCGTGGCGGTGAAGATCCGCGGCGACTACTACGGTGGACTCGCCGACACCGATCTCGCGCGCTACCAGCGCGAGGAGTCGGAGCACATCGCCGGCACGACCAGTCGCTTCTGGCTCTACCTCGGCTTCGAGCTCGCGGAGGCGCTCGCCGGCGCCGGCATCGCGACCTACGGCTTCGCGGCGAAGAACGATTTCGCGAAGGGCGTCGGCATCGGCGTCGCAACGCAAGGCATCGGCCTCTTCGTCATCGACGTTCCCGGCTCGATCCGCGCGAAGCGCTACCAGGACGACGTCACGCACTTCGTCCCGGCGCGCAGCGGCGCGACCGCCGGCTTCTCGCTCGGCGGCGCCGGGCAGCCCCTCGGCGCCAGCTTCGCGGCGGCGTTCTGATGAGCGCCCAGGCCTGGCCGGCGCGCGCCTTCGCTCCGCAAGGCGAGCGCGACGTCATCGTCGATCGCATCGACGGCCGCGTGCCCGAGGAGCTGCGCGGCACGTTCTATCGCATCGGCCCGAGCACCCTCGCCGTCGGCGAGGACGCGAATCGCCACTGGTTCGACGGCGACGGGATGATCTGCGCCTTCCAGCTCGCGGGCGGCAAGGTCACGTTCAAGAACCGCTTCGTCGACACGCCCTGGTATTCGCAGGAGCGCGCCGCAGGAAGGCGCCTCTTCTCGAGCTTCGCGGCGCTGTCGCCCACGCTGCGCGGACATCTCGCGCGTCCGAAGAATCCGGCCAACACAAACGTGGTGCCGTTCGGCGATCGTCTCCTCGCGCTCTACGAAGCGGGCCGGCCGTTCGCGGTCGATCCGCGTTCGCTCGAGACGCGATGCGAGGAGAGCTTCGAGGGATCGCTGCCGCCGTGGGCGACGTTCTCGGCGCATCCGCATCTGGACGCGAAGACCGGCGCGCTCGTGAGCGTCGGACTCGGCGTTCGAGCGAGCGCGCGAGGCCTTCATCCCGTCGCCGAGACCTGGGAGGTCGCACGCGACGGGCGCGCGCGACGCGGCGCCTCCATCCGGCTCCGACATCCCGACGTCATCCACAGCGTGGGCCTCACCGCAACGAAGACGGTCGTCGTCGCGGGGCCGTACGGGCTCGACATGCGCGCCATTCCCGAGCTCTTGCTCCGTCGGCGCGGCCTCTTCGACTGCGCGGCATGGCGACCGTCGGATCCGCTGCTCGTCTACGTCGGCGATCGCGGCGATCGCGACGGTCACGGCGAAGGCTGCGTCTACGAGCTGCCGACCGCGTTCGTGATCCACGTGGCGAACGCGTTCGACTCCGGCGATGACGTCGTCGTCGATGCTGTGATGCACCCCGATCCGGGGCTCATCGAGTCGATTCGACTACCGTTCACCGATCCGGTGGGTCGCGCCGGTCGCCTGATGCGCTTGCGGCTCGGTCGCGACGGACGCTCTTCCGTCGAGGAGCTCTCGGACGTTGGCATGGAGTTCCCCACCATCCGACCCGATCGCGACGGTGCCGCGCATCGCTTCGTCTACGCGGGGCGCTTCGAGAAGGACGGCCGCATCGCGGCGACGGGCTCACTCCTCAAGATCGACACGCTCACCGAGACGACGCGCGAGCTCGACCTCGGCGACGCATGCATCTTCGGTGAGCCGATCTTCGTGCCGCGTGAGAACGCGCGCAACGGAGGACGCGATGCCGAAGACGACGGCTGGGTCCTCACGCTCGGCTACGACGGCGCGGACCACCACTCGTTCCTCGCCATCCTGCGGGCGGATACGTGGGAAGAGGTCGCGCGCCTCCATCTGCCGTTCCACGTGCCGATGGGACTCCACGCTTCGTTCGTGTCTCGAGGAGCGTCGAGTCACGCGCCAGGATGACCGATCAGATCACGGGCAGCTGTCGGCGGGCGCGCTCCACGAGACCGAGTCGCTCTCGCCGCCGGACTCGCTCGTGACCACGCTGCCATCCGTCGTCTTGTAGACGCCCTGCGAGCCGCCGCCGTCGTTCATCTCGACGACGAGCCAGAAGGTGTACGTCTTGCCTTTGAGCTTCACGGGCAGCACGAAGGCCTGCGACGGATAGTCGGAGACCATGCCCTTTTGCCAGAGCTTGAAGTCGCGGAGCGCGTTGCCCTTCAACTTGCTCTCGGGGACCGGCGTGAGGCCGCTGCCGAGGTTCGAATCGTCGGCTGCCGCGGCCGCTGCGCAGACGAGCGACTTGGAGAGCGCCTTCGTGAGATCTTCTTCGGCGACGCCGTCGTTCTCGGGCTGCGCGGGCTGCGCGGTGCTCGCATCGTCGGCGCTGCCACCGCACGCGAACGCGAGACAGGAGAGGAGGAGCGCAGCGACCGGAGCGAGGCGGAGGTTTCTCATCGACCGACGCTCTAGCTCGTTCAAGACGACATGCAACCACTAATCGTACATGCGCGTACCCAAAGAAACGCCGGGAAATCTCAGTTCACGCGCGACGTGCTCGGCTCGGCGATCGGGGTGCCGGTCCACTGGAAGTGATCGATGAGGACCGTCGAATCGAGGATGCCGTCGCCGGCGTCCCAGATCATGAATTCGAGCGTGAATTGCTCGCCGGGCTTGATGGGCGCCTGCGTCGTCAGCCAGCCCGTCGCGCCGCCGAGCGTTGCAGTGACGTCCGAGCCGTTGTTGCAGAGCGTCTTCGCGGTGCTCGCGTAGCCCGTGCCCGCGAGCTCGGCGGCTCCGCCGGCGCACGTCGACGACGAGAGCGGCGCGTCGGGCTGATTGCCGTCGGTGCGGTTGCAACCGAGCGGCGTGCCCTGCGTGCAGCGATCGAAGTAGTTGTTGTTCACCGCGACCGGGTTCTTGTTCGGATCGAACGAGATGTTGTTGGTGAGCCCGGACGAGGTCAGGTACGCGACGAAGGCGTCGTTGAACGTCGAGCACACGAAGTTCGGCCACTCGCTCGAATAGAAGTCGAAGTCGAACTGGAAGCCGGTGGCGTCCATCGGCGCCTTCAGCACGAGCTTCACGTCGATCATGTCGTTGACGTTGTTGTCCTGGATGCAGTTCTGACCGGACTGCGGGAAGCCGGGCGGCGCGACGCCGGTCGGGTAGTTCATTCCCTCGAGCGGACCGTCGGGGCTGCTGTTGACGAAGTCGGACGCGATGCCGACGGGGCACGCGCCGGGGAGACCCGACCAGTCGCAACGCCCGCGCTGGTTGACGAGCTGTCCTTGCGGATTGTCGTACTCGCGCGCGTAGCCGGTGCTGAGCGCGCCGAGCGTCGCGCCCTCGCGCGGTCTGATGACGTCACCGAACTTGGGAAGGAGGCCCCACTGTCCGGCGTGCGGCGGCGCCGTCGAGCCGTAGGCCTTCGAGTAGCTGGCGCTCACGAGACCGAAGCCTTGCTGAGCGACGGTCGTGCAGATGCCGATCGCCTTCGCGAAGCTCGCAGCATCGCCGTCGTCGACGGCGAGCCCCGTGTCGCACGCGGCCGTCGCGTCGACGCCTCCGCTGCTCGGCTTCGCGGCGCTGCTGCTGTCATCGGGACCCGACCCGCCCAGGATTCCCGCTCCGGGATCCGAGCCGGTGGACTTGCTCTTGTGCCCGGTCAAGGGCGGAGCCGGCGCAGCAGAGCACGCGGCCGCGAGGCACGCGGTGAGGAGCGTTCCGACCAACGAGAGCTTCACGCGTCTGACCATGATCGAGGTCCGGGGTTCGGGGTGCACACGATGTCCTGTGCATCCGACGTGCCGCGCGTTCGAGCGCACCCCAGGATCGGGCGAGCGATTCCCCGCTATTTTTCAGGGATTTCCTGGTCACGCCGAGATCATGGATCGGACGACAACCGCTTCTCGCTGACCGGGTCCCACACGTGGAGGCCGTCGGCGCGCAGCGCCGCGAAGAGCTGGGAGACGACCTTCGCCTGCTCGGCGCCGCCGGCGAGGAGCGCGATCTCGACGTGCGCGTCGTCGACCACGACGCGGATGCGGCCCTCTTTCGACCAGATGATCTCCTCGGTGCCGAAGATCTCGCGAGCCTCGTCGACCGTGTAGCCGCGCTCCTTCGCGAGGCGCTCGAAGTCCTTCACGGTGCGCACGAAGCCGGGGGCGGCGCCGGCGACGAGCGCGGCGACACGCTCCTTGTCGAGCGCGTACGCCTCGTCGTCCTCGTCGCCGTCGGAGCGGCCCTCGATGATCGCCTCCGCCGTTGCCCAGTCGTCCGACGCCACCGCGTAGTACGTCCGCTCCATGGCTGCATGCTAAGCTCAGCCACGGCGATGGCGCTTCATTTCCTTCGCGTAGCCGCTGCTGCGGTGACGATGACTGCTCTCGCTGGCGTCTCCGGCGTCGTCGGGTGCGGCAGCTCGTCGTCGGACGACGCGCCTGCGGGCGCCTGTCACGGCAAGACGGCGAGCGCGATTCGCATCTGCGCGCAGGCGGACACGGTCGCCGGCATCGACGTGTCGAGCTACCAGGGCACCGTCGACTGGACGAAGGTCCGCGCGGCCGGCAAGGAGTTCACGTTCATCCGAACGGTGAAGAGGGACACGACCGTCGACACGGACTTTGCGACGAACTGGAAGGGCGCGAAGGCGGCCGGCGTCCTTCGCGGTCCGTACCAGTTCTTCGCGCCGAGCGTCGACGTCGACAAGCAGCTCGCCGCGCTCGCGAGCGCGCTCGACGGCGTCGGTGGTCTCGAGGCGGGCGACCTTCCCGTCGTGCTCGACGTCGAGGTCGACGACTCGCTCCCGATCGCGACGGTCGCGGCGCGCGCGAAGGACTGGCTCACGAAGGCAGAGGCGCAGTTCGGTATCAAGCCGCTCGTCTACACCTCGGCGAGCTTCGCGAATCCGATGGACGGCGCGCTCGCCGCGTATCCGCTCTGGGTCGCGAACTACAAGGTGATGTGCCCGGACATCCCGGGCGGCTGGACGAGCTTCGCGTTCTGGCAGAGCGGCCAATCGACGACGGCCGGAATCACCGGCGACGTCGACGTCAACGTGTTCAACGGAACGCGCGGGCAGCTCGAGACGCTCCTGTTCGGCGCGGCGAAGCCCGTCGTCCCGGAAGACGCAGGCATCATGACCGCGCCCCCGGACGCCTCGGTTCCGCCGCCGGATCCGTGCCTCTGAGCGTCTGAGCGTCTCATTCGGGCACGCCACGCTTCGTGTCATTTGGCGTCATTTGCCAGGGATCACGCACGTGAACAGAGTGCGGTCATGGTTCTTCGCGTTGGCTTGGTCGCGGTTCTCGTCCTCTTCTCTTCGTCGGCGTGCGGTTGGTCCCGGGTCATCGGTACCGGCCAGCCTGAGCCGTCGAGTGACGCTCCGTCGAACGAGCGAACCGCTGCGGATCCCTCCGCGCGCTCTACTGCGGCGTCGGCAGCCGACGGAGGTAGCGCCGATGGCGTCGATGCGAGCGCGAAGCCAGGCATGGTTCCCGCGGCTGACGGCGGTGCCGGTGCGGTCCCTGCCGGCCCACCCGCGTCGCCGGCGTCGCCGCCCGCGCCGCCCGCGCCGCCCGCGCCGCCGATCGTTCCCGATGCGAAGCGCGTCTTCGAGACGAGCCGTCTCTTCACCGGCGATCTCGCCACGGCGGGCTGGGCGACCACCGGCCTCGACGGCGCGGACAACCTCTGCAACTCCGCCGCGATCGTCGCAAACCTCGGTGGGACGTGGCGCGCGTGGCTGTCGGCGCCTGGCCAATCCGCAGCCGACCGCATCACGGATGTCGGCCCTTGGTACCTCGTCGATCGCCGTACGAAGGTCTTCGACACGAAGTTCGGTCTCGGCAGAGGCTCGATGTTGCCTCAGCTCCCCGGCGTGGACGTCGGCCCACTCGTCGACATCACGATGAACGAGCTCGGGTTGGTGAGCTCACCGGCCAGCGACGACTGGACGGGAACGGAGGCCACCGGAAAGGCGAGCCCCTTCGACTGCCAGGGCTGGACGAGCGACGCTCCGACGGCGGGCGAGGGCCTTGTCGGCATCGGTCCTGTCGACTTCCGCTGGTGGACGGACAGCGTCACGAACCCGTGCAGCAACCACGCCCGCCTCCTCTGCTTCGAGCAGTGACCGCCCCTCCACGATCAAGGTCTTTAGCGTCCGCAACGCCGCGAGATTGCACGCGGGAGGGACGATCAAGAACTTGATCGTCCGCGAGCCGCGAACCGACACCCACACGCGGCGACCCTTGGGCCGCCGCGGCCGGCTCGCAGCGACTCGCGGCCCGCCGTGCGACCGTGCGAGAATGGGCGATGGTCAGCAAGCTGGTCGCTCCTGTCGTCGTGGTCGGCATCTGCGCGGGCATCTTCGTGGCTACGGCATGCGGTAGCTCGAACACCTCGTCGTTCGACGAGCCGGACGCGACCGCGCCATCCGATGACGACGCGACGCCCTCGAGCAGCGGCTTCCTCGGCAAGCCCGACGGTCCGCCGCAGCCCGCGTGCCAGGGCCTCGAGTGCAAGATCGTCGACTGCGGAAGCGGCCCCAAGACCACGATCAGCGGCACGGTGTTCGCGCCCAACAAGCTCGATCCCCTCTACAACGTCATCCTCTACGTGCCCAACGGCGACCTCCAGCCGTTCCCGAGCGGCGTCACGTGCGACAAGTGCGGAGCGATCACGAGCGGCTCGCCGATCGTCACCGCGCTCTCCGGCTCCGACGGCAAGTTCACGCTCGACAACGTGCCCGCCGGCGACAACATCCCGATCGTCATGCAGGTCGGGCGCTGGCGCCGCAAGGTCGTCATCCCGCACGTCACGCAGTGCGCCGACAACCCGCTCGACGCAGAGCAGACGCGCTTGCCCCGCAACAAGACGGAGGGCGACATCCCGCTCATCGCGCTCGCGACGAGCCCGTACGATCCGGAGGAGTGCATCCTTCGCAAGATCGGCATCGACGACGCCGAGTTCACCGTGCCGACCGACACCGGCCGCGTGCACATCTACCAGGGCGCAGGCGCCACGCTCGCCGGCGCAACGCCGCCCTCCTCGAGCACGCTCTGGGCGACGCTCGCGAACCTCACGCGCTACGACCTCGCGATGTTCCCGTGCCAGACCACCGGCTACCCGGACGCAACGGGCCACGCGAACATCCAGAAATACGCCGACACCGGCGGGCGCGTGTTCGTCACCGATCTCCACGAGGACGTCATCGAGAGCGCGCCCGCTCCGTGGCCCGCGACCGCGACGTGGGGCGCGTCCGGGTCGTTCACGAACCCGGCGCTCATCGACACCACGTTCCCGAAGGGGCAAGCGCTCGCCGACTGGCTCCAGGCCAACGGCGACACGACCACCAAGGGTCAG
>OUNM010052089.1_pt1 | contig 11382 bp, 12 predicted proteins | sample 1769961 | NCBI WGS metagenome assembly OUNM01 (sample SAMEA3914820, study PRJEB12502) | metagenome | biome: forest; material: soil | place: USA | collected 2012-03-12 | depth 0.3 m
CCCGCAGTACATCAGCCGTACACCAGGAGCCCGCCATGACCGCATCCCAGCTTCCCACCGTGGATATCCTGTCGGGCACCCCCTGGCATACGGGTGAGCGCCTCTTGCAGAGGCGCGCCGGCGTGGACGAGCGCCTGGCCGAAATCGGCTCGCGCATCGTGCGCGACTACATGCCCGACCAGCACCGCGACTTCTTCGCGAAGTTGCCGTCCGTGGTGATCGGCAGCGTCGCGCCCGACGGGCGGCCGTGGGCCACCGTCCGCGCCGGACACCCGGGCTTCATGCATTCGCCCGACCCGCGACTGCTCGACGTCACCGCGGTGCGCGATGCCGACGATCCCGCCGATGCCGGCATGGAAGATGGAGACGCGATTGGATTGCTCGGCATCGAGCCCGCCACGCGGCGCCGCAACCGCATGAACGGCGTGGTCCATCGCACGGGCATGCAAGGCTTTCGCATATCGGTCGGACAGAGCTTCGGCAATTGCCCGCAGTACATCCAGAAGCGCGATTTCGTGATCACGCGTGATCCGGCCGCGCCGTCCGACGTGGCGCCGCAAGTCATGACGGCGCTCGACGAACGTGCTCGCGCGCTGATCCGCCGCGCGGACTCGTTCTTCGTGGCGTCCTACGTCGATCTGCACGATGGCCCGCATCGCCAGCGCCAGGTCGATGTATCGCACCGCGGCGGCAAGCCCGGTTTCGTGCGCGTCGATGACGACGGCGGCCTCACCATTCCTGACTTTCCGGGCAACACGTTCTTCAACACGCTCGGCAACCTGATCGCCAACCCGGTGGCCGGCCTGGTGTTCGTGAACTATCCCACCGGCGACCTGCTGCAATTGAGCGGCCGCGCCGAAGTCATCACCGATTCGCCCGAGATCGCGCAATTCGACGGTGCGCAACTGCTGTGGCGCTTCCTGCCCGAGCAGGTCATACGCCGCGACCGCGCCCTGCCGCTGCGCTGGGACTTCATCCCAGGGGGCGCATCGCCGCAGGCGCTGGCGACGGGCAGCTGGGGCTGAGCGACCGCCCAGGGGCGCAACTTACAGGGCACGACCTCTTTCGGCTGTGCCACAATCGCGCCAACCTTGGCCCGACCGGATGCTGCCCATGTCCCTGGAAGCCCTGCAAAACATCAATCCGCAATCGCTGCTCGACACCGCCATCAGCCTGACCACCGCCTTTATCCTGGGCGGCATCATCGGTTACGAGCGGCAGTACCGCCAGCGCACCGCCGGTCTGCGCACCAACGTACTGGTGGCCGTGGGCGCGGCGATCTTCGTCGACCTGGCCAATCACATCGCCGGGCACGACGGCGCGGTGCGCGTGATCGCCTATGTGGTGTCCGGCATCGGCTTCCTGGGTGCCGGCGTGATCATGCGCGAGGAAGGCAACGTGCGCGGACTCAATACCGCAGCCACGCTATGGTGCTCGGCGGCCGTGGGCGCCTGCGCCGGGGCCGACATGATCGTCGAAGCCGCCATCGGCGCGTTCTTCATCCTGGCGGCCAACACGCTGCTGCGTCCCGTCGCGGATCGCATCAATCGCCAGCCGCTCGATACGCCAGCCGTGGAAGTCACGCACACGGTGCATGTGATCACCACGCGCGACTACCAGAAGACTGCGATGCGCCTGCTGGAGGAAGCGCTGGAAGCCGCTCAGTATCCGACGCGCGACCTCGATGTGCGCACCTTCGGCGATCAGGATGTGGAAATCGAGGCCGCGCTGGTGGCCACGTCCATCAATGGCGACGCGCTCGACAAGATCGTGGCCCGCCTGGGTGGTACCAGCGTGGTGAGCCAGGCATTCTGGAGTGCGAGCACGACGGAGTGAGTGGCCGGCATCGCCGCCATGGCACCGCTACCCCTACCTCTTCTCTCTACCGGCGCGTTGCCACGATCACGCTCTGCGCACAGCCCGGTGTTCCGCCATCAGCGATGGCGATATCGTCGAACCCGGCTTCGAGCAATGCGTAGGTCCATCCCTCGGGGCTCAGCAGCGGCGTAAACGGGATGCGCCGTTTCGCATCCTCGAATGCCCACCAGCCGCCCAGCATCCCGAACGTGACCGTCGTGTAGCTCATGAGCGCGGTCATTTCATTCAACAGCAGCACGCCACCCGGCTTCAGCAGTTGCCGCAGTCCGTGCAGAACGCGGCCGATGTCGCGACTCGCATGCACGACATTGGCGGCCACGATCAGGTCCAGGCTCGCCAGCGCGTAGCCCTGCTGCGGGGCGTCGCGCTCGATATCGAAGAGACCGAAGCCGAGCCAGGGCCTGCCTTCGCTGAACTGCTTGCGGCCGATGCGCCGGAAGCGCACCGAGATATCGGTATAGGCATAGGTCAGACGACCGCCGTACGGGTCAAGTACCGGCAGCAGTGCGCTGGTGGTGCCGCCCGTCCCGGCGCCCACTTCCAGGATGGCCAGCGGTTCCTGCGGAGCGGTCCGTGCGAGACGGCGTGGCACCCAGTTCGCCACAAAGGCGGCACAGAGCGCATTGTGGAAATCGGCATTGGGATTGTCGCGAAACACGGCTTCCATGTAAGTCATGCCGTCGCCGAAGAAGACTTCGGTCGATGCACGCTCGCCGCGCAGTACCGCGGGAATATGGCCCACGCACAAGGCCGTCAGGCTGGCGTGTGCCGTGTACTCGGGATAGTCGCTGGCAAAGCTTGCGGCCAGCGCGGGAATGTCGATCATCGCATCGGTCGCCGCATGGCACGTGCCATCATCCGGCATGCTCAGGTCGCCATGCAGGTAGCCATGTCTTTCCAGCACATGGAGGCTGGCGCGGGCCAGTGGCACCAGCGACGGGATTGTCGTCAGCGACGACGCGAGTTCCTCAACGGACGACCAGCGATGGCCGGGTACCAGCATCCTCGCACTGGTCAGTGCAGCGCAGAGCCGGGCCGCGGCAAGATGGTTGAGGTCCCGCGCGCAATCCACGATGCGTGGCGCGTCGTACCGCTCGCGCAGCGACACGATGGTCGACGCGGGCCAGCAATCGGTGTTGGCAACAAGAGGGGTCGGTCGGCAGGTATCGGTCATGGCGATAGGGTTCGACGTTGGCCAGGAACAGGCCGGTGCGGGTCTCGCGTCGCCAGCAGGATCGCCATGCGACGCGCGATCACGGGCACGATCCGGCGATGGAAGGGGCCCACGATGGCAAGGTATGTGCGACCGGCAAGGTTGTGCGGCCATACCAGCGTACTGAGATACAGCCGCGTCCCAACGCCATCGCGATGCCAATGAAGTCCGGTGCGGAAATCCAGGTGCCAGTCGTCTTCGCCCAGTACGACATCGCCCTCCCGGAGCAGGACAATGCGAAACACGCCGACACGATCACCGACCTGCCACGGCATGCCGGAGGATGGCCACTGCAATGCACCACATTTGAGGCCGAGGCCTGGCGCCACGCGATGCCGCAGCCGGATCAGCGCGTTGACCCACGGCGGCGATGCCGCGAAGAACGCGCGCATCAGCTGGTCGGCCGGGATACGGGCGCGTGGCACGTACACCGACCAGCTGTCCTGGTAATGGGGCCTCGCGGCAGGCCACGAAGCGAGCGACGAAGCGGACGACGAAGCGGACGACGAAGCGGACGACGAAGCAGGCCACGATTCATCCCGATTCAGCGCGGATGCGGCAGGCAAGCCGTGTTCGACACGTACGCAGGGCCTCATGCTGCCTCCAGTCGGGAGCGTGGCGTGGTGCCGACGGTCAGCACACCGCGTACGCAAGTCCGCTCACCCTGCGATGCATTGACCGCGAAGTCGACGAACCCGGCACGTGCCTCGCGCGGCCGCACCGTCAGCGTCAGCAGCGCACCCGGCCGCGCCGGCGCCAGGCAGCGCACCTGGATGCGCAGCAGCACCGCCACGTTCTGCTCTCCGGACGGCAAGCCCTTGCCCGTCGGGCCTGCCTCCAGACGCATGAATGCCGCGCAGGTCTGCGCCAGTGCCTCGACCATCAGCACGCCTGGCATCAACGGCAAGTCGGGGAAATGGCCCTGGAACCACGGCTCTCCACGCGACACGGCCTTGATTGCCACAAGCGCCTGGCCCGGCTGGTAGTCGACCAGACGGTCCAGCATCAGGAATGGCTCGCGATGCGGGATCAGTGTCTTGATGTCGACCCGGGCCACGTCGCTACCGGTGCCATCGATGCCATCGATGCCATCAGTACGGGCCATCATGCGCGCCGGCTCATGACCAGTACCGCCATCTGGCCGTCACGGTCCAGGCCGGCCACGGCAAGCCGGCTCGGTAGCGCGCCCTGCGGCACGCCGGGCGGGACGCGGCCTGACAGCCATTCGTCGGCCATCCCCAGCGCGAGAAGACCGCTGCAGGCTTCGCCGTATCCATAGCAGTCCGGCCCCCAGACAAAGGTACCGCGCCACGTTGCCTGGTACAGCGAACGCGCCAGCGCGTCCTTGAAACCGGCGTCGCCACAGGCGAACAGGATCGCGTCGAGGGATGCCAGCCCACCAGCATTTCCGCCTGCATGCCGATCCATCGATGCCACCACGCTCGCGCATGCGTCCGACATGTCGATGCGCCCGATCCATGGCAGTTCGAATACCACGGGCGCCTGCGGCTCGGCGCGCACCACCACATGCGCCGCCGCGCTCTGCCGCATGCCGGGAAATGCCACGGCGTGATAGCGCGATGACACCTCGATGCCCGTCACCACGGCCGCGTCGATGCGGTCGGTGGCAAGCGCCAGCGCAGCGGCCTGCAGCGCGGCAAAGCCACTGGTCTCGCCCGCGGCGATCGTACAGTTCGGGCCCGTGATGCCAGTCAGGATCGCGAGCTGGCTACCGGCAACATTTGCCAGCGTATTCGGCGTCTTCAACGGGCTCGCATGGTCCGGGCCATGCACTTTCACGCAGAGGTCGAAGTCGAGGTCGTCGGCCAGGCTGATGGTCTCGCCGCCGACATAGATACCCGCGCGCGCAGGCGCCTGCGTACGCAATGTCCGCAACGGCTCCATATCGGCGAGCGGCGCGGCCGTACTGCACAGAAAGCGCGTGGCGATGCTGGCATGGCGCACGCGCCGCGCCAGGACGTCGTCGATGTCGTGATCGAAAGTCGCCGACGCTTCGGGCATCGGCAGGCCGGCGAGCAAACTCGATGTGCGTTGCGGGCCGTTGAGCTTGTAGGCACTCGACACTAACTTGCAAGGCGGGAATGACATGGTACGGGCCGTTGGTTCAATGGAAACGGGCAATGCCCGGGGCGGAAAACACGACGCTGGCGACGTTGCCGCCAAACGCGAACGCGTTGCTGAGCACATGACGCAGCACGAGTGGTCGCGCCACACCGGGGATCGTGTCCAGTGTCGAGGGGAAACCGTCGTCGGTCACGCGCGTATTGAGCGTGGGCGGCGCCATCTGCCGATGGATCGACAGCGCGCATGCCACCGCCTCCATGGCGCTGGCGGCCCCCATGCAATGGCCGAGGGCGCCCTTGATGGCACTGACCGGAATGCCGGGCAACTGATCGCCAAACACGCGATACATGCCGCGCGCCTCGGACAGGTCATTGGCAGTGGTCCCGGTCCCATGTGCGCTGATGCAGTCGATCGCGGACGGCGCGATACCCGCCATCGACAGGGCCTGAGTCATGGCACTGACGGCGCCGTCGCCTTCGGGATGCGGCGCGGTGGCGTGGTACGCGTCGCAGGCAATGCCATAGCCGCTCACTTCCGCATAGACGCGCGCGCCCCGATCGAGCGCGGCGTCCAGCGCTTCGAGCACCAGGAAGGCCGCACCTTCTCCGACGACCATGCCATCGCGTTGCTTGTCGAACGGCCGGCACGCCTCGGCGGAAGAGGCCGCCAGCCGGTGGAAGATGGTGTAGCAGGTACGGGTGAACGGGTCCGCGCCACCGACGATAGCCATGCGTGACAAGCCTGCGCGAATGCGCTCGGCGCCCGATGCAATGGCGTAGTTGCCGGCCGCGCACGCATTGAGCAATGTGATCGCGGGTCCTTCGGCACCGACCCGCTGCGCCAGCGTGGCGGCCAGCAGCGAAGGACGGAAGTTCATGAAGCCACCAGCCTGCGCCGGAGTCAGCGCGAAGGCTTCGTCGAGATCGTATGCATTGACGATACGCTCGGCCACGTCCTGGTTGCCCATGGTCGAGCCGGCCAGCACGCTGCAATCGTTACTGGCTGGCATCCGGCCTGGCAGGCCCGCATCGTCAAGCGCCATACGAATCGCGGCGGCGCCATACCGTACCGCACGGCCGAACGGCGTCAATGCGGGATCGGATGCCTCCGGTTCCGCGTCGAAGTCGGGCACCTCGGCCGCGAGATCGCGTGGATAAGGCGACGGGTCCAGGCGCGTAAGCTTCCGGACACCCGATGCCCCGGCACATAACTGGCGCCAGAACGTCGCGGCGCCACACCCCAGCGGGGAAACAATGCCCAGACCCGTGATGGCAACACGTGGCTTCGAGGTCATGTCTGTTCTTCCTTTCGAGCATCCATCGGCGGTGTATCCATCGGCGGTGTATCCATCTGCGGTGTATCCATCTGCGGCGTCAGGCACTGAGTCCACCGTCGATGACAAGGGTGTGGCCGGTGATGTAGTCGGCGGCATCCGACAGCAGGTAGGCCACGGCATGCGCAACCTCCTCGGGCCGTCCCAGGCGCCGCAGTGGCACGCGGCCGGGAATGGCGTCGCGCGCCGCCTGCGACATCCCCTGCAGAATGTCAGTGTCGATGAAGCCCGGCGCCACGGCATTGATCTGGATGCCGAACCGCGCCATTTCGAGCGCCGTCGTGCGCGTCAGTGCAATCAGCGCCGCCTTGCTGGCGCCATAGTTCGCCTGCCCGAGGCTGCCGCGCAGTCCCGCTACCGACGCCATGTTGACCACGCGACCGGCACCGCGCCGCATCATCGGATCGAGTACGGCATGCAGCAGGTAGGCCGGTGCATTGAGGTTGACGTCGAGCACGGCGTCCCAGGTATCGAGCGGCTTGCGCACGAACACGCCGTCGCACGTGATGCCGGCGTTGTTGACCAGGCCATGTATCGGACCGTGGGTGTCCTCGATGCGCGCGACCAGATCGACTGCGCCCGCGGCATCGCCGGCCTGGTACGGCAGGTGCCAGACGCGCATGTCGTGGCGTTGCAGCTCGGTGGCCAGCGCCTTGGCGGTATCGGCCTGGGTGGCGTATGTGAGTACCACGGCGGCACCGCATAACGCGAGACGTTCGACCATGGCACGCCCGATGCCGCGCGAGCCGCCGGTGACGACAATGAGCCGGTTTCTGAGATCAATGAACAACGGGGACTCCAGGTTGGAGGGCGGGTGTTGAGGGACTGTCGCTGACGTCATTGCGGATCCCAGTGACGATAGAGTGCGCCGCCCCAGGTCGCACCGGCACCATAGGCCAGCAGCATCGCCACCTCTCCGTGCCGCATCTTCGGCCAATGCAGCGACAGCGTGACCGGCAGTGACGCCGATGCCATGTTGCCGAGCCGGTCCACGGTCACCGGCATGCGATCCCGGTCAAGGCCCAGCCGTTCACGCACGGCATCAAGGATGCGGAGGTTGGGCTGGTGGCAGATGACATGGGCCACATCGTGCATCGACATGCAGTTGCGCTGCAGCAGCTGCCCGGCGGTACGCACGAGCGTGTCCACCGCATGCTCGAACATGCGGCGTCCCTGCATCACGAACTCCGTTCGGCCACTCGCGAGATCGGACGCATCGAGGTAGCGCGTACCCGCGGTGCCCGGACACGCCGTCACCAGCAGATCGAACTCCCGGCCATCCGCACCGAGCACGAGATCGATGACACCAAAGTCCGGCCGGGGCGCACGCGCGATCACCGCCGCACCGGCGCCGTCGCCAAGCAGGATCGCAAGGTTACGGCCGCTGTCGGAGCAGTCCATGCGCTTGGACAGCACTTCGCCACAGACGAGCAGCACATGCCGTGCATCGCCCGCGCGGATCAGTGCCCCGGCGATCTGCAGGCCGTACAGGAAGCCGCTGCACTGTGCGCGAATGTCGAGGGCGGGGATGCGACGCCCGCCCAGCAGCGGCTGGATCAGACAAGCCTGAGAGGGATCGTGGTAATCGGGCGAGAGCGTACTCACCAGCAGGTAGTCGATGTCGTCAGGCACCAGTCGGGCCGAGGCGATGGCGCGCTGTGCCGCCGTCACCATCAAGGTACTGGTGGCCTGGTGGGACTCGACATGGCGCCGCGTCTGAACGCCGGTCCGTTCGACGATGAACGTCGAGGTCGTACGGATCCTTTGCTCGATGTCGTGATTGGTGACCACGCGATCGGGCAACGCGGCGCCAACCCCAGAGATCAGGATGCTCAAGGTGTTATCCGGTAGAGGCAGGGGTGTGCCGCTCAGCGGAAGATGTGATCCATCTTCGCGCCAAGAAAGATGTTGCCGTGAATCAGGAGCTTGCGCGTCAGGACCGCGATCATCGGCTTCAGCTCGCCATTCGCCAGGCGAAGGTAGGTGTCCAGGTCCGCCCGCATCGTGACATCCGGTGAAGCGGCCACGCCGTCGACAACGCGGTATGTGCCGTCATCGATCACGATGTGATAGTCGCGCCCGCCGTCACCACTCACATGCCACTGATAGACCGCCTGGACACCGCGACAAGCTTCGGGATGGAAATGTGCGGGCATCGAAGCAATCACCGCATCAAGCGTATGTCGACGCATCGTCGTCTCCTGCAAGCGCTTCCTCGATATCGGCGCCGAAGCCCTGTTCCTCCCACAGCGTGTGATACGCCGGCACGTAGATGCCCCCGGTGACGAAGTAGCGCATCATCGGCCGGACCAGCTCGCGGTTCAATGCCTGCCGGTGCGGGGATGTCGTCACAGCCTCGAGCAATGCTTCCTTGTCCTCGAACGCCGGGTGTGCAAAGCCGATCCGGTCAAAGCACTCGATGTTGGTGACGCCCTGATCCACGAGTTGGCGGAGATAGACCGGCGTGAACTGGCGGGCCTTCTCCAGAAAATCGGGGTCGGTCCCGGCCAGGGCCAGGATGACGTTCTGCCCCCACTTGATATGCCGCATCTCCTCGCGCCAGTGCCCGTGGACGACCGACTTCGCCAGCGGCTGGACATAGTCGGCGTCGGTATCGAGGTGCTGCTGGATGTCGGCCACCCACTCGACCACCATCGTCAGGTAGACCGACATCAACGGATACTCGCCGGTGCCGACGTTGTCGTCCAGGAGACTGCGAACGAATTCGGGCACCTCGTACATCTCGGAGCCGTAGTAGTCCATCGCCTTCAGGAACACGAGCGTATGCACGATCTCTTCCTTGACGAAGTGCTTCATGTACGTTTCAAGCGCGGGCAGCGCCTGGAACCTGCGCAGATTGACCAGTCGCATGTAGTACTCGGAGACCAGTTGCTCCAGTCCCACGAAGCCCGACCACCAGGTGACGATCTCCTCGATCGACAGCCGCCGGATCTCCTCGTCGGTGGCGAGATCCCAGTACGGGGTGCCATAGATCGAGATACGCTCGCGCTTCATCAGGAATGGCTTGCCGAGCGGCGTGTCCCACGGATGGTCGTGCAGCAGGTGCATCTGCCGCTGTTCCGATGCGTCGATCAGGCGTTGCGTGACCTTTAGCAATCGCTGGACCTTCGATTCGGACGCGGATGAATGTGTGGATGCATCAACAGACATGATCGTTCTCCTTGATGAGGGCCGAGGCCCTTTCCGCAAGCCGGCGCGTATGCAGCGTGGCGGCCGTGAAGCCGGCCCACATCGCCGATTCGTAGCTGGCGCCATTGACCCAGGTGCCGGCAAATTCCAGCCCGCGCAGCGGCGGCGTGTGCAGCATGCTGATATTCCGGCGGGGCACGGGCTTGTAGCCGAACGCCGACCCGCCGCCCGCGTTGGTGTACTTCCGGTTGGTGCGCGGGGTCGACGCATCGATGTAGAGGATGGCGCCGCGCAACGCCGGGAACAGTTCGCACGCGCGATCGATCAGGATCTGCGTGACGCGCGCCTTGCGGTCCTTGTACGCGGCCCGTGGCAGCGTCAACCAGTCATCGGCGGGCTCCGTGATGCCAAGCTGCAACGTATTGCCGTAGGCCGCGTCGAGCACCGGATAGTTGGAGATCGCCATCGGTCGTCGACGGTGCCGATCGGGTCCACGCAGCGCGTCGGGATCATCGAAACAGTCAGGTGCCAGCACCAGGTAGTCGCTATCGTGGATGCCCAGAAGCTGGGGCGGCACGGACAAACCGAGGTACACGACAAACGTTCCCAGCCCGAACGACAGCCCGCCGAGTTTTTCCGCATAGGCATCGCGCTCGGGCCCCGGCGGCATCAGCTCGGTGGCATGGTGCGGGCAGCCCGTGAACACGACGCGCGAGGTCTCGAAGATGTGCCGGCGTGTATGGACCCTCGCAATGGCGCCCTCCTCGGCCTCGATCCGACATACACGATCACCGCACAGCAGTCGACCGCCCCGGCGCTGCAGCTCGGCCGCCAGCGTGTCGGAGAGGTGTTGCGATGATCCCTTTACGTAGCCGCATCGCGTCACCAGAAACGCGTAGACGAAGTGCAGGTAGTACCGCGCATCGGCCTCGTCCGGATCGGCCCCGAAATCGGTGGACAGCGCGGCCAGCATCGCGAACAGGTACGGGTCGGTGAACAGATCCGCGAGGTAGGCCGCCATCGTGATGCGCGACAGTTGCCGGCTGCGAACGAATACCTCGGGATCGACGGCATACTCGCCCAGCGCGATACGCCCCATCATGTAGCTCTGCACACCACAGGTATGGACGTCGGCAAAGAAGCGGTCCAGCGCCGACGCCTGATGCGGGAACATGCGCTTCAGATCCTGGTGGGCAAGATGCCGATCGACGGCCCCGCCCGACAGGCGGAAACGGCGGTCGCCGATGACGAACGTCATCTGGTGCTCGCAATCGTGAAATTCGATCCGCGACAGCAGGTCCGCACGGCGCAGGGCGTTGGCAAGATTGTCCTGGTCTCCCACCCCCGTGATACGGTGCATGCTGCATTCGAAGACGTAGGCGTCGTTGTCCCGCAGGAAGTTCGTTGCGTAACCGCCAGGCTTCACGTGCTTTTCCAGCACCACCACGCGGCGGTCACGCGCGGCAACGCACCCGTAGACCAGCCCGGTCAGTCCGGCGCCCACGATGACTTCGTCCACGGCAGTCACGGTCGCGTCTGCGTGCGAGGGCATCACGCGTCGGCTCCGGCTGGCTGCTGCTGGAGATTCGCCGGCTGGTCGAGTAGTTCCTGCACGATCGTCGCGATCGCACGGATCGTGGTCATGTCCGGGTACTTCGCGGCGGGAATCCTGATGCGATAGTGCTTTTCTAGATTCACGGCCACTTCAAGCCCCGCCAGCGAA
>OUNM010174365.1_pt1 | contig 11377 bp, 5 predicted proteins | sample 1769961 | NCBI WGS metagenome assembly OUNM01 (sample SAMEA3914820, study PRJEB12502) | metagenome | biome: forest; material: soil | place: USA | collected 2012-03-12 | depth 0.3 m
CCTCACCGCGGCCGAGATCCACGAGAAGCTGCCCGATCCGCCGGTAGCCGCCGCGGTCCGCACCATGCTCCGCATCCTCGAGGAAAAGGGACACCTTCGCCACGAGAAGATTGGGCCGCGCCACGTGTACTACCCGGTCACGCCACGGAGTGTGGCTCAGCGCTCGGCGGTGAGACACATGGTCGGCACATTCTTCAACGGCTCGCGCGCCGCGGCGATCGCGGCCTTGCTCGACGAATCCGATCGTCCGCTGTCGGACGACGAGCGCGCCGAGCTCTCAAGCGTCATTCGCCGCCTCCGGGCGGACGGGAAATAGGCATGATGAACGCGACGGGGATGCCATTCATCGCGCCGGCGGACAGCGCGCAAGCCGTGGCCACGGTCTACACCGCGTCGCTGCTCATCACGCTGCCGATCGTCCTCGCCGCATTCGTCGCGTTCGTGCTTCGTCATGCCAGCGCTCAGGGCCGCGTGCTCGTCTGGCGCTCGGCGATCGTCGCGCTGCTGGTCGTCTTCGTTGGGCGCCAACTGCCGCAACATTGGGTCGCGTGGATCGTCCCCGATACGCTTGCGACGCCGCTCATTGTACTCGGTCGTGTGCAGGTGACATCGGGTGCCGACGGCGGCGACGGCCGTGCGCTGGTCAGCGGGTTCTATTTTGCTTACCTGCTGGGTGCGTCGCTCGTGATCGCGCGGTTGGTGATCGCTTCCTTCCGGATGTGGCAGGTCGCGCGGCGCGCTCGGCCCCTTGTGAATCGCGATTGGCGCCGCGCCCTCGATGATGCCCGTTCGGCGCTCGGCATCGCGCGTACCGTCCGGCTCCTGTCGTCGGATGACGTCGCGGTCCCCATGACGTGGGGCGTTGTGCATCCGATCGTCGTGATTCCCGCCGTCGCCGACGACTGGAATAGCGAACAACGGCGCATCGTCCTCCTGCACGAGCTCGCGCATATTCGTTCGGCTGACTGGCTGTTCAACCTCGCCGGCCGCGCAATATGCGCGCTGTTCTGGTTTCATCCGGGTGCGTGGTGGATCGCGCGCGGATTGCGCGACGATTGCGAGCTCGCCTGCGACGATCGTGTGATCGCATCGGGGGTGCAGCGCAGTGACTACGCCGAGCTGCTCATCGACGCGGCTGAGCGCTTCCTGTCGATGGAGCCCGCGTTGGCGCTTTCGCGTAAGCGCGGTCTCCGGGCGCGGCTCGCCGCCGTGCTCGACGTTCGGCACGACGTCGCCCCGATTGCTCGCGGATGGGCGATGGTCGCCGTGCTCGGTACCACGGTGGTCGCCGGTCCGATGAGTGCAGTTCGTCTCGCGCCGACGCGTTCCGTCCTGACGACGCTCATGAACGACGCGCGCTGGGAGTCGCGCGCGTATGCGGTGATCGGCCTGGCGAAGCGAACCGACTCCGTTGCTGTCGCGCGCACGGCCGCCGAGCGCGATCCCAGTCCTCGCGTGCGCGCCTGGGCGCGCTATGCGCTGGGCCAGCCAGCGGACGCGGCCGGCCTGCGTTCCATTCTTCACGAATAACTGATCGAGCTCTCACATGTCGGATGCCTCACGCTCAAAAGAGATAAAAATTTCTCTCTACTTTGCTGCCGCTCTCGCCATGGTTGTCGGATACACCGACCTGTGGCGCGGCGGGATCACGGTGTCGGCGATCGCACTTGCCGTCGGGTATTGCGGGCTGATACCGCTGGCGATTTGGGCGGGCGGAGTCCGGGAGCACGTCGCGCCAGAGGACCGGCCGTCGTATGGCGCGGCGGCGATCGCCGCGGTGCTCGTGCTCGTGCTTTATCTCGTGACGATGGCGCCGTCGACGGCGATGTGGGACACGAGCGAGTACATCGCCGCCGCTTACGCGTTCGGGCTGCCCCATCCGCCGGGCAATCCGCTCTTCGTCATCGTCGGCCGAGTGTTTTCGATTCTGCCGATCGCGTCGAACATCGCGGCGCGGATCAACGTGCTGGCGGCCATCTCGAGCGCCATCGCGGCGGGCATCTGGTTCCTCGTCACAGACCAAATACTGCGTGCGTGGATCGCTGACCGCCGGCTGCGTCTCATCGGCGCCGGACTCGCGACGCTGATCAGCGCGACCGCGTTTACGGTGTGGAATCAGTCGGTGGTGAACGAGAAGGTCTACACCGTGTCGCTCGCCGGCATTGCGATCGTGTCATGGCTCGCGGTACGCTGGTCGGCCAACCCGGACGATCCGAAAGCCGACCGCATGCTCGTGCTCATCGCCTATCTCTGTGGACTCGGCTACGCGAACCACATGGCGGGCATGCTCCCGGCGCCGGCCGTTGCCCTTGCGGTGTTGATTCGCCGTCCGGTGACGATTACGCGCTGGCGGCTGCTGACGGGGTGCGTTGCCGCGATCGTCGTCGGCATGACGCCGTTCGCGACGCAGCCGATTCGTTCGGCGCACTTTCCCGCGATCAACGAAGGGGAGCCGACCGCCTGTCACACGAACCTCGAAGTGTCATGCACCTTCTCGCGCGGCACGCTCGAGGCGTTCAAGTACAACTTCAATCGCGGACAGTACGGGAAGCCCGAGCTGGCCGACCGCCAAGCCGACTTCGGCGAACAGATGGGCATGTGGTGGATGTACTTCAAGTGGCAGTGGCTGCGCGACGCCGCGGGCAACTCGCCATTCATACAGTCGTTGCTCGCGTCCTTCTTCTTCGTCCTCGGCCTCGCGGGCGCGTGGGTGCATTTCCGGCGTGACCGAAACACGTTCTGGTATTTCGGCACGCTCATGTTCACGATGACGCTGCTGCTCATCTACTATTTGAATTTCAAGCTCGGTGCGTCGCAGGACCCGACCTCGCCGAATGCGCACGAGGTTCGCGACCGCGACTACTTCTTTCTCTGGAGTTTCTCCGCCTGGGGTGTGTGGGCGTCGATCGGGCTCATGACGCTTTGGGAGACACTCGGCGAAATGACAAGGAGCATGCGCCTTGCCTCGCCGGCGCTGCTCATCGCGGCGGTGCCGCTCGCCTGTAACTGGACGTCGGCCTCACGCGCGAATCACGTGACGACGCGCAACGTCGCGGCCGATCTGCTCAACTCCGTCGAGCCGTACGGCGTGTTGATCACCGTGGGGGACAACGACACGTTTCCGCTCTGGTACGCGCAGGAGGTTGAAGGAGTCCGGCGCGACGTCACGGTAGCCGTCACCTCGTTGCTCAACACCGACTGGTACGCGCGCGGGATCATTCGTCGTCCCATCTACGAGTACGACACCGCGCGCGGTCCGGCGATCTACCGCAATCGCACCTGGATCAAGCCGACGCGTCCGGCACTCCATATGTCGCTCGCGGAAGCGGATTCAGTGCAGCCCTATTACGAGCTCCGTGCGCCGATGTTGTTCACCGCCGGTCCGTATCACGCGACGATCGATCCGCGAAAACTCGAGCACGGTGTGCTCGAGCGTTCGGACGCGCTGGTACTGCGGATGGTCATGGACGGTGTCGGCGAGCGTCCGATCTACTTTGCGCGGTCATCGGGCGGCTATCCGCGCTCGCTCGGGCTCGGCGACTACACGCTGACCCAGGGGCTTGCCGAAAAGCTGTTCGTCCCGCCGGCTACGGCGTCGAAGGATACGATCCCGGTTCAGGGCGACGCCTGGCTCGACGTCTCACGCACGCGCGCGCTCTGGGACAGTGTCTTCACCGGCCACAAGTCGACGATCGCCGAGGGGCAGTGGATTGATCGGCCGTCGGCGAGCATGCCGCTGCTCTATGTGTTCGCGGGCGCGGAGCTCGGCGATGCGCTGCGTATGCGTGGCGACCTCAGTGCCGCGCATGCGGTGCTGTCGATGGCGAAAAAGGTCGGCGAGACCGCCGGCTATGGGCCGATGGTGCGGAACCTGGATCAGGTTGTGACCTCGCCGCCCGTTCGCGGCGATTCGTCCGGCGTCACGTTACAGGTCGATCCGAACGCGCAGCCGCGGACGCGCGCGACTGAGCCCGCGGTGGCCAGAAAAAAGACCAAAAGCTTTTGATCACACTCGATAATACCGAACGCCGGTCGTTCCTCGACGAAAGCCCGCCGCACTGAAGGCGTCCAGCCGCGACGAGCCGGACGCGGGCACCCCGTCGATCGTCTCGATCGTAAGATCACGAGTCGTCCGTTCGAGCAGGTGCGCGACGAGCGCCTCGAGCGCTCGCGTGAGCTCTCCATCGGACAGCCCCGGCCGCACGACGATTCGCTCGCCACGCCGCTCGGCGATCACAACGACGATACCATCGATCGTGACGAGCAGCGCTCCGCGGCTTCGTGGCCGCACGAATGAATCGCGCGCGGGATCCTGCGGCATGGGCAGAGAGTAGACATTGGCGGGATCTGCCACGGTCATCACGACCGGCTTCGTATCGGCGGTTTGCTCCGTCGACCGAAGCATCTCCACGGCCTCGGGGAGCGCAAACTGTGCGCCCGACAGGCCGCGTACGAAGTAGCCGCGCCGCACGTCGCCGCGGAACTCGAGACGTTTGAGCTCGCGGTAGATCGCGCGCCAGCCGATCGTTGGGCGTTCTCGCCGCCACACCTCGCGCGATACGATGCCGTATCGGTCCAGCCATTGCTTGGCGATCATTTCGGCCCACACACCTTCGTCGAGGTCGGGGCCGAGTACGCGAGACGTTCTCACGAGGGACCAGCGGCCCGGCCAGTTCGTGGGCTCCGTGCCGTCGCGATCCGGACGTTTCCACTTCGGCAGTCGCCGGAGATTCGGCCGACGCTGTACGACATACCGATTCGCCGACGGAGAGAAATCCGCAGGGAGCCAGCGCGTCGGATCCGGCTGCGTTCGGTCACGCGCGGAGAGCGTCGGACGCCAGCGGACGACGTAACGGAGCGCGTCCATCGTGTCGTTCGTCGCAAGGCCGTCGCCGACGACCTCGCGCAACGCGTCGCGCAATTGCCGCGTCGTGAGCGACGTCGACGAGAGCAGCTCATCGAAGAAGGACGCTCCGTCGCGTTCGAGCGATTCGAGCACGCGGCGCGCGTGATCGCTCAGCGGCCGGGCCGAGCCCGTGCCGAACCACGCACGCGCGGTACCGCGCCGCACGAACCGAATGTTCGACAGATCGCCGGCTTCATTCGGCTTTGACGAACCGCCGACCCACACCATTTCGCCGGCGGCGATGAGCCGGGAGAGCGCCTCGGGTTCGTAGTCGTCGACACGCGCCGAGAGAAACTCGCGTTCCCACTGGTCGGCCGGGCGTGCGAGGCCGTACATCTGCCTGGCCACGGTCAGCGTTCCGTCGTCTCCCGCGAGTTTCGACGATGCATCGAGATGCTGCCAGCGCTGCATGAAGCGCGAAAAACGATCGAGTCCGACCGCCTCGATCTGCTTCCGGGCCTGTGCCAGCTCACGCCGCCGCGCCTGCTCGAGCAAGCGGCGCGTAGCCCATCGCTGCACGGTGGTGTCGCCGCCGAACGTGCCACGGACGAGCTTTCCGGTGCGTGTCCAGTCGTCGAGGCGTTCGCGCACCCACTCGGCATCGAAATCATAGCGCGCAAGGACATCGTCGACCGAGATCGGACCGGCGAGCGAGATGAAGCGAACCAGAATCTCCCGCCGCGCGGCGCGCTTGCTCGCCGCATCGCCGTCGCCGAACGCCGCGGCGTATCGCGACGACGTTTCGTTGAGAATCAGCCGCTGCTGCACCCCGTGCGTCGCGCTCGGGATGTCGACGAGGATCGCGCGGCTGCGATCGAGAAGTTCCTGGAGCGGATCGCCCCGCGGGCCTTCGTCGATCGTCGCGACTCGGGACCGCGCTTCTTCCATCGTGACGTCGCCGGCGCGGTCGATCAGAATCGCGAGCTCATCCGCGTTCCGCGCGCGCGACCCCGGCGCCGTGCCGCGCCGTCGCTCGAGGATCGTCTCGAACATCGCGAGCGTCGATGCGTCGGCACCCTCCGCGCCCATTAGTTCATCGAGCAGCGCGCGGTCGAGCGACAACACCGCCGCGCGCTGCTCGGCGCGCGGCGCGTCGTCCGCGTAAAGCCAATCCATCACGAACCCGAATTGCAGCGATGCCGCGAATGGCGACGGGAAATCCGTCTCGACCGACTGTAGCGCGATTCGGCCGGCGTCGAGATCGTCGAGCACGCGCACGAGTGCCGGCAGGTCGAACGCGTCCTGAAGCACGTCGCGATACGTCTCGACGAGGATCGGGAACGATGGATACTCCTGCACCGCTTGCAGCAGATCGAGCGCCTTGAGCCGCTGAAGCCAGAGCGGCATGCGACGTCGGGCGGTGCCGCGCGGAAGCAGCAGCGCGCGCGCGGCGTTCATTCGAAAGCGGGCGCCGAACAGCGAGGATGATCCGACCTCCTCGAGCACGCGTCGTTCCGCTTCGCCCGACGTCATCCCGCGCAATATGGAGAGCGGCAGCCATTCGCGAAGGTTGGGAAGCCGCAGCATGATGCCGTCGTCGGTCGTCTGCACCTGCAACTCGAACGCGGGTCCTTCGCGCGCCTTCCGCCCCTGTTCGGCGAGCCATTCGCGCACGCGGTTGGCCAAAGCCATGCCCCACGGCGCATTCACGCGTCCGCCGAAGGGAGCGTGGATCACCACGCGCACAGAGCCCATCTCGTCGCGGAATTGTTCGACGATCAACGAGCGTTCGTCGGGTACCGCACCGGTAGCCGCGCGCTGTTGCTGCACGTATTCGACGAGCGAGCTCGTGGTCGCTTCATCCGCGTGGTACTGTTCGGCGAGCAGCTTCAGTTGCTCGCCGGTGCGAACCGCGTCGAGCTCCCGCCGCAACTCGCCGATGCGCGCGGAGAGATGCGCCGAACGCGCAGAGTACTCGCCATGCCAGAAGGGCATGCGCGCCGGCGCGCCCGGCGCCGGCGTCACGATCACGCGATCGTGTTCAATCGCGCTCACGCGCCACGTCGAGGAGCCGAGCTGGAACACGTCGCCGATGCGTGTCTCGTGGACGAATTCCTCGTCCAGTTCCCCGAGTCGCGTGCGGTCGGGGAGATTGACCGTATAGAGGCCGCGGTCGGGAATGGTACCGCCGGAGATCACGGCGACGAGGCGCGCCCCCCGCTGCGCGGCCAGTGTGTCGGTGACCCGATCCCAGCTCAGCCGGGCATCGAGCTCCGCGGCGACGTCCGACGGATACTTGCCCGAGAGCATCGAGAGGACTTCATCGAACGCCGCGCGCGTCAGTCCGTGATACGGATAGGCGCCGCGCACGAGATCGAATAACGCGGCGCTCGTCCAGTCGTCGTCGATGGCGACCGCCGCAACGATCACCTGGGCGAGCACGTCGAGCGCGTTTTGCACCACGCGGGTCGGCTCGACGTCGCCCTCGCTCATCGCGCGAATGATGGCGAGGAGCTCCATTGCATCATCGCGAAAGGTCGGGACGAACACGCCGCGGCTTACCGCGTCGAGCGAATGCCCCGCACGGCCGACGCGCTGAAGTCCGTTCGCGACGCGCTTCGGAGATTGAAGTTGCAGCACCAGATCGACCGAACCAATGTCGATCCCCAGCTCGAGCGAGCTCGTACTGACGAGCGCGCGCAGCTGCCCAGCCTTGAGCGACTGCTCAAGCACGAATCGGCGTTCACGCGAAAGCGAACCGTGGTAGGGGAGCGCGAGCTCTTCACCGGCAAGCGCGTTGATGCGCGCCGCCATCTTTTCCGCCTGCGCCCGATTGTTGACGAACACGAGCGTCGTTCGCGCGCCGCGCACGTACTGCAGCACGAGCGGCGCGACCGATGACCAGATCGTGCCGCCGACGTGCGCGAGATCCTCGACCGGCGATTTGATGTTCAGTTCGAGCTGCTTTACCAGGCCGCAATCGACTATCACATGCTCGCGGGTTGGGCGTTCGCCCGCTGCTCCCCGGCCAAGGGAGTCCACCCCAACAAGGAAGCGGGCGATCTCGTCGAGCGGGCGCTGTGTGGCCGACAGACCGATTCGCTGCGGTGGCGAGTCGCACAGGCGGTCGAGCCGCTCGAGCGTGAGCGCCAGGTGCGCGCCGCGCTTCGTCCCCGCCATCGCGTGAATCTCGTCCACGATCACGGCGCGCACCCCGCTGAACATTCCGCGCCCGCGCATGCTCGTCAGCATGATGTGGAGCGACTCTGGCGTCGTGATGAGAATGTGCGGTGACTTCCGGATCATTCGCGCACGCGCCGACGCCGGCGTGTCGCCGGTGCGAACGGCGACGCGAATCTCGGGGAAGTTTCTTTTCGCAGCGGCGAAGCGCTCGCGCAACTCCTCGAGTGGACGCTCGAGATTGCGCTGGATGTCGTTGTTGAGCGCCTTGAGCGGCGAGATGTACAGGATCTGCACCGCGTTCGGCAACGGCTCCTCGCTGGCCTCGACGATGAGCTGGTTCAGCTCCCAGAGGAACGCGGTGAGCGTCTTTCCGGTGCCGGTCGGCGCGAGGATCAGGGTGTGCGTTCCGCTCGCAATCGCCGGCCAACCCTCACGCTGTGGTGGACTCGGCGCCCCCAGCGTCTCGGTGAACCATCGGCGAACGATCGGATGGAACGGCTTGAGGGCCGGCGGAATTCTTGGCGCCATACCCGTAGACTAAGGGCTCGTCATCCCGAGCGCTTCGGTTCGCTCAGGATGACGAGAGCTACGAGATCACGAGCGACGAGTTCAACGTGAGCCGCATCGGCGACCCGGCGGGCAGGCACGCTTCGTACTTCTCGCTCATCTTCGACGCGGCAGCGCCGGCGGCGGCGCCTGTTGCGGCGCCAATGACCGTGCCCTTCGTGTTGTGCCCGATGATCTGACCGAGAATCGCGCCGGCGATCGCGCCACCGATGACCTTCTTCTTGTCGGCATTCGGGTCCGCGTTCTCGACCTTGGTCTTCACGAACGACGCTTCCGGCTGCACGTCGGCGGACACGTTGTACGTCTTGTCCCCGATAACGATTGCGCGAACCCGGAAGGTGAGCTGCGGATTGTCGCCGTTCTGGCCCGACGTCGCGACCTCGAGCACAACGGTCGAACCGGCGGGAATCACCGCGCCATTCGAACCGGTCACAGGGCTGTTGATCGTCGCCGTGAACTTGTCACCCGGCAGCGACGTCGAGCAGACCTTTGTCCCGCTCGTCAACGCGACGCCGGTCCCGGCGCCGATCTCGGCATGACTGGGCGCAGCGGCCGGAGCCGCAGCGGGCGCCTGAGCCACGGGCGCAGGTGCCGGCTGCGCTGGCGTCGGCGGCGGAGCCTCGGGACGCGGTGTTTGCGTCACCGGTCTCTGCGCTACGCGTGTACGAACGGGCGCGGGCTCCTCGTGCCGGGTCTTCGCGGCCGGGGCAGGCGTCGGAGCAGGCGAGACGGCGGTATCCTGGAACGTCGTCGGCTGAGCGGTTTGAGAGCCCGCCAGCGCGAGGTCGCGGGCGAGGCTCGAATCGACCGCGCCGCTCTTCGCGGCCTTGTCCGCGCAGGCGGACGCGGCGATCAACGCAAGGCCAATCGTCACGGCGCGAAACGGCGCCTTTTTCATTGTCATCGGGCAGTTCTCCGTGCGGTGTCGTCGTTAGACGACGATTCATACACCGCCGTTAGGCTACGGGTTCATCAATCGCTCAGGTCCCCGGGGGTCGGACCTTCGTGCGGCAAATAGACCGAAAACGTACTCCCTCGCCCGTAGGTGCTCTGCACCGTAACCGAACCTCCGAGCCGGTCGAGGAGTTTGCGCGTGATGCTCAAGCCGAGCCCGGTTCCTCCGAACTCGCGCGTGCGGGATTGGTCGACCTGGCGGAAGTCTTCCCAGATCGCGTGCAAGTCGGATTGGCGGATTCCGATTCCGGTATCGATCACATCGATGCGAACGCCGCCGGGCGCGCAGCGGGCCTCGACCGATACCTTGCCCCTGTTCGTGAACTTCACGGCGTTCGACAGCAGATTCAGCAGCACTTGTTTGATCTTCGTCCGATCCGAGTAGATCACCGGACAGTCCGACGCGACGTCAGTCGAGAAATCAAGCTGCTTTCGGCGCACCATAGGCTCGATCTGTTGCGCCACCTCGAGCGCGACGTCGCGCAGCGCGACGTCCTCGAGATGCAGGGGCATCTTGCCGGCCTCGATCTTGGCGAGATCGAGAATGTCGTTGATCAGATTGAGCAAATGCTCCGCGGCCATGCGACCGCGGCTCAGCGCGTCGCGCTGCCGCTCGTTCACGTCGCCGAGCACACCGTCGAGGAGTAGTGCCGAGTAGCCGATGAGCGCGTTGATCGGCGTGCGAAGCTCGTGCGACATGCTGGCGAGAAACTCCGATTTCAGCTTGTTCGCGCGCTCGACTTCCTGCGACTGCCAGAGCAATCTCGCGTTCTGCTCGGCGAGATCCGCGGTCGCCTCGCGGACGCGCTCCTCGAGCTCGCTGTTCATGCGCTTGAGCGCTTCGTACAGCCGCTCATCGTCGAGCGACGTGATGCGGGCGAGGATCGGGCCGGCAAGGTTCAGCACGTCGCGCACGACCGCGAGACGATCGGGTTCGATCGGACCCTCGAGCAGGACCGCGCCGGCGGGCGATCGGTTCGCACGCGGCTCGTCGCCAGGCAGCAGCATGATGCTCGGCGTGTAGAGCAGCTCGCGCGCTCGGTCGGGGGATATGCGCTCCGGCGCGCTACCGTAGCGAGGGAGCGCGAGCGGAAGGACGTACCAGTCGTCGAGACCCGCGAACGCCTCATCGTCGAGGTGCGACCTGCCGTGGAACGCGACGATCCCGAGCATGCTGATCACGATGGGATTCGCGAGATCGTGGATCGAGATGGTGTGCCTGGAGAGGCCCGGAGCGAACCCGATGTGCGCGACGACGCCCAGACTGTTCTGGGAGGGGTCGAAGCGCAGCAGGCAGGCCCGGGATGACCCCGACAACTCGGCCACCCTTTCGACCAGGAGCGCCGCCGCCGCCGGGAAGTCAGGGGCCTCTGCGAGCGCCGAGAGGAGACCTGCGATCGCGCGGTCTCCGAGCACTGCCATCGCTACTCCAGAGTGTAGACGAGTTTCAATATAGAACCTTCTTCCTGGTGGCCGCGGGCCACAGCTCGGTTTGCGGCAACTCACCTTCGAGCTCGAGCCGCACTCGCCCGGCGATCTCTTCGACGGCGTTCGGGTCGTCTACGAGATCATATTCCCGGACATCGAGCGATAGCACTGGACAGTGCCGGAATGCCGTGATCCAAGTCTCGTACCGCGCATGGAGCGCCGTCCAGTATTCCGGGGACGCGTCCTTTTCCTTCGGCCGTCCGCGGGTCGCGATTCGACCGGTGATCACCTCGAGCGGGCCATGCAGATAAATGAGTAACCGAGGCGGACGCGCGGCCGGAGAATGGAGCAGTTCCGAGTAGAGTCGGCGATAGAGCTTCCACTCGTCGGACGTCATCA
>OUNM010182359.1_pt1 | contig 11372 bp, 8 predicted proteins | sample 1769961 | NCBI WGS metagenome assembly OUNM01 (sample SAMEA3914820, study PRJEB12502) | metagenome | biome: forest; material: soil | place: USA | collected 2012-03-12 | depth 0.3 m
GGGCCCTTCCCGTCGAGCCACGACTGGCTGAGCGCCTACCTCGGCATCATCCGCCAGGAGCAGACCGACATCCTCAAAAACGACGACGACGAAGAGGTCCGCGAGGATGCCGAGTCGTGCCTGCAAGTCGCGACCAAGCTGCTAGCCCTGCTCCCCAAGATCTTCCCGCCACTGCAACACCCCGCAGAACGCACCGTTCTCTGGCACGACGACCTCTCGCTCAACAACATTCTCGTCGACGCCGATGACGCCAAGGTCACGGCTGTTTTGGACTGGGAGTGCGTCTCGTGCCAGCCGCTGTGGGCGGCGACCGAGATGCCCAAGTTTCTGCTCGGCCCGACGCGCGAGGAGGAGCCGGTCCGGGACGGGTATGCAGACGATGATTGTGATGGTAATATGGAAGCTGATGGCCTGGACAACGAGGGCAAGACGGAGCTGTATTGGATCCACCGGATGGAGTATGACGGGACGCGGCTGCGCGAGGTTTACAAGGAGAGGATGGGGCGGCTGGTGCCGTGGTGGGAGATGGAAGTGCTGGAGGGGGCGCTGAAAGTTGATTTTTTGGGGGCTGTCGCGCGGTGTGCGGCGGCGTGGCGTCTTAAGAGGGTTGAGCGTTGGATTGAGGCTGTCGAGGGGGGCAAGTACCCGCGTCTGGTGGACGTGCTTGACCCAAACTGGAACGGGTAAGGGCTTCTATCTCAACAGTGTCCAATGTTCCTCTGCTATGTGCCTTGTGAGGCCTGAATTTTGGCTCGACCTCTTGTGAAGATGTGGGGGCTGAGAACACTGCTCCCAATCCTTGAGTTCCCTGCCGCAAGCCTCCATGGCTGAACTTGACCGCATCTACAGTGTAGAAGGTGGTCTTCTCTCTGGCGCATTCATATGCCGGTCACCCTATAACCATTGCAATCACTCCGTACTGTCAACCAATCTCATCATCTATGCTGCATACCGCGCCAGCGGCTGAACTCCTCTCTGGTCCCAAAGAGGGAGGTATGTCGGGTAAATCGCCGTGCTGTTGGGAGTGGGCGGGGAGTTCGGCTGCGCCGCTCCCCAACATCACACGAGGAAGTCAGCCATTGAACTCGAATCTTGCCAGATTGCCTGCGCCGCATCGATGCACTCAGCCCTATCCGGCCCTCCATTCGGCGAGGACGCGCACAAGTTTTTAACTCCCTGACTGAATGGGAAAGGGGGTTATTGCAGGGTTAGGGTTAACCCCTTTCCCGGCTGCCCATAGGGGATACAACTTGGCCCTGGACCGAATTGGTTGTCTGGGATAATGTTGCCTGATCGATATGATATTGTCATGGTCAAGTTCAAGGAGGGCTGAGATGTTGAGCCGGGAATAGGTTCCCGACGGTTGTCTGAGGGGAGGAGGGGAGCTGCATGGATGTGCCGACTGGATGGCACCGCCAGGAGCAAACGCCCCGCCTGGGAACGGCCAAGGGCCGTGGCTGAGCTTGGGCTGCATGCATGGTGGTGTGCAGGTTGCGGCTCTGGAGCCACATTCGGCTCGGTGGACAGCCTTGTGGAAGCAATCGCCCCCTCGAACACATTGCAATCCACCAAGTTCTCATCGTAAACCGTAAACCCCAGCACTGGGACCAAGGCCACAGTGTCCAGCCTCCAAATCCCGCTAACGTTATCAACGAGGGAGATACGTTTTCATGTCATGTCTGGGTCTCCATCTCGTATCTCCAGTGGCTTGTTTCGAATACTGATCGGCGGGGGTGCAAACACGGCAAAAGGAGACATCGTGCCGTCCCCAATTTCAAAATCTGCAAAGCCAGTCACTCGGCCTAGATTTGGGCCGGGCTGACTGCTCCTCCACCCCGGCGGGGTGGCTGTGCTTGGCCTTGATTGGCTTCCTGGAGATCACGACTTGGCAACGGTCCTGGCACAAACAACCGGGATCACCACCCGCTAGCAAATCTGGCTGCGATCGTGGAGTGGCGCTGTTAAGGGCGCCCGAGCGGCGCCTCTCCCGGGAAAGGGTCAACGGCGCCAAGAAGAACGCGATGCTACCCTGACACCGAGGCTAGCTCAGAATAGCCACATCCCCTGGCGACCTTGTCGCAAGCTCGTGCACGTGGGTCCAGTGAGCTTAAAGTTAAATACAAGATGGCCGAGATACACCCCCGTCGCGGTCGAAGTTGGCGTTTGCACCACACCCAGTCCGCAGCCCATTGTGACAATGGCGACGACAAGGCCGAGGATGGCCGGCCTGGCCATCTTCATCGCGCTGCTCGCACAGCTCCAGCCCGTGCTCGCTTCCTTTTACACGGTCACAAGCTACTACGTGCTCACCCCGAGCCCGTCCAAGGCCGTGTCGACGTGTACCTCGTCGTGCCGGACCTACACGTACACAGACACGCTCACTGTCAAGCCGAACGTGACACCCACGGCGACGCCCTACTCGTCCACCACATACACTTACACGTACGATGACCTCGAGGTGGTCCGCCTCTTCGTCTCCGCCGACGCGGTCGCGTCCTCGGACCTCCTTCCGACCACCACATCAACGCGCACCTCAGGCGAGGGCTACGCCATCACCAACTACGTCATCCCCGTCACCTGGACAGCTCCGACAAGCTGCCCAACCCCCTTCACCGTCACGTCCGTCACAATCGTCGACATCCCCTACCAAGTAACCGCCCACATCTCGGGCATCACCACCCAAACCTCCCTCTACGTCCCCAACACCCGCACCCCCTCCACCAACACCTACGTGACCATCCTCCTCGACCCGACCGCCATCCCGGCCACGGAGATCGGCAACCCCACCAGCAACTACTACTACACCTACTACGTCGCCAACTGCCGCAACCCGACGGCCACGGGCTCCGCCTACTACGGCCCGACCTACACCTCCAGCAGCGGCGGCTACCGCAGCGGCGGCGGCGACAGCAGCGACGACTACACCGTGTGCTCGGTCATGACGGGGTGTGTCGCGCTCGCGACGTGGATCATCGTGGTCGCGACCATCCTGCCGTGCATCTTCCTGATCGGCTTCGTCGAGTCGTACTGCTGGTTCCGCCGCATGATGCTGGGCAAGTCGGCGCTGCGGCTGGGGACGGTGTGTTGGTGCTGCCTGTCGCTGTGGTTCATCCTGCTGACCCGCAAGTCGCATGCGCGGAGCAAGGAGGACCAGGTGCTGCTGAAGCAGTACTGGGCGACGCTTGGCGCGGGGACGAGGATTAAGTTGTGGTTTAAGTGGGGGTTTCGGCATCGGTATCCGGTGGAGTTGCTTGGGAATCCGGATGGGAGTCCGGTGGTGGTTGCTGCCCCGGCTGGGGTTAACGGCAACGGGGCGCCGCCGCCGCCGGGGGATGGGACCGAGAAGACGGGGGCGAACGGCGCGCAGGTGCAGCCGGTGTATTACCCGCCGTATCCGGGACCGCAGGGCTACTATCCCCAGCAGCCGTACCCGGGGCAGCCGGGCCAGTTTCAGCCGGGCTTCGCGCCGCCGCCGGGGTACATGATGGTGCCTGTGCCGCAAGGGGGGCAGCCTTATGTGCCCGGGCAGCCGGGATTTGCGCCGACGCCGCCGCCGCCGGGCGCTGATGGCCAACAGCAGCAGTACCCGCCGTACGTGCCCACGCCTTCGCCGGTGCAGACCGCAACGACAGAGGTCCCGTCGGTACATCCCTCGCCGCCGCCGGCACATGAGCTTCAGCAGCCTCCGCCGGCCGCTCAGCCGCCGCATCAGCAACATCAGCAGCCGCCGCAGCCGCCCCCGACACATTAAATACGGATTGATGTCGGGGTTTCAGATTCTTGTCGCCAAACCGGCATTTTCTCTTTCAAACTTTCTTCATACCTCAAAGCGAGCTCGCTTGAGCGGTTTCTCGGATTACTCTTAATGCGGAGGAGAAGGCAGAGGGGTTTGTGATATCTGTGGGGAGATTGAGCTTTAGATGGACCACCATTAGTACAAATGATACCAACTTCCTTTCTTTCATGGTGTTTCTCGGGCGTAGAGAGTGATCTTCAAGGACTCGATGTGGCCGCATGCACGAAACGGGAACCGCACGGCCTGCCTGGCTATGATTTCCATCCTTTGCCCTCGTCAGGGCATCAAAGTGGAGGCTGAGCTGAGCTTTAACTCAGCCGCGCCCTTTGTTCGCCTCGATGGCAGACCCAAATCCTATTTCGGCAGACTCGAACTTCGTTGATTGCTCTGCTTCATGCCTTTGTTCAAATTCAAACTTGGATCATCCCATCCTCGAGCATCTGCGCAACCCATGCGGCCAGCATTTGCACGCTCCTGGCAAGGTTACAGGTACCCAGTCACCGGTGAGCAACCGGCGCATTTTTTGGCAAAAGATCATGGCCCAGGCCTTCTACGACACGGCCGACGAGTCAACTCGGGACTGGTTGGCCAACGTGCTGTTCTACCGCGAGCTGGAGAGCATTCGCCGGGACAAGCCTCTTCTAGACCCCGGCGCATACCCCGTGGTATCGCTGAAGTTGTATGATCGCGACCATCACCGTCAGCAACAGCAAGAGCAGCAACAGCAAGAGCAGCAACAGCAAGAGCAGCAACAGCAAGAGCAGCAACAGCAAGAGCAGCAGCAGCAGAAGAAGAAGAAAGAAGAGGAGCAGGAAGACGAAACAGCCGCAACCGTGGGCCTCCGTGGCGGCGCCCGCCCAAATGTGGAGTTCCCATTTTTCAAAAGGAGAAAGCTGCCCCTGTCCCCTTGGTTCCTCACACACCGCCTATCAGCAAAGTCTGCGACGGTGCGAGTCCTCGACGACGACGATGACGACGAGAAAGTCCAAGAGCGGCCCGCAGACGTCCTGCTGACGACGAAGTTGGATATCGCGAGCATCGCGGTGCAGATCGGGTACACCAAATCCTTCGAGAAGCAGTTCCCCCTCGAGGTCGAGGCAGCTCAGACAACCGAGCACGAAAACTGGAACCACGACAACATGTTCGAGAGGGCCGATTGGATGGCTTATCTCCCCTCGTACTTGGGAAAGGTGCCCGTTCTTTACAAGGGGTTCCCGATGGTTGAGGATGTCGTGTTCGTGAAGCACCCCAATTACTGGACACGCATCAAAGACCACCGCAAGCTTGTGCCCAACGGATCATGTTATTGGACAGCACTCGCGTTGCTGCTGTACGGCAACTCCAGTCTGTGGTTGCGAGTCAAGGCAGAGCACCTCGGCGTCCTGGAAAGAATCCTGCAGAACCCGCGGCATCCCAGGCACAACTTCTACGCAAGAGACAACCAGGTCCGCACCCTGACGCTCGCGACAGGCCCGGCAGGAAAAAGAAGAGTCTGGTCTGGTTTAGCCAACCTGTGGGAACGGCTGCAGATTCCGGGGTGCTGGGTGAACGAAGATGTCTGCCATCTCACTGCCGATGTCTATGGAGTGTTCATGGTCTTGTACAAGTACAACAGTTCCAATCCGGCCTGGCAGTACAAGGTTTACGACTTGAAGACGTACGGTGCTTACAACAACCGGCATCTCTTTTTGTGTTACTCGGTAGGTCCCTGTCGCCCTTGTTGTTGTTATGGATATGCTGACTGACTGCCTCTGAAGCACGGCAACCACTTTCAACCCATGGTCCCCAACGACTACATCGCCTCCGAGTTCAGGTTCCCTCGACTAACGCTGCAGTCCACCAAGCGCTACCGGCTGGTGACTAGCGAGCGCCGCCGTCTTGCGAAGGATGGACCTGGTCACCATTGGCGGAACCAAGGGGTTCCCTCTGTGTCCAACCCGCCATCATTCACGCCGGAACACCTCACACGCGCGGTTGGGTATGGGGTGTCCGGAGGCAAACCGATGCCACAATCTATGGTAGATTTGACCTCCCCGGTCAGTTCAGCCTCTCCCTCCCAGGTTTCGGCCAAGCATATCACCTCAGGACCCCTGCTACAGCAACAGGACAATACTCCCGGCGCAGCCACTCCAACCACAGCCCCCTTCAAGAGAAAGCGACCAGCAGCCGACCACCTCGACCGTTCAACCTCCTCGAAGAGCGTCCGCGCCACTCCTCCACCTCCCCACGCCCACCCGGATTCAGTGACCCTCTGAAAGCCCCGAACCCTGTTCAACCGTCAAGCCACCACTGACTCCAATTATGCGCAATACTCCTTGATTTTGGGGGTGAGGTGCTGGTGTTGAAGATCTCTGGGTCAGGGGTGATTGTCTGGGAGGGCGTCGGCAAGGGGTTCGGGCTGTGAGGGCCAGGGTGCAGATTCGACGGCCTCGAGCCTCTTGATAAGTCTGAAGGGCGTGTAGAGTTGGAGTGTGTTCGTTTGAGAAGACTGTTTTCTGCGCTTGAAGTGAGGCTCCCTGACCACCTACGAGGCTCAGGGGCAGTGCGGTGACAGGGTTTGAGTAGCCGGGGCCTGTGCGGATTCAACGGCGTCAACGCGAAAAGTGAGATCTGATTCGAGCTTTGCAGATAAAGAGCACCAAGTCTTCGTTTGTGTGGCTTACAAAGACGTCGGCGGCGATGCTCCTTTCTCAATGGAGTTGACGACAAAGAAAGAAGGACTCGAGTGAGACAAAGCCACCGGTCGACCGAAGGCCACGAGGATGAGGTCGTCATGCCGACATGCAGGCTGGCGAACATTTCCTAGGTACTGTCTTGAAGTTTCTGAGCAGACACCCTGCTGGGACGGGGGAGGTGTGCTGAAGTAACGCTGTTGAATGGGTACCAAACTTTGGTCTTCGCAAGCCTTGTTGCCTCACAAGTCGGCAAGCTCGAAATTCCAGAGTGATGGTATCGAGCCTGTTGGCATCTCTTGGAACTGACTGGGGAAGGACGGAGAACTCCTCAGACAGTATTCGGTGCCTCATCGATGCAGATCGACCATACTAGAGACACTTGACAGTCATAGCGCTCTGGAAGAGGGGAAGAGGGGGCAGAGGAGAAGGTGAAATGGAAAGGCATTCAGAGAATACCTCAAGGATTATGCCGCTTTGTGAAGGACTCTGGCCATTAACAAGCTCGGGAGTCGAATTTACCATACGGAGGTTAGAGTCAGGAGAAGGGACGGAAGTCTTGGCGCTAACAACCTGCCGAGACTCAACAGCTGCTTTGGACTGGAACATTCGGACGTTCCACTGTCCTTTGGGTAGGTTAAGCGGAACATTATGAACAGAAACAATGCCGGACCAAGTTTGTATTGTGCCCATTGTCTCTCTCGTTGCTTTATTGCGCGATATCACTTGTCAACTGGGAGTGGACCGGTCGTGAAAGAAGAAGCGCCACCATATTGTGTCCTGTCCGGAATACAATCATATTGTTCAGCACCTGAAACCGGTCCGGATGCCAGACCAGAACGGGCTCACTGTTCAGTCTTCATGAAATCTCTAGTCATTGAGTCTATTTAAACGAGCTGCTTTCCTCGTGTAACTAGGTGCATACTCCTGATTATCACAAACTACCAACACACATCCATACACATACACCACTCTGATACAACCCGCTCATCATCACCACCAGTCACCACAGTACATCCAGACAGGTAACTTCCCTGCCAAGATGCCTTCCCGCAACCAAAACTTGCGCAGAAGCGCCCGCCTCAACTCCGCCTCATCCGTCCCCTCTTCACCCGCAGCCCTCCCCGCCAACGGCATCCCCAACCGCCGCGTCCGCGACCGCAAAACCAGAGACGCCAAGTTCGTCCTCCTCCGCGCCAGCCTCAAGAAACCCCTCAGCCAACACACAACAACCGACCCCGCCCCCTTCGACATCGACGCCTACGTCCGCCGCCCCGCCTCCGTCCGCCAAGCCGAGACCTCCCGGCCCACCACCGCGGGCAAACTGCCCGGCCACATCCCGCGCCCGCTCAACGCCTTCCTGCTCTACCGCAAGACGTACCATGCGCGGGCGCGCGCGTTCAGCAAGCGGGTTATGGACTGCCAGCAGGGCGCGTCGTCGGTGTGCGGGGTTTCGTGGCATATTGAGGGGGATGAGGTCAGGGAGAAGTTCCGGGCTCTCGCGGAGGTGGAGAGGGTGAGGCATGCGGAGGCTTTTCCGTCGTGGAAGTATCAGCCGCGACAGGCGAGGGCGGTGGTTGTTGAGATGGAGGATGAGATGGTGGATGATAAGGTGGCGGAGGAGATTGTGTGTGCTGCTTTGGCTGGTGCTGATGATGGTGCTGATGCTGTCATGGTGCCACAGGAGGATGTGTTGGGCGACTTCGACTTCAACTTCAACGACTACGTCGTCGACGACTTCAACAACGACCAGGTCATCAACAGCTTCAACAACGACCAGGCCGTCGACAACTTCAACAACGACCAGTACGGCATGTACCCGCAGTTGCAGCCCGAGGTGGTGATCGACAACGCCTTCTTCGACGACGCCTTTCTCATGGCCCCGGTTGCCAACGCATCTCTCGTGGCTCCGGCTCACGATGACTTTTTCATGGCTCCGGTCGAGGATGCCTTTTTCACGGCTCCGGTCGAGGACGCCTTTTTCCAGGCTGCGGCCTACGATCCCCTTCTCCTGCCCATCGACCCCCTGGTCCTGGTTAACGAGCCCCTGCTCGCGGCTAACGATCCTCTTCTCCAGGCTGTGACGGCCGCGGCTGAGCCGCTCCCGGTCAGGTCTGCTCAGGTCGTTGAGGCCGCGCCGGTGGTGCTGTGCTCGCGGTGCGCGTGCCAGGTGGTGATTGTGGGTGGCGACACCATGCCGCTGGTCCCGGCTGCTAATGGTCTCTAGATTCGGCTGCTGCCACCATTGCCGTTGCGTGGGCCACTCCCGACTTGAGCTCAGTCCTGGACGATTGGTCTCCTGTAGAGTGAGTAGAACCCGAGGGGCAGCTTGATGACGAGTTGGACAACATTCTGGCTGACTGGTTTAGCAACCTGAACACTGATTTCAATCTTAATCTTCGCCTTGGGGCCGCAAAGCTTCAGAAAAGCCGAGATGGATGGTTTGGTCCACAGGTGAGTTCAGTCCTTTCTTTTGTTCGGGGAAATCCCTGTTTGGGTTCCGTCTTTTTTCAAGAGGAAATGGTCAATGTTTAGTTCTGAGGTTTTCCTCTTTCTACACTCATTGAATAAGTAGTAAGTTACTCTTGTTTCTCACTCTTCAGAATGTCAACATATTTTGCTCTTGTATCGATGCGCTTCTGTGACAAGGATTTATGTGACAAAACGATGTGCATCCGACTTGGTACTATGCCTCCATTTGCTATTTGTTCACTCTGCCGTGCTATCTTACCAAGACCCAAAATCACTAGCATCCGGCATGCAAGAAAGGATGGGTTGGTTGTAGATGTCTCATTTCTGCGTGCTTGATCATACTGCAGCCGGCCTAAAGTGTACACTGACTGGCCTTTTCCTCCCACACCACACATCGGAGTGGTATACCGAACACACCAATAGCCCTCTCCTCGTTCCCCCTTTCCTGTTCCCTCTAATAGTAGCAGATCGCGAAAGTGATTTCTTCCTGCAGCAAGATCCCATTCATGTAGACCTCAAACAGCACACGAGACCCGGTCGAGTCCACGACGGCAGCGAGCTCGACGCGCGAGCCGTCCCTGACGGCGTATTGGGCTACGAATTGACTGAAGAAAATCCGGCAGTAAATGTTGCAAATGCCCTGCAAAATGTCGGTCCCGGGGTCCCGGACGATGGTGAGGCACTCTTCGTCGACTCCTATATGAACACTAACCTTGGCCATGTCCACGGGCACCCGTTTTGGCACATCGGCTTCTAGGCTCTCCCTGTACAAGTTCATCATGGTTAGAACCGAGTCGGCCGGCCGTGTTGTACTGAGTAGGAGCAGTAATAGTAACAGAGGTTCCGGCTGAAGCTTACCTGGGAAATGAATGTTAGGGAGACCGAGCCGCTGTTCCGGTAGTCGTTGCGGTAGGGGTCATTGGGAAGAAACCTGTAGCTCGCCCGAGAAAGACGGGCGGTGACTCTAGGGCCAGTGGAAGGGGTCGTCGAGCGCTTGTTCATGGCGTACTGGGCGCAACCGCGAGAGACGGGCAGAATCCTAGTCTCAAAAGTTAGCTAGTGGCATGCTATTCGCGGGTCTTATCGTGACACCGACTGCAGCCATAACTCACGTGTGTTTGTCGGTAGCGCCGTGCTGGATTCGAATCGTGCCCCGGATTTGCTTGTTGCTGTTGCTGTGCTGTTGCTGCCAAAGCTGTGCAAGGATTGCGAGCCTGGACCGCAGATACCGGCTTCCGCTGAAGCCGCCGCAGAGAACCACGGCCTGTTGTTGAGACGGGGTATGTCAGTCCGTGCTCTTTTTACCTTGGCTAGGCTGAGGTAGCAATGGAATACGGGCTAGACTCCACGTACCTTTGGGAGTCTGCTTTTTGTTTCAGCAATGGACTCGACCTGACTCTTGAGTAGGTCGGCGATCACGTTGACGACGGGGTCAAAGAGCTCTTTGATCTCGTCACTAACCCCCCACGGGTACCAGTTAGCCTTGGATATTCATCACATACACTGCGAGCACATACTTGTGGAATGTGATCAACGGAATCTCAGCAAGGGGGCGGCGACGAGCTGCCACGTTGATGAACTCGAAAGGAACCACCATGTCGTAATCTGGCCAGGATTCGTCGAAGGATGGCTTGATGTACCGTTCCCAGGTATTTTTGAAGTGCTCGCGCAGTTTCGCAATTGTGATGCTCGGTCTAATCGTTGGTGCTGCTCCGGGCACAATCTTGGTGCCGACGAGGTTGAAAAACTTGTCGTCAAACAAGACCGGCCCTGCCCGGCGCGAGTCGCTGGGGACGCATTCCTGAAGATGAAGAGGGCTCACTGATACAACTTCGTATGAAATCGCGTTCTAGGAGCCGTCCGTGAGTCAGCCGTGCGCCCAAACGATCAGATACCGGGTTTCTTGTGGCACAGGGTGACCACGGGACTTACCGCTGTGCCGCCGCCACAATTGCAGACGGTAATGATGTCGCCAGGCTAGTGGGCCGTGTGTGTTAACGACACGACTGTAAAAGGAAAAAAAGAGGTGTGCTGCATGTATTGTACCCACTTTCAGAAATACGCCGTCTTGCTGGGGATTGAGGAGAGCCAAGGCGGCAGCCTCGGGCTCGGAGAGAAACTCGAGAGTCTGAGACTGATTCCGGATGTTGGTTTCGTTGACGGCGACTCGCAGCTGGGACAGGGCGTTGGGAGACCAGATGCTGGGAACGCCGATGACGACGTGGAGGGGGGACTGGACCAGCCGCTCAACAGATATGTGGAGAGCCTGAGCGGCTTGCTCCAGGCTGGACATAGCCTTTCGAGATAGGCGGCAGCCACCTCACCCGGAGGCACGCCACGGTTGTGGCCGTTCTCCAGCGCAGTCAAGGGGCCTTCCAGCGCAGTCGAGGGGCGGACTTGTTCATTGCGGTTGTTTGGATGGACCAGCGCTA
>OUNM010369740.1_pt1 | contig 11362 bp, 8 predicted proteins | sample 1769961 | NCBI WGS metagenome assembly OUNM01 (sample SAMEA3914820, study PRJEB12502) | metagenome | biome: forest; material: soil | place: USA | collected 2012-03-12 | depth 0.3 m
CGACGATCTCCTCGGAGCGGCCGAAGCCATAGACGGGAGCGGTGTCGATGAGATTGATGCCCTGGTCGAGCGCCGCCCGGATGGTGGCAATCGATTCTGCATCGTCGGTGCCGCCCCACATCCAGCCGCCGATCGCCCAGGTGCCGAGCGCGACCCGTGACACCTTGAGGGAGGTGCCGCGAATCTCGGCCAGCTCCATGCCTGTGTCGAACTGCGTGACATTGTTGGCCATAATCTCACTCCTTGCTTCGACAGAGATTCAGGATGACTTGAGCGCGGTCGGATCGACGGGGAGGGCGCGAATGCGTTTGCCGGTCGCCGCGAAGATCGCGTTACAGATTGCGGGAGCGATCGGCGGCACGCCGGGCTCTCCGACGCCGCCCGGCGGCGCAGCGCTTTCCACGATGTGGACGTAGGTCTGCGGCGTGATGTCTGTGCGGGCCACCAGGTAGTCGCTGAAATTGCTCTGCTCGATCCGGCCGTGCTTGATGCTGATATTGCTGTAGAGCGCGTTGCTGATGCCCATGATCGCGGCGCCTTCGAACTGGGCGCGGACGCGATCCGGATTCACGACCAGGCCGCAATCGAGCGCCACGTCGACTCGAGGAATCGTGACCTGGCCGTCGTCGCCGACTACGACATGCACGATCGCCGCGACATAGGTCAGGAAGCTCCGGTGAACCGCGATGCCGCGCCCTTGCCGGGGCGGCAACGGCTTACCCCAGTCGCTATTGCGCGCCACGAGGTCGAGAACGCCGCGCAGGCGGGCAGTGTCGACCGGATACATGTCAAGGGAGGCGCCGTAGTTCGGGTAGTCGACCTGCATCGCCGCGAAATCGAGCTTGCGCGGCTCACCGAGTAGTTCGCGCAGGTACTCAATCGGGTCCTTGCCGGCGGCGTGGGCGAGCTCGTCGGCGAACGAGCAGACCGCGAAGGCGTGCGGGATGTTGTAGACTGAGCGATACCAGCCGATCCGGACATGGCCGGGAGCCGGCCCATTCTCGCATCGCACATTGTCGACCGCATAGGGCATGTCGGTGACGCCCTGCTGCAGCTCACCGGCACTGCCGTAACTGACGTCCGCCTGGAAGGTCGATTCGATTGCTGGAAACACCGTCCGATGAAGCCACGAGGTCGTGCGGCCGTCCGCGGCGAGCCCGGCTTCGAGATGCTGGGCGCAGATCGCGTGGTAGTAGTCGTGTCGAACCTCGTCCTCGCGGGTCCAGGTCACCTTGACGGGTGCACCCACCTGGCGCGACAGCACGGCAGCCTCGGCGATGTAGTCGGGCTTCGACTTGCGGCCAAACCCGCCGCCCAGCAGCGTCACATTGACGGTCACCAGATCGGGCGACAGGCCGAGCACGTTTGCGACAGTCGCACGCGCGCCCTGCGGGTGCTGGGTCGGTGCCCAGATCTCGCACCTGCCGCCTGCGACATTCGCGATGGCGGTCGGGACCTCCATCGGCGCGTGCGCGTAATAGGGCACGAAGTAGTCTGCCGAGACGCGGCGCGCCGCGGCGGCGAGCGCCTTGTCCACGTCCCCCTGGCGGCGCACGACCCGGCCGGGCTGCTTCGCCGTTGCCTCGAGACGGGTGCGATAGACACTGGAATCGTGACGGGCATTGGGTCCGAAGTCCCAGTCGACCTTGAGCTTCTCCCGACCCTGCTGCGCAGCCCAGCTATTGCTGGCGATGACTGCAATGCCGCCCAACGGGTTGAAACCCGACGGGATCGGTGTCGCCGCGATCGGCAGGACCTTCTGGACGCCGGGCACTTTCAATGCCTCTGCCGCGTCGAAGCTGCGCACCGACCCGCCATAGACCGGGCAACGCTCGATGGAGGCGTACTTCATGCCCGGCAGCACGATATCAATGCCGTAGATCGCCTTGCCGCGCACGATGTCGCCGAGATCGACGATCGGGATGGGCTTGCCGACATAACGGCGTTCGCTCGCCGGCTTGAAGCGGAGGTCGAGGCGGTCGACCGGCGGGACCTCGAGAGTCGCGGCGACCTTGGCGACGTCACCGAACGGAAGCTGCCGGCCGGTCGGCACGTGGACGACCGTGTGATTGCGCGCCCGGCAATCGTTGGCCGATGCACCCCAAAGGTGAGCGGCCGCGGCCTCGAGCATTTGCCGAGCCGAGGCGCCCGCAACCCGCATCGGCTGATAGAATTGCCGCATGCTGCGCGATCCATCGGTGTTCTGGTCGCCATACTTCGCGTCGCCCTGGGCCTGGATCACCTTAACGCGCGTCCAGTCGGCTTCGAGCTCGTCGGCGAGGACCATCGGCAGGCCGGTGCGGATGCCGGTGCCCATCTCCGAGCGATGCGCCACGATCGTCACCAACCCGGTCTCGTCGATGGCAAGATAGATGTTGGGAGCGAAGGTCGTCGGCGTCTCCGCACGGGCGATCGGCAAACTGCGCGATCCGACATGGAAACCCAGCAGCAAGCCGGTCGTGCCCGCGACACCTCTGACCAGGCCACGTCGGCTCAGGTTGACGATGGTGGTCACTTCGCGGCCTCCGTTGCTGCTGCCTTGATCGCCGCCTGGATCCGCAGATAGGTGCCACAGCGGCAGATATTGCCGGCCATGGCGGCAACGATGTCCTGATCGGTCGGATGTGGCGTCTGCTTGAGCAGAGCCGCGGCCTGCATTATTTGGCCAGGCTGACAGAAACCACACTGGGGAACGTTGCCGGCCTCCCAGGCGCGCTGGACGGGATGTTTGCCGTCGGGGCTGAGACCCTCGATCGTCACCACGTCGTGCCCGTCGGCGTCGGCGAGCGTCATGGTGCAGGAGCGGACGGCCTGGCCATCGACATGGACCGTGCACGCGCCACAGGCACCGATGCCGCAGCCGAACTTGGTGCCCGTCAACCCGACGATGTCGCGAATAGCCCAAAGGAGGGGCGTCTGCGGATCGGCATCGATGCTGCGCCGCGTGCCGTTTAGTTTGATCGCTACCATCGTTACCTCGATGCTTTGGTGTCGGAAGACAGAGTCCGGAGGTACGCGATCAGGTTCTGCCGATCGGCGCTGTTCGGGACGTTGACGAACATTGTTGTGCCGCGGACCAGGCCAGAGGGGTTCTGGAGCCACTTGTCGAGCGTGGCGCCATCCCAGGTCAGATGCGCATTCTTCAGCGCCGGCGAATAGCCGAAGCCAGCGGCGCTGCCGCTCTCGTGACCGAACACGCCGGCCAGTGTCGGCCCCGGCTTCTTCTCGCCGGACGTTGTGCTATGGCACGAACCGCAACGCACGGCGAAGGTCTTTTGTCCCGCGGCCGCGTCGTCTGCGGCCAACGCGATCGGCGGATGCACGGCAAGAACGAGAACGGCAACGCACAGGCGCGTCAGCACTGTCTTCTTGAGTAAGTGCACGGTCATGGCGCGGCTCCGACGCCCGCTTCCTCCGCGGCGATCAGGCCGAGCGCGGTCCAGTCGAGATCACCATGGCCGCGAGCGATCCCGGAAATGAGCCGGTCGCGCACCACGTTCACCGACGGCAGGGTAACCGCCAGTGCCTCCGCCTCGGCCAGCGCCAGGCGCACGTCCTTGAGAGCCAACGGCAGGGAGAAGCCTGGGACGTAATCCTTCGCGACGATCTTGTCGCCGTAGATCTTGTGGACACGCCCGCCGAACATCGTGCTGGTGAGGATCTCGACGAAGAATTTGGGATCGAGACCGCGCTTGCGCACCACGGTGACGATTTCGGCAAGCATCTCCAGGGCCGTCGCGGTCATCATGTTGCCGAGCAGCTTGATCAGGTTGGCATCGGCTGGGTCGGTGCCGATGATGAAGGTCCGTTGCCCCAGGTTGTCGATCAGGGGCAGGCAACGGGCGACCTCGGCCTGCTTGCCAGCAACGACGACGAACAGCTGGTGGGCCTTCGCCGCATCGGGATTTCCGAAGACCGGTGCGGCGACATAACCCTGGCCACGACGCGCGTGTTCGATCGCGAGCTTCGAGGCCATCGCCGTACTGATCGTGCTCATCGAAAGATGGATAGCGTTGGGCAGCATTCCCGAGGCCAGACCTTCAATACCGAGGTCGGCGCGGCCGAACACGACGTCGCCAGCCGCGGCGTCGTCCGACAGCATGCTGACGACGATTTCGCAGTCGAATAGGTCGGCGATATGCGTCGTCGGCTTCAGACCGAGGCCGCGGAGCTCGGGCATCTGCTCCGGACGCCGGACGTAGGCGACGACCTGGCGGCCGTTAGCGACGAGGTTGGCGACCATGGCGGCACCCATATGGCCCAGACCGACAAAGCCGATCTTGTCCGGCACAGGTTGCCGCGTGTGCCCGGCTGTCGACGGGCTGACATTGTGGTCGAGCAAGGAAGACCTCCGCCGATCCGCTGAAAAAAAAAAAGGGGAGGCGCGCACGCAGCGCGGGAAAAGTGCGTGCGCGCCAGAGGGGCACTCGGGGGGCATGATTGGGTGCGCCCCTCTTGTGTTCAGATTTACTTCTTGCCGCGGAAATGACTTGGCCTGCATTGCCTCGATTGGGCGGCTCTTGCGTCTATCTTCAGCGGCAACGATCGATATTGCACAATCGTGCCCAAGCATCGGGCCACAACACTCCCAGTTCTCAAAATGCGCAGCCCATCCAGAAAGGCTCTTCAGCTGAGCAAGCCCATCACGCTCTTGAGGGTGAAAGTGTTTTAGTTCTCGTGACTGCAAGTACTGGAACCAGCGGCGACGTAGGCTCGATCAAGCCTGCACTGTCAGTCGACGTCGCCCATTATCAAAGCCTCGTCGACAAATACACGACCGATGTCGGCTCGGTTGACGGGAGGTTGGGCAGAAGCGCGGAGCACAGTGCGCCGGCCGATCTCGACGCAAAGGTCGCGATCGCTCAGGGCCAGAAAGGCAACGCCGGCCCGACAAATCCGTGCTGGAACAAAAGCTGCGAGATGCGAGAGCTGTGCCGCTGAGCATCCCATGAACGCGCTTCATTCCGTGCCTTAACGGCCTTTCGAGCCTCTTGGAATGTGAGGAGCGCTGACTAAACCAAGGTATGGGGCGCACCTAACCTCCGTACGGTAGAGGAACCCGTGCTGCTTGCCCTATATGGCTTGCAATCAATCCTTCGAACTTTCCAAAGGTCGGATTCATGTTGCTGAACTCAGCGTCCGCAAATGCACCATTGCACGATCCTTTGGACGGCACCGCGTTTTCGCAGTATCCCGCAGCCCTGTTGGAGGCACGGCCACACGCCCAGCCCAGCCTCGAGACTCGCCATCCCGCCGTGCAGGTCCATCCGGCCGATGTCGTCACGCGGCGCATTGCGACGACCGACCGCATGGCGGCCGAGATCGTCCAGGCTACGAAGCGTGAAAAGATCGAGTTCCGCTTTCGCGCGCCGTTCCACCTGCTCGTGATCCACGACCAGGGTTCGCGGAGCGACGGCGACACCTACATCGAGGGCCTGCCCCGATCGACGCTGCGCGAACTCTCGCGCAAATTGGTTTTCGTGCCTGCCGGCCGCGAATATCGCGAGTGGCAGGAACCTCGCGTTCGTGCGCGTGCCATGTATGTCTACTTCGACCCTTCCTTCATGCCGCGGACGGACGCTGCATCAACTGCTTTTACGCCGCGGCTGTTCTTCGAGGACGCTACGCTGTGGAACACGGCGCTCAAGCTGAAGAGTGTGATCGAAAGCGGCGGATCCGACAGCAGCTCGTACTTCGACGCTCTCGCCAGCGTCCTGGCCCATGAGCTGGTGCGTCTCGATGCCGGCGTGTCTCGGCCCAGGACGCCGGATCAGGGCGGTCTGGCAGCTTGGCAGCGGCGCACGGTCGCGACCTACATTGAGGAGCACCTTGCTGAGCCGATATCACTCGCCACGCTTGCGCAATTGGCCAGCCTCAGCCCGTATCATTTCTGCCGCACCTTCAAGCAATCGTTCGGCGTGCCGCCGCACCGCTATCACACCGGTCGCCGTATTGAGCACGCCAAGACGTTGCTCGCGAAGTCCGCTTCGACCGTGACTGATATCGGATTGAGCGTCGGCTTCAGCGACACCAGCTCGTTCACCGGCGTGTTCCACAAGACGACAGGCCTCACGCCGACCGCCTATCGGCGCAGCCTTGAATAGCGTCACCGCCAGATCAGAGGAGAGCGGGTCATGATCAAGCGTCTTGCACTGGCTACTGTGGCGGCAGCACTGCTGGGCTGGAATTCCGCGCATGCTCAGGCCACAGGGTCGCCGCTCGGCTTCACGTCGCCGCTCGGCATGGGGCCGGGCGCCAGCGTCGGACCCGTTGGAATTCCTCTCGGTGCGACGGAGCTCGCATCGCCGGGTGTCAGCCCGACGACATCCGGCGTATCGCCGGTCGATGCGAGCACGTGCGGCACGACTGGCTCCACCATGGACTCCAGCACGGGTTCCACCACCGGCATGTCGGGTTCGAGTTCAGTGTTCGACGGAGGCGGCACCGGCGGAACATCGAGCGGCTGCACCGCCAGTGGTAGCTCGTCGGGAAGTCCCGCGGCATCGGCCTCGTCGCCGAGCGCGATGGGTTCTACGTCGCCCGGCCGAGCGGTTGGAATTCCCTTGGGCTCGACAGAACTCAGTGGTGCAGGCACTAGCCCGCCGCCTGTCGTTCCGACAATCAATCCCGCAGCTCCCACCTTGACACTGAGCCCAATGGCGCCGGCACCGGTAATGAGCCCATCGGTACCCGCTCCGATCTCGAGCAGTACGTCGACGTGTACGACGGGAGCAGGAGGCCCCCAGGGTATCTCGTCGACACCGGTCGGCGGCGGAACGACCGCGCTTGCCGGCCCTTGTTGAAACGGCACATCTCAAGAGGCACTTCCATGCGACCGAAGATCCTGCTTTCCGGCGGCTTGCTAGTGGCCTTCGTCCTCGTCGGCGGTGGCTTCACCTTTGCCCACAAGCATCCGTTCGTAGCAGCGACGCCGCCGTCCGCTGCAGCGCCGCTCGTGCCGGTCGTTGCTGACAGAGTCACTCAGCACGAGGTGCCGATCTACCTGCGCGGACTGGGCACCGTGATCGCCTACAACACGGTGCTCGTGCGCAGCCAAATCCAGGGCCAGATCACCCGGGTCGCCTTCACCGAGGGACAGACGGTGCGCGCCGGCGACCTGCTGGCAGAGATCGACCCGCGACCCTACCAGGCTCAGCTCGACCAGATCACTGCCACTCGTGATCGCGATCAGGCGCAGCTCAAGAACGCCGATGCAAATCTCGTCCGCTATTTGCAACTGGCCGGCAAAGGCTGGGCCACGCCGCAGCTGGTCGACACGCAACGGGCGCAGGTGGCGCAGTTGCGGAGCGCGATCAAGGCGGACGAGGCCCTGATCGAGGCGGCGAGAGTGCAGCTCGGGTATACCCGGCTGACGTCACCGATCGGCGGCGTGACCGGCGTGCGGCAGGTCGATAGCGGCAACATCATCCATCCCACGGACCCGAACGGGCTCGTTGTCGTCACCCAGATCGAGCCGATTTCCGTGATCTTCACGCTGCCCGAGACGGATTTGCCGAAGATCCAGCAGCAGATGGCCAAGGGTCCGCTCTCGGTCCTAGCCTACAGTCAGGACGACACGATCAAGCTGGATGAAGGAAAGCTCACGCTGCTGGACAACCAGATCCTGCAGACGACCGGCACCGTGCGGCTCAAGGCGGAGTTTTCCAACACGATGCATCGGCTGTGGCCAGGCGAGCTGATCAACATGTGGCTGCTGCTCGACACTCGGCATAATGGGCTGACCGTCCCGGCATCGGCGGTCCAGCAGGGCCAGCAAGGCGCCTACGCATATGTCATCAAGCCCGACAGCACGGTGCAGACGCGGCCCGTCACGATTTCTGAGGTCACCGGTGGGCAGGCGCTGATCGATTCCGGTTTGGCTGCCAATGAGCAGGTAGTCACGGACGGGCAATACAAGCTGCAGGAAGGCAGCCGGGTGGCCATCCTCCACGGCAAGGCTGCAGCGGAGGCTGCGGCCCAGAGTGCCGAGCAGACGCCGATTCCATGAACCTCTCGGCGCCCTTCATTGCCCGCCCGATCGCGACCGCGCTGATGATGGTCGGTCTGTTGCTCGGCGGCCTTGCCGCCTATCCGCTGCTGCCGGTGGCGGCGCTGCCGAACGTCAACTATCCGACCCTTCAAGTGACAGCGCAGCTGCCGGGCGCCGATCCGCAGACCATGGCATCATCGGTGGCGACACCGCTCGAACTGCAGTTCGGTCAGATCCCGGGCCTCATCCAGATGACGTCGGCGAGCGCTCTCGGCTACACCAACATCACCCTGCAGTTCGACCTGACCCGCGCGATCGACGGTGCCGCGACCGACACTCTGTCGGCGATTAATGCGGCGAGCGCTCAGTTGCCGCTGAACATGCCGTACCCGCCGACCATCCGGAAGGTGAACCCGGCGGACACGCCGATCCTGGTGCTTGGCCTAACGTCGGACACGCTACCGCTCACTCAGATCGATGCCTACGCCGAGAACATCCTGCTGCAGAAGCTCTCGCAGATATCAGGGGTCGGCCTGGTCGGCATCGGCGGCCAGCAGAAGCCGGCGATCCGCGTCCAGGTCGATCCTCAGGCGCTGGCCGCCCGCGGCATCAGCCTCGAGGACGTCCGCAATGTCATCGCCCAGGCCAATGTCGATCTGCCGAAAGGCACTCTCAACAGCCCGCGCCAAGCCTACACGCTCAACACCAACGATCAGATCCTCGATCCGGAAGGCTATAACAATTTGATCGTGGCTTACCGAAACGGATCGCCGGTGCGGATTCGCGACGTCGGCACGGCGACCGACGCGGCGGAGAACGATCTGGTCGCCGGCTGGTACAACAACAAACGCGCGATCATGCTAGTGGTCCAGCGCCAGCCCGGTGCCAACGTCATCGAGACGGTCGATCGGGTCAAGGCGATGCTGCCGGTGCTGCAGGCCTCGATCCCGTCGGCGATCAAGGTAAATATCATCTCCGACCGCACCACCACCATCCGCGCCTCGGTCAGCGATGTACAGGTTACGCTGCTGCTGACCGTCGCGCTGGTAGTGTTGGTGATCTTTGTCTTCCTGCGCAACGTCTGGGCGACGATCATTCCCGCCGTCACCGTGCCGCTGTCGTTGATCGGCACTTTCGCGGTGCTCTACGAGCTCGGCTACAGCCTCGACAATCTCTCGCTGATGGCGCTGTCGATCGCGGTCGGCTTCGTGGTCGACGATGCCGTCGTCGTGATCGAGAACATCGTGCGTCACCTCGAGGAGGGGGCCACGCCGCTCGAAGCAGCACTCCGCGGCTCGCGCGAGATCGGCTTCACGATCGTCACGATTACCCTGTCGCTGATTGCCGTGTTCATTCCGCTGTTCCTGATGGGCGGCTATATTGGCCTGCTGTTCCGCGAATTCGCGGTCGCCGTCAGCGTGGCGCTCGTCCTCTCGCTGCTGATTTCGCTCACCCTTACGCCGATGATGTGCTCACGGCTGCTGAAGCCGCCCAGCCACGAGCATGGAAAACTTTACCGCCTGTCCGAGGGCGCCTTCGACGGGTTGCTCCATCTCTACGCGGCGGGGTTGAGGATCGTCCTGCGGCATCGCTTCGCTACCCTGATGGTGATGCTCGCCACCATCGTCGTGACCGGCTACCTCTATGTCATCATTCCCAAGGGCTTCTTTCCCCAGCAGGACACAGGGCTGATTATCGCCTTGTCGGAGGCGGCCCAGGACATCTCCTATCCCGCGATGCTCCAGCGCCAGCAGGCCCTGCTCGACGTGGTCATGCAGGATCCTGCAGTCGACTCGATCGGCGCGGGGATCGGCGCCGGCGGCGGCAATACCACGATCAACAATGGCCGTCTGTACATCGCCCTCAAACCCAACAACCAGCGCGACGTTACCGCCGACCAAGTGATCCGGCGGCTCCAGGAGCGGCTCGCCCACATCCAGGGCATCACCCTCTACATGCAGGCCGCGCAGGACATCACCATCGGCGGCCGGGTGTCCAAGACTCAGTATCAATACACCCTGGCCGACGCCGACCCCGGCGAACTTGCCCGTTGGGCGGCGCTATTCCTGGAGAAGATCAAGGCACTTCCCGGCATCACCGATATCGCCACCGATCAGGAGAATGCCGGTCCGTTGCTCGACATTACCGTCAACCGCGAGGTGGCCGCGAGCCACGGCATCCTACCGGCGACGATCGACAACACGCTCGACGATGCCTTCGGCCAGCGCATCGTCTCGACCATGTTCACGATGATGAACCAGTACCATGTCGTGCTCGAGGTCAGCCCGAAATTCCAGTATAGCCCGGAGGCGCTAAACGACATCTACGTCAATTCATCTAGCGGTCAGCAGGTGCCGTTGCGGACCCTGGTGAACAGCGTGGTCAAGGTGGCGCCGCTAGTAGTCAACCACCAGGGCCAGTTCCCGTCGGTGACCATCTCGTTCAATCTTGTGCCCGGCACGGCGATCGGCCAGGCGGTCGCGGAGATCCAGCAGGTCGAGACCGAGCTCGGCAAGCCGTTGTCGCTGAGCACCAGCTTCCAAGGCAACGCCCAGGCCTTCCAGGCGTCACTCTCGAGCACGCCGATCCTGATCGTCGCCGCCCTGGTCGTGATCTACCTCATCCTCGGTATGCTCTATGAGAGCGTGATCCATCCGATCACCATTCTCTCGACTCTGCCTTCCGCCGGCATTGGCGCGGTGTTGCTGCTGATGGCTTTCCATTTCGACTTGAGCGTGATCGCACTGGTCGGAATCATCTTGCTGATCGGGATCGTCAAGAAGAACGGCATCATGCTGATCGATTTCGCGCTTGATGCCGAGCGCAATCACGGCATGACATCGGAAGAGGCCATCTATCAGGCTTGCGTCCTGCGCTTTCGGCCGATCCTCATGACCACGATGGCTGCGATGCTGGGCGCGGTGCCGCTGATGCTGGGCAGCGGCGCCGGATCGGAGATCAGGCAACCGCTTGGCTACGCCATCGTCGGCGGCTTGGCGTTGAGCCAGGTCCTGACGCTCTACACGACGCCGGTCGTGTTCCTGTATCTCGATCGCCTGACCAAGCGGTCGCGTCCACGTCCGCAAGGCGGGGAGGAGGGAGTACCGCCGGCTCCCGCTGACTAGCAGCTGCGCCAATCGGCGCAAGCCGGCACCAACCACGGCAATATCGCCAAAGCCGCCGAGAGATTCGGTTTCCAAATTGAGGAAGAGCGTCTTCCATTCTCGCAAGGAGGTAGTCTATGCGTATGGTTCTTGCTTTCGGCATCGCCGCTCTGATGGCGACCCCGGCCTGGGCGGCCGATCCAGCGCCAATCCCGATGACCAGAGACACGGGCGCGCCGGTGGGCGACAACCAGAACTCGAAAGTGGC
>OUNM010357091.1_pt1 | contig 11361 bp, 12 predicted proteins | sample 1769961 | NCBI WGS metagenome assembly OUNM01 (sample SAMEA3914820, study PRJEB12502) | metagenome | biome: forest; material: soil | place: USA | collected 2012-03-12 | depth 0.3 m
GATGCGGGCCGTGAGTTGTCGGCCGCAATGCGGCGCCATCCGGAGGTGTTCACTCCGTTTTACCTGTCCATGATCCGGGTCGGGGAGATGACGGGCCGCCTGGAGGAGGTTTTCCTGCGTCTGTTCGACCACCTGGAGTTCGACCGCGACATGCGCGAGCGCGTGAAGGCGGCGCTGCGCTATCCGAGCTTCGTGATCGTCGCGATGGTGGTGGCGATGATCGTCGTGAACGTGTTCGTGATTCCGCAGTTCGAGAAGGTCTTCAACAGCTTCCACGCCGAGCTGCCGCTGATGACGCGGATCCTGATCGGCTTTTCGCGCTTCACGGTGGCCTGGTGGCCGGCATTCGGTGCCGCCGCCGCCGGCATGTTCTTCGGCTTTCGCGCCTGGACCCGCAGCGGCGCCGGCAGGCTGGCCTGGGACCGCTGGAAGCTGCGCCTGCCGATCGGCGGCAAGATCGTCCACAAGGCGACCATGGCGCGCTTCGCCCGCAGCTTCGCGTTGTCGATCCGCAGCGGCGTGCCGATCGTGCAGGCGCTGACGGTGGTGTCGCAGACCGCCGACAACGCCTACCTGGCGATGCGCATCGAGCAGATGCGCGACGGCGTCGAACGCGGCGAAAGCATCCTGCGCACCGCCACCAATGCGCAGGTGTTCACGCCGGTCGTGCTGCAGATGATCGCTGTCGGCGAGGAATCCGGCTCGCTCGACGACCTGATGGACGAAATCGCGATGATGTACGAGCGCGAAGTCGATTACGAACTGAAGACCCTGTCGAGCCAGATCGAACCGATCCTGATCACCTTCCTCGGCGTGATGGTGCTGGTGCTGGCGCTGGGCATCTTCCTGCCGATCTGGGACCTGGGCAAAGCGGCCCTGCACAACAAATGAAGATGAGACTCCGACACAAAGGCCAGGGCGGCTTCACGCTGCTGGAGTTCGCCGCCGTGGTGGTGGTATCGAGCATTGTCAGCGCCGTCGCGCTGGACCGCTTCGAGTTCTACCGCGAGCAGGCCGAGATCGCGGCGGCCCGCCAGGTCGTGGCCGCGTTGCGCACCTCGCTGCAGGTGCGCAGCACCCAATTGATGTCGAGCGGCCGCGAGCAGGAGCTGCAGCGCCTGGCGGCCGAGAATCCGATCAAGCTGCTGGCCTGGAAGCCGGCGAACTACCTGGGCGAATACTATGCGCCCGATCCGAAGGAGATCGGTGCCGCAGGCTGGGTGTTCGACCCGCGCGACAAAACCCTTGTGTATTTACCAAAGAACACTGAAAGTTTTTCCTTCAGCACATCGAGATTGCTTAGATTCAAGGTAGAATTTCTGCGCACAAGCAATAAAAGCCTGGCCCTGAATCAAGTCAGCGGCTAGGCGGCCTTAAACCACAAAAGCGGCATCGAAACCGCAATACCTCACTTCATTCGGAGAGTTTGATGAACAAGAATATCAAGGTCCAGGCGCAGGGCGGTTTCACCCTGATCGAACTGATCGTCGTGATCGTTATCCTGGGCATTCTGGCGGCGACGGCTCTGCCGAAGTTTGCCAACCTCAGCGGCGATGCCCGTCTTGCGAGCCTGAACGCGGCCAAGGGCGCGATTACGTCGGCAGCAGCGATCGTGCACGGCAAGGCCCTGATCAACCCGACCGTTGCCAGCAGCAATTCGCTGGTGATCGAAGGCAGCACGATCAAGCTTGCGAATGGTTATCCTGACGGTAGCAAAGACGGCGCTCCGCTGGCTGCCGGTATCGATACGGTCAAGGATTACGCCATCGTCACCACCTCGACGTCCACCGCCACCGTTCCGAAAGACGGTTTTCTCCTGGTCCCATCGGGCGCCAGCAATCAGGATAAATGCTACCTGAGCTATACCCCGGCCGCCAAGGATAGCGCTGGCGTCATCACCCCGCCGGTCATTGCCCTGGGCACCGACGCCACCGCGGCCAACTGCGAATAAGTCACTCCCACGCTCCACATTGAAGGCGCCGGCCGGGATTCTCCAGCCGGCGCCTTTTTCTGCAAGTCTCTCCGCTCAATAGCAATCCCCGCCCGCGGCCAGCATACACACCGTCGCCACCCGCCGCCGCTCGGTATAGTCCACCTGCGCACTGCTGTTGTCGTCCGGGCACGAGCCCGCACTGCCGTTGCAGGCCACCGCCTCGACCTGGTAGATGTTCTTGACCACCTCGCTGCCGTCGCTCGGATTCTGCCCTTCGTTGTACGAACGTGGGGGATTGCAGCTCACGGTCACCACGAAGCCGGTGTCCTTCTGGAAGTCGGTCAGGGTCAGGTTCGCAGCCGCACAGCCCCCCGCGTTCTTGGTGCGCAGCTGGTAGAACGCCCATTCCAGACCCGCCCGCGCCACCTGACTGGCCCGCGCCGTGAGCGCCGCGCCGGTGGCGGCATTCGCCTGGCTCGTGTTCAGGCGCACGATGGCGGTCGCCATGCCGGCCATCAGCACCAGCAGGATGACGGCGGCGATGTAGGCGAAACCGCCCTGTGTTCGCAACATCGGCTTACGCTTCACGGCATGTTCTCCACTTGCGAGCCGACCGTGAGCGTGACGGTTTCGCCGTTGTCGGTGAGGGTCAGCTGCAGCTGCGCGAAGCCGCTCTGCGCGGTTGCGCCCTGGCTGGGGTCGTAGGCGAAGTTGCAGTTGCCGACCTTGGTGCTGACGATCGCGCTCTTGCCGCCGATGACAGGGCAGGATTGGGTGGCGTTGAAGCCATAGCCGACGACGCGGGTCAGGGTGCGGCTGCCATCCTGTGCCGGTGCGCCGCACATATAGGTCACGGCCTGCAGGTCCTTCGGCACGATGTAGAAGCGGCCGCCCTCATACCCATAAGGGAACTGCTTCGACGCTTGCAGCGTGATGCGGGATTGTCCGAGGCTGGCGGGCGGCGTGCTGACCGAATCGACCAGGCCGCGGCTGGCGCCAGTATAGACGTCCGCCGTGTTCTGGTTGCCGATCACGACCCAGTCGCCTTGCACCGGCGTGGTCGTGAAGAGCGTGAGCACGTCGAAGGACGTGGTAGGCTGGGTCAGGTCGACCCACTTCGACGGATTGCCTGGATTGCCCTGGTCCCACTTCGTATCGGCGGCCGTGCGGAAGCGGCCGCCGTCGCTGCTCGGCACCATCTCCAGGCAGGACGCGCCGTTCGCGCTCTGGGCGGGCAGCAGGCGCAGCGAGTTCGGCACCGCGGTGTGGATCTCGGTGACCATGCGCCGCAGGGCGGTGTCGGCCATGTGGGTCAGGTTGGCGCGCCGGCCCACCGCCAGGTAATTCTGCAGGGCGGGGCCGAACTGCATCGCGAAGATGCCGGCGATGATGCCGGTCACCATGATCACGACGACCAGTTCGACGAGTGTGAATCCGCGTTCCTTGTTCATGGGGGAGTACGCCACCCGGTAAGGACGAAGGCATCCTCGGGTTTGGTGTCCATCTTGTAGGTGACGGTGATCGTGATCTTCAGATTCGGAGTCGCATCGCGCAGCGGCGAGGCCGTGTCATCCAGCGGCACGCTGACGGACACGTTGTACGACTCCAGGCCGGGGATCGGATTGTTCCTGGCGTCGCGGATGCCGGACAGGTTTTTTCCGTAGCCGTCGAAATCCCTCACATCGACGAAAGTATCGCGTACGACAGGGTTATAAGCCGTGGTGTCCAGGCCGTAGGGCCTGAGCAGGATCTCGCCCATCAGGCTTTCCGCGATCGCCACCTTCTGCTGCAAAATCAGCGGGTCGGCGCTGGCCCGGTTGCCGGTGCTGAAGGCCGCCACCAGTCCGCCGAGGGCGGCGGCGATGATGACCATGGCAATGATCAGCTCGACCAGGGTGACGCCGGCGCTGCGCCCGAGCATCCGCATCGGCACGCGTCTATTCGACATAGCCGGTGCCTCCCGCGAGCGTGATGACGCGCTGGTCCTTGCCTTGCGCGGAAATCGTGATCTTCGCCGTGTCGATCAGGGTCTTGCCGTCGACGTCGGCGCTGATGTCGCCGTTCGGCTGGAAGTACAGGCTGCCGCTGAGGCCGCTGGCCGTCACGTCCGGGTCCGAGGTCGAGAAATCGCTGTCCGGCGCATTCGCCATCAGGTTCGTGCAGGGCGGCGTCGATGTCGTCGGGTTCTTCACGGCGATGCGCAGGGTCAGCGCCTTGGGCCCCAGGCTGGCGCAGACGAGGCGGCGATATGCGCGCGCCGCGGTCGACGCCAGCCGCAGGCCGCTGACCAGCTGGTCGCCGAATACCTGTGCGCCGCGCTCGCCGCTGTTGATCAGGCGCGGCACAGCGACCGCCGCCATGATCCCCAGCAGGACCATGATGACGATCAGCTCGACCATCGTGAAACCGCGCTCCTTCAATTGAACACCTCGCGCGTGTGGATCAGGCGCCTGGTCTCGGGCGTGTAGACGCCGAAGGTCGCGCGCGCGGCCGGGTCGGCGGTTGACGCGGCCGCGCCGGCGCAGATGCCGTTCGGACCGCGCAGCCAGGGCATCTTCGCGCCGGTGGTCGTCGGACGCGCTGGCGGCGTCGGCAGGCAGGATGTGTCCGTGGCGGCGGCGCCGAGGTTGATGGCAACGGTTGCGGTGCCGGTACCGCCGGTGGGGTGCAGGCTCAGGCTGCCCGAACCCGTAGTCATCCTGATGACCTGGCGGTCCTGGGCGATGCCCGCCGCGCTCAAGGCCGGCGGGAGCAGCGGCGAGGCCGCCTGGATCGCGATGGCCGAGGTGGGAATCGGATGCAGGCCGTCGTTGTCGTCGAGGTTCTGGATCCAGCTGCTGCCGGTCCAGTACTGCAGGGTGACCGGCAGCGCCAGGTCGCCCTTGGCGCTGCCGAAGCGGCTGGCGATCGTGACGCGGCCGCTGCGGGCTTCGTAGATGTCTTCGCCGCCGGCGGGGGCGTCTTTCGAGCTGACCCCGCCCGCTGCCGTTTCCGCTGCGCGCAGGCGGACCTTCAATGGCAGGCTGGGCGAGTTCGCGAAGGTGAACACCAGCGGCGTAGGCGAGGTCGCGAGCAGGGTGGCGATTCCGCTGACAAAAGCGCTGGCCGGCAGCGGCATGGTGCCGGAGCTGCCGGTTCCCGACAGCGCGCCGGGATTGGGGAAGGGCGCCGTGGCGGTGGAGCTGGCAGGGATAGGCGTGGTGCCGGCGGCGTCGAACGCCGTCAACACCACCGGCTTGCTGTAGCCGAAGGCATCGTGGTACCGCGTGGTGATCCCTCCCAGCGCGTTCATGGCAGTCACGGTGACGTCGACCGGTTCGCCGGAATAGTAGAAATTTGCCTTGTTGGAGCCGACCCTGCTTTCCTTGACCGTGAAGTAGGCCGGCACCGACATGATCGCGCCGCAGCCGCTGGCGGTGCCGAGGCTGGTCTGGACTGCGGCCGGAGCGGTCTTGGCGCCGCCGAGGTACTTGTCGCTGGCTTGCCCGGCCTTGATATTGAAGGCGCCGGCTTCGGTATAGGTGATGCTGCCCGCGATTCCGTTCGCGGCAAGGCTGGTCGGTGGCGGGGCGGGATTCAGCACGCCCGGGTTCGAACCTTTCACACTACAGCCCTTGCTGTCCGGATCGCCCAGGCTGAACAAGATTGTTTCGGCCTTAACCCCTGCCTCGTCCTTTTCCAGGCCGAAGTTCGGCGTACTCGTGCCATCGGCGTTCAGGGCTCTCGCGACTACCGTGAACGCTTGCCCTGCCTTCGTCAGTGCCGGGAAGCTGACAATCTGGAAACCGGCCGGCGCGAAGATGACATCGGCTTTAACGTCCGGCGCGCTATTGTCGGAGGTCTTCGCTGCGATGGTGAGCTTGCCGACGTCGGCATAGGACATCGAGAATTCCACGCTGCCGTTGTTATCGAAAGTGACCTGGAAATCTCGGTTGCTGCCATTACAGAGGCCGGCGCTTGCGTCCGCACCGTTCAGAGCGAGGAAGGACGAATCCGTGCTCGTGAGCTTTGGGCGGCTGCTCACCTTGACCGGCAGGCCGCCCGCGGCCGGATTTTTGTAGATGCAGCTTAGCTGAATTGTTTTCTGTTGGCCGATAAAGGCAGGCCTGCACGACTTCGTCTTTGGATCCGAGGCCATCGCCTGGAGTACCAAAGACGTGACGTTTGCCGAATACTGGTCTTGCGGCGCCAGGCTCAGTCCGACCGACCCGTTGAACACCATGCTGCAGGAACTGGTGCCGTTCGCCGTGTTGCTGCACTGGAGAGGGGCGGTAGCCGCGACGCTTGGGCTAGTCACCGCCAGCATTGCCGAGCCGGGCGTGGACTGGTCGACGCTCGCGTTGATGCTCACTCCGCTCGAGCCGATCGTCACGTTGCCGCCCCCCGGCTGCAGGTTCACGGTGACGCCGCCCGTGTAATAGCTCGAGCAGGCCGCGTTGGCGCAGGCCTTGACCGTCACCGGCTCCGGTGTGCATGCGCTGGCGCTGCCGTCGTGCACGATCAGGAAGTGGTCGATGGGTGCCGTGGATGGCGCAGCCGCGCAATGCGGTCCCTGGGCCGTGTTGACCGGGAAGCCACTATTGTTGGTGACGCAGTCGCACTGGCCGCTGGTGGTGCCGCCCGTGCAATAGATCATCTTGGTGACGCGGCCTGCAGAGTTCAGCGTCGCGTGGTCGACCGTGGCGTTGCCGTCGATCATGGCGTTGGCGCTGTCGAGGGTCAGGTTGCCGGCGCTGACGTCGCCGGTCACCTTGACCTTGTCGCCGAGCTGGAGTGAGGTCGTGGCGGTGATCTTGCCGTTGACCGTGCTTTGCGACGCCAGCAGGGATACGGTGGGCGAGACAATATCGCCGGAAACGGTACTGCCGGATGCCAGGGTGAAAGAGGTCGAAGCGGTCACGTTGCCGACAATGGTCACCGGCGAATCTGTCGTGACGACCGGCGCGACGATATTGCCCGAGACCTTGCTGCCGGATGCCAGGGCGAAGGATTTGGTCGCGCTGACGTCGCCCGTGATGGTAACGGGAGAGTTGGTCGTGACGATGGCGCCGCTGACGCGTCCGGTAATGGTGCAGTGTGAGCCGACCGTAATATTGCCGGAGGCGATGACGTTGCCGGTGATGCTGGTCGTCGAACCGGATCCCAGGTTCATTGTCACGGCGCTCACGTTGGCGGTGATCGATTGCGCCTGGTTCCCGATCGTAAAGCTCCTGCCACTGACCAGGTTGCCGCCAGTAATCGAAAGATTCGGCGGATTGATGTCGCCGATGTTCAGGTTGCCGCTCGCGTTGAGCGTCGCCGAGCCGCTCATCTTCAGGCCTTGGTTGTAGGTGAAGACGGCATTTCCGTTGACGACCACCGTGAAGCCGTCCGCAATCGTCATTTTGTCGGTATCGACGCTCAGGGGAAAGGCGTTACAGCTATAGGTTTTGCTCGACAACGAGCAGTTCGCAACCGTACTGCCGTCGAAGACGGCGTCCGCCGCCGCCGCGTTTGCGCCAGCCAGGCACATGAACAGCAGCGCGCTCCAGACGTACAAGCGCGTCAATACGGCGAGTTCGCCTGCGCGCTCACGAATCGAACCCGGGACAAACCTGTCTGCGAATCTCGTCAACTTTATTTGATAACCAGAAACAATACACCCGCGAGTGTGCATGAGTTGGCCGCTATTCGCAAAATCATTTTTGCTGCCGCCGCAGTTGGAGAAACTACCCGTCCTCCCATGAGGTGTACTTACAACAGGAAACAGCCAGTTCTGTAAAGAATGTTCGGAATATTTTTCTTAGGTGAAAAAATGGTATCGGCTTTTAACGACAGTTGAATATAATCAAGGCCTAGCGAAATCACGTAAAAGTCACCCATCTCATTGCTCCGCATGCGTTTTTTTAGGAAAAAAAAGAAACAAGGCGCCTGGCTGGCAATGGTGTTGCAACGCGACGGCATCGTCGCGGCCAGCGTGCGCCGCGGCGACGGCAAGCCGGCGGTGACCGTGGCCAGCCACTATCCGGGCCAGGCGAGTGCCGAAGCGCTCGAAAAGGCAGGCAAGGATTTGCATGCGCAGAACTACCGCTGCACCACGGTGCTGGGCGGTGGCGACTACCTGATCATGGCGGTCGAGGCGCCCAATGTGCCGCCCGAGGAGCGCAAGGCCGCGATGCGCTTCCGCCTGAAGGACAACCTCGATTTCCCGGTCGCCGAGGCGACTTTCGACCTGGTCGAGATCCCGCTCGATCCGAACGCCGCCGTGCGCCCCCAGCAAAGCGTGTTCGCGGTGGCGTCGCGCAACGGCACGATCAAGGCGCGCCAGGACCTGTTCCAGCAGGCCAAGGTCGAACTCGGCACCATCGACATCCCCGAAATGGCCCAGCGTAACCTGTCGAGCATGCTCGAGACCGACGGCCGCGGCATCGCCATGCTGTCCTTCGGCGAGGATGGCGGCCTCCTGACCGTGTCCTGCCGCGGCGAGCTGTATCTGTCGCGCCGCATCGACGTGACCCTGGCCCAGTTGCTCGATGCCGACCACGACCGCAGGCACCAGGCCTTCGACAAGATCACGCTGGAGCTGCAGCGTTCGCTCGACCACTTCGAACGCCAGTTCTCCTTCATCGGCGTGGCCAAGCTGGTGCTGGCGCCGAGCGGCGCGCAGGGCCTGCAGGAATACCTGTCGGGTAATCTCTACACCCGCGTCGAAACTCTCGACCTGGGCATGCTGCTGGATCTCGCGCGCGTGCCCGAGCTGCTCGGCGCGGCGGCCCAGCAGCGCTTCTTTGTCGCGATCGGCGCCGCGCTGCGCGAGGAAGGGGCGGCGGCATGAGCCAGCAGATCAACCTGTTCAACCCGGCCTTCCAGCGCCAGACCACGCTGTTCTCGGCACGCGCGATGGCGGTCTCCGCCGGCGCGCTGGTGCTCGGCCTGGCGGCGATGGGCGCCTGGTCCGAGCTGCGCCTGGCCCAGTTGCAGGGCGAGGCGAACACCGTCGCGCGCCGGCTGGAGGTCGCGCAGAAGCGACTGGCCGGCGTGTCGGCCGAATTCGCGCCGCGCCAGAGCGATCCGGCGCTGGCAACCCAGATGCTCGAGGCCGAGCAGCAGCGCGCGGCGCTGCAGCATGTGGCCCAGGTGATCGAGCGCGGCGAATTGGGGAATACCCAGGGCTATGCCGAATACTTCCGCGCGCTGGCGCGCCAGAGCCGCGAGGGCCTGTGGCTGACCGCCGTCAGCGTCGGCGGCGCCGGACGCGAGATCGGCGTGCAGGGCAGGGCGCTCGATCCGGCCATGGTGCCGGGCTTCCTGGGCCGCCTGCGCAACGAGCCTGTCCTGCAGGGCAAGGCGGTCGGCAGCATGCAGATCGGCGAAGCGCCGGCGCTCAAGCAGGCCGGCGCGGACGGCAAGGAAAGCAGTGTCTCCGCACCGTATGTCGAATTCAGCCTGCAGTCTGCAGCGGCGGGCGACAAGGGTGACAGGGGCGACAAGGGAGAGCGGCCATGAAGCAGCGCTGGTCGCAGCTTGCCGCGCGCATCGACGCCCTCAGCCAGCGTGAACGCCTGCTGGTGTTCGCCGCCGTGCTGGCGGTGCTGGCCTTCCTCGGCCAGGCGGCGCTGCTCGCCCCCCTGCAGCGCAAGCAGGACCTGTTGAAGAACCAGATTTCCCTGCAGCGCGCCAGCCTGGCCGAGACCGAGAGCGCGATCGAGCGCAAGGTCGCCGAAGCCGAAGCCGACCCGGACCAGGCGCTGCGGACCCGCCTGTCGGCGACGCGCGCCGATACCGCGCGCATGAGCGAGCAGATGCGCGCCATGCAGAACGGCCTGGTGCCGCCCGAGCGCATCGCGCCGCTGCTGGAATCCATCCTGCGCGCCAACGGCCGCCTGAAGCTGGTGTCGATGCAGACCCTGCCGGTCGGCTCGCTGAACGAACTTGGTGCGGACCCGGCCGACAAGGGCGTTGCCGCGGCGCCGAAGCAGCCCGACCTGCTGTTCCGCCACGGCGTCGAACTGACGGTGCGCGGCAGCTATCTCGACATGGTCGATTACATGACGGCGCTCGAAGCGCTGCCGACCCAGCTGTTCTGGGGTAAGGCCCAGCTCCAGGTCGAGCAGTATCCGACCGTGCGCCTGACCCTGACCTTGTACACCCTGAGCCTGGACCCGAAATGGATGAAGCTGTGAGGACGAGCATGAAGCGAGCCACCCCCCTGTCCACGACCGCGGCCCTGGCCGCGCTGCTGGCGCTGGCCGGCGCCGCCCATGCCGCCGCCTCCGCCGTCGCAAGTGCGGAAACGGCCCAGCGCCTGCCGGACCCGACCCGCCCGCCGGCTGCGGCGCTGCTGGCGCCCCTCGGTACCGGCGCTGCCGCGGCCGAGGTCCTGCCGCAGCTGCAGTCGGTGATGCTCGGCGCCGCCGGGAGCCATCGCATCGCCGTGATCGACGGCCAGAGCGTGCGCGTGGGAGAGAGCTTCCGCGGCGCGCGCGTGGTCCGCATCGCCGACAGCGAGGTCGAGCTGCAGCGCGGCCGCGAGCGCCAGGTGCTGCACCTGTACGTGCAGGACAGCGCGGGCGGCATGACGCGGGTGTCGGCCGGTGCAGCGCAGCGCAGCGGAGCCCGACAATGAAGCCGATGAACAAACCATTTACTGCCTTGCTGGCGGCGACGCTGGCCTTGGCCGGCTGCCAGACCCCGCCCGCCAACACCACCTACGACGCCATCAGGAACGAAGTGGCGCGCGACGCCGCCAAGCGCCCGGCGGCGCCGGCCGTCGACGATGCGGTCGCCAATGCCCTGCTGCCGCCGGCATCCAGCCTGGCGACCCAGCTGCCGAAGGCGCGCCCGGCGCTGGAGGAGCGCTTCAACGTCTCCTTCAATAATGTTCCGGCCCAGCAGTTCTTTCGCTCGATCGTCGCCGGTACCCGCTACAACATCCTGGTGCATCCCGACGTCAGCGGCTCCATCACCGTCAACCTGAAGGACGTGACCCTGCAGGAGACCCTGGACGCGGTGCGCGAAGTCTACGGCTACGATTACAAGATCGAAGGCACCCGCATCTCGGTCAAGCCGCTGACCATGCAGACCAAGATGTTCCGCGTGAACTACCTGGTCGGCAGCCGCCGCGGCGTGTCGAACCTGCGCGTGTCCTCGACCTCGGTGGCGAATGCCGTCAACAATCAGAACGGCAATGGCTACGGCAACCAGAACAACGGCAACAACCAGAACAACAACCAGAACCAGAACAACCCGAACAACCCCAACGGCCAGAACCAGAACCAGATCGAGAGCACCGACGTCAGCACCACCTCGAACAACGACTTCTGGACCGAGCTGAAAGCGGCCATCGAAGCCATCGTCGGCTCGAAGGAGGGCGGACGCAGCATCGTCGTCAGCCCGCAGTCGGGCGTGGTGGTGATCCGCGCCATGCCGGACGAACTACGCAACGTCGA
>OUNM010065384.1_pt1 | contig 11354 bp, 8 predicted proteins | sample 1769961 | NCBI WGS metagenome assembly OUNM01 (sample SAMEA3914820, study PRJEB12502) | metagenome | biome: forest; material: soil | place: USA | collected 2012-03-12 | depth 0.3 m
CATCATCGGCCGTCCGGAGTTGCTCAAGCAGCGCCACGTGCCGAATCATCCGAAAGCCAACGCGCTCGATCTTTCGCGTCTCCTCGTGGACACCGCGGATAACGAAGACGCGCCGCGCTTCTGCACGCGCAGCCGCAACGACGGCGTGCATGAGCGCCCGCTGGACGACATCATTCTTCAGGATGCGAAGGACGCGATCACCGAGCAGCAGCCCATCTCGCTGAGCTACAAGGTGCGCAACCTCAACCGCAGCGTGGGCACGAAAGTGTCCGGCGAAATCGGTTATCAATACGGCGATACGGGGCTGCCAGAAGGCACGCTCGAGCTCAAGCTCGAGGGCAGCGCCGGCCAGAGCTTCGGCACGTTCCTCGCGCCGGGCATCCGCATGATCCTCGAAGGCGAAGCGAACGACTATGTCGGCAAGGGCATGAGCGGTGGCGAAATCATCGTCAAGCCGCCGGCCGATCACAAATTCCCTGCAGGCGACAACTCGATCGTGGGCAACACCTGCCTCTACGGCGCCACGAACGGCACGCTGCTGGCCAATGGCCGCGCTGGCGAACGTTTCGCGGTGCGTAACTCGGGCGCGACGGCCGTCATCGAAGGCGTGGGTGACCACGGCTGCGAATACATGACCGGCGGCACCGTGGTGGTGCTTGGCCGCACTGGCAAAAACTTCGGTGCGGGCATGACGGGCGGCCTGGCGTTCATCCTCGACATGGAAGAGCGTTTCTCCGACCTCTACAACCCGGGCATGGTCGCCATCGAACGCCTGAGCGACGATGACAAGGGTCTCCTGCAGAAGCTGATCTACAAGCATCTCGAGGCTACCGAAAGCGCGCGCGCCAAGGAAATCCTGGCCGACTGGGCGAAGTTCGCCGGACGTTTCTGGAAGGTATTTCCGAAGTCCGCCGGCAAGCCCGCTGAAGCCAAGGCCCCGGTCGCTGCTGCCGCTACGCCCGTCGCAACGAAGCCGTAAGGGCGCGTCCTGGAGGGACGCCAGAAATTAGCCGGTGGCGTAAGCCACCGGAACCGGTTCACACCTTTCATTCACCCCGGCAGGGGTGGCAAAAGAGTGGGCCGCGTCCCGCATTCCTCCGGGGTTCTGGTTTTGTTTGTTGGAGAGTCCTATCTTTCTGATCAAGTGGACGCCCAAAGCATTTTAGGGCGGTTTAAGTAAACCTGTGGTCACAGTAGTAGGCGCGGCCGGAGAGTTCTGGGGAGCGCACCCGTCTCGGGTGCTGGCTAAGGCGTCTCGCCTTAGCGAACTTTTCTGAGCACGTGTCCCGGAAAAAGCATCCTTTCCTGCCAGAAAGCGGATGAAAGTTCGTTTCGGCGAGACGCCGAAACCAGCACCCGAGACAGGTGCGCTCCCCAGAACTCCGCTCCGCGAACGCTTTTAAATAACTACGGTTTTATTTAAAATGCTCTAAATACAGTCGTGATCGCTACCTAGCGGTGCGTGGTAGGGACGACTGGCCTCGGTCGTCCACGAGGGATACGCCGCCGCGCGTGTCCTACTTGTAGGACAGCGCTTCCTTCAACGAAACAATCTGCCCGTTGGACCAGATGAGCAAATTGCCGCCACCGTGTACCGACCCAACCTCGACGAACCATGGTTGCTTGGCCCAGAGGTAGGGCGTCATCGGCTTCGTATCAAAGGGTGTAGCCACATAATCCACGCGCAGGTTCTCCTGCTTGGTCAAATCCGGGTTGTGCATCAATCGCTGAATAGATGGACAAATCCAGTTGGGTTTGGCTACGCCGCACGGCTCCAAGGCGGCAATCCATTGCTGCGCATAACCGGTTCCCTTGCCGCCCATCAAATGAGGATCGATCTGCGGCCATTGGCCTTGTTGCTGAAGGTAAACGGCCGCGCCGGTGTAGAGGCTCTTCAGGTTGCCGACACAGTTTGCCCGATCCGCCCGGTATTGCATGTCGGCCACGAGACCGAAAACCATCGTAGTCAGGATGCCGATGATGACGATGACCGTCAGCAGCTCCAACAAAGTAAATGCCGCGATCCCGTGTGAACGAAAGCGCGGCATTTGAAGTTGCGATGTAGAATTTTAAGCGTGTCCTTGGGACCGGCCTAGCTTAGCTACCAGAGCCGCTCTGGGTGGTGCCAGTCAGAGAATTCAGATTGATTTGGCTATCCACAGTCGTGGACTGCTGGAAGCCGACAACCGTGACATCGAGCACACCATTTGGAACGGGCCCGCCTCCAAACGGTCCAGAGGGCAGCGTAAAGGTTTGCAGATGGCCCTCTCCATCAACGCGGAGGCCGCTAGCACTCCCATTGTTACTAAAGCCGTTGCTACTCGGCGTGGTAAGCGTCGCGAAAATGGCGCCCGAAGCGAGGGCAACCGGAATCACATCCTGAACCTGCTGACCTACAGAATTGATGAAAGTCTCGACCTCATTCTGTTGTGCCTGCGCTAGCGCGTTCAGCGTGAGCAAATCGGGATCAATGACGCCCACGATACTGCCGTAGAACGCACCACCATCCACAAACATGGCGAAAATGCCGGAGGCCAAGCCGGTGGACGGAACGCCCAGAGCGAAAATGCCCAAGCTGTTTCCTCCCGTCCCGGGAAGCATCGAGCCCGCGTATGTTCCTTGCACTGCTGCCGTCGAGCCGCCGAAGACAGGGCCGCCACTAAGACCCCAAGACTGCACTTGGAGAAAGACAAAAGCAACGAGGAGGGAGAGAACTTTCTTCATGGCACCCAATGAAGACCTCTGCACATACATGGTCAACACTATTTCTAAAATATTTTCATCACGCTGTACAGAAGAAAATACGGCCGCTCAAGGCTCCGGTGTACTCTGGAATCGGCACTCCTGTGAGAATCGGCCGCGAGACCGTAGTTTGACGGTCGAAAATGACCTTGGAATAAAAACGCTATTCACGCTTCGGCGACAATTTCGCTTGGTCGCCGCCTGCGGAGGGTTTTCCATGTCGCCCGCCCGTGAAACTCCCTTTCAGCCTCTTTCTCGCGCTCCGCTATCTGCGGCCCAAGCGCACCTTCGTATCCGTCATCACGGTCATTTCGATCCTGGGGGTGATCCTCGGCGTCATGGCGCTGATCGTGGTCATTTCCGTCATGACCGGTTTCGAGCGCCGATTGCAAGAGGCGATCCTCGGCTTCGAACCCCATCTGCGGGTGACCAATGGCGAGGTGATGAGGAACTGGCGCGAGGTGATACCCAAGGTGGACAAGGATCACATTCCCGGGGTCGTGGGTGTAGCCCCGTACGTAACAGGTCCGGTTCTCATCGAAAACGCAAGATTGGGAAGGGTGAATACTGCGCTGATCCGGGGCATCGATGTGGCCGCCGAGGAAAAGTTGATCGACTTGAAAAAGTTCGTCAAGGGTACACTCGACATGCCGCTGGATAGCGTGATCGTCGGCAAGGCGCTCGCCATGGATCTGGATGTGCACATTGGCGACGAGCTCACGATCTACGCGCCGGGGAACATGCACGGCCTGCTCCAGGAGATCCGCCGGGAAGAGGAAAACCCGAGTGGTAAGTCGAAGACCCTCGCACAGCTCAAAGGGGACATCGTGTTTCCGGCTCCCATGAAAATCGTGGGCCTGATCGACTCCGGCCGAAATAGCGTCGATTCCAACCTGCTTCTCGTGCGCTTGGAAAATGCGCAGGAACTCTACGATCTCAAGGGCGGCATCCACGGGCTGGCGTTGAAGACGACGAATCCTTACGACGTGCTGGCGACCAAGGACTTGATCAACCGCGCGCTCGACGGCGAGGCCTTCACCACTTCGTGGTTCGATGAAAACCGCGAACGCTTCGATGCGATCCGCATGGAGCGGCACGTGATGTTCTTCATCCTCTTCATCATCGTGGTCGTCGCCTCCTTTGGCATCATGAACACGCTCATCACCGTTACGGTGCAGAAGAAGCGCGAGATCGGCATCATGAAAGCGATCGGTGCGCGCACGGGGCAGATCGTGTGGGTGTTCCTCTGGCAGGGAATGTTCGTGGGTGCGGTCGGCACTCTCGGCGGTCTCGTGGTGGGAATGACCATGCTGCACTACCGCAACCCATTCCGCGAATGGCTTTCGGCCCGATTGCGCATCGAGGTATTCCCGCCAGGAATCTACGACCTGAATGGCATCCCCGCCGAGATCGTCTTCCGCGATGTGGCCACCATCTGCCTCGGGGCCTTTCTGCTCTGCTCGGTGGCGGCGCTGGTGCCCGCGTACCTGGCGGCCCGCCTCGATCCGGTGAAGGCGCTACGCGAGGAGTAGAGGCAGCTTTCCCAGACCTCCATTCTTCCTATCGCTCTCATTGATCGCTGGGAGTGATGGGAGCCTCCGATAGCACCTCCACCTTCAAATGGAAAACGCCGCCCGGCTTCTTTCAGCCGGACGGCGTTTTCGGTTTCACCTTTGGAGGCTTCACTGAGCCCCTTTAAAGGTCAAAGTGCGTGCGTCGCTGCTGCCGCACGAGTCTCCCGGCATCCCCTGAAGGGCCCTGACACCGGGAAAGAGTGAGGCGTGAACGACGCCGAGGATTTACTTGGTCGGAACCGTCTTGATCGTCTGCAGAATGCGGCTGGCGATCTTGTACGGGTCGCCCTGCGAGTTCGGACGGCGATCTTCGAGGTAGCCCTTGTAGCCGTTGTTCACGAAGCTGTGCGGGACGCGGACCGAGGCGCCGCGGTTGGCGATGCCGTAGTTGAACTTGTCGATCGACTGGGTCTCGTGGAGACCGGTGAGGCGCAGGTGGTTGTCCGGGCCATACACGGCGATGTGCTCGTTCTTGTACTTGTCGAACGCCGCCATGAGGGCTTCGAAGTATTCCTTGCCGCCGACTTCGCGCATGTACTTGGTGGAGAAGTTCGAGTGCATGCCCGAACCGTTCCAGTCCACGTCCTTGCCGAGCGGCTTGCAGTGCCAGTTCACGTCGACCTCGTACTTCTCGCAGAGGCGGAGCAGGAGGTAGCGGGCCATCCACATCTGATCGGCGGCCGTCGCGGAGCCCTTGCCGAAGATCTGGAATTCCCACTGGCCCTTGGCCACTTCAGCGTTGATGCCTTCGTGGTTGATGCCGGCCGCGAGGCAGAGCTCGAGGTGGGTGTCGACGATTTCGCGGGCGATGTTACCCACGTTCTTGTAGCCGACGCCGGTGTAGTACTCACCCTGCGGGGGCGGGAAACCGCCACCCTGCGGGAAGCCGAGCGGCACGCCGTCCTGGTAGAGGAAGTATTCCTGCTCGAAACCGAACCAGGCGTCCGGATCGTCGACGATGGTCGCGCGGGCGTTGGACGGATGCGGCTTGCCATCGGGCAGCAGCACTTCGCACATGACGAGCGCGCCGTTCGTCTTGGTGGCGTCAGGGAACACCGCAACAGGCTTCAGCATGCAATCCGAGCTGTGGCCTTCGGCCTGACGGGTGGAGCTTCCGTCGAAGCCCCACATCGGGAGCTCTTCCAGCTTCGGGAACGCGCTGAATTCCTTGATCTGCGTCTTGCCGCGGAGGTTGGCAACGGGCTCGTAGCCATCGAGCCAGATATATTCCAGTTTATACTTCGCCATTAGTGGTTTGTAGGTAGGTGGTTATTTTTGAGCGGGGTGCACCGTTTTAACCGCTTCAATGGTGGTTGTGGCCCTAAAAGCCCTGTTATATGGTGCGGCGGGGATTTAGCAAAAGGGATGCCAGCTCGTAAACTGCGAACGCAAAATCGGTAGCGCGCCACGCTACGACTGGCTTGAAAATGTGTGAATTAGCACGCGTTTCCGGGCTTGCTCCTGCCGCGAACTGCCGCATCTTCCCTCTGAATGCATCAGGTCAAAGACACCCTCCGCGCCACCGTCCGGATCGGCTACGATGGGCGCGTCCACAAAACTTTTCGCGGCCCCAAAGCCGACGAAAGATTTGCCAACGAAGTGCGCGTGCTGCGCCATTTGGAGGCTCGCGGCTGTCCATTTGTGCCCACCCTGCTCGAAGCTCACCCGGACCAACTGCGAATCGTGACCACCAACTGTGGCACCCGCGTGGAGCATCTCGACCCGGAACGCATGCGAGAGCTTTACGCCGAGCTCGAGCACTATGGCGTCCGCCACGACGATGCGGAGATGCGCAATGTGACCTACCGACAGTCCGACGGGCGCTTTTGCCTGATCGACTTCGAGTTTGCCACCATCCTCCCTGAGCCCGAAAAACCCGTCGATGGATTCCTCACATAAGCCTGGCCCCCCACTTCGTCTTCGCTGGTCCGGCGTCACGGACCGGGGCAAGGTTCGCAAAAACAACGAGGATTCTTTTGTCGCCATCCAGTTCGATGCCCAGGAGCTGCGCTACCTCGGGAAGGTCGGCGAGGATTCCGGCGAGCATAACGACTTTGTCTTCGCCGTGAGCGATGGCATGGGCGGCGCGATGGCCGGGGAATTTGCCAGCCGGATTACCGTGGACAAGATCACCCACCTGCTGCCGCGCTCCTACCGATTGGGGGTCAGCGGCCTGGAATCGGGTTTTGCCGACGTGCTGGAAGTGCTTTTCGAACAAGTGCACAAAGCGCTGACCTACCTCGGCAGCAGCTATGAGGAGTGCAAAGGCATGGGCGCGACGCTCAGCATGAGCTGGTTCACCCCGGGCTGGATGTACTTCGCCCACGTCGGCGACAGCCGCATCTACTACCAGCCAGCCGGCGGAGGAAAGTTGCGACGGATCACGCACGATGACACTTATGTCGACTGGCTTTTCCGCAAGGGCGAGATCAACGAACGCGAAGCCCGCACACATCCCCGGCGCAATGTGCTCCAGAAAGCCTTGGGCGCGGGAAACCAATTCGTCGACCCGCAAATCGGCGCGGTGACCTGCGAGCCCGGGGATATCTTCCTGCTCTGCACCGACGGCGTCGTGGAAGGCCTCTACGACCACACCATTGCCGATCTCCTGCAGCGGCCGAAGGATGCTACGGCTGCCTCCTGGAATCCGGCACAGACGCTCGTGACGTCGTCCATCGAGAACGCCGGCCGCGACAACACGACGGCGCTCGTGGTGGAGTTGCTGTAGGAGAGTGTGAAATCCCTCTTCTCGGGCCATCCTGGGCGGAGTCGAAGGATCCGTTACACTCCGCTCAACCGGAACGATTCAAAGGAGCCACGGATAAACACGGATGGAACACGGATAAGAAGAGCTCTGCGGAGGGATACACCAAACGGTGATTGGTTTCCTGCATTCCATCCGTGCTAATCCGTGTTCATCCGTGGCTCATTTCAATGCATCGTTCCCGCTCAGGATGAGCGCGAGGAGAGAAGCTGTTAGCTTCCCGATTCCCACGACAGCGGCTCCACTTCCAAATTGGAAAGAGGAACGTTGCGCGTAATTGGGAAGTTAGCAGCTTCCCCTACAGAAGCCGCCCGACTGCAACCCAGCTCTCCATTTCACGACCTCTACGTGTCCAATTTCCTCAGCTCGCTCCGCACCAATCCGATGAGCTCGCGAATCGTCGCCGCATCGAACTGAAACCGGCACCCCGCCGCGGCGAACAGCTCCGGCAACGGACGCGAGCCGCCGAGAATGAGCGAGCGCTTGTAATCCGCCAGAGCCTTGCTCGCATCGCGCTGCGAATTGGCCCATACCTGCAAAGCACCGAGCTGCGCAATGCCGTATTCGATGTAGTAGAAGGGCACGACGAAGATGTGGAGCTGCTTGTGCCACGAATAGGCGCGGGCTTCCTCGTGCCCGGTCCAATCGACATCGCCGGCAAAGCGATCCAGCAGCGAGTTCCACTCGGCCGCGCGTTCGGCACGCGAATGCCCGGGATGTGTGTAGATCCAGTGCTGGAAGGCATCCACCGTGGCCACCCAGCAGAGCGTACTCACGATCCCCTCGAGGTGCGCGCGGCGGGCCCGCGCGACTTCGGGAGCGGCATAGAATTCCTCGAGATATCGTTCGCCGAGCAACTCCATGCTCATGGATGCCACCTCGCAAAACTCGATGGGCGGATTTTGCCGATACGGCAGCAGGTCTTCCTCGCGCGCGGCGAGTGCATGGAAGGCATGCCCCGCCTCGTGCAGCAGCACCTCCACGTCCCGCTGCTGACCCACGGCGTTCATGAAGATGAAAGGCAGGCGCGCTTCGGCGAGTGTTTGCTGATATCCGCCCGGCGCCTTGCCTTTGCGATTGTCGAGGTCGAGCAGGTGCAGGTCGTCCATCTGCCGGAAGTGCCCGGCCAGTTCGGCATCCAGCCGGTCAAAAATCTTCTGCGTCTTCGCCACCATCTGCGCGACTTCCTCGAATGGTTTCAGGGGCGGCTGACTCAACGGATCGACCGCCGTGTCCCATGGGCGCAGCGTTCGCAGCCCGAGCTGCTCGCGGCGGCGCGCCTGGAGCTCGCGCAACAAAGGCACGACCTCGCCGGCCACGGCGTCGTGATATTGCACGCACTCCGCCGGCGTGTAATCGAAGCGGCCCAGCTTGCGAAATGCGTAGTCGCGGTAATTGCCGAAGCCCGCATTGGCCGCCATGCGCTCGCGCAATTTCCACAGCCCGTCGAACTGCTCCTCGAAAGCGTCGCGCTCCCGCATGCGCCGATACGTCACGAGCTTCCACGCCTCCTCGCGCAAGGCGCGATCGGGGTCCTCGAGCAGCTTGCCCATTTGCGTGAGTGTCTTCTCCTCGCCGCGGAATTGCACGGTCAGCGCCCCACTCAGTTTCAGGTACTGCTGGCCGAGCTTCGAGTCCTCCGTCTCCAGCGCAACATTCTCCTCGCGGAAAAGCTCCACGCGGTTGCGCACATCGCGCAGGAACACCTCGTAACGCGGCATCGGCAACTGCGCGTAAAGCGGATGCCCCACGAGCAACTTCTCCAGGCGAAACTGCCGCGGCTTGACCTGCGGTTCCACGTTTTCGAGGAAATACAGATACGCTTTCTCCAATTCAGCGTCGTCGGTATGGCAGGTCATCGCGATGTAGCGGCGGCTGCCTTCTTCCTCGAGAGCCGCGCTCAATTCGCACCAGTCGATCAGCCACCGTTCCAGCTCGGGGACCGTCGCGCATTTCGCGCCCAGTTCTTCGAGGCGATCAAACAACGGCGCGATATTCGCCCATTCGCCGAGATCGATTTGCGCAGGCACGAACTTGCGAGGCTTGCATGCGGGGAGATTTTGGAAGGGAAGCCGGCTCATACTCCGCAGTATGTACGGTCACCCGTCCGCCCCAGCAAGGCTCGCGTCGCCAGGGATTCTTAATCTTACTCTTAATCCTAATCTTAATCCCTCCCAATCACCCATCCGGGGGGATTAAGATTACGATTAAGATTAAGATAAAGAGCCGCCGCTGCGCCGGCTAAACCGCCTTGTCGCCCGTCTCGTCGGTGCGGATGCGGATCGCACTCTCCACCGGCAGGACGAACACCTTGCCATCTCCGATCTTGCCGGTTTTCGCCGCAGCTACGATGGTCGCCACGGCCTTTTCCGCCACCTCGTCGCTGAGCACGATCTCCAGCTTCACCTTGGGCAGGAAATCGACCGTGTATTCCGAGCCGCGGTAAATCTCAGTGTGACCCTTCTGCCGTCCGAAGCCCTTCACTTCGGTGACCGTCATACCTTCCACGCCCAAGTCGGCCAGGGCGTCTTTGACTTCCTCGAGTTTGAACGGCTTGATGATGGCTTCGATTTTTTTCATGCGGATTGGGTTGGGTGATTCGTTGGGTTGCGACTGGAACCTCGGTGGAAAGAGGCTTCGCGCGTTCAGCAGCGCCCATGCCACCGTGCCTGAAGTCAAGTTCTACAGAGAGAACGCGATCCGTGCACGCCAAATACGTGCGCAAAACCCGCCACGGATGTTTCCCAAGGTGTGCATCTTTCCTCAGGGGAGAGGTGAGGGGGGCTGGCCAGTGAAAAGGCCAGGCCGGACGCCCGATTGCGCGCTCAGCCAGACAATTCGGACCCGCATATTTTCGCTACTTTTCACCGCGGCGGTGGTTGGCCCACTCCTTGTTGTTGGCTGGTCTTCACTCCGGAAATCCGGAGAAGCCCGACCCTTGCGGCCCGGCCATCCACCTCAACGCCTGTACCTTGCAATCACGCTCAATATTCCTACTCTGCTGGCCCGCCATGCGCACCCCCGTCTCTTCCGCTGCCCCGTTTCTAGCCACTACGATTGCCGCCCTGCTGCTGCTGCCTTGCGCCACTTTCGCCGCTGACGCCCCGAAGGAAAACTCCGACGGCAAGGCCGTGGACAAGGACACCAAATCCGCCGCCGATGCAGAATACACCGGCCCGAAACGCGCCGGAGGTGGCCCGACGAACCCGGAGATCCATTTCCCGCTCCCTCCGCCCAAGCCGCTCTCTCCCCAGGAGGAGATGAAGACTTTCAAACTCCCGCCGGGTTTCCATGCGGAGCTGGTGGCCAGCGAGCCAATGATCGAGACGCCGATCGCAATCTCCTGGGACGACCAGGCGCGCATGTATGTGGTCGAGATGCGCGGCTACATGCACGACGTGGAGGGCACGGGCGAAGATCAGCCGATCTGCCAGATCAGCCGCCTGGAGAGCACGAAGGGCGATGGCGTCTACGACAAGAAGACGGTCTTCGTGGACAAGCTGTTGCTCCCCCGCGCTGTCATGGCGCTGGGCGACGGCGCGCTGGTCAATGAGCCGCCGAATCTCGTGTGGTACCACGACACGAACGGCGACGGCGTAGCCGACAAGACGGACATCGTGACCGACAAATACGCCACCAAGGGCGGCCAGCCGGAGCACATGGCGAACAGCCCAACGTGGATGAGGGACAACTGGATCGCCTCCGCCGGCTATACCTCGCGCTTCCGCCTGCAGGGTGGCCAGTTCCTCAAGCAAGAGGACGTCCCCTTCGGCCAGTGGGGGCTCACGCAGGACGACTGGGGCCGCGAATACACCAACTCAAACAGCGACCTGCTGCGCGCGAATCTCGTGCCGGCCAGCTATTACCTCCGCAACAATCACCTCACCAATCGCAGCGGCCTCGGTGTGCAAGTGATGAAGGACCAATCGACCTGGCCGAGCGTGCCGACCCCCGGCGTAAACCGCGGCTACATCGAGGACACGACCAAGGACGGCAAGCTGGTCAAAGGCACGCTGCGGCCCGACGGCACACTGCAAACGGTGACCGCGACCTGCGGCCCGGGCGTGTATCGCGGCGACCTGTTCCCGAAGGAATACCAAGGCAACGTCTTCATCCCCGAACCGGCGGGCAATCTCGTGAAACGCGTGACGCTCTCCGAGAAAGACGGCGAGATCACCGCGGCCAACGCGTATGAGGGCAAGGAATTCCTTACGTCGACGGATGAACGCTTCCGCCCGGTCAATGCCTACACCGGCCCGGATGGCGCGCTCTAC
>OUNM011313894.1_pt1 | contig 11349 bp, 13 predicted proteins | sample 1769961 | NCBI WGS metagenome assembly OUNM01 (sample SAMEA3914820, study PRJEB12502) | metagenome | biome: forest; material: soil | place: USA | collected 2012-03-12 | depth 0.3 m
GTCAAGCGTGGCGATGGAGGCACCGTCACGGCGGCTGGCGCCGGAGATAACTTCGGGATCGCGATGGAAGACGCCGCGGATGGCGATTTCGTCGAAGTCCTGATGCTGCCCGGTGTGCTCACCACCGTCTCCAATGGCGCGGTCACCACGCCGAAGCTTGCCGGTGGCTCGGTCACGGGCGCCAAGCTCGATGCCGGAGCCTACAAGCTCTACGAAGCGAGCGGGGTGAACGCCAGCGGCGGCGCGGCAGATATCACCGCCCTGAATGGCATCACCGCCACCGATCGCGTCGTGGAGGTCGTGGATCTCACCACTCCTGCGGTGCTGAATCCGGCGAACTTCACTCCCGGCACGAACAAGCTCACCCAGGCTCAGGCGGCCGGGGATCTGAGCACGAAGAAACTCCTGATCCGCCTGCTCCCGGCGGCAGCCTGATCCCCCACCCGGCCCAACCGTCAGCCAACACCACTTAGCGACTTAGTTTTTTTACCATGCCGTATTCCAATACCGCGGCCGAGTTCCGGCCCGAACTGCAAGTCAAAGTCGAGGAGGCCATGGCGATCGACGATTCGTTTATCGGCGATCAGATCTTCCCGATGTTCCCGGTCAGCACGCGCACCGGCTTTTACAAGCGCATCAAACGCGGCAAAGGCCAGCTCCTGGCGAAGACCGGGACGGCGACCAAGGGCAACGATCCCCTCGTTCGCGCTCCGGGCACCGCTTACCGAGAGGTCACCCGCACGACCGAACAGGCAAACTGGAAGACCGTCGATCGAGGCCTGGAGGAGCCGATGGACGACGTGAACAAGCAGGAGGAATCCCGCTTCTTCGACCTGGAGTCCAGCACGGCCATTTGGCTGATGCGCAATATGCGGATCAGCCGCGAGGTGCGGGTGGCCGCAGCCATTCAGGATCCCACCGTGTGGGATTCGCAGGATACCCTGAGCGTGGCCTACACGGAGGGGAATATCGAGTCGTTCGACTTTGCGACGGATCTGAAGGCCGCCAAGCGCGTCCTGCGGAAGCGTCAGGAGCCGGCAAACGCGCTCGTGATGTCGCTCGAACTTTGGGACCTCATCACCAGCTCGGAGAAGCTGCGCAGCTATTTCTTCGGCGCGAATGGCGGCAACGCCATGATCGACGAGGCGATGATCGCGGCGAAGTTTAAGCTGAAGTATGTGCTCATCGGGCAGACCAGCTATGATACGACGAAGCCCGGGAAGGATTCGAGCGATGACAACCTGCAGTGGGCCTGGGGCAACGATTACTTCTGGGTCGGGAACATCGTCGATGGCGCTCCGGAAATGGGCGGCGCCGGACGTACGTTCGTGCTCGATCCGCTGACGGGCGGTCAGCTCTATGTGACCGAGACGTATCGCGAGGAGAAGATCCGGAGCGATCGGCTGCGCGTGCGGCAGGATGATGACACGAATGTCGTGAATGAGAATTCCGGCATTTTGGTGAAGGTCAATGATCTGCCGTAAGTGAGCGGGATTTAGAAGACTCTCCAGTCAGGCCCTTCCGGCGCGGTGCGCATCCTTGTCGCCCGCGCCGGATTGCGTCTGGGATGAAGGAGCGCCGAGAATTTAAGACCAAATTACCAAATTTTGCCAAATTACCAAAGGGGGGACAGACATGAGCTTTTATGAGGATTTTCGGTTGGGATTGGAGGGTGCGGCGTCGGCCTTTGGGGTACCGTGGACTTGTAACGGGACGGAGTATGCGGCCATTTCTGCGGATAAACTCAAGGTTAGCGAACGGGCGATGCCTGGCGGGAAGTTCCGGGAGGCGACGTTGACGATTTATGTGAGCCTGGCGGTGTTCGGGATGTCGGGAGTGAAGAAAGGCAGCACGGTGATTTGCTTTGGGGAGACCGTGCGGGTGCTGGAGATTGAGAATGAGGGCGATGCGTCGCGTACGCTGATTTGCGGGCCGGTGGGTGTGGAGGCGCCGCGAAGATGAGCGATCCCTATTGGGAAGACCTCCAGAAGGCGCTGAAGGGCAAGATTGACATCGGCAAGACTCCCGAAGCCGGGGCGCGCAAAGCGCGGGCGACCCAGGCGTTCAATCGCGCGACGCGCCGTATGAAACCTTCGGCACGATCCAAGCATGGCGACCAATAGCGAGATCAAACGAAAGGTGGAGCTTTGGCTCTGTGCGAAGCTCGGCCAGGCCGTGCCGGGGCTCACATTCGTGCCGGCGAAGGGTGGCGACGATTCCAACGATGCGGCGGATCTGATTCCGCCCTATTGCTTTGTGGAAGCGGGCGAGATGAACAAGGTGTTACCTGGTGAGCCGACTTACGAAGGCGAGGCGTCGGTGACGTATGTGACGCATATTGACGATACGAGTTCGACGGTGCATTCGGCCACGGTGCGGCAGATCAGCGATTCGTTGGCTGGCTTGGATCGTGGATTCGATCCGGCGCAGGGGCTGATCGTTCACGGGACGGATATTTCGGGGACGGATGAAGTCGAGGATGCAGAGAAGCAGAGCCACGGGGATGTGATCACAGTGGCGATTGGATGTACGGGGTGAGGCTTATGGACTGGACGGGATGTCGGCACGTGGCTACACCGCAGCGCATGTTCGGACTCTTCGCGTAGCTGACCGAACGGTCAGCCGTTCTCGACCATTTCGTCGGGCGCATTACAGTCCCAATTGATGAAGCGTTCGGCAACGTCCGGTGGATTTAACACCGACACCCAGCTATTTACCAACTCCGCCGGTAGATCACCGACCACCAGCAATGTGATCTTGGAACGTTCGGATCCCGAGCCGAAAAAACGCTCGTGCTCTAGCCTTTGAAAGCCCTTCAAAATTGCGGTCCAAAGGGCTTCGACTCCGGCGCGGAATTGTTCCCCATCGCTATCGAAGTTTGCGCGCACAACTTCGTTGATCGTTTCGAAATACTCTGGCCCCACCTCTGGGAAAAATTTCCAATCTCCGTACGACCACCGCATTCCGGCGCGAGTAGACGTGCATCCGTACTTGGGGTCAACCGTCTCTTTGTAGCGCTCAACGGTCGAATTCAGAGCCTCCTCAGTGTTTGCTACCGCGTTCACAAACTGAAGCGAATCGTCAGTGAACAATGCGAATGCATAAAAGGTCTGTTTTGGATTTGCGCGGATGAGGTCGGAGAACGCGGCCTTCAAAGCCGTGTAAATCTGTTCCGAAACGTGGTCTGCTTCAATTGGCATCATTGATCTTCCTTCAGCTAACGATAAAATTCAGCGACTGCCCGGACGATGCTCGCCCAGGCCTCGATGGGAATGGCCACCGAACTCACCGAGAGAGGCTGGAGAAGTCAAGCGTGCGCACGAGCGCATCTTGCTCGATCGCCGCTGCGACTCCCTTCGGGGTCGATGTCGTGTGGATGGGGTCCGGGGGTGTCGCGCGCGTTGCGCGCCCAACCCCCGGCTTTGGCGCTTGGAACCCTCCGGGTTCCCCGGGCCTGTTCGTCTCCGCGCGTCAACTGTGCGAATGCTTCGAGTCCGCACGCAGATTCGCCTGTAACACCTTGGCGGAACTCAACAAAAGCCTGACTCGGCACTCAAAGCTACCTTTTATCGAGAACCGCCTTAACGACATTGATGTTATCGTCTGTCGCAAGGAGAAATTTCAGAATTCCACTTTCGCCACGATCATCTCTCTCGATAAACATGATGTATTTCGTCGAATTATCTAGAGCAGCCTCGACATTACCACGCATCCGCACATACATCAGCTTACTCATTTTCCCCGTTAGCGTTCCCTTCAGTGACGAATAGACGGCGATTTGCGCATCCGTATACGTGATTATAACAACGGGATCGGGTTCTTCATTTCCCGTCTTTATGAATTGTGCGACAACAATATCCGTTGCGTCCTTGGCTGCAACCTGGATGGGCATATCACTTCCCGGCAACTTTGGAGCACTACCTGCGCCTGCCTCGCCGGCATGGCCTGAGAATGGTTTACCCGCTACGCACAGCCAGGCAGTCAACATCATCACTGCAATTGTCTTAAACGGCTTCATACGGTTGGCGTTCTTCTCGGAGCATAGGGTACAAACGTTCCCTACCACAATACAGGGTTGCGTAAATGTTCCGCTGCTGCGAAGGCATGCTTTCGGGTCCGTGCGGTCGCTCGCCAAGTTGACACCGCGACCGCTGGCATGCCGCTCGTTTCTTCCAATCAGCATGGTGCCATTTACAAATTCGGCGTCACGTCTTCGGATGCCCCGGTTATTGCGGGGTTTACCTGCCGCGAGGCTGAGCTGAAGTACGCTCCGGAGGTCAAAGAGGAAGCGCAGGACGGGGAAGGGCATGCGGATTCGGTGACGGTTTCAAAGCCGAACAAGCGCATGATCAGTGGCACGTTCACCGGCAACGTGAGCGATGCCTGGGATCCGCTGAGCCTGAATGATTCGTTCACGTTCAACAGCCGGTTTTACGTGATCGACGACATCTCCGAGCCTCGGAAGAAGGGCAAGTATTGGGAGGTCGTGATCTCTGGCACTTCCAAGGCGGGCATTCAGAGCTAGGAGTCTATTGAAACAGACTCCTAAGGAGCTGAAATGGGTCTCGATCCCACGTTTAGCGAGGCGTTCATTCATCGCCTCGCGCGCCCATTTGATGCGGCTGATCCATGGTCCGCCCATCGCGTTGCGGGGCGGCGGCTGAGGCCGTTCTCGCTGTGGCATCTGCTGCTGTTGCAGCAGGTCGATTCTCCCCTGCTCACCTCGCCTGCCCGATTGGCCGGCGAGGATTTGCTGCGTGCGGTGTCGATCTGCCGATGCCGCTATTTGGAATGTGACGTGCGTGCAGGCTGGAGTCCGAGGAGTTTCTGGAAGTTATCAGGACGCGGCCTGGCGAAGGAGAGAGCCGCGCTGCTGGATTACGTGGACGATTTCCTGCAGCGACCAGAGTGTTCGCTGGCGGTGATCGGGAAACCGGGGAAGTCGATCCGACTCGGACCGCCGCCAGAGACCCTCGCGATCGCTTCGACGGTGATCTTTGCGACGCATTGGCCCGAGCGCGCGGTGTGGGAGATGCCTGTGGGCGCGGCCTATTGGTACGAAGCGCTCGCGCGGCGGCAGAAGGATCCCATCGATTTCATGACGCCCGAGGAACGGGAGTGGCAGGACGAGCTCGACGCGACGGGGTTCAGATCTTGGGAACCCAAAGCGGGATGGGAGGACAAGGCTTGAAAAAGCTTGAAAGAAGTTGAATCCGGTTCAGTCCTATCGCCGCTCCAGGACTGCCGCCCCGATCTTCAGCTTTCACGACCGGCACCCTCCTGTACCCGTTCTATCCAGCGGATACTCGGTGGGTGATGTGGGCAAAGACGGCGTCTCTAAAGAACGGTTGCGCGCATCTTTGCAAAAGGAGCGTGCACAATTGCTCGCTGTGCACAGCAACAAGGAATGGGTTCTAATCCCCGATAGTGCCCATTACCAGTATCGAAGCCATGACGACAAATAGCTTCAACAATCGAAGACGCATTTCGTCAAATTCGGCTACTTATTTCTTGCTCGCCCACACTTGATCAAATTTCAAACCGGTAAATCCCTCCTTCTTGTAATGAGAATAGAATTCATTCCCTTCCGGCACCCGACCGGAGATTGTAAATATAGGAGCCCTTCGCAAGTCCGGTATTTTAAATACACTATAACCAATTCGCTCCGGAAAAAACTGATATTTAAGCACCTGCACCAGCACTTCACCCACCATCCTGAGCTTAGAATTCTCCCTATCCAAGCAATTATAGCACATGAGAGGGTTGAAAATATATATCTGCTCTCCGGTATCGCTAACATTTGCACTCAAAATCTCCCCACATTCACCAAACATTTCACCAATCCGACTGTCATGGACACGCCGCGTAAATGCAAGAATTCCCGCAGTGACATGGATAAAATCCGTCCTAATTCTCGTCACCGGCCCCTCGATGTAGAAAGAAGCCTCCTCCCATCGTTCACGCATCGGCTCAGCAATAAAGCCGTCCTTAGCGAGTTGGTACCACTGGTCGTTGTCACAGGGCAACAACCCAGTCATTTCATTATCTGGATCGATCTTATAAATATTTATCACCATGGGAATCCCCCCCTCACTAACTCAGCCGCAATTTTTTGCAACTTCATGTCGAACCTTATTTGCGTCACCCTTTTCAATAAGCGATTTTATTCGTGCAGTCACGGCATTGGTATATGCAGCCGAATTGCCACATGTTCAGGACGTGAAACATGTACGTTCATCTAAGAAGTGCTCGATGTTGACACCTCGTGCGTCGACGTGGCCGGACTTCAAGATATTACCGACCAGCTCAAGAAACACTCGGGGCTGGTCGGCGACCTTAGCCTCAACCTCGCGACCCAGCGGAATCTCTGGTCGGCGATTGGTGAGACGATCAAGTATCGCGTGCTGGGGCCGGTGGGCTCGCTGACCGGCGCGTTCGTGGGGCTGCAAAGCGGGATCAAGACATTGATCCGCGATTCCGGAACACTGGAAGCAGCCTGGCGGCGCATGTCGCAGATCAAGCTGTACCAAGGGCAGTTTGAAGCGCTGCTAAAAAGCGCATCGGCGGCTCGGACAAGGCTGGGAGAGTTGGCTCAGTTCTCGAATAAGCGCCTGGTCTCGCTCGACGAATCGGCGCGCGCGTCGCGTGGATTGGAGATTCTGACCCGTGGGGCGAAGAGCGGTGCCGACACTCTGAATCTCGTGGCCGATGCCGCACGCGCCAGCAATGAATCGCTGGAGGACGCCGGCAATGCGATCGGTGGATTTTACCGGGCGTTACAGGATGGGAAGCCAGTCGAAGCTGCCGCTGGGGCATTGGAGGGCATGGGGCTTCTCACGCGCCAGAACGTGGATGCGCTTTCAAACCTTCAAAAGACAGGCGCATCACTGCCGTCGCAGTTTGCTGCATTCGAACAGGCACTTGCCGGGAACTCGAAGCAGTCCGAAAAGTTCGAAGATAGCCTCGCAGGCTTACAGGAAAAGGCGACGACCGTTCGCGAGAAGCTCTCCGAACGGTTCGGAAAGCCTTTCATCGAGGGCGAGCGCGCTGGTCTCGAGAAGAGCATCCAGATCTATCAGAACCTCGAAGGGCCGGTCGGCGCCGTGGCCGATAACCTCGCCCGTTTCACGAGCTTTGGCCAGAATGCGGCAAAGACCGTTGGAGTCATGGCAACGCGCATTCCTGGCCTGACTTTCGCGGCTGGTGCTGCGACCAAGGCTTTCACCGGTCTGGTTGCCGGGGCGACTGCGATCGGTGCCGTCCAGGCTGGCAGGGGCATTTTAGCCTTGGGCGGACGGGCTCTTAGCGCGGTGCGGAATTTTGATTCTGTAGCGACGGCTTCGAATCTTCTCACCCGCGCCCAAGCAGCCCGTGCGGCAGCAGCCACCACTACTGGCGCGGAGGCTCTGTTCCATACAGGGCGGGCTGCGGCTCTTGAAACAACAGCCGGAGGAGTTGTCCGCGGCGCTGAATTCGCCTCAAATATTGGATCGAAGCTGGCGGGCGGTCTCGAAATGGCGGGTGTTTCCGTGGGGCTTACCGCGTTCCTCGCGGCTGCCGCACAAGCGATCGAATACGTCAGCAAACTTGATGAGCAGCTCAAGGAACTCAATCAGACGAACGCTCAGTCTGAGCAGGCTATCTGGCAACAGATCGCCGCGATTAAGTCTCAGGAAGACGCCGAGCAGGCTCTCATTGCCACAACCAAAAATCTCAGTGCGTCACGGGCGTCGCTCGCGGATGTAAAAGCGCGAAACTCCGGCTTTTTTGGAGATAGCCGGCAGATCCACGCGCAAGAGCGTGCCGTGAGGGTCGCCGCCGCCCAGCAGAGTGCTGCGACCAATCGCGTCCTGCAGGGAGAACCGTCCATTGCCGAGAAGGCGTTGTTCGAAAGGCGTGCCAGCCGGCAAATTGCTCTCTCGGAAATGGAGCGGCAATTAAAGATCAATCGTGCCACGGGGTATGAGAAGGCGGCTTTGCTGGAGGCAGATGCTCAGCAGGCAGAGGCGAATGCAGCGGAAGCGAACCGATATTATGACGAAAAGCCTCGGATCGGACGCCTCGAAGAAGCTGCGGCGATTGCTCCGGACAAACAGGTCCTGTTTCAGGAAGGCGGCGTCACAAAGCGCGGTCCGCTCAAACTGGCAGTAGCGGCCGCGCGTCGCGGTTCATCCTCGGAAATCATCCGTGAATCGCAACGAATTGAAGACCTGCGGGCGCAGGGTGCATCGCCACGCGACGTAGGAGAAGCGGAGGCGCGGCTCCAGGCTCGGCAGAATTTCCTCCTGAATCAGCCCGAGGGGCAGGCTCAGGAGAAACGGGCGGCAGCGAATCAAGCTCTGACCGAAGCAGCCACGGCCCAGTTACAGATCGACGCGGAGCAACAGATCAACCAGCTCAAGGACCATGGGCGAGATCGCGATTCTGAAGCGATGCGGCTCCAGATCGATGCGCTTCAGCAACAACGGGATTTGCTCCAGCAGATCGACGCACAGGGAGCAGCAGCGCTGCAGAACCGTGCACAGGCGCTGCAGCGTGAAAAGCGGCTGATGGAAGAGGAGGCTACATTGCTCCGAGAAATGGACGCAGCGCGGCTGAAGGCGGCGCAGGCAAACACTGCCGCATCCGTCGCCGCGGCTCGTGGGCACTTCGCGGAGGCGTCCCGCCAGCGGGACCTGGCATTGCAAACTTCGGACGCTGCCGAAGAAAAGCAGCGTGCTTACGAACTTACAAAGTCCGGTTACACGGACCAGGAGGCCGCCGCGCAGGCTGCCAACGAGCGGGCAGCTAAGGTACAGGATCGTGCTGCACAGGCTGAGGAGTTCCGAATGCGCCGGAAGCGGGAAATCCATGAGGGAGGCCTCGCGTTGAAAGGTGATGCGCAGGGACTCACGCAGGCGCGCGATACCGATGCATTCCGCGACCGAGTCAAAGAAGGACTGGCAAACAATCTAAGTCCGCAGGAATCCGTACAGTACGCCTACCAGAGTGGGATGCAGGAGATTGCCGCACAACAGCGCGACTTTGCGCAGTCTCACGTCGTGGACAGTCTCCAGCGCATTGGCGGAGGCGGTGGGATTTCCTCCGATCCGGGGATCGATATCGCGAAGCGACAGGAATCACTGCTGCAACAGGCGGTTGCTTCGCTTCAACAGCTTGTTCAGCAGAGCAGCGGCAGCGGGATCCCGAATGACGCGAATGTGGATGATGGAGGGTTTTACTAATGCCGAGAAATACCAGTTACCATGGCCAGCACCAGGAAGTGCATATCGGGAAGTTCTCGACGAACCGGTATGGGGTGCTCAGTGGCAGTGTGCAGCGGCATATCCTTGAGGAATTTGATAGTCCGAAGTGGGGGTATCTGTCGGTGGCGATGGCTCCGAGCGCTCCGGTGCCGTGTGTGAATGTGGACCGCGAGTATGATGCGCGGAAGTGCATGGGGATTTACACTTACTCGTATGAGGGGGTGACTGATCAGGTGAGCTTTGCGGATCGGATCTTCTGTTCGCTCGAAGGCAGTGACAATGAGGAGCCGATCGAGACGCATCCGAATTTTCAGGATCTTTTTAAGAAGTACCAGGGCCAGAAAGATTCGCAGGGGCGTTTTATCGGGTTCAAGTACGGGGTGATCACGGTGGATGGGCAGAAGACGTTCAATCCGCTCTACGGGCTGGATCATTTCCTGACGATCGGACTCATCTGGACTCGCACGCGAGTGGTGCAGGCGCTTCCGGCGAATCTGCTATCGCGGGTCGATACGATCGATACGCCGCAGGGATTCGGCGCCATGTTGCCGCCTCAGCTCAAGTCGCCGCGGAACTGGCTCAAGCTGGCTCCGGTGGCCCAGCAGCGGAGTAACTTCATCAATCTCTCGGAGCGTTGGATGGCGAGCGGGCGCAACGGCTGGAATGCCGATGTTTACACGCCGAAGTCGAGCATGGGGAGCGTGAGCTAGGAGTCTCCAAATGATATCCATCCGTGACCTTCAATGGCGGCATGGGAAGTTCAGCCGCAAGCTCTGGCAACGGTTACTCGCCGCGATCTCGGAGCGGACGATCCGCGCCGGGCGCAATGTGCGCGTGAGGCACCTGGCTGATGGGGTCGTGGTTCGGTCTGCGGGAGGCGGCAGCGCGTCGGATCCGAGCTTTTCGTGGCAGATGAGCCTGGCCGACAAGGGCGATGGCACGTACGGCCTGAGCTTCGTGCAGCGCGGGCTTATCAATGGGATCGAGGCGCAGATCGACGGGAAGCCGATGTCGTACACCGATCCCGAGTCCGACGAGCCGAATTCGCTGACGGTGGAGGAAGACGAGTTCGGCCCGGATGGCGTTTGTCGGATTTACGCCCAGATCGCCGTGAGCCGGGCGTGGGACATCGATCATGTGGATATAGTCGCTCTTGCGAAGACTCCGCCGCCGACCACGTGGACCGATTTCAAGCTCATTGGGCTGCTGGTCCGGGATGAGAGCGGCGCAGTGACCGTGGAGCAGCACGCCTTCTTCGATCTTCAGTGGGCAGTCGGAAATCCGGGATCGAATGGGTTTGGGACGTATTATCGGGGCGCAGAATGAGTTTTGGTCCCCTCGCCTATCTCGATGAGTTCCAGGGCGACGAGCCGCCAAAGCGGATCTGGAACGCGATGCTGCTGGAATTGGTTCGGCGGCTGCCGCGAGTGCTCGATTTCGGGATGCCGGGGCAGGATGACTTCATTCATCCGTGGAAGACGACATGCAGCCTGTGGGACGATGAGGCGGCTGCGGCATCAGGGCTTCCGCCGGAGCTGATCTGGCACGTCGATGTGCAATCGGCTTTCGTCAACGACGCGCCGGTCACGATCCCGTATCTCCGCTCGGGAGATCCGCGCGGCTGGCTGATGCCGAAGGGTTATCCGGCGCCGGGTCCGGGTGAGCCGGGTTATAGCCCGCAAACGGTGGAGCGTCCCTTGTATGAGCGCGCTGATCCGCCATTCCTGGTGCTGCTGGCGCCGCCGGCGGGACAGCCAGCGTCGAAGTGGCAGAACTTCGTGCCTGTACCTGATGCGGTTCGACCGGAGTTCTTCCAGTCGTCGGAGGAAATGTGGGCGATGACGCTGATGCTGGCGTCTGTGTTCACGACTGCCGATCCGGCTGTGTCGCGGCAGTACAATCCGGCGATCCCGCCCACACTTCAGAACTACCAGCTTTTCGTCGGGAAGCTGCCGATTGTTGCCACCGGAGAAGTCGGCGGCTTTGTGGAGATCGCGCGGATCTACCGTAAGCGGTACACGGAGCGCCTCTGTTGAACCCGTTACGAATGGTCTAGCGTTGGGCCATGAGTGCGATTGCCAGTTCGACCGAGACGTTACAGATA
>OUNM010165552.1_pt1 | contig 11347 bp, 9 predicted proteins | sample 1769961 | NCBI WGS metagenome assembly OUNM01 (sample SAMEA3914820, study PRJEB12502) | metagenome | biome: forest; material: soil | place: USA | collected 2012-03-12 | depth 0.3 m
GGAAAAGGCCCGAAAATCTACTTCAAGCGCGAAGAGCTGAACCACACCGGCGCGCACAAGATCAACAACTGCATCGGCCAGATCCTGCTGGCCATCCGCATGGGCAAGAAGAAGATCATCGCAGAAACCGGCGCCGGCCAGCACGGCGTCGCCACCGCGACCGTCGCTGCGCGCTTCGGCCTGCCCTGCAAGATCTTCATGGGCGCCAAGGATATCGAACGGCAGAAGCCCAACGTGTTCCGCATGAAGCTGCTGGGCGCCGAAGTCGTCTCCTGCGAAAGTGGGTCGCAGTCCCTCAAAGACTCGATGAACGACGCGCTGCGCTACTGGGTCGCGAACGTTCACGACACTTTCTACATCATCGGCACGGCCGCCGGCCCGCACCCCTATCCGGAACTGGTGCGCGATTTCCAATCGATCATCGGCAAGGAAACGCGCGAACAGATGCTGGAGAAGGAAGGCCGCGTGCCCGACATGCTGGTGGCGGCCGTGGGCGGCGGATCGAATGCGATCGGCCTGTTCCACCCCTTCCTCGACGATCCCGAAGTCCAGATGACCGGCATCGAAGCGGCGGGCCACGGCATCGAAACCGACAAGCACGCCGCGTCGCTCACCGGGGGCAAGCCGGGCATCCTGCACGGTAACAAGACCTATCTGCTTCAAGACGAAGACGGTCAGATCACCGAGGCGCACTCGATCTCGGCCGGGCTCGACTATCCGGGCCTCGGGCCCGAGCACTCATGGCTGCATGAGAGCGGCCGCGTGAACTACGTGCCGATCACCGATACGCAGGCGCTCGACGCGTTCCAGCTCTGCTGCGAGTTGGAAGGCATCATCCCCGCGCTCGAAAGCTCGCACGCGCTGGCTGCGCTGCCGCAGCTGACGGTGGAGATGGATGAGGACAAGCTGCTTGTCGTCAACGTTTCGGGCCGCGGCGACAAGGACATCTTCACCGTCGCCGAAGCGCTGGGTGTGGAGCTTTGACGCGGGCCGCACAGGGGTAGTGAACGGACATATGTGGGCAGCAAAGCCAGCCGCGATTATCGCCTGTCTGACCTTGCTGCTGTACATTCCGGTGTGGCTTGCGGTCGGAGCATTGCTTTATCCCCGTACTCATCCCGACTATTGGGCCTGGGCCGTCCCAGGCCACATTCTTCCGATCTCGGCCATAATCGCATCATTGATCGTCGCTTTGACGCACTGGATTAAGAACCACCGATGACCCGCTTCGAAACCGCATTCGCCAAAGGCCCCGCGCTCGTCTGCTTCATCACCGGGGGTGACGGCGATACCGCCGCCAATCTCGACGCGCTGGTCGCGGGCGGTGCCGATGTGATCGAACTCGGCATGCCGTTCACCGATCCCATGGCCGACGGCCCGGCGATCCAGGAAGCGAACATCCGCAGCCTCGACGCCGGTACCAAGACGGCCGACGTGTTCCGCATCGCCAGTGAGTTTCGTGCCCGCCACGCGCAAGTACCGCTGGTGCTGATGGGTTACGCCAACCCGATGATCGCGCGCGGTGCGGACTGGTTCGCGGACGAATGCGCGAAGGCCGGCGTGGACGGCGTGATCTGCGTGGATATCCCGCCAGAGGAAGACGCCGAACTCGGCCCGGCCCTGCGCGAAAAGAGCGTTTCGCTTATCCGCCTTGCCACGCCGACGACCGACGCCGCGCGCCTTCCCGCCGTGCTCGAAGGCTCCTCGGGCTTCCTCTACTATGTCTCAGTGGCGGGCGTTACCGGCATGCAGCAGGCGGCACAGGGCTCGATCGAGGATGCCGTGGCCAAGCTGAAGGCAGCCAGCTCGATCCCCGTCGCGGTCGGCTTCGGCGTGCGCACGCCCGAACAGGCCAGTGCCATCGCAAAGGTGGCGGACGGCGTGGTCGTGGGCTCGGCACTGGTTGATCTGGTCAAGCAGCACGGCACGGACGCCCCGGCCCATCTGCGCGAACTGACTGCCGCGCTGGCAGAAGCGGTCCACACCGCGCGCTGACATCCAAAACTTCGTCCTTAAACTTCGTCATTGCGAAACGCGTGACGAGGACGCAATTCGTGCATCGCGGCGGCCGACAAGGCTTGCCGCGATGTGCTTTTCCAGACGGGTGCCATGAAAGACTTCGCCGTTTCCGAAGACCCACGCGTCCAGGCCCAGCTTGACCGACTTGCCGCGCTCTCGATACCGCAGGGGCGTCTTGGGCTGGACACGATTCTTGCCCTGCTGGACCGGCTGGGTAATCCGCAAAAGCGTCTGCCGCCCACGTTCCATGTCGCCGGCACCAACGGCAAGGGATCGACCTGCACCTACTTGCGCTTCATGCTGGAGGCGCAGGGACTGAAAGTCCATTCCGCCACCAAGCCGCATCTGGTCCGCTATAACGAGCGTATTCGCCTTGGCGGCAAACTGATCTCAGACGAAATGCTGGCCGACCTGCTCGCCGAAGTGCTCGACGCGGGTGAGGACCTTGGCCCCAGCTTCTTCGAAGTGACGACGGCGGCAATCTTCCTGGCCTTTGCGCGCGAACCTGCCGATGCCTGCGTGATTGAGGTCGGCCTCGGCGGCCGTCTGGATGCGACCAACGTGCTCGAACACCCGGCGGCCTGCGGCATCGTCACGCTTGGCATCGACCATGAGGCGTTCCTGCTGCGGCCCGAAGAAGGCGCGCCGGAAGAACCGCTCGCCCGTATCGCCTTCGAAAAGGCCGGTATCGTCCGCAGCCCTGCGCCCGTGGTCACGCTGTCCTACCCGGAAAGCGCCGAACTCGAAATCGAGCGCGCCGCACTAGCTGCCGGAGCGCCTCTGCATATGCGCGGGCGCGATTGGGACGCGGCCGTGGGTGACGTGATCGAATATTCGGACCGACACGGCGAACTCGCCCTGCCCTTGCCTACCCTGCCCGGCACGCATCAGGCCGAAAACGCCGCGCTCGCCGTGGCCATCCTGCGCCATCAGGATCGGGTCGCGGTCTCGCCCGAGGCGATGGCAGAGGGCATCCGTGCCGCACGCTGGCCCGCACGGCTCCAGCAGCTTTCACAGGGCCCATTGACGCGCCATGCCGGTGCGCGGGAGGTCTGGCTGGATGGAGGCCACAATCCCGACGCCGGGCTTGCGATTGCCCGCCATTTTGCAGGGCAGAGCCTGCACCTTGTTATCGGCATGCTGGCGAACAAGGATCCGCGCGCCCTCACCGCGCCATTGGAACAGAGCATTGCCAGCATTCGCGCTGTGCCAGTGCCCGGCCATGACTGCCATGGCCCGGAAAGCTTCGGCCCGGCGGCGCTCGCGGCGGATAGCGTTGGTGATGCTTTGGCCGATCTGCCGGACGACGGTCTGCCGGTGCTGATCGCCGGTTCGCTCTACCTTGCCGGCGTCGTCCTGAAGAGCAACGACGAAGTGCCTGACTGAAACCGCTTCAGCCGGCCAACTTGCCGAATGGTAACAGCTTCAACGCCAAGGCCGCCGCTGCCTTCCCATCGTTGGCCCGCAACGCCGGGAGCATGGCGATAGCGGCGCGCTTGACGACGGCATCCAGCGGTGTGGGTGCCTGTGCCGTGGCCGCAGCCTCTGCCAATTTTCGTGTCTGCGCTACCGATCCATGATCGCTGCGGATCTGCAACAACGCCGCAAGGCCCGGATAGAACGCGCGGTTGCCACCAAGATCGACCGCGCGGGACATGGCCGACATGCCCTGATCCTTGCGCGCGCCCAGCGCGGTGCGGGCAAGGAAGCCCCCCAATTCGTCCACCGCGCCAAGGTGCCAGGCAGCGATCGCCATTTGCACTTCGGGATCTCGGGGATTCTGCGTCAGCAACTGCTGGAACACGCCCAGCGATGCTTTTACATCTGTGCGACTGTGCGTCAGCTTACCGCGGTAACCAATGGCAACGCCGCGTTGCAACGCCGCCTCCCGATCGTCCGGCCGGGCGGCAAGCGCCTTGTCCGCCGCCGCTATGGCCTGACCGATCAATTGCAGGGCCTGCCCTTTATCGCCGGTATTGAACGCGGCTTTCGTAAGAATATCGCGGGGAGATTCTGCCGCCATGGCGGCCGTGGGCATCGCGACGATCATTCCACAAGCGGCAGCAAAGGCACTACCCCGCATCTGCATCAATCTCAGGCAAATCGTTCGCAGCATGCCACTTTCTCCGTACGCGTCGCCCCGCTGCTGATGAAAATCCTGTCGTTCAGGAAGGATCCGTTTCCAGTTCGGAAACGTCTTCCGCTGCTGTGCCCATCGCCTGGTCGACCAATCCGGTGCGGCACATCCACCAGAACAGCACGATGCCCGGCAGCGAGGCAACGGTGGTGAGCAGGTAGAAGTTTACATAGCCCATCGCCTCGATCAGCGCGCCCGCCGTAGTGCCGGTAAGCAACCGGCCGACCACGCTCGCCGCTGCCGAAATCAGCGCGTACTGCGCAGCGGTGTAGCGAAGGTCGCAAAGCGCGGAGAAGTAAGCGATCACAACCACGCCGCCGAAGCCCGAAGCGATGTTTTCAAACCCGATCGCGCCCGCCATGCCCCAGTTGCTGTGCCCGGCTGCCGCCAGCGCCGCGAAGCTGAGGTTGGAAATCCCCATCAGGATCAGCGAGAGCATGACAGAGCGCTTGAGGCCCATCTTCGCGAACGCCACGCCGCCGATGAACACTCCGATCAGGTACGCCCAGAAACCGAGGCCCACGTCGTAAAGGGCGATCTCGTCATTCGAGAACTTCAGATCGTCAAACAGCAGGCGAAACGTGAGGTTCGCCAGAGTGTCGCCGATCTTGTGGACGAGGATGAAGGTCAGCACCAGAAATGCGCCGTTGCGGCGGAAGAACTCAGCAAAAGGCCCGGCGATCGAGTTCCAAACTTCGACCACACCACGCTTTTCGACCACGACCTTACGGCGTTCCGGCTCACCCAGAAGCGCTGCCGTCAGCATCGCAGGCAAAGCGAAGAAGGCGCAGGCGGCATAGCCCACGCTCCAGCCATGGCGGGCGGAAAGCACCAGCGCCAGCGCGCCGGCACCGGCAGAGCCAATGCGCCAGCCATACTGGCTCATCCCCGATCCGGTGCCGAGCTGGTAGGGCTTCAGCGTCTCGATACGGTAGGCGTCGATCACGATGTCGAAGCTGGCGCCGGCAATGCCCACCAGCACGGCGGCGATGACGGTTGCGCTAATGTCGCTCGCCGGATCAACAAAGGCCAGATTTAGCACCGCCGCGATCACGAAAATACCGCAGACCATCATCCACGATACGCGCTGGCCCATGTGACCGATCACCGGCAGGCGCACGCCATCGATGATCCAGGCCCAGAACACTTTCAGGTTGTAGACAAGGAAGGCCAGCGTGAAGGCGGTAACAGTTTTCTTGTCGATCCCGTCCTGCGCCAGGCGCGTGGTCAGGGTCGCGCCGATCATCGCGTAAGGGAAGCCGGAAGACAGGCCAAGCGCGAAGGAAGCCAACGATTCCTTCTCGAAATAAGGCTTTACCGAATCCCAGACGCCGCGACGCTGTTCGATACTATGGGCGTCCACGCAGTGCTCCCGAAGTTCCAGACACGCAAATATGCGAATTTGCCGTAACCTAGCGTGGCCTTGGCGCAAGGGAAGGCTGGATGAAGCGACGATCAACAGGTATGGGCGGGCAAATGTCCAAACCTCCTTTTAAATCCGGCGGCCCGAAGCGTGGCGGCGGCGGTTCGCGCGATGGCTCCTTCCGTGACGGCCCCCGTGGCGGTTCTCGTAGCAGTGGCCCCCGTGGTGATGCCCCCCGTGGTGACGGCCCGAGCGGGCGCGGCGCGCGTGGCGATAGCCGCCGTGAAGGCCCGCGTGATGATGCGCGTGGCACTGCCCGCGGCGAACGGCCCGCATTCGGTCGCGGCGCACGCAACTCCACCGACAGCAAGCCGTACGGCAACAAGCCCTATGGCGATCGCAATCGCGACGATCGCGCCACCGGCCGCAATGAAGGCCAGCGCGGCGAACGCCCCGCATTCGACCGGGGCCCGCGCAACTCCGCCGACAGCAAGCCTTACGGCAACAAGCCCTATGGCGATCGCAATCGTGACGACCGCGCCACCGGCCGCGCCGAAAGCCAGCGCGGCGATCGCCCCGCATTCGGCCGAGGCCCGCGCCAAAGCGATGACGGCAAGCCGTTCGGCGTAAGGCCGTACGGCGGCCGTTCCGGTGAACGCGAAGGTGGTGATCGCCCCCGCAGCGCCCGCCCCTATGGCGACCGTTCGCGCGATGAGCGCGGCGGCAACAACCGTTACGGCAATGACCGTTACGCTGGTGCCACTCGCAACGACGACCGCCGCAATGACGAACGTCGCGCGCGCCCTGCACGTCCCGTTCGCACCGCACCGCGCGCCGCCGCGCCCACAGCGAAGACGCCTGGGATGCCCGTGCGCGAAGGCGAGCGTATCGCCAAGCTGCTCGCCCGCGCCGGCGTCGCCAGCCGCCGCGATGCAGAGCGCCTGATCATCGAAGGCCGCGTGCGGCTGGGCGAAGATCTGATCGAAACGCCTTCCACCGTACTGCCCAATCTGCGCGGCGTTACTGTAGACGGCAATCCGGTGAGGGACGCGGAAGGAACCCGCCTCTTCATCTTCCACAAGCCGTCCGGCCTCATCACCGCCGAGCGTGATCCGATGGGCCGCCCGACGATCTATACCGCGCTGCGCAATGCCCTGCCCGAAGGCGCAGGCCGCGTGATGCCGATCGGCCGACTCGACCTCAATACCGAAGGTCTGCTGCTGCTGACCAACGATGGCGAGTTCAAGCGCCAGTTGGAACTGCCCGCCACTGGCGTGCCGCGCACCTATCGCGCACGCACTTTCGGCGACATCACACAGGACCAGCTTGAGGATCTGATCGAAGGGATCGAGATCGAGGGTGTGGTCTACGGCAAGATCGACGCCAATATGGAGCGCCGCACCGGCCGTAACCAGTGGATCGAAATGACGCTGACCGAAGGCAAGAACCGAGAGGTTCGCCGTGTGCTGGAGCATCTGGGCCTTCAGGTAAGCCGCCTGATTCGCACGTCCTACGGCCCGTTCCGCCTGCTCGATCTGCCCAAGGGCATGGCCGTCGAAGTCAGCGAGCGCGAGCTTGAGAATTTCCGCCGCACTCTGCCGGATGCGAAAGCGTGAAGCCTGCCAATGCACGGACCGGCCTGCGTATCGTTGCGGGCGAATGGCGCGGGCGTAAGCTGGCGACGCCGGAAGGCGACACCACCCGCCCGACGGCCGACCGCACGCGCGAGACGCTGTTTTCGATGCTGGCGAGTCGCCTTGGGACGTTCGAAGGGCTGAAAGTGGCCGATTTCTTCGCGGGATCGGGCGCGCTGGGCCTTGAAGCGCTGTCTCGCGGGGCGGCGCATTGCCTGTTCGTCGATCAGGATCCTGGCGCGATCCGGGCGATCCTCACCAATATCGCCAACTTGCATGCGCAAGGGCAAAGCGACGTGCGGGCAAGCTCCGTGATGTCGCTGGGTCAGGCGAAGGACACGCTAGACCTCGTGCTGCTGGACCCGCCTTACGATACCGGCGCGGGCGCGGTGGCGATCGACAAGCTCAACCGGCTCGGCTGGATCGGTGAGCAAACGTGGATCACCCTCGAAACCGGGCGAGACGAAGGCGTCTTGATCCGCGGCTTCGAGGTTGAATCCACGCGCGACGTCGGCAAGGCACGGCTGCATATTCTGCGCCGTACCACCTGATCACCCGTTACGGCTTGTGGCCGTTACTTCTTGTGGGCCGACTTGCCCTTCTTCGGCGGCGCGCTGCTCTTCACTCCGATCTGGCTCGGGTTGATGCAGCTGTCCTTCACGGTCGCCGAACAGACCTTGTAAGTCTGCCCGTCGATCGAAACCTCTGACGGTCGGCCACGGCTATCGCGCGCGGTAACGTCGGCCTTCTGAGGAGTGGGGGTATCGGCTGCCATGGCAGCGGTTCCGAGAGGAGCCGCAACAGCGGCGGCGGCAAGCATAAGCAAGTAACGGGACATTCGGTTTTCTCCACTGACGAGACGAATCCCGCCCGGTGAAATTCACCGGGCGGGTTCTGGTTCCCGCTTGCGAAGATACTTCTGTTTAATTTTTCACAGATCACTTGCCGCCAAGATTGCGGCAATTGTCCTGAAGCTTCTTCGTACAGATTGGATAGTCCTTCTCCATCGCGGTCGCCGGCGGCGGCGTAAGCGCGCCCTTGTAAGGGCCACCCTGATAGTTCTCATCCGCCGGCATTGCCGGCGGCACCGACTGGCCTGCCGCCTGCGGGTCCGGCACGCCTGTGGTGGGCATGCCCTCACCCGGAGGGTTCGCTTGCGCCGGCGGCGTGGACGGTTTCTGACCATTGAGCTGCTGGCTAACGGCCGTCCACGCGATCTTCTGCTGGTCCGGGCTCATCTTGTAGATCTGGCCGCGCTGATCGGGCGTCATCGCCCAATAGCCGCGCTGCTGTTCGCCCGACAGGTTCCAGAAGTATGCCTTGTATTCAGGCGTCCACGAATCGTAATCGGCCTTCATGTCGGCAGGCCAGGAATCGTAGGATGCCTTCTGGTCCGGCGTCATCGCGTCAGAAGCGGATGGCGCAGCGGGCGCGGGTGCAGCTTCTCCAACGGTACTTTGGGCAAGGGTCGGGCCGGAAAGCACCGTCAACGAAAGCGCGGCTGCTCCGGCCAATAAGGAAATACGCATGGCATCTCTCTCCAGATGATCGTTATGCGAAAGCGACGCCCGGTGCCGGGGATTGTTCCGCCGATGCGACGAAGCGGCCTTGCGCCGCGATGCCCCGTTCCCTAGATGTTCACGGGTGAACGATCTGCAATCCCCCCTGCCTGACCCCGCTTCGGACCCGCTTATCGAGGGGCTGAACCCGCCCCAGCGCGAAGCGGTGCTGACCACCGAGGGCCCGGTGCTGATGCTGGCAGGGGCCGGCACTGGCAAGACGGCGGCACTTACCCGCAGGCTGGCGCACCTCGTCCGCAGCCGCCTTGCCTGGCCCAGCGAGATCCTTTGCGTCACCTTCACCAACAAGGCCGCGCGCGAAATGCGGGAGCGTGTAGGACACCTGATCGGCCCCGCTGTAGAAGGGATGCCATGGCTGGGCACCTTCCACGCGATCGCCGCCAAGATGCTGCGCCGTCATGCCGAACTGGTGGGCCTGCAACCCAATTACACGATCATCGACACCGACGATCAGCTCCGCCTGTTGAAGCAGTTGATCGTGGCTGAGGGGCTGGACGAGAAGCGCTGGCCCGCACGCCAGCTGGCAGGCTGCATCGACCGCTGGAAGAATCGCGGCCTCAACCCCGCTGATCTCGATGCCGGGGAGAACGAGGCCTATGCCAATGGGCGCGGGCAGAAATTCTACCAGCTCTACCAGGATCGCCTGAAGACGCTGAACGCCTGCGATTTCGGCGACCTACTGCTGCACATGCTCAATATCCTGCGCACCAATCGCGAAGTGCTGGAACAGTACCAGCAGCGCTTCAAATACGTGATGGTGGACGAATATCAGGACACCAACCAGGTCCAATACCTGTGGCTGCGGCTGATCGCGCAGGAGCGCAAGAACATCTGCGTGGTGGGGGATGACGACCAGTCGATCTATTCCTGGCGCGGCGCAGAAGTGGCCAATATTTTGAAGTTTGAGAAGGATTTCCCGGGCGCCAAGGTAATCCGGCTGGAACAGAACTATCGCTCCACCCCGCAGATCCTGGCCGCCGCGTCCGGCCTGATCGGAGAGAATACCCAGCGCCTTGGCAAGACGCTCTGGACCGAACGCCATCCCGGCGAGCAAGTCCGCGTGATCGGCGTATGGGACGCGCCTGAGGAAGCCCGCCGCGTGGGTGACGAAATCGAACGGCTGGAGCGCGAAGGCGCCCCGCTCGATCAGGTCGCCATCCTAGTCCGCGCGCAGTACCAGACGCGCGAGTTCGAAGATCGCTTCATCTCGATCGGCATGAAGTACCGCATCATCGGCGGCTTCCGCTTCTACGAACGCGCCGAAATTCGCGACGCCCTCGCCTATCTGCGCGTAATCGCTCAACCTGCGGACGACCTCGCGTTCGAGCGGATCTACAACGCCCCCAAGCGCGGCCTTGGCGCCAAGGCGCTGGAGGCACTGCACACCCTAGCCCGTCGTCGTGGCATTCCGCTCGCCATGGCCGCGATCGAGATCGCCGATACCGACGAGTTGCCCGCCCGCGCGCGCAATACCTTCCTTTCACTGATGCGCGATTTCGCGCGCTGGCGCGACCTGTCGGGCACCGAAAACCCGGCCGACCTGATGCGCACCGTGCTGGACGAGAGCGGCTATACGGATGCGCTTCAGGCCGAAAAGACGCCTGAAGCAGCGGGACGCCTCGAAAACCTGGTCGAACTTGCTCGCGCCATGGAGGAATACGAAAGCCTGGGCGATTTCCTCGAACACGTCAGCCTCGTGATGGACAACGATGCCGCCTCGGACGAGGAAAAGGTCACGATCATGACCATGCACGCAGCCAAAGGGCTGGAGTTCGACAACGTGTTCCTGCCCGGTTGGGAAGAAGGCGTGTTCCCCTCGCAACGCGCGATGGACGAAGGCGGGCTCGCCAGCCTGGAGGAAGAGCGCCGCCTCGCCTACGTCGCCATCACCCGCGCCCGGCGTAAATGTACGATCCTCCACGCTGCCAACCGCCGCATCTATGGCCAGTGGACAAGCTCGATCCCCTCCCGCTTCATTGCAGAGTTGCCGGACGACCATGTGGAGGCGGAAACCACGCTATCGGGCGGTGCATCGCTCTGGCGGGCGCAGTGGACGGAGATGTCCGATCCTTTCGCCGAAGTGGCCCGCGCTCAGCCGGCACGGACCTTGACGCGCGGCCCCGGCTGGCAGCGCGCAGCGGCTCAGGAATACGATCCCCAGCCGCGTCGCATAGCCGAATCGACGCGCAGCGCCGCCAGCTTCGCTGCCAAGCCGCGTACCGACATCGTAATCGGTGCACGGGTATTCCACGAGAAGTTCGGCTACGGTGCCGTGGTCGAGCAGGAAGGCAACAAGCTGGAGATCGATTTCGAACAGGCCGGCCGCAAGCGCGTGCTGGACAGTTTTGTAAAGCCGGCCAGCGACGTCTGAGCCGACCTCGGATCGGAAATCAGATCACACCGGGTACCAGTCGCGAACGCACTTTGGCCGCATATGGGCGGTAACCGGGATCGACGCCAAGGACCTTCTCCTCCTCATCGATACGGATCCACAGCAGGATCCAAGTCAGAACGTAGATCCGACGTTCCAAAGCGACAGGAAGAGCAGCAGGTAGCCGATGTGGTTGACGATATAGGCCATGTACATCGGATGGCGCACCAGGCGGTAGAGCCC
>OUNM010540785.1_pt1 | contig 11347 bp, 9 predicted proteins | sample 1769961 | NCBI WGS metagenome assembly OUNM01 (sample SAMEA3914820, study PRJEB12502) | metagenome | biome: forest; material: soil | place: USA | collected 2012-03-12 | depth 0.3 m
AGCATCCGCACCGTCTTGTCTCGTGCGTCGACACCTTCGATCATCTGGTTATCCCAGTGATAGATCGCGCCGTTATTGTGGAAGGCTCCGCCGCCTTCGTATTGCCAGGAGCCAGTGATTGCAGCCACGCAAAGCGCGGCATGGACGTTCACCGAACCGTTGCGCTGCCGCCCGAAGCCATAGCCAAGCCGGAAAAAGGTCCGCTTGGTCTCGCCAACCAGCTTGGCAAAACCCTCGATTTCATCAACGGTCAGACCGGTAATTGCGGCAGCCCATTCCGGTGTCCGGGCGCGCAGATGCGCTTCGAGATCGCGCGGGCAGTCGGTGTATTTTTCGAGATAATCCCAATCCGCGAAGCCATCGCGGAATAGCACATGCATCACGGCACAGGCCAGCGCGCCATCAGTGCCGGGCCTCAGCACCAGGCCGATATCGGCCTGCTCAACGGTCGCGTTGCGATAGATGTCGATCGCAACGATCTTGGCGCCTCGGCCTTTCCTAGCCTTCATCGCGTGGGTCATGACATTGACCTGCGTATTAACCGGGTTGGTCCCCCAGATCACCACGCAATCGCTCATCGCCATCTCGCGCGGATCGACTCCAGCGAGCTTGCCGGTGCCCGCGATATAGCCAGTCCAGATCGGCGTCGTGCAGATCGTGCCGAAAAAGCCGGAATATTTCTTCACATGGCGCAGGCGATTGATGCCATCACGCATCACCCGGCCCATCGTACCGGCGTAATAATAGGGCCAGACCGATTCCGCACCGAATTCGCGCTCGGCGGCAAGCAGCTTTTCCGCCGTCTCATCAAGCGCGTCATCCCAGGAAATCTCACGGAAGTCGCCCGAACCTTTTGCGCCAACCCGTTGCAAAGGCTTCATAAGCCGCTCTGGGTGGTGAATGCGCTCTGCGTAACGGGCAACCTTCGCGCAGACGACGCCGGCGGTATAGGTCTGGTTTCGTGCGCCGCGAACGCGACCGATCCGGTTTCCCTCTATGACATCCACCTCCAGCGAGCAGGCGGAGGGACAATCATGCGGGCAGACGGAAATCCGGGTGTCGATGCGGGTCGGCGCGTTCATGTCGGAATGATAACAGACAAGTGTCTAGCGTCGAGATTAACACCGCTAAAAAAGAAAATGGCCGGCATCAACGCCGGCCATCCGTTATTTCAAATCTCGCAGGAAAGCTGGCTTAGCCGACGATTTCATTGCCTGCAAAAAACTGCGCGATCTCGAGCGCGGCGGTCTCGGCAGCATCCGAGCCGTGGACCGAGTTCTCGCCAACCGACTTGGCGAACTTCTTGCGGATCGTGCCATCGGCGGCATTCGCCGGATTGGTGGCACCCATTACTTCGCGATAGCGAACGATGGCGTTGTCGCCCTCAAGCACCTGCACGACGACCGGCGCAGACACCATGAAATCGACCAGCTCACCAAAGAACGGGCGCTCCTTATGGACCGCATAGAAGGTCTCGGCCTGGCCGCGCGTCATCTGGATGCGCTTCTGGGCGACAATACGCAGACCGGCTTCCTCGATCACGGCATTGATGGCGCCAGTGAGATTGCGCTCGGTCGCATCCGGTTTGATGATCGAAAAGGTACGCTGAACAGTCATTGACGCCTCTTGCACGTAAAAAGCTTAGGTGAGCGGCTCTGTAGCAGCGGCCTCGGGCACAGACAAGCCGCGATACGGCCATGATGCCGTCTCGGCAGCGGCAAGGCAACGCCGCATGATTGCCGCAAGCCGCCTGAAGCCGTCTTGGCGCGGCGCGCTGGCGCGCCAGACGAGACCAAGCGTCCGGCTTGGCTCGGGCGCAACGAAGCGAGACAGCGCGATGCGCGGATCCTGCGCCAACGGCGCGAGCAGTTCGGGCACCAGCGTCACGCCAAGATCGGCAGCGACGAGCTGGAGCAAGGTGTTCATCGAGGTCGCACCGAAACGGCGCAGCGCCTTGCGGTTGATATTCGAGCAGACCGCAAGCGCCTGGTCGCGCAGGCAATGCCCCTCCTCCAGCAACAGCAGGTCGTCGCTGTCGAGCGCTGCTGGCAAAAGCGGAAACACGACTGGGCGATGCGAGGGCGCAGCGAGTAGAAAGCGATCCTCGCAGATCACATCGTAGCGGAAATCCTCACGCTCGGGTGGCACACTGACGACAATTCCGTCCAGACCGCCATCGGCCAGCGCCACGAGCAGGCGATCGGTCACGCTTTCATCGAGTGAAAGCACCAGCGAAGGCGCCTCTCGTGGTAGCGCCTTCAGCAGATGCGGCAGCAAGCCCGGCGAAACCGAGGGAATGACGCCAAGGCGGAACGAGCCGGCAAGCGTATCGGCGCCATGATGCGCCGTTCGCTCCAGGTCGGAGACGGCGGAGAGAATGCCGCGCGCACGCTGGATAGCCTCGATGCCGAAGACGGTCGGTTTGACGCCCGTCGAGGTGCGCTCAAAGAGCGGCGCGCCAAGAATAATCTCCAACTCCTTGATCTGCATGGACAAGGCCGGTTGTGTCACGGCGCAACGATCGGCGGCGCGGCCGAAATGGCCGGTTTCCATCAAGGCGTCGAAATAGCGGAGCTGTCGCAAAGTGATCATGTGTCATCAGATTATCTGATCGCGGCATCGAGACCAACTGATTTGATCTAATCTAAAGAGCATGAAACTTTGCCCGTGGGATTGGCTGGCTCGGAAGCGAAGTCAGCGACGCCGGCGCGTCACAATTCTTTCCTACGGAAAAGCCGCAAGACACCTGTCGCGATTGGAGAGCAAAATGGACGAGGAAACCAACAAGAACGCCGGCAAATGCCCGTTCACAGGCTCTCGCGGACACAGCAACCGTGACTGGTGGCCGGAAGCGCTTGATGTCCAAATTCTACATCAGAACTCCAAGTTATCCGATCCGCTCGATGAAACCTTTGACTACGCCAAGGCGTTCGAAAGCCTCGACCTTGACGCCGTGATCGCCGACCTGAACGCCCTGATGACGGATTCGCAGGAATGGTGGCCGGCGGATTTCGGTCATTACGGCGGCCTGTTCATTCGCATGGCGTGGCACAGCGCCGGCACCTACCGCATCACCGATGGCCGTGGCGGCGCCGGCGGCGGTCAGCAGCGCTTCGCGCCGTTGAACTCCTGGCCCGACAACGCCAACCTCGACAAGGCACGCCGCTTGCTCTGGCCGATCAAGCAGAAATACGGTCAGAAGCTTTCCTGGGCGGACCTCTTCGTGCTCACCGGCAACGTCGCGCTTGAATCGATGGGCTTCAAGACATTCGGCTTTGCCGGCGGCCGTGCCGATACCTGGGAGCCCGAAGAGCTCTATTGGGGGCCGGAAGGATCGTGGCTTGGCGACGAGCGTTATAGCGGCGAACGCCAGCTCGCGGAACCGCTCGGCGCAGTGCAGATGGGCCTGATTTACGTCAATCCGGAAGGCCCAAACGGCAATTCTGATCCGTTAGGTTCGGCTCGCGATATTCGCGAGACCTTCTTCCGGATGGCGATGAACGACGAAGAGACGGTAGCGCTGATCGCCGGCGGCCATACCTTCGGCAAGACCCACGGTGCCGGCGACGCATCGCTGATCGGGCCTGATCCGGAAGGCGGAGCCATTGAGGATCAAGGCCTCGGCTGGAAGAGCGCGCATGGTTCCGGCTTCGGCGCGGACGCCATCACCGCCGGCCTTGAAGTGACCTGGACGCAGACGCCGACGAAATGGAGCAACCACTTCTTCGACAACCTGTTCAAATATGAGTGGGAGCTGACGACGAGCCCGGCCGGCGCGAAGCAATGGGTGGCGAAGAACGCGGTGGCGGATATCCCCGATGCGTTCGATCCGTCGAAGAAGAAGCTTCCGACGATGCTGACGTCGGACCTCGCTTTGCGCTTCGATCCTGCCTACGAGAAAATCTCGCGGCGTTTCTACGAGAACCCGGATCAGTTCGCGGACGCCTTCGCGCGGGCCTGGTTCAAGCTGACGCATCGCGACATGGGCCCAATCGTCCGTTATCGCGGCCCACTCGTGCCGAAGGAAACCTTGATCTGGCAAGACCCGATCCCGGCAGTCGATCATCCGCTGATCGATGACAAGGATGTCGCCGATCTCAAGGCGAAAATCCTGGCTTCCGGCCTGTCGGTTTCGGAGCTGGTCTCGACGGCCTGGGCGTCGGCCTCGACCTTCCGCAAGTCCGATAAGCGTGGCGGTGCAAACGGCGCGCGCATCCGGCTGGAACCTCAAAAGAACTGGGAGGTCAACCAACCGGCACAGCTCGCAAGCGTGCTGTCGAAACTCGAAGCGATCCAGAAGGCATTCGGAAAGAAGGTTTCGCTGGCCGACCTCATCGTTCTCGGTGGCGTCGCTGCCGTCGAAAAGGCCGCCAAAGATGCAGGCGTCATTGTGGCCGTGCCGTTCACTCCTGGCCGGATGGATGCATCGCAGGATCAGACCGATGCTCCATCCTTCGCGCCGCTCGAGCCCCGGGCTGACGCCTTCCGCAACTACATCGCCAAGAAGCACCAGTTCATGGCGCCGGAAGAAGCATTGGTGGACAAGGCGCAGTTGCTTGGCCTCACCGCGCCGGAGATGACGGCTCTGGTCGGCGGCCTGCGCGTCCTCGGCGCGAATGCCGGCAACTCGAAGCATGGCGTCTTCACAGCCAAGCCGGGCGTGCTGACGAACGACTTCTTCGTCAATCTGCTCGACATGGCGACCGTATGGTCTCCTGCCGGCGACAACACCTATGAAGGCCGCGACCGCAAAACGAAGGCGGTGAATTGGACTGCCACCCGCGTGGACCTGATCTTTGGTTCGCACTCGCAGCTCCGCGCCTTCTCGGAAGTCTACGGCTCTGCAGACGCAAAGGAGAAGTTCGTCAAGGACTTCGTTGCCGCCTGGACCAAGTTGATGAACGCCGATCGCTTCGACCTCAAGAAGTAGGGCTTTGCTCTGCCCCGGACTTGATCCGGGGCAGAGCAACGTCGAAACTCAGTCCCGGGTTACACCCGGGACGCCTTCCATGGCGTCCAAACCTCGCGGGATGTCATGAAAAGCCACTACATGGCGCTTGCAGGCTACAATGCCTGGGCCAATGGCCGCCTTTACGACGCAGCCGCCGCGCTTTCCGACGCAGATTATCGCGCCGATCGCGGCGCCTTTTTCAAATCCGTTCACGGTACGCTGAACCACATATTGGGCGCCGATCGCATCTGGATGAAGCGCTTTACCGGCGTAGGCGAAGCGACCAACCAGCTCAACGCCATACTCTTCGACAATCTGCCGGCGCTACGCGCCGAGCGAGCCGCCGAAGATGAGCGTATCATTCGCTATATCAATAGCCTGGACGATGCAGCTCTCGGCGCAAGCTTTCGTTATCAGCGCGCATCGACACCGGATATCTACCAGCAGGAGCTCGCTCCGGCGCTCGATCATTTTTTCAACCACCAGACGCATCATCGTGGCCAGGTTCACGGCCTTCTAACCGCGATAACGGGTAAGGCCCCAGAACTGGACCTGCTTTTCTACCAACGCGAAAAAGGTATTGGCGGCTCCCGAAAAGTCGGCTGATCAGTCTCAATCGTTGAGCTTAGCGACACCGTTTCGCCCGAAGCAGAATGAGGGCTCGGTGAGCTCAAGCTTGAACACGCGGTCTTCCGCCCCGAGGTTCAACCGCTCTCGTTTTGGATCGTCAGGCCATCCGCTCAGAACCGGCATATAGGTATCGGTGCGAACGGTGATCGAGCGCCCATCCTTGGACAGCTCGATTTTCGTATCCTGAGGGCGACCGTTCTTGTCCTCATTGGCGTGGCTGTCGCTGGTGAAGCAACCATCTCCCTGCCATTCTTTTCTCGGCCGCCCATTGGCGTCCTTGCCATAGACTTCACGATAATCGCAGCCGCCAGTGCCATAGACCATCTGGGCGTCGGTTTTTCCCTTTTCGCGAAAACCGATCCAGAACCAGCGCCCTGTATCAGGACCACTCGAGCCGACGAAGAACGCGACATCGACCTGTTCGATGCGCTGCTTTGGATGTTGGGCCAGATGCGCCGGCGTATAAGTCCGCGTGAAGCAGGCCGTATCGCCAACCGCGCTTCCCATCAGCTCGGAAAGCGGGTCTTTCGCAAGTGCTGCACCGGCCGCCGCGCCGAGGGTAATCGCGAAAGCTGAAAAGCACACTACGGATCGATGCACGGCCATCTCCTTGCGTCTTCGCGAATACGAAGCTTTGCATGGGTCGCCCCCACTGTCGTGTAGGTTCACGCGGAACGGAAGATTTCCGCATCCACCAAGCCAATCCGCTTGCGCTTTTGCGCTGCACGCGCGAAACGCTCGGCATGCTTCAGATCAACGATCTCACCTACCGGCTCGGCGAGCGGCTATTGCTCGACCATGCGACGGTTTCGATCCCAACCGGTGCGCGTGTCGGCGTTGTCGGTCGCAACGGCACCGGCAAGACCACCTTGTTCAAGATCGTTTGCTGCGAACTGCCGACCGAGGGCGGCAGCTTCAGTCTGCCAAAACAGGTCCGCATCGGCCGTGTCGAGCAGGAAGCGCCGGGCAGCGCAACGACCCTGACCGATTTCGTGCTGGCCGCCGACACCGAGCGTGATGCCCTGCTGGCGGAAGCCGAAACCGCAACCGATCCGACGCGTATCGCCGATATCCAGACGAGGCTGACTGACATCGGCGCGCATTCCGCACCTGCCCGTGCTGCCGCTATTCTGCACGGCCTTGGATTCGACGCCGAAGCGCAGGCGCGCCCGTGCTCCGACTTTTCCGGCGGCTGGCGCATGCGCGTCGCGCTCGCGGCAGTGCTGTTCTCCGAACCGGACCTGCTGCTGCTCGACGAGCCGACCAACTATCTCGATCTTGAAGGCGCGCTTTGGCTCCAGAATTATCTGGCGCGCTATCCGCACACGATGGTGCTGATCAGCCATGATCGCGACTTTCTCGATATCGTCACCAATCACATCCTGCACCTCTCGCGCGGGAAACTGACGATCTATCGTGGCGGCTACACCAGCTTCGACCGGCAGCGCCGCGAGAAGGCGATGCTGCTCGCCAAAGCAGCCGATAAGCAGGCTGATGAACGCAAGCGCCTGCAGGCCTTCGTCGATCGCTTCAAGGCCAAGGCCTCCAAGGCTCGCCAAGCCCAGTCACGCATGAAACGGCTTGAGAAAATGGAGCCGATCATCATTGAGGGCGCGGAGGAAGATGCGACCATCCACCTGCCCTCGCCCGAAAAGCCGCTCGCTCCGCCGCTGATCGCCATGGAAAGCGTCTCGGTCGGCTATGGTGAGCGCACCGTGCTCAGCCGGATTTCGGTGACGATTGCTGATGATGACCGCATCGGGCTGCTCGGCGCCAACGGCAACGGCAAATCGACGCTGGTGAAACTGATCTCCGGCCGTCTGGAGAAAAAAACCGGTGCGCTCCGCGCCTCGCAAAAGCTGAAGATCGCCTATTTCGCACAGCACCAGCTCGACGAACTCGACGCCAATGCCACGCCAGTGACGATGGTGCGCCAGAAAATGGCCGGCGCAACCGAAGCGCAGGTTCGGTCGCGAACAGCACAGCTCGGCTTCGGCGCTTTGAAGGCGGATACGACGATCACGCGGCTGTCCGGCGGCGAGCGTGCGCGGCTGCTGCTCGGCCTCGCGGCTTTCGATGGCCCTCACCTGCTGATCCTCGACGAACCGACGAACCATCTCGATATCGAGGCGCGCGCCGCACTGGTCGAGGCGCTGTCCGATTACACGGGTGCGGTCATCATCGTCTCGCATGACCGTTTCCTGCTGGAAGCAAGCTGCGACCGTCTGTGGCTCGTTTCCGGCGGCACGGTCCGGCCATTCGACGGCGATCTCGACGATTACACCAAGCTGATTCTCTCCGGCACGGATGCGCCTCCGCGCGACGAAAAGCCGGCCTTCACGCCAAAACCGCAAGAAGCGCCGAAGAAACCCAGTCAGTCGCGCGGTAAACTCGAAAAGAAGATATCCGAACTTGATCTCCAGATTGCCAAACTCAACGACCTGATCCGACGCGTCGATGCGACGCTCGCCGATCCGAACACCTTCCGGAAGGATGCAGCCTTTGCCGCCAAGCTCACCGCTGATCGCGGTACGCTGGCGAAGCGGCTGGAAGTGCTTGAAGAGGAGTGGCTAAGCATCCAGGAAGAATTGGAAAACGCCTGAGCGACTACTCAGCCTTGCGCAGTACGAGCCGATGGATTTTCTTGCCCGACGAGGCGCTGATTTCCTCTTCATCCAGCAGTGTCGCTGCGTCCGTGACCACCTCACGCACCCGATCGGCGTCGAAAGCCGCATATAGGCGTGACTGACCATCACGAAGATCGGCACCCTCCGTCACGCGCCAGCTCAGGTAAAGCACCCCGCCCGGCTTCAGGATCGAGAGCAGCCGGCGCACTGATGCGCCAATGGCGCTTGCCGGCAGATGCATGATCACTGTTTCACAAAGCACGTTTTCAAAGCTTGCTTCGGGAATGCCGGCCAGTTCAGGCAGAATTGCAGTCTCAAATCGGCATTCAGGATAGCGCCTTCGCGCCTCGCCTAGCAGCCCCTCAGAGGCGTCATAGCCGACCGCCAGCCAGCCGTTCGCCGTCAGCCAACCGACTTCACGGCCGCTGCCGCAGCCGATATCCGCCGTCGCTCCCGGTCGGAAGAAGCGGCGAACAATCGCATGAAGGTCGGTGGGCGGCGGTTGATCGTGCCATTCCTGTGCGAAGGCGGCAGCGGCGCGATCGTAAGTAGCTATCGTCACATCATCCTTCATGACGACGCCTTCTTTTCCCAGCGGCCGTTATCGTCCTGCTGCCAGTATGTCGCTGAAAAGCCTTTTACCCGCACATCTCTCCAGACCTGTCGCGCGGAGAGCAGCGCATCCGGATCGTTGCCGTCGAAAAGCAAGACGATGCGCTCATATGCGTCGCGCTCCGGCATCGCCGCTCCGTCGGTGATGAAGGCGCATTCTGCCGAGTTGGGGCATTCATCTTCCAGCGTCAGATAGACCGGCTGGGTTTCCGGCACTCCATCCGCCTTCGTGCCATGCGGCAGGAAGCTTTCCTCGCGATAAGTCCAGAGCAACTCGTCGAGCGCCGCAAGCCTTTCGGCGGAACCTGCACGAACGATCGCTTTCCAGCCCCGTTCCAATGTCTTTTCGAGCAGGAGCGGCAGCACCCGCTCGAGCGGCTGGCGTTGAAGGTGGTAAAAGAGCACTTCAGGCATGGGTCAATACCGCGCGTGCTCGGATCGGGTGGCGAGCATGGGTCCGGTGCCGCGAAACAAATCCCACCAGGCACGCAAACTATCACGACGGTCGAGCATCACCGATCCCGTCTTTACACTGTCGAACGGCGCCAGCATGGCCGCAAGGTAGAAACCCGCAAGCGATGGCTCGGCTGTCAGCCCTGCTTGCAGCGACAACGCCTCCAGCACATCGAGCGATCGGCCAGCAAGATCAATCGCTGCCTGCTCGGGCTCAGCGCCATCTCTCCACCAGATCGGCACATAGACACCCCAGACCAGCGCACGATAGGCATAATTGTCGATCAAGCGCATGATCTGCCGTGCTCGGGCAGCCTGTAGCGGATCGGAAGGCATCAGGCGCGGCTCAAGCCATAGCGCGTCGAGGTAATGGACAATCGCATCGGTCTCAAACAGATGGACGTCATCCACTTCTATGGCCGGGATACGACCGAAAGGATGTCGTTCTTGATATCCGGCGGGCAAGCCATTCTCGCTGAACGGATCAGCTCTTTCCAACCCGCATCGGATACCTTTCGCCTCCAGAACCAGACGTACGATGCGAACATACACGCTCTCCGGCAAGCCGAAGAGAGTAACCATCGTCACTCGTAATAATCCGCGACCAGCCGGTCTAGAAGGCGCACGCCCCAGCCTGGCCCCCAACTCTGGTTGATGGCGCTCGGGTTGACCGCCATGCCAGTACCGGCAATGTCGAGATGCGCCCATGGCGTTTCGTTGACGAAACGCTCCAGGAACTGCGCGGCGGTGATCGATCCGGCATGACGGCCGCCCGCGTTTTTCACGTCGGCGAATTTCGAATCCATCATCTTGTTGTATTCGGCCGACATCGGCATGCGCCAGACCTTCTCGCCGGTGGCGAGGCCGGACTTGGTCAGCCGCTCGGATAGCTCGTCATTATTGGAGAACAAGCCTGCATTCTCGCTGCCGAGCGCCACGAGGATCGCTCCAGTCAAGGTGGCTAGATTCACCATGAACTGCGGCTTGAACTCACGCTGCACGTACCAGAGCACGTCGGCGAGCACGAGCCGGCCTTCGGCGTCCGTGTTGATGATCTCGATCGTCTGGCCGGACAACGAAGTCACGATATCGCCAGGCCGCTGCGCATTCCCGTCGGGCATGTTCTCGACAAGGCCAATCGCACCAATCGCATTGACCTTGGCCTTGCGGGCCGCAAGTGCATGCATCAGCCCGACAACGCAGGCTGCGCCGGCCATGTCGCCCTTCATATCTTCCATGCCACCGGCCGGCTTGATCGAGATGCCGCCGGTATCAAAGGTCACGCCCTTGCCGACGAAGGCAACCGGCGCCTCCTTCTCGTCCGAAGCGCCATTCCAGCGCATGATCACCACGCGGCTCTCGCGCTCCGATCCCTGCCCGACGCCCAACAGGGCGCCCATGCCGATCTTTCTCAGCGCCTTCATGTCCAGAATATCCACGTCGACGCCCAGCTTTTCGAGCTTCGCCGCGCGGTCCGCAAATTCGGCGGGGTAGAGCACATTCGGCGGCTCGTTGATCAGGTCACGGGCGACGTTGACGCCTTCGGCAATCGCGGCACGGCGCTTGAACGCCTTGCGCGCCGCGGAAGGATCAGCAACCTGGATCGTCACGGACATCGCCTTGGAAGGTTCGGCATCTTCCTTCTTGGTCTTGTATTTGGTGAACTTGTAGTGGCGTAGCGCAATACCAAGGGCAAACTCCGCTGCGGCTTCGGCGTTTGAATCCGTGCCGGCGGCTAAGGAGAAAACCACCGTCGCGGATTTGCCTCCGAGCACACTCATGACGGTGCCGCCAAGTATCGGCAAATCCAGCGGCTTTTTGTCCCCTGCTCCACCCGTGCCGACAAGAATCAGCTTGGTCGCCGTCGCGCCACGCGGGGAAAGCAGCGCCAAAGTGGCGAGACTCTTGCCTTTGAATCCTTCGATCTCGGCCGCTGCAACCGCCGCGCTCGCGGCATCGCCCAATAAAGTCGATGTCTGGGCCGAGAAAGTGAGACCGTCGCCGGCAAAGACCACCAAAATCCCTTCGGGAGAACCATCAAAACCGGCGAATGAAATTTTCAAACCATGGGACA
>OUNM010052481.1_pt1 | contig 11335 bp, 8 predicted proteins | sample 1769961 | NCBI WGS metagenome assembly OUNM01 (sample SAMEA3914820, study PRJEB12502) | metagenome | biome: forest; material: soil | place: USA | collected 2012-03-12 | depth 0.3 m
CCGAGCTGGCGGGCCCTGCCGAAGTCGTCCGAGCCCGGAACGGTGTGCAGCATGGACGTCATCCAGTAGGAGAAGTGCTGGGCCTTCCAGACGCGTTCCAGGGCGCGGTCGCTGTAGGACTCGAGCAGGGAATTGGAACCGTTCGAATAGAAGGATTCGAGTCCTTCGAAGAGGACCTTGACATCGTGGAGGGCCAAATTGAGGCCCTTGGCACCGGTCGGCGGGACCGTGTGGGCTGCATCCCCGGCAAGGAACAAGTTCCCGTGGCGCATCGGGGTGTGGACGAAGCTGCGGAACGGCAGGACCATCTTCTCGAGGACCGGCCCCTCCTTGAGCTCAAAGCCGTTTCCGTTGACGCGCTTGCGGAATTCGGACCAGATGCGCTCGTCGTCCCAGTCGGCCACGTTTTCCTTGGTGTCGCACTGGAAGTACATGCGCTGCACCTTATCCGTGCGTTGGCTGATCAGGGCGAAGCCGTTCTCGGAATTGGCGTAGATCAGTTCATCTGAACTCCGCGGGGCCTGGGCGAGGATGCCGAACCAGGCGAAGGGGTATTCGTGGAAGTACCACTTGCGGTTGGCCTCGGGGATCTGGAAGCGGCAGTGGCTGCGGGAACCATCGGCGCCCACCACGAAGTCCGCCTGGATCTCGAATTCCTGGCCCTCGGCGTCGGTGAACCAGACTTTCGGCTTGCCTTCGATGTCGTGGATGGTGGTGTCCGTGACGCTGTACCGGACGTCGCCGCCGTCGTCCTTGCGCCGTGCGGCGAGGTCGAGGAAGACATCCGTCTGCGGGTAGAGCCACACCGATTCCCCCACAAGCTCTTTGAAGTCGATCCGATGGCTTTCACCGTTGAAGCGCAGTTCGATCCCGTCATGCCGGTCGCCGTCGCGCAGTACGCGGTCGGAAACACCGCTTTCCACGAGTAAGTTCACGGAGCCGTGTTCCAGAATGCCCGCACGGACGGTTTCGGCGATCTGCTGATGGCTGCGGACCTCGACGACGGTGGATTCGATCCCCGACTTCGCCAGCAGGTGGGACAGCATGACGCCGGCCGGGCCTGCGCCCATGATGGCCACTTGGGTGGTGATGGTCTTACGTGCCATGGTGTGCCTCGCTTCATTGCGGAACCGCGCCTGAGCGGCTGCGGAGGGTCTGCTGACCAGTGTGACCCGCACCGCATGATCGGCGTTAGACGAATTCCGTTCAACGGAAAACCTTAGGCGTTCCGCTGCTCCCCGAGCTGGCGAGCGATTCCGCGGGCCGCCGTCTGCAGGGCGGGCACCAACGCCTGCAGGCGCATTTCAGCGAGGGGGACCACGACGCCGAGCGCAGCTACCGTACGACGCTTGCCGTCCGTGACCGGAACCGCGATGCCCCATGTATCCGGATCCACCACACCGGCGAGCTGCGCGTACCCTTGCTGGACGGTTTCGGCCAAAAGGCGGCGGACGACGTCGGCCGTCACCTTTCCCGCGGGGTCGCTGAACTGTTTGAGGTACTCGGCCTGCAGTTCCCGTGGTTGGCTAGCCATCAACGCCAACCCGGCCGAGGAGATGTGAACCGGCATGCGGCCGGCAACGCGGGCGCGGTTGGCCACGGATCCGCGGCGGGACAGCCGCTCCACGAACAACGCCTCCCAGCCGTCGAGCACGGCCAGGTTCACGTTCTGGTTCAGGACCTGCTGGATGTCCTCCATGAACGGCAGCGCCGCTTGCCGGAGGGCCAGGGTGGGTGAATTCCGGTTGACGAGTTCCCACAACCGCAGGCCCAGGCGGACATTTCCGCCAACCCCGAGTTCGAGGAGTCCGTGTTCGGCGAGCTGCCGGACCAGGCGATGGGCGCTCGTGAGCGGCAAGCCGGCGGTCTCCGCGAGTTCGGAAAGCCGCAGGGAAGTAGAGCCTTCGGGGAAAGCTTCGATGATCCGGACGATGCGGTCCACCACGGAATCACCGGATGACGAGTTGGCCACGGAGCGCTTCCCGCCTTCCTGTGGATTCCATTGAATGGCCGCTCCAGCTTACACGGGCTGCTTACACGGGCTCGGCCGGAGTGGCGGGCCCGCTTTCCGTAAGGGTCTTCTCAAGGGGATCCGCCTTGAGGTCCTGGCTTTTCCGCCGCGAGATTTCCATGCCAATCGCGTCGTAGTGGGCAAGCAACTCCGGGCCGGCATAGGTGGTGGGCTGGTCCAGCAGCCCAAAAGCGAAATCGCTGGCGGCGAGAAGTTCGTCATCGGAGTACTTGTCCAGCGGCTGGAAGCCGCCGGCATCGATCGAGGCTGCGAACTCGCCGGTGATCTCGACGAATTTCGACCCTGCAGCGGCCTCGACGGGAAGGGCGGCAGGCCGATCCATGAATTCCAGCGAAACTCCGGAGCCTTTGGCTAGTCCTACTTCCGTGCCGCCGCCGTCGATCGAGTTGAGGTCGTTACGGAGTCCCGCCAAGGCCTGCGATTCCACAAGCGCCGCGCGGGAAAACCCCACTCTGATGTGGGAAGTGATGCCCATTCGCCGGATCCGGCGGACGATGTGAACGAGGGCGGGGCGGGAATCCTCGTTGAGGCTCCCGCGCACGTCTATCTCAACTGCATCCGTAGAGACATCGAATTTTACGAGAGCGTGCAATCTGCGGTCCATAGGTACTCCAAAAAAGGGTGTCTATGGCCGACGGCTCAACCTCAAAAAGCGTAGCCTCTGGAACCCTCGTTGTACACCCGGCTGGTTGCCCCGCAGCCGGCCGCGCTCACCCGGCCCGGCTGCGGCCCGGGTCCTGGACCGGCTCTTCGAAGTGGGTCAGGGTGCCCGCTGGGTCGACGGAATCCACCACGGACTTGGCGATATCGCGCAATTTCACGTTGCGGTTGCTCGAGGCTTCCGTCAGGATCCGGACAGCGTCCTCCTGGCTGCAGCGGCTCTGTGCCATGACGACTCCGACGGCAATGTCGATAATCGTGCGGGACTCCATTGCCGCGCGGAGATTGTTGGCACTGTCCTTGTGAACAGCGAACCTGACGGCAAGACGCAAGGCCTGCGATACCTCGCGGGTGTAGCCCCGGGCCCGGTCCGCGGCCCTTTCGTTGAACTTGAATGGGGCATCCGAGTACAGATTGAGGGCCGCCTTGGCCTCGCCCTCAAGGTTGAAAGGCAAGGAGAGGACTGATCTCAGGCCGTACGATGCAACGGCAGTCGCGTAGTCGGGGCCCCAGCGGTTCTCCTCCAGGAGATCCGGAACGTAGACTTCCCGCTCCTCCTTGGCAGCGGTCAGGCATGGTCCCTGGGCCAGGGAATACTGGATCTCGTCCACTTCGCGGGCCACATCACTGCTCCACCCAATCGTGAGTGCCTTCCGCTCGCGCAGCAGCGTGATCCCACAGAGCGCGTCATCGCCGTCGCCCGCCATTTGGTGGGCAGAAAACCGGGCCAATTCGTTGAGGAATTCCTCAAAATCGGCACTTTCCAGGATCAGGTTCTGGATTTGGTCATTGGTGGTCGGGGCGGAATCTTCAGGGAGCATGGCGCGTTCTCCAGGTGAATATGCTGACGGGGGCATATGGAAATAATAAGTCCCTTCCGTACACCGTCCCATACGGCGGCCCAATAGGATACGCCTAGCGGAAACCGGGACGTGCCAGGCAGCGGGCAAGGCCTCCGAAATCTGCCCCAGCGCCGCGTCAGCGTCGCGCGCGCTCCGCCCGCAGCCGGGACCATGCCGCGGGCGCCAGTACCACCGCAACGCCGACGGCGGCCCCGATCACCGTCTCGACGATGCGGTCCCGCAGCAAGAGTCCGGGCGGGACGTTGGCAACCAGCAGAGTGGAAATGAGCGCCAGTGGCGTGACGAAGATCTGTGCCACAAGATATTGGCGCACAATGAAGAGCTCAGCCCCGAACTGGCATGCGGCAATCACCAACACCATTTGCCATGGCGCTGGGCCCAGCCAGAGGATTCCTGCCAACACCAGCAAACCGAGCAGCGTCCCAACGATCCTCTGGATTCCCCGTTGCACCCGATGCCGGGTACTGCGCCCCACCAAGGGAACCACTGCCGCCACCATGGCCCAATAGCCGTGTCCGAACCCGAGCCATTGCCCAGCCAAGGTGGCAAGGGTTCCGGCCAGCCCGGCGGCCACGAAGTAGCCCAGGCCTTCCAGCCAGGCAGCCCGGATTTCCTGCGGAAGCAACCGGTCCGCTGGCGGTCGCTTCCAGGGCGTACGGCGGCTCGGGACCACCCGTGCCGACATTCCGATCAGCAACCCCAAGACAACGGTCAAAACGGCGGCCAGCATCCCTTCCCAGAGCGGCGGCTGCTGTGGCACGGAGGCGATCGCGGCGAAAGCGAAAATGTGGAAGAGGGAACCTGCCGGACGGAGTCGCCATAGCGCAGTCACCACGGAGCAAAGCGCAGCAACCAAGGTGGTGCCCAGCGTGAGGATCCATACGTACACGTCCGAGCCCTGTCCAAACCTGGCCGTCAGGGTGGCGAGCAGGATGATGCCCAGCAGCAGCGAACCGGCCCGGAGCTGGCTTCGAAAACGGTGGCTGTGGGGCTCGTTGCGGCCATAGATGTTGGTGAACGCAGCAAAGCTGGCGAAAACCACAAGGTCCAGCCGTCCGAACAACACGAGGGTGATCAGCGGCAGGAAGACGCCCACCGCGCAGCGGACAGCCGGGTGATGGTCCTTGTTGCCGGGACCGATCCTGAACATCTCCGCCAGGGCGTTCAATGGACTGCCTGCCTCCGTTTGCTTCTCTTGGGCACTGTACTGCTCAACTAATACTGCCCGACGGCGGCACTGGCATCCGCTACGATCTTACGTCGGGCGGTTCCAGGCAGTCCGATCAGCTTCCGTTGAATGGCAGACCCCAGGGCGCAGATCCCCTTGGCAATGTCGGCGTCGTTGGACAGGATGATCCGGCCGCGCGGCCCGGCAAGGGTCTTGCGCGTCGTCGACGTCAGAGTCGGGGCAACATCCGGTATCGGAAATTGCTATCGGCAGCGGGCTTACTTGTGCATGGCCTCGTGGATCTGGAGTGCAAACCAAAGCTGGGCCAACGTCGACGTTTCGGTCATGTCGAGCCCCGTCAACTCGCTGATTTTCCGGATGCGGTAGATGATGGTTTGGCGATGGGCGAAGAGCGCCGCGGCAGTCTTTTGCCACGACCTCTGAGTGTCCAAGTAGGTCTTCAAAGTCACGATGAGATCGCCTTCCTGGCTCTGTTGATACGTGAAGATCGGGCCGAGCAGCCGCTGAACCAACGCCGTTCCCTCCTCGAAACTCGTGAGCCCCAGCCACGAGGGCCCCTCGGCGTAACGGGTCAGGCTTACGGCATTGCCTTTCGCTGAACCGAGCGCCCACAGCGATTCCTGGAGTGCGCGTTGGACGCCCCCGGCAGACGTCGGCGAGCTGATGCCAATCCGGACCCCGGGCCCCGCGCAGTGGATCAAAACGTCATCGGTCACCGCCGCGGTTACCGCCATATGAAGGGTATTGAGACGCCGCAGGCAAGCGGCCTGAAGTCCGTGGCGCCACAGTTCCGCGTGAATGTTCGCCAGCCGCTCGCCGTCGTCGGCCCCTACCGAAACCACCACGAAATTCTGCGCGGAAATCTCAAAATCGCTGAGCCTGATCTCCAGTTCCGCGATCCCGAGGCGCCCATCGAACGCCTGCAGGAGGAATTCGCCCGCTAGGCGGTGCCGCCCTTCCAGGGACAGGGCCGTTCGCGAGAGTTCCAGCCCGAGCACCGTCGCCGCATGCAGCAGCACGACGGCGTCAGGGTGCGGATCGCTTTTCGGCAGCACCACCAGCACCGCATCGGCGTGGGTAGGGATGTCCATCATCAACACGTGCCGGTCCCGCAGCCGATGCCATTGGAACTTCTTTGCGCTCATGGGTATATGCCCCGTGAAGGGGGCCAATTCCGCTTGCAGGAAGTCCGGCAGCGGCTCACCATCCGGATGCCAGGGATGGAGGCATCGCCGGTCCACGACGAAAAGTTCCGCATTGAGCTCAGCCGCGAGTCCTTGGAGAAGGCCTTGCCAATGGTCCTCAATTGTTCCCGCCGTACGAAGCAAGTCATACACCCGTGCGGTCTGACGCAGGCGTCGCGATTCCTCCAAAAGGGAAGCTTCAGCAACGGTTCGCGCGATGGCGATGAAGGGCAATGGATACGGAATGCTAATCAGCGGAAGCGGCAAACGCTCGCAGGCCGCCAGGAACTCCGGCAGCAGCTCCGGAGCATGCATCTTTTCCCCGATGGCAAGGGCACTGGCACCTGCATCGACGAGCGCCTCGGCGAGCGATACTTGGCCTTGGGGGTCGGCCGGGATGGACAGGCCATTGGTCATCATCAGTTCGCCGCCGGTGACCCATTCCCACAGCCTCGGCAGGTCGGAAGTGTGTGCCCAGGTGATCCGGTTGTCCCTACCTGCCGACCCGGCCAGAAACGTGAGTCCAAGCTGAGGTTCCGCCACGAGCTCAGCCACAGTAATCGCCACGAAAATGCGCTCCCAGATCGTCGGTTTCCGGCCGCATCACGGTGCTTAGACATTTGTATAAGAGCCTCGGCCATTTGTAGTCAATCTACCGCTATACGCCGTGATGCACGTCACTAAGAATTGGATTACTTACTTCCCGCTCAAAGGCGAGCATCCCACCTCCCAACACCGCTGCCAGCGTCGCCGCCCGGCAGCACAGCTACCGAAGGATCCGGCATGACAACGCATCAGCCAATCGGCCCCGTCGACGCAACAAAAGTCCCCCGGTATGCAGGCCTCGGCACCTTCGCCAGGCTTCCCCAAATCGACCGCGTCCCGGACTACGACATTGCGATCGTCGGCGTACCGTTCGACGGCGGAACGTCCTTCCGGCCCGGCGCCCGTTTCGGCCCTGCCGCGGTCCGCGAAGCCTCCCGCCTTCTGCGTCCCGGGTACCACCCCGAATTGGACGTTGAGCCCGTCAACGAAGTCCAGGTTGTGGACGCCGGCGACATCGCCTGCACCCCCTACGACATCACACGGGCTGTCCGCGAAATCGAAGAGCAGGCACTGCCCCTGATCAGTGAGGACAAGAAGCTCATCTCGATCGGTGGCGACCACACCATCGCCCTCCCGATGCTCAGGGCCCTGAACAAAGTCCACGGACCGGTCGCGTTGCTGCACTTCGATGCCCACCTGGATACTTGGGACACCTACTTCGATCAGCCGGTCACCCACGGAACCATCTTCCGGAGGGCTTTCGAGGAAGGCCTCCTTGTGGAAGATCGGTCCATGCACGTCGGCATCCGCGGACCTGTTTACGACCGCAACGATTTCCTCCGCGACCATGAATTCGGGTTCCAGATCATCCGCTGCTCGGACCTGGACGTCATAGGCGTTCCGGCGGCCATCGCACAGGTCAAGGAGCGGCTCGGCGACACCCCGGTCTACGTCTCCATCGACATCGACGTCCTGGACCCCTCCTATGCGCCGGGCACCGGCACCCCGGAAATGGGCGGGCTCCACTCCCGCGAACTGCTGGCCCTGCTCCGCAGACTGGACGGCATCAACATCGTCGGCGCCGACGTCGTCGAAGTCGCTCCGGCTTACGACCATGCAGACATCACCTCGGTGGCCGCGGCCACCCTTGTCTTCGACCTCCTCGCGCTGATGGTGAATCGCGGCAAGGCCGAAACGTCCGCTGTCCGTGAATTGCAAGCAGCATCCTGGACCGGATCATGAGCACCCGAAGCAATCCCGCCGCAGCCACCGAAGTGCCCAGGCTCGAAGACAAAACCATTCAGCCCATCCCGTTGAACGAACGCCACGGAAAAGCGCGGGACCTCTTCACCATCTGGTTCGGTTCCAACATCATGATCATGACCATCGTGACCGGCGGACTCGCCACGACGGTGTTCGGGCTAAGCTTTGTGCCTGCCATCGTGGGAATCATCCTCGGAAACGTCATCGGTGGCATCTTCATGGCGCTGCACTCCGCCCAGGGACCGCAATTGGGCGTGGCACAGATGATCCAGACCCGCGGCCAATTCGGCTCCTTCGGGGCGCTATTGATCGTTGTCATCGTGGTGATCATGTACGTCGGATTCTTCGCCGCGAACCTCGTCTTTGGCGGCGAGGCAATGGCCGCAGTCAGCCCGGACATCAGTGTTGACGCGGGCATCATCATCATCGGCGTCGTGAGCGTTGTTGCCACGATTTTCGGCTACCGGCTCATTCACGCCTACGCTCGCTTCCTCAGCATCGTGGCCGGCCTTGCGCTGCTGCTGGCCTTCGTCTGGATCATGTTCGTCCACGGGCTGCCTGCCACTTTCCTCTACCAGGGAAACTTCAACTGGGTCGGCTTCATGGCCACCGTCTCCGTATCCGCCTTGTGGCAGCTGGCCTACGCTCCGTACGTCTCGGACTACTCCCGCTACATGCCGCAAGGCACCGGCTCGGGCCCGGCATTCTGGGCCTCTTACTCAGGCTGCGTCCTGGGCACGCTCTTCCCGATGGTCCTGGGTGCCTTGGTGGGAACCTTGGCGGTCGCGATGGGCGCAGACGCCGGCAACGTCGAAATCGTCGGCAGCATGGGAGCGTTGCTCCAGCCATGGACCCTGGCAGTCGTGGGAATCTTCTGCCTCGGCGTCGCGGCGTCGAACGCCATGAATCTCTACTGCGGCGTCCTGTGCAGCCTCACCATTGGTCAGACGTTCAAGCCGAACTGGTTGCCTCGCGCCAAGACCCGAAGCGTTGCGGCAATCATCCTCTTTACCTTCGCACTCCTGATCTCGCTGTTCGCACGCGACAATTTCATCCTCTTTTACACCAACTTCCTCTCCTTCCTGATGTACGTGCTGGTTCCCTGGACGGCCATCAACCTGGTGGACTACTACCTTCTCCGGCACGGCGACTACAGGGTTGAAGACTTCTTCAAGCGCGACGGCGGAGTGTACGGCCGCTTCAACTGGGTGGCCATCGGATCCTACGTGGCAGGTGCCCTGGTCCAGCTTCCATTCTCGGCCACAGCGATCTACACCGGGCCAGTCGCTGCGGCAATGGGTGGCGTGGACCTCTCATGGATTGTCGGCCTCATTGTGGTCGCTCCGCTGTACTACGTTGCGGCACGCGTGTTCCGGACGAAGACTGAGGCCACACCGTTCCAGGCCCCCGTACTCGCAAGCGACTTGGTCTGACGCACCGCAGACCAAAGGCCCGCACTCCCCATAAACTCCCGACGCCGCGACCGGCGCCAGAAAACAAAGGCAAAAATCATGACAGTCGTCAACACCGAACAGTTCATCGTCCGCCGCGTGAGCGAAGACAGCAGCTCCCCTGTGGCCCACCACGCCTCGGGCATCGTGCCATTGCCTCTGCCTCCCGGCGGGCACTTCATTGGAGGATCGTTTGTCCCGGGCACCTCTACCCACCTCATCGACGTCGTGGATCCCACCACTGAACAGGTCATCGCCTCCGTACAGGCCGGCACAGCCGCGGACGTTGACGTTGCTGTTGAAGCCGCTCTGGCTGCCCAGAAATCCTGGGGCGCCACCACGCCGAAGGAGCGGTCCGAGGTCTTGAACCTGATCGCCAACATCATTGAAGCCAACCGTGAAACCTTCGAAATCCTCGAGTCCGCCAACACCGGCAAACCGCGTACCGTTGCGGAGGACGATGTCTCCAGCACCATCGATACTTTCCGTTTCATGGCCGGAGCTTCCCGCACGCTGACATCCATGGCTGGCGGGGACTATGCAACCGGACACACATCGGTGATCCTCAGGGAGCCCGTGGGCGTGGTTGGCGTCATCACCCCGTGGAACTACCCGCTGTTGATGGCTGCCTGGAAGATCGCGCCCATCCTGGCCGCCGGAAACAGCATCGTCCTCAAGCCGTCCGAGCAGACACCGCTCTCGACGCTAAAGCTCGCGGAACTCCTGGCCGGACGCATTCCGGACGGAATCCTCAATGTCGTGACGGGACAGGGCCGGATCGTCGGACAACGGATTTCCGAACACCCTGACATTGCCCTCGTCGCGTTAACCGGGAGCGTTGTCAGCGGACAGGCCGTGGCGGAGACCGCGGCCAAATCGGTCAAGCGCGTTCATCTGGAACTCGGCGGCAAGGCCCCGGTGGTTGTGTTTGCCGACGCCGACCTCCGTGCTGCCGCCACTGGCGTGCGAGACGCCGGGTACTGGAATGCCGGGCAGGACTGCGGCGCTGCGTGCCGCGTACTTGTGCACGAGTCGGTGGCTGCCGAGTTCACGGAACATTTGGTGCGCGAAGTCAGCACCCTGGTAGTCGGCGCTCCGGAGGCAGGGGACGACGTGGAAATCGGACCCATGATTTCCCGCCCACACTTCGAACGTGTCAAGGAATCGCTGGCCGAGGCAAAAGCTGCTGGCCTGCACATGGCCATCGGCGGTTCCGCGTTGGAAGGCCCGGGTTACTTCATCGAACCCACAGTCATCAGCAACGTCCCGGCCGGGGCGCATGTTGCCACCCACGAGATCTTTGGCCCCGTGGTCACGGTCGAGACTTTCAGTTCCACCGAAGAGGCCATCACACGGGCGAATGAGAGCCCCTACGGACTTTCTGCCTCGGTATGGACACGCGATTCAAGCCTGTCGTTAAGCGTTCCAAGGCAACTCGACTTCGGTACGGTCTGGGTTAATTCACACTTGGTGTTGGCTTGCGAGGTACCGTGGGGCGGATTCAAGGGATCCGGCTACGGCCGGGACCTCTCGCTTTACGCCCTGGAGGATTACTCCCGCACAAAGCACCTTATGATCAACCACGGCGCATGAGCGTTTAGACAAGCAACGGAGCTTAGCAATGACCACCGCGAACCTTCCCCGCACATCATCCTCGGCACGCGCGGCCACCCCGCCGGCCCCTTTCGGAACAGACGTCACCTGGACCAATTGGGGCGGGAACCAGAGCGCCACGCCGGCCTTCACCGTCCAGCCGCGGACTGAACAAGAAGCGCTCGACGCCGTTCGTTTCGCGATCCGCGAAGGCTTGCCCGTGCGGGCGGTCGGCTCAGGGCATTCGTCCTCACCACTGGTCCAGACGGGGGGCGTCCTGATGGACATGTCCGCACTGTCGGGCATCACCGGAACCGACCCTGTCCGGCGTCGCGCCAGGGCCCTTGCCGGCACCACCATCAATGCCTTCGGCGATCCATTGTGGGAGCAAGGCCTCGCGCTGAGCAACCAGGGGGACATCGACAAACAGCAGATTGCTGGGGCGCTCTCAACCAGCACCCACGGTTCCGGGAAGGATCTGGGTAGCTTTTCCTCAAGCCTTCGTTGGGTGAAGCTGATCAATGGTTACGGCGAGATCGTCGAAATCGGCGAGG
>OUNM011133266.1_pt1 | contig 11332 bp, 9 predicted proteins | sample 1769961 | NCBI WGS metagenome assembly OUNM01 (sample SAMEA3914820, study PRJEB12502) | metagenome | biome: forest; material: soil | place: USA | collected 2012-03-12 | depth 0.3 m
GACAGGGATTTTCGTCGCAGGGCCCAAGTGGTGTTCCAGAATCCGGACACATCGCTCAATCCCCGCCAGACGGTCGGCGCGATCCTGAAGCGCGCGGTGGACTGGTTCGACATGGCGCACGGCACCGCCGCGGTGACGGCGGAGATCGGCCGCCTGCTCGACCTGGTCCGCCTGCCGCGCTCTTACGCCGATCGCTATCCGCACCAGCTGTCGGGCGGCGAGAAGCAGAGGGTCGGCATCGCCCGCGCGCTCGCCTCTCAGCCCGAATTCCTGGTGTGCGACGAGGCCGTGTCGGCCCTCGACGTCTCGGTGCAGGCCGCGATCCTCAACCTGCTGCGCGACCTGCGTGACGAGCTGGGAGTGGCGTACCTGTTCATCAGCCACGACATCGGCGTCATTGCGCACATCGCCGACCGCGTGGCGGTGATGTATCACGGCACGATCGTCGAGGAAGGGCCAGTGGAGGATGTTCTACAGCCCCCCTATCATCCTTACACCGAGCTGCTGCTGTCCTCGGTGCCGTTGATCGGCAAAGGTCGTAGAATCCCTGCCATCGTGCCTGGCGCGCGCCCGTCCGCTGCTCAGGGCGGCTGCAAGTTTGCCGCCCGCTGCCCGCGCAAGCTGGGACCGATCTGCGATAGCGTCACGCCGCCACTGCAGCAGGCCGGACCCGGTCACGCTATTCTCTGTCACATCCCTCTGCCCGAACTCGCCGTGGTGCCGCATTGGCTCGGCACCCAGCCCTTGTCCGAGGAGCGTACCCGATGATGAAGATCGCCTGCATTCCGAACCTGGTCGGCGGCCATCTCGGCGGCTGGCGTCACAAGGACGCGTTCGACAAGCCGGTCATGAATCTCGAGGCCTTCATCGAGATGTCGCAGATCGCCGAGCGCGGCAAGTTCGACTGCGTGTTCCTGGCCGACGGCAACGGCGTGCGTGACATGCACATCCCTGCCCTGTTCGCGGCCAATCATCCCTCGGCGCGGCCGGCATTCTTCGAGCCGACGACCTTGCTCTCCGCGGTGTCGATGGTGACCAAGCATGTCGGCGTGGTCGCCACCGCGACCAGCACCTTCGACGAGCCCTACATGGTGGCGCGGCGCTTCGCGTCGATGGACCATATCAGCAAGGGCCGCGCTGGGTGGAACCTCGTCACGGCGTCCAATGCCGGCGATGCGCTGAACTTCGGCCGCTCCGAGCAACCGCGCGAGGATCGCTACGCCCGCGCGCAAGAATTCTACGAGGTCGTCGTCAAGCTGTGGGACAGCTGGGCATCCGACGCCTTCCCGCAGAACAAGGACACCGGCCAGTATCTCGACCCGGCGCGCGTCCGTCATATCGACCACAAGGGCACGCACTTCACAGTGAAGGGCCCGCTCAACATCGCGCGGACGCCGCAGGGCCGCCCTGTGGTCTTCATGGCGGGACAATCCGAACCCGGCATGGAGCTGGCCGCGCGCTACGCCGACGGGCTGTTCGGCGCCGGCACGACCAAGCAGGACTGCATCGACGCCTATGCCAACATCAAGGGCCGCATGGCCCGCTACGGCCGCTCACCAGACGAGCTGAAGATCCTGCCCGGCCTCAGCGTCTATGTCGGCCGCACCGCTTCGGAGGCCGAGGAATTCTACGAGGAGCTGCAGTCGCTGATCTCGCCGGCCTTGGGCGTGCACTACCTGTCCAAGATGCTGGTGCGCAATCTCGATGGCCTGCCGCTCGACGGACCGCTGCCCAACGACCTGCCCGAGGAGACGCTGGGCGGCAGCAGCCTGCGCCGTTACATCCTCGACATGGCGCGCCGGGACGGCCTCAGCATTCGCCAGACCTACGAACGCACGCTGCCTGCGCTGGGTGGACCGGTGTTCAAGGGCACCCCCACGCAGGTCGCCGACGAGATGGAGGACTGGTGGCGCAGCAAGGCATGTGATGGCTTCACCCTCCTGCAGCCGGTCCAGCCACGCGGCCTCAGCGACTTCGTCGACCTCGTCGTCCCGGAGCTGCAGCGCCGCGGCATCTTCCGCAAGGAGTACGAGACCACCACGCTGCGCGGCCATCTCGGCCTGCCCGAGGCGCCGAGCGTCTGGAACAGCAAGGCGGCGGAGCGCGGCGTGGCATGACCGAACGCAAACACATGGTGCTGGGCATCAACGGCGGCGCGCTGGGCGGCCATCTCGGCGGCTGGCGCCATCCCGATTCGTTCCCGGATACGACCATGCGACTCGAGCGTATGGTTGAGACGGCAGTCACCGCCGAGCGCGGCAAGTTCGACTTCATGTTCCTGGCCGACGGCAACGGTGTGCGCCAGATGGACAAGCCTCTGCTCTTCGCCGCCAACAGCCCGTCCGACCGCCCGTCGGTATTCGAGCCGGTGACGCTCTACGCCGCGCTCTCGCAGCACACCAAGCACATCGGCTTCGTGGCGACAGCGACCACAAGCTACGAGGAGCCGTTCACGATCGCGCGCAAGTTCGCCTCGCTCGATCACCTGAGTGGCGGCCGCGCCGCCTGGAACCTCGTGACCACGCAGTACATCGAGGATGCCAAGAACTTCAACCGCGATGAGCACATGGGCCGCGAGGAGCGCTACGAGCGCGCGCGCGAGAGCCTCGATGTCGTGCGCTCGCTCTGGGATTCCTGGGCCGAGGACGCCTTCGTGCAGGACAAGTCCACCGGCCAGTACCTCGACCCGGCACGCGTGCGGCTCACCAGCCATCGCGGCAAGCACTTCAAAGTGAAGGGTCCGCTCAACGTCGCGCGCACGCCGCAGGGTCAGCCGGTTGTGTTCATGGCCGGCCAATCCGATGACGGCAAGGAACTCGCGGCCTATGGTGGTGAAGGCCTGTTCGGCACAGCCGCCAGCAAACAGGAGGCACAGGCCGAGTATGCCGACATCAAGAACCGCATGCCCAAGTACGGCCGGCCGCCCGAGGCGCTGAAAATCCTGCCGGGTCTCAGCATCTATGTCGGCCGTACGACCGCCGAGGCCGATGAGCTCTACGAAGAGCTGCAATCACTGATCTCGCCGGCGCTGGGGGTCTCCTATCTCTCCAAGATCGTCGGCATGGATCTCACCGACGCACCTCTCGATGGGCCGATGCCCGAGCGCCCTGCTGGCCAAACGCTGGGCGGCACGGCTATCGGCCGGTCGGTGCTCGACATGGTCTCGCGCGACAAGCTCACGGTGCGCAAGGCCTACGAGCGCGTGCTCCCGGCGATGGCCGGCAACATGGTGAAGGGCACGCCGGCGCAGGTCGTGGACTTCATGGAGGATTGGTTCCGGAGCAAGGCCTGCGACGGCTTCATCCTCTCGGTGCCCGTACAGCCGCGCAGCCTGAAATCCTTCGTCGAGTTGCTGGTGCCCGAGCTGCAGCGCCGCGGCCTGCGCCCGGACGACTATGCCGGCGCGACACTGCGCGAAAACATGGGCCTCGCGCTTCCCGCCGATCCGTTTCTATAGCAGCTCAGTCCCGCGAGCCCGGGATTTGCTTCCTGATCCAGCGGCGGCCCGAAGCGGAATCGTTGAAGATGCGCATCGGCCGGTTCGCAACCGCCAGCATGCCGAATATCCGCTCGAGGATCTTTTCCTTGTCGGGCGGCACCACGACGGCCAGCGGGCCCATGCCGCCATGGCCGTGCATCGCGCGCATACGCACACCCAGCGCGATCAGGTCATCCGGAGACATTTTCGTATCGGCCTTGGCGCCATCGAAAAACCTGCGGTAGGTCAGGACTTCCTCAGATTGCAGGGCATCGAGCAAGGCATCGACTTCAGCGCGAGTCACCTCGCCCTCCGCCAGCACATCGATCATTCGATCCTCGGGATCGATCGTCCATTTCAAGACCATGTCGATCTGATGTGCCAGCCGGGGTCACGCCGCGCCACCGAAATCAAATTGCAGCTAGCGATTGGCGCGGGCAACGGCGGCATTCAGCAGGAGATTGGCTCCGGGCACGGAGCGTGCGAGTTCGATGTTCTCGTTCACGTTATGGCTGATGCCCTCGAAGCAGGGCGTGAAGATCATCGCCGTCGGCGCCATCGTTGCGACGGCATAGGCGTCATGGCCGGCCTGGCTGCGCATTTCGCGATAGGGCAGGCCGAGGTCCCGGGCGGTGGCCCTCAGGAGCTCGATGCAATCGGGGGCAAAGAGCTCGCTGCCCCAGCTCCAGCCTTCCGCGACCTCGATCTCGACATTGGCCTTCTTGGCGGAAGCGGCGATGGCGGCATCGACCTCGGTGCGCATCGCCTGGAAGCGGGCAGCATCGATATGGCGGAAGTCGATGGTGAGCTTGACCTGCTCGGCATAGGTGCCGGCCAGGTTGGGAAAGCTCTCGATCCGCGTCGTCGTGGTGCGCCCCTCGTCGGCGGCATAGGCCAGGCCAATGTCGTTGACCGCCGCGATGACATAGCCCGCGCCGACCAGCGCGTTGCGCCGCATCGCCATCGGCGTGCCGCCGGCGTGGCCCGTGTCGCCGCTGATCGTGAGCCGCAGCGCCTGGGTCTTGTAGCCGCCGACTACGATGCCGACGTCGCAGCCTTCGCGGTCGAGCACCGGCGCCTGCTCGATGTGCAGTTCCAGATAGGCATCGAACGTGCGCCCGATCGGAGCGGAGCCGGCATAGCCGATCTCGTCGAGCGCCTGCTCGACCGTGATGCCCGCGTCGTCGGTGGTGGCCAGCACGCTCTCCAGGCTCAGCACCTTGGCAAAGGCCATCGAACCCATCATCGGCGGGTTGAAGCGCGCGCCCTCTTCGTTGGTCCAGCAGATCACCTCGATGCCGCGCTTGGTCGCGAGGCCACGGTCGTTCAGGGTGCGCACGACCTCGAGCCCGCACAGCACGCCCAGGATGCCGTCGTAGCGGCCGCCGCAGATCTGGGTGTCGAGATGGCTGCCGATCGCGACCGGCGGCAGCGACGGATCGCTGCCCGCACGGCGCGCGAAGATGTTGCCGAGACGGTCGATCTCGACGGTGCAGCCCGCCTTCTCCGCCCAGTCGACAAACAGGTCGCGCATCTGCTTGTCCTCGGCCGACAGCGCCAGTCGCCGCAGGCCGACGTCGCGGAAGCGACCGATCTCGGCGGATTTCTCCAGCGTGTCCCACAGCCGTTCGGGATTGATCTCCAGGACATTTGCGACCACGGGCCCGCTCCATTCTGCAAAGGGGATGATAGTCTACCAAGAAGCGTGCCAGTAAGCGTATCGGAGAAGCGGACATGGACAGCGACTACGACTTCGTCATCATCGGCGGCGGCTCGGCGGGCGCCGTCCTGGCGGCGCGCCTCAGCGAAGACCCGGCCATCCGCGTGCTGCTGCTCGAGGCCGGCCGCGACTTCCGCACGGCAGAGACGCCCGAGCACATCCGCATCCCCAATCCCCTGCGCGCCATCGGCGACGACAATTACCGCTACCCCAGGCTGCTCGCGCGCCGCACCGAGCGGCAGGAACCCAAGCTGCTGTGGCGCGGCCGCGCCATCGGCGGCAGCTCGACCATCAACGGCCAGATCGCCATTCGCGGCATCCCGGACGATTTCGAGGATTGGGCCAATGCCGGCGCGACGGGCTGGGGCTGGAACGACGTCCTGCCCTATTTCTGCAAGCTCGAGAGCGACGGCGACTTCGGCGACGCGCCCTATCACGGGCGGACCGGCCCGATCCCGGTGTATCGCGCCAAGATTGAAGACTGGGGCCATGTCGATCGCGCGCTCCGGAAGGCGGCGCTCGGCCTGGGCTACGGCTGGTGCGAGGATCACAACGCGCCGGAGGGTACCGGCGCCTCGCCCTACGCGATCAACAGCCGCCAGGGTCTGCGCATCTCAACCAACGACGGCTATCTCGAGCCGGCGCGCGGCCGCGCCAACCTCACGATCATCGGCAACGCAATCGTCGACACCTTGTCGTTCGAAGGCAACCGCGCCCACGCCAATGGCGTGCGGGTCACGATCGGCGGCGAGAAGCGAAACGTGCGCGCCCGGCGCGAGGTGCTGCTGTGCGCGGGTGCGATCCACTCGCCCGCGATCCTGCAACGCTCCGGTATCGGCCCGCGCGCCGTGCTCTCGCGGCTTGGGATCGACGTGCTGGCCGACCGGCCGGTGGGCGAGCATCTGCTCGACCATCCGATCCTAGGCCTGATGCTCGACCTCAAGCCCAGCGCGTCCGTCAGCACGCTGCAGCATCGCCACACCAACTGCTGCGTGCGCTACTCCTCGAACCTCGCGGGCGCCGGCGTCAACGACATGATCATGATCGCGGGCAACCTGCGGCCGGAGGAAGACGGCGGCACAGCGCGTGCGCGCATGGCGGTGTCGGCCTTCCAGGCCTTCAGCGAGGGCACCGTGCGCATCACGACGCGCGATGCCGCGATCGACCCCGAAGTGAACGAGCGCATGCTGTCGAGCGAGAGCGATCTCCTGCGCATGCGCGACGGGGTGCGCCGCATCCGCGACATCTGCCTGCATCCCGACGTCCAGGCGATCGCGACCCGGGTCGAATACGGCTCGACCGGCCGCTCGATCGCGGACGAACTCGACGGGGCGGCGCTCGACGACTGGATGTTCTCTGAATGCTCCGACGCGCAACATGCGAGCGGCACCTGCCGAATGGGCGCTGCGGACGATCCGCGCTCGGTGGTCGATCCCGACTGCCGCGTGATCGGCTGCACTGGCCTGCGGGTCATCGATGCCTCGGTGATGCCGACCGTCGTGCGCGCCAACACGCATTTCACGACGGTGATGATCGCGGAAAAGATGGCCGATCTACTTCACGCCGCCGGCCGATAGTCCCTGCACGATTTCCTTCTGGATGACGATCGTGAGCACGACGACCGGCAGCATGACCACGATCGCGGCGGCGGCGAGCGGGCCCCAGGCGAAGCTCTCGAAGGTCAGCATGTTGTAGACCGCGACCGGCATGGTGCGCGTGGTGCGGCCGGCGAACACGGCGCCGAAGATGAAATTGTTCCACGACGAGATGAAGGCCAGGATCGCGCCGACCACGATGCCCGGCCGGGCCAGCGGCAAAGCGACGTAGCGGAAGGCCTGCCACAGGGTGGCGCCATCAATGCGGGCCGCCTCCTCAAGCTCGTGCGGCTGGGTCTCGAAGAAGCCAATCATGATCCACACGATGATCGGGAGCGTGATCACCATGTGCGTGAGCGCGATCGGCCAGACCGTGCCGATCAGTCCCAGGATCTGGAACATGGTGAACAGAGGGATCAGGTAGGACAGGCCAGGCGTCATGCGGCTCAGCAACAGGATGCCCGCCATGCGGTTGGCCTTCGCCTTGGCGATGCCGTAGCCCGCCGGCACGCCCAGCAGCAGCGCCACCAGGGTGGCCGAGCCCGTGACCTGCACCGAGTTCCAGAAATAGAGGAACATCGGGCTCTCTTCGAACACCTTGGCGAAATTCTCCCAGGTTGGCTCCTCCGGCCAGAACACCGGCGGCCAGGCGGTGTTGTCGATGTCGTATTTCAGCGACAGCGAGATCATCCAGAAGAAGACGAACAGGCACGGCGCCAGCAGCACGGCAACCGACACCGCAAGGGCCGCCTTGTCGAACGCCTTCCGGAGTTTGCGCTTGGTGCGGAAGCTGAGCGCGCGATGGGCCAGAGGCATGAGGTCAGTTCCACTTGGCCTTCTGGCGCGCCCACAGCAGCACCAGCGACAGCGCCACGATGATGGCGAAGAACACCACGACGACGGCCGACGCGGTGCCGACCTGGTTGTAGGCGAAGGCCTGCGCGTAGAGATAGACGTTCATCGTCTCCGACGACGTGCCGGGTCCGCCGTTGCAGATCACCCAGATGGTCTCGAAGGCCTTGAGTGCATCGATGGTGCGCATGATCAGTGCCACCACAAGAAAGGGGAGCACCAGCGGATAGGTGATCTTCCAGAACATCTGCCACTGGCTCGCGCCGTCGATCAGCGCGGCTTCGTAGGGCTCGGTCGGCAGCGACGCGAGGCCCCCCAGCACGATGATCATGCAGAACGGCGTCCACAGCCAGATCTCGACCAGGATCAGGCTCGGGATCACCGTGCCCGGCGAGAACACCCACTGCGAGGGCGGCAGGCCGACCAGGCTCAGCAGGTAGTTCAGCACGCCGAGCTGCGGATGGAACATCATCGTCCAGATCAGCGACACCGCAACGGGCGTGGCCATCATCGGCATGATGAACAGCGTGCGATAGAAGCCGCGGCCGTGGAATTTCTTGTGGAACACCAGGGCGGCCCAGGTGCCCAGCAGCATCGGCAGGAAGACCGCCAGTACCGTGAAATAGAGCGTGTGGCCGACGGCCTCGAGGAAGCGCCGGTTAGTCGCGAGGTTCGTGTAGTTGTCGAACCACACGAATGTCGACGCGCTGCCGATGTGCCAGTCGTGCAGGCTCATCCAGATCGTGAAGATCCACGGGAAGACGATCAGCGCCGAGCTCACGATCAGCGCCGGCCAGATGAACATGAGATAGGGACGCAGGCGCCGCTCTCCCGACGCCCGCGTTGCCGTCACCCTTGTTCCTGCGGCGAACTCCGCACCCGCCATTTATTGAACTCTACTCATAAATTTTGTCATCCCGAGCGTAGCGAGGGATCTTTGGCTTTCCACGAGATCCCTCGCAAATGCTCGGGACTAGCGACACGGTCGCTAGGTCTGCTCGCTCTTGTCGATGACCGGCTGGAACTCGGCGGTGGCCCGCTTCAGCTCCGCGCCCGGATCGGCGCCGGTCAGCATGTTGGTGAGCGCCGTGCCTATTGTATCGCGAAATTCGGTCACGGGCACGATCACGGGCAGGCCCGACATGCTGAGCGGCGCACAGCCGTTGGCGCACTCGGCCCATTCCTTCGGAATGGTGAGGGTCGAGAGGATCTTTTCGTCCTTGAGCGGCGCGGACCGGAACGGCACGCCGCCGCCGACCTGCAGCATGCGACCGGCCATGGTGCGGCCGGTCATCCAGAGCATTGTGTAGAAGGCGGCTTCCTTGTGTGCGGCGGCCTTGGGGATCGCCATGCCGGTGCCGAACGTCACCGAACCATGACCCTTGGGGCCGGACGGCGGCAGGCCATAGCCCACCTTGCCGACGACGCGGCTCTTGGTCTTGTCCTCGACCGGTGCTGCAAAGCCCGTGGCGTCGATCCACATCGCGGCCTTGCCCTGCATGAACAGGCCCTGCGCCTCGTTCCAGTTGAAGCCGACGACGCCCTGCGGCCCGTAGGACGACAGCAGCTTCTTGTAGTATTCGCCCGAGGCGATGGCGTCGGGCGTGTCGGTGATCAGCTTGGTGCCCTTGATCGTCTCCTGGCCCCAGCCCGAAAGCAGCTGCGTCCACAGCACGACGTTGGCGTTGCGCACGCCGCGGCCGACGAAGCCCGCGACGCCGCCCGCCGGATCGTGCAGCTTGGCGGCGGCGGCCATCATCTCGTCGAGCGTCTTGGGGAACGCAACGCCCTTCTTGGCGAACAGCTCCTTGTTGTAATAGACCATGAAGTAGTCGCACAGGATCGGCAGCGCATTGACCTTGCCGTCCGACGTCGTGGCGAAACCCATGCCCATCTTGGAGACGTCGCCGAGTTCGTACTCGGCCGGCATCATCTGCGGGTCCTTCAGCCAGTCCGTGATCTCAAGCAGCCAGCCGGCCTTCTCGAACTGGCGCTTCTGGACATGGAAGGCGAAATTGAACAGATCGAAGGAGGGCTTGCCCGAGTTCAGCTCGATCGCCACCTTCTGGCGCGCCTGCTGCTCGGGAATGACCTCGATGCCGAGCGAGATGCCGGTCTGGTCGAGGAATTCCTTCTGGTATTTCTTCATGAGATCGGCGCGCGGGCCGGTCTCCATCAGCACCTCGACCGTCTGGCCCTTGAAGCGCTGCCAGTTGAAGGCGCCGCTCTGGGAATAGGCTGTGACGGTGTTGAGCATCGGCGCGGCGAGCCCGCCGAAGGCGGCAGCGCCCTGCAACGCGCGGCGGCGCGTGATCGATATCTTGGACATTTACATTTCCTCCGGATTTTCTTGTCTTGTTGGAGCGGAGCCTAATTCAACCGGCAGGAGACGTCACGACTGCAAACCACTTTCGCACAGCGTACGGTAGGGTAGAGTGTCAGCTCCAATGCACCGGAGGCGCGAGATGGATGTGACGCAGGATTGGATCGACCAGCGCGTGTACGATCTTTACGACGAGTATTGCCACGGCCGCATCGACCGCCGCGCCTTCCTGCAGCAGGCAGCCGTGGTGACGGTGGGTGGGCTGGCCATGGCGCAGGCCCTGATGCCGCGCTACGCCAACGCCCAGACGATCTCCTTCACCGACACGCGCCTCAAGGGCACCTACGTCACCTATCCCTCGCCCGGCGGCAACTCGGGCACGATGCGCGGCTATCTGGTGCAGCCGACCGGAACCGGTCCGTTCCCGTCGGTCCTGGTGATCCACGAAAATCGCGGCCTCAATCCCTATATCGAGGATGTGGCGCGCCGCTGCGCCGTCGAGGGATTCCTGGCACTGGCGCCGGACGGTCTGTTTCCGGTCGGCGGCTATCCCGGCAACGACGACGACGGCCGCGACCTCCAGGCCAAGCTCGACCAGGGCAAGCTGCGCACCGACATGCTGAACAGCGCGAAGTATCTCAAGGCGCATGCGTTGTCGTCCGGCAAGATCGGCGCCACCGGCTTCTGTTGGGGCGGCGGAACGACCAACTTCCTCGCCGTCTCGCTCGGCGCCGATCTGAAAGCGGCGGTGCCCTATTACGGCGCCGCGCCGGTGACCACGGCGGTGCCCGAGATCAAGGCGCCGCTGCTGATCAACTACGCCGAGAACGACGACAACATCAATAACATGTGGCCGGCCTACGAGGGCGCGCTGAAGGCGAGCAGTGCCAAGTACGAGATGTACAAGTATCCGGGCACGCAGCACGGTTTCCACAACAACTCCACGCCGCGCTATCAGGAGGCGGCCGCGAAGCTGTCCTGGGAGCGGACAGTGGCCCACTTCAAGAAGAATCTGGCCTGAGGCGGAGGACACTGTTTTGTGTTCCCCGCGTGTCCGCGCGGCGGGCTAGGCTTGGGGGCACATGCAGGATTCATTCGTCGACCGAACCGGTGCCTGGGACGGTAATTGGGCCGACGTTCCCCGCCGCATCCGCGCCGGGGAACGGCTGGCCGAACCGTGGGAGAGCCGCTTCGGCGCGCTGAGGTGCGCGCCGGCCGGCCGCGCCGTGACCGTCGGCCAGATCGGCCAGTCGCTCGATGGACGCATCGCCACGCTTTCCGGCCACGCGCAGTATGTCAACGGCGCGGAGGGGCTGGCCCATCTCCACCGCCTGCGCGCGATCGTCGACGCCGTCGTCGTTGGC
>OUNM010318672.1_pt1 | contig 11331 bp, 11 predicted proteins | sample 1769961 | NCBI WGS metagenome assembly OUNM01 (sample SAMEA3914820, study PRJEB12502) | metagenome | biome: forest; material: soil | place: USA | collected 2012-03-12 | depth 0.3 m
CCCCAACCTCGTCGGAGACCGGCGATACCCAGTCCAGAAGCTGCTCGAGGCGTGCGCGCGCCGGGACGGCCTCGCCGCGCTCGAAGTCGACGAGCTCGCCGGACAGCCCGTAGCGGATCGCCCGCCACAGGTTCTCCTCGAGGAGACGGTGCGGCAGGCTGGGCAGCGTCTCCCCTTCGTCGTGCGCGCGGGCGCACCGAACAGCGAGCGCGTAACAGAACGCGGCCAGCGACTGCGCCTCGGCGAGGTCCGGCTGCGCGTCCGCGATCCTGATCTCGACCGTCGGATACGCGAGGTGCGGGCGCACGCTCCACCAGATCTGCGTGTGCTCGGTGATGCAGTGCGTCCGGTAGAGGAACGAGACGTAGTCCTCCCACGCCCGCCAGGAGCCGTACGCATCGGGGATCCCGCAGCGCGGGAACATGCGCGTGAAGACCTCGGTGCGCGCGGAGTGCAGGCCGGTGTTCACGGCCTCGACGAAGGGCGAGCTCGCAGAGAGCGCGAGGATCTCCGGCAGGAAGTTCCGGACCGCGTCGTGGACCGCGATCGCCCGGTCCGCGCCGGCGATGCCGACGTGCACGTGCAGCCCGAACGTGTTGTTGCGCCACACGACGTAGCGCAGGATCTGGTCGTTCCGCCGGTAGTGCGGCGTGTCGATGATGCGCTGGTCCTGCCAGCGGCTCCACGGGTGGGTCCCGGTCGCGCCGAGCGCAACCTGCTGCTCGCGCGCGATGCCGTGGATCTGGCTCCGCCGCTCCTGCATCCGGACCGCCGCGTCCTGGAAGCTGCTGCAGCGACCCGTGTGGACCTCCACCTCGGAGGCGATCAGCTCGCCCACCACGTGCTCGGCGAAGTCGGTGCGGTCGGCCGCCGCCTTCACCTGCTCGAACCGATCGGTCAGCTCGAGCGTGTCCGGGTCGAGCAGCGCGAACTCCTCCTCCACGGCGACGGTGAAATCGGTGCCGGTCTCGAACTCCTCGCGGTTCCGTGCGAGCAGCTCCTGCCAGGTGCCCTTCTGCTCCTCGCCCATGCTGCGGGGAGCCTAGCTCTCGGGTTGGATAAGCCGACGCGCCACTCCGGCCCACGACCAGCGGTCGACGACGACGCGTCTCCCGGCCTGTTGCAGCGCCTGCTTGTCCTCCGGCGGGAGCGCGAGCAGCTCCTGCAGCTTCGTATGCAGGTCGTCGGCGTTCCCGATCTCGAAGGCGGCGAGGTGGCGCAGTCGGCCCGGGTACTCCTGCTCCAGGCCGGCCGCAACCTCGGCAAGGCCGCTGTGGCGCGCGACGAGCGGGGGCGAGCCGGCGGCCGCCGCCTCCGCGGCGACCATCCCGAACGCCTCCGGGAAGATCGAGGGCACGACCGTCGCGTCGGCGAGCGGGAGCAGCTGCACCAGGTGGCGGTGCTCGAGCGGGCCGGTGAAGAGCGTGCGTTCGGGCGCGAGGGCCTCGAGCCTCGGGCGGTAGGGGCCGAAGCCGACGACGACGAGCCGGGCGTCGATGCCCTTCATCGCCTCGAGCAGGACCTGGACGCCCTTCTGCTCGATCAGCTTCCCGAAGTAGACGACCGTCGGCTCGTCGCCGGCCAGGAACGAGGCGAGGCGCGCCGCGTTGTCGTCGTCGGGCAGCCGCTCTTCCCGGTTCCCGGGGTTCGGCGGGTCGCGGCGCGCCTCGTCGACGAGCGCGGCGAGCGCCTCCTCGCGCGGGCGGAGCCTGAACTCGTCGACATCGACGCCGGGCGGGACCTCGTGCACGCGGTCGACATGGCCGACGACGTCCTCGAGCACCTCGCGAATGTGCGTCGAGCCGACGTACGTCGCCTCGGCGTGCGCAAGTACGTCTGCACCCCATCGCTCGAGCTCGGGCCGGCCGCGCATCGAGTACTCGAGCTCGGAGCCGTGCGCCTTGACGCGGAACGGCGCCTTCGTCGCGGCACCCACGGCGCCCCCCATCAGCACATGGTTGGTGAACACGACGTCCGCCGGCAGGAGCTCTCTCAGCACGGCGGCGTTGGCGTCGACGTAGGCCGTCTTCTCCCCCTCCGAGAAGTCCTGCAGGAACTTCGGCTCGAGCCCTGCGTAGCGGTCCATCACGAACACGGGCAGCAGGCGCTCCGGCAGCTCGACGTTGACGACGCGTGCGCCGGCGAGGTCGTACTGCTCCGGCGCGCGCTCCTGGCAGACGACGGTCACGTCGTGCCCCGCGCGGCTCCACTCCCGTGCGAGCGCGCGCGTGTAGACGTTCGACCCCGTCCCGCCGAGGAGGTACCCGTGCCAGAGAAGGATCCGCATGCCCTCAGTATCCGCGCGCGGCTGACGGCAAAGGCCTGGGCGTGCTTTGTGACGCTCTTGTAACCCTTCCCTGGGAAGGGTTACAAGAGCGCGCCGATTCGCCCCCAGGCTGGTGGTGCCGGGTCAGGCGAGGTGGAAGTAGAGCGCGTGGAGGAGCTCGACGGCCGGGTTCGACGTGTGCACCGTCACGTCGGTCGGGACGTCCAGGAGCGCTTCCGAGTAGTTGAAGATGATCCGGACGCCGGCGTCGACCAGATCGTCGGCCACCTTCTGCGCCGCCGCGGCGGGCACGGCCATCACGCCGACGACGATGTTCTTGTCGCGCACCGTGTCCTTCAGCCGGCGCTCGTCCTCGACGGAGATCCCGCCGAGCTCGGTGCCGATCACCGTCGGGCTCGCATCGAAGACCGCCGCGATGTTGATGCCGTGCTCGGCGAAGATCGGCGAGCTCGCGATTGCCTGGCCGAGGCGCCCCGCGCCGACGAGCGCGATGTTGTGCTGCCCCTGCGTGCGCAGGATCTTGCGAATCTCCGACAGCAGCGAGTCGATGGAGTAGCCAACGCCGCGCTTGCCGAACTTGCCGAAGTTCGAGAGGTCGCGCCGGATCTGCGTCGCGTTGATGTTCGTGTAGTCGGCGATCTCCTGCGAGGAGATGCGCTCCTTGCCCATCTTCTGAGCCTGGCTGAGCACCTGGAGGTACCGCGAGAGCCGGGCCGCGACGCCGACCGTGAGACGGTCCGGTGCGCCTGCGGCGGGCGAACTTTGCAACATCACGAAGCCATTGTGCCCTAGGCTCCGTGACGGCCGTTCGGTTGTCACAAACCCTTACGTTTGTGACAGCTTGCGGCGCAGTGAGGCCTCGTCCACGTAGTAGACGAACGCGCGGACCCCGTCGATCTCGACGACCGGCAGCCACTCACGGTAGCGCTCCTCGAGCTCGGGCACGCCGGTGATGTCGACGCTCTCGTACGGCACGCCGATCCCGTCGAGCACGCCGCGCGCGCGGTCGCACAGATGACACCCTCGGGCGTGAAAGAAGACGAGCCGCTTAGGGGTAGAGGCCACGCGTCACGGTGGCTTCTGCGACGCGCTGCACGGCAAGGCCGTACGCAGCGAGCCGCATCGACGTGGTGCGCTCGACACGCGTCGCCCACGTCTCTTCGAACGCGCGCGTGACGATCTCGTTCAGCCGCGCATTCACCTCGTCCTCCTTCCAGAAGTACTCCTGGAGGCCCTGCACCCACTCGAAGTACGAGACCACGACGCCGCCGGCGTTCGCGAGCACGTCCGGGAGGATGAGCACGCCGTTCGACTCGAGGATGTCGTCGGCCGCGGGCGTGACCGGCCCGTTCGCGCCCTCGACGACCACCTTCGCCTGCACCGCGTCGGCGTTCACCTCGGTCACCACCTGCTCGAGCGCGCACGGCGCGAACACGTCGCAGTCGCAAGTGACGAGCTCGTCGTTCGTGATCCGGTCTCCCGCGCTCAGCTCGGCGAGCGAGCCGCCGTCGCGCTTGTGTGCGAACGCGGCCGCGACATCGATGCCGTTCGGGTTGTAGATCCCCCCGCGCGAGTCCGAGATCGCCACCACCGTCGCCCCGCGCTCGGCGACGAACTTGGCGAAGAACGAGCCGACGTTCCCGAAGCCCTGCACCGCGACGCGCAGCCCTTCCATGGTGCGCTGCTGCTTCGTGAGCGCAGCTGCGAGGCAGAACAGTGAGCCGCGCGCAGTCGCCTCCTCGCGCCCGAGCGAGCCGCCGATCGTCAGCGGCTTCCCGGTGACGACACCCAGGACGGAGTGCCCCTTGTTCATCGAATACGTGTCGAAGATCCACGCCATCGTCGCTGCGTTCGTGCCGACGTCCGGCGCCGGGATGTCCTTCTCCGGGCCGATCTCGTTGATGATCTCCGAGGTGAACCGGCGGGTCATGCGCTCGAGCTCACCGCGCGACATCGACTTGGGATCGCAGATGACGCCGCCCTTCGCGCCGCCGAACGGCAGGCCCATCAGCGCGCACTTCCAGGTCATCCACATGGCGAGCGCCTTGACCTCGTCGAGCGTGACGTCGGGGTGGTACCGGATGCCTCCCTTCGACGGCCCGCGCGAGACGTTGTGCGTGACGCGGTAACCGGTGTAGGCGCGCACCGAGCCGTCGTCGAGGGAGGTCGGGATCGAGACCTCGACCGACTTCTTGCACTGCGAGAGCACCTCGACCAGACGGTCGTCGATGCCGAAGGTCGCGGCGACGTTCTCGAGCTGGCGTTGCGCGATCCGGAAGGGGTTCTCGCGGAGATGCGATTCGGTCGCAGTCGCCATCGCGGCGCGAGTCTACTCCAGGGTGAAGCGCACCTGCGCGCGTGCCGGCTGCGCGTCGAGCGGGAGCGTCGGCCACGCCGCGAGCCGCAGCTCGTAGGTGCCCGGTTTCAGCCGTGCGCTCGCCGGGCCGCGACCGGTGATGCCGAAGCTGTACGAGCCCGGCAGCAGGTCGCGCATGCGCGCCATCACGCCCAGGAACTTGCCCGACGCGTTGTAGAGGAGGATGTCCATGCGCCGGACGGGAGCGATCTGAAGCCCGCCCTGGCGGACGAGGGCTCCGGCCTGCACGGACAGGACCGCCGGGTCGGTGTCGGACGCCGCGAACGAGCTCTTGCTGATCGTCACCCTCCCGAGCAGGTTCGCGGTCGTGCCATGGAAGAGCAGCGCCCAGGGGACGTGCAGTGTCTGCGACCCCGGCGCGGCGACGTCGATCGTGCCCGTGACGAGCCGCGTGTCGCGGGCCTGCGGTGCCGTGAGCGTGATCTTCACGCTCCGGGCCCTCCCGGCCCGGACGAAGAAGTGCGAGGGCGAGACGTGGAAGTGCAGCGCCTCGGACGCGTTCGCCGGCACAACCGTCACCGACGCCTCGAGCCGGCGGCTCGACGTGTTGCGGACGGTGACGAACCGTGTGGCGTGCCAGTGCGGCCCCTGCCAGATCCCGAAGCCGAGCGAGATCGGCGAGCCGACGAGCTCGCCGACCGCCGACGCGCCCAACCGGAGCACACCGCCGCCGACCGACACGGCGCTGCCACGGCCGGCCTGGGCGTAGCCCGCGAGCAGCCCCGCGAGCCCCTCGCCGTCGAGCGCAGGCCGCATCTGGGCGAGCAGCGCGGCCGCCCCGGCGACGGTCGCGGCCGCCGCGCTCGTGCCGTTCACGGTCCCGTAGAGCGGTGTGCCGTCTCCCGCCTGGCCGGGCTCGGAGGTCGCGATCGCGACGCCCGGCGCGGCGAGGTTCGGCTTCAGCCCGCTGTCGTACGCGAGGCCCTGGGAGGAGAAGCCTGCGACGGCGCCACGGTCGGGGTTGGCCGCGGCGTGGACGGCACCGATCGAGATGCCGACGTCGAAGCCGGCGCGCTGCGCGGCGAGCAGCTCGAGCGCGTCCGGCGTGGGGACGATCACCGTGGGCGTGGTCGACTCCTCCGTGACGCGCAGGGATCCGGACGGCAGCCCCGCGCCGTAGAGGACGACTGCCGCCGCGCCCGCCTGCGAGGCTGCGTCGACCGCCGCCTCGGGGTCGCTCCCGACCGGCATCACGACCGCACGGCCCGCGACGAGGCTGTACCCGTGGCGGTCGAAGAAGTCGACGCCGGCCGCACCCGGGACGCCGGTGCTCGAGCGCGGGACCGCGACGGCCAGGTTCATCGCGTGCGTCGGTGCGGGGGCGCCGAGGAGCGGCAGCGGAGCGTCGAACACCACATCGAGGCCGCGCCGGAGAACGACGCGGACATTCGGCTGCTCAGGGCGTGCATCCGTGGCGGCGACGGCGAGCGCAGCGGGCGCGCCCGCCGGGCCGGCCACCGAACCGAACGCGGGGCCTGCGCTGCCGTCGTTCCCGGCCGGCGTGACGACGAGCGTGTTCAGGTCGAGCGCCCCCTGCACCGCCTGCGCCTCGGGGCCGTCGGCGAACGCGGCGTACGGCTCGACCACGCCGACGAGCGCGACCCGCACGGCGTCGTGCTCGTCGCCGTCGCCGTTCGGATCGACCGCCCGGTCGAGGCCCGCGATCAGCTGGTCGCTGCGTCCGTACACGAGCTCGCCGCCGGCGGCGTCGGCCTGCCAGCCCGCCACGCGGATCGGGAGGATGGTCGCGCCCGGCGCGACCCCGTGCAGGCCGGCAGGCCCCCCCGCGCCCGCGAGGATGCCCGCGAGCTCCGTGCCGTGCTGCTCGACCTGCGACGGGTCCTGCGGGTTCGGCCCGGGCGAGGTGTCGTCGCGGTTGTCGACCTCGTCGATCCCGGGCAGGACCCGGCCGCGCAGGTACGGATGCGTCGCGTCGACGCCGGTGTCGAGGAGCGCGATCGTGACACCGCGGCCGTTGTAGCCGGGCAGGGCGACGTCGGGCCGGTGCCCGCTCGCCTGCCCGAACGACGTCTGCGAGAGCAGGGTCTGCGAGACGGATGCCGGGAACGTCGCCCGCACCGGATAGATCCCCGCGACCTCGGGCTGCTGCTCGAGCAGCGAGACCGCGCGGGGGTCGAGAGCGGCGGAGAACCCGTCGAGCACACGCGTGTACGTGAAGTCGGGATGGACGTTGACGCCCACCGCGGCGAGCTTCAGCAGCACCTGCTGTTGCGCAGCCGACGCGGCGGCACGCCACGCGCGTTCCTGCACCTCCGTCGCGTAGTGGACGATCGCGAGGCGCTGCGCGACCGACGGTGTCGTCAGCACGACGATCATCCGCTGGCCGAGCGGGACGGGTCCCCGCGGCTCGCCGACGAGCCCGAGCCAGCTGACCGGCTGCGGCGGCGGCGCCGTCTCGCGGCCGCCGGCCGAAACGGAGAGCCAGCCGAAGACGAGCGCGACACCGAGACACGCGAGAAGCGCGGTCCTAAGCAGTGGGACGCGCATCGAGCGAAAGGTACTCGGGATACGGGACGGCCTCGGTATAGCGGGCCGCCGACGCGATCATCGCCGCGTTGTCGGTGCAGAGCGGCAGCGGCGCCAGCGCGGCGTCCGGGAGCGCTGCGCGCAACTCGGAGTTCGCGGCGACTCCGCCCACGACCGCGATTCGTTCCGCGTCCGTCGCCTCGATCCGCTCGACGAGCGCGCGCACGATCGCGCGCTGGTAGCTCGCCGCGAGGTCGGCTCGCCGTGCGGCGAGGTCGGCGGGCGCGAGGTCGCGCACCGTGTACAGGAGCGCAGTCTTGAGACCGGAGAAGGAGAAGTCGAGCCCCGGGACGCGCGCGACCGGGAACGCGAACGCCTGTGGGTCGCCCTCGCGCGCGAGCAGGTCGATCTCGCGGCCGCCGGGATACCCGAGCCCGAGGAGGCGTGCGCCCTTGTCGAACGCCTCGCCGGCCGCGTCGTCGAGCGTCGTGCCGAGCACGCGGTAACCGCCCCGCTCCCGGACGTCGAGCAGCATCGTGTGACCGCCGCTCGCGAGCAGGCACGTGAAGGGGGGCTGCAGGTCGAGCGGCTTCAGGTACAGCGACGCGACGTGGCCGTGCAGGTGGTCGACGGGAACGAGCGGCAGCCGCCGCGCCCAGGCGAGCGCCTTCGCAGCGGACACGCCGACGAGCAGCGCGCCGATCAACCCGGGACGGGTGGTGACGGCGATCGCGTCGACCTCGTGCCCGTCGAGCGCCTCCTGCACCACCGGCGTGATCAGCTCGAGATGGCGCCGGCTCGCGACCTCGGGGACGACGCCGCCGAAGCGGGCGTGCAGCTCGTCCTGCGACGCGACGACGTTGCTGACGATATCGCCGTCGCGGGTGACGACCGACGCGGCCGTCTCGTCGCAGCTCGTCTCGATGCCGAGAATCACGCGGCGTCGGACGGATACCGGGCGTCGCGCCACATGATCAGTGCGTCTTCGCGGTTGTCGGTGTAGTAGCCGCGGCGGATCCCGCGTGCCTCGAACCCGAGCCGCTCGTACAGGCGGATCGCCGCGTCATTCGACACGCGCACCTCGAGTGTGTACCCGCGGCGCTCGTCGTCCCGCGTGAGCTCGAACAGACGCTGCAGCAACGCGGATGCGATCCCACGCCGGCGGCGGCCCGGGTCGACCGCGACGTTCATCACGTGCCAGGCGTCGACGTAGCGCGAGTTGATGATGTAGCCGACGAGGTCGTCTCCCTCGAACGCGCCGAGGCAGATCGACGTCGGCTTCGCGAGCTCCGACGCGAACATCGACCGGGACCAGGGCGTCGGATACGCCCGCTGCTCGATCGTCTCGATCGCGCCGAGATCGACGGTCTCGAGCTCCCTGATGCGCAGCGCGACCGCTGTCATCGCGACGGCCTCGCGTCCGGCTCGCGCACGTAGAGCGGCTCGACGAGCTCGGCCGCGCCGAACGGCCCGGCGTGCTCCAGCAGGAGCTGCGGGTCGGGCAGGTGCACGTCGGCGTCGTCCGGCGGTACCTCGCCTCCGGCCGCCTCGAAGATCGCGCGGTAGCGAACGGCGCCGTCCCCGACGAGCAGCGCTCCGGCGGCCTCGAGCTCCTCGGGGCGGCAGACGACGGGTCCCGGCGCGAACACCTCGCCGCGGCGTGCGTCGATCACGGGCGTGACGCCGGCGTAGGCGTCCAGCGTGGACGCACCCGCGACCGGCACGTCGAGCGAGAGCGCCAGCGACCGTGCGACCGCGAGCCCGATCCGGATGCTGGTGAAGCTCCCGGGCCCGCACCCGACGACGATCGCCTCGATCGCGGCCGGGTCGTCGACGAGGCCGTCCACGGCCGCGAGCAGGTCGCCCGAGCGAGCGGCGCGCGCTCGCCCGCCCGTCGAGGTCCCGCAGACCGCTCCGAACGAGGTGGCGGTGTCAAAAGCCAAGATCACTGTCGATCCTCACGCTCCTGTGCGACCGGTCGACATGACCGAGAGTAACGACGGCGCGCGCCTCGGGTAGCCAGTCACCGCCGTGCTCGGGCCATTCGACGAACGCGACGGTGCCGTCGAAGTACGGCTCCAGGTCGCCCCACTCCTCGGGGTCGAGGCCGGCGATCCGGTAGAGGTCGAGGTGCGCGACGGGTGTCGGCGCCTCGTAACGGTGGCCGATCGTGAAGGTCGGGCTCGAGACCGGCCCCGTGACGCCGAGCGCCCGCGCGGCACCGCGGACGAACGTCGTCTTGCCCGCGCCGAGCTCACCGGAGACCGCGACCACGTCACCGGCCTCCAGGCGCGAGGCCAGACGCGCGGCGAGGGCTTCCGTCTCCTCGGGAGACGCGGTCACCACCTCCATGGCGATGGAGGCTAGAAGAGGCCGAGCTGCTCTGGCTGGGCGAGGACGACCGGCTCGGGCTCCGGGGGCGGAGGCGGGGCGACCGCCTTCCCGAGCAGCTCGGGGATCCGGGCGAAGTCCTCCTGCAGCACCTGCAGCATCCGCGGCGTGTAGAGCGCTGCGGCGGGATGGAAGATCGGGTAGAGCGTCACCTCGTTCCCGCCGAGCACGACGTCCTGCGGCCGCCCGTGCACCTGCGTGATCCCGGCAGGACGACCGGAGAGGAGCTTCGTCGCGAAGTTGCCGAGCGTGCAGATCAGCTTCGGCTGGATCAGCTCGATCTTCTTCCAGAGGTGCGGCTCGCACGCCTGGATCTCGTCCGGCTGCGGGTCGCGGTTCCCCGGCGGCCGGCACATCAGCACGTTCGCGATGTAGACGTCCTCCCGCGAGAGCCCGATCTCGCTCAACAGCTTCGAGAGGAGCTGGCCGGCCGCGCCGACGAACGGCACGCCCTGCTTGTCCTCGTGGAAGCCCGGTGCCTCGCCGACGAACATCAGGTCGGCCGTGGGCGAGCCCGCGCCGAACACGACCTGCGTGCGGCCCTCGGCGAGCGCGCAGCGTGTGCAGTCCGCGACGGCGTCGCGGTAGGCGAGGAGCTCAGCAGCAGCCACAGCTACCGCCGCAGCAGCCGCCACCACCGAAGCTGGGCTGCCCGGAGGTGCCGTGCGCTGCGAACGACGTGCTGAACTGCTTCGCCACCTTGGCGTTTCCGCAATCGGGGCAGGTCGGGTCCGGCTCGGACATCCCGACGAGCTCCTCGAAGTGGGACTCACAGCTCATGCACACGTACTCGTAGATCGGCATCGGACAGGACCCTAGCACCGGGCATGGTGACGGCCCGCGCGGACGGCATGCTTGGAGCGGTGACACGCATACTCGTCTTCACCGCGAGTGTCGGCGAGGGGCACGAGGTGCCGGCCCGGGCGCTCGAGCGCGGCATCCTCGAGCGCGACGGGAGCGCCGAGGTGCACGTCGTCGATGCGCTCGACGCGCTCGGGCGAGCTGTGCACCGGGTCGCGGAGGAGGACTTCCGGCGCACGTTCGGCTCGGGCGGCGGCAGCCGGCGGTTCGAGCTCGAGCACCGCCTGTTCGCGCGCAACCCGGTCGGGCGGGTGCTCGGGCAGGCTGCGCTGCACCGGGCGACCCGCGGCCGTGTGGCGCGCGCCGTCGCGGACGTCGCTCCGGACGTGGTCGTCTCGACCTATCCGGCGCTGACCGACGTGCTCGGCTACCTCCGGCGCACGGGCCGCCTGCGCATCCCGGCCGTGGCGGCGGTCACCGACCTCTCGAGCCTCTGGTACTGGGCGAGCCCGGGCATCGACCTGCATCTGCTGACACATCCCGAGTCGGAGGCGGAAGTGCGGCGGCTCGCGGGCGCCACGCGCATCGCGGCCGTGCGCGGGCTGTACGACGAGCGCTTCCTCGAGCCGCACGACCCGGTGCAAGCACGGGCCGCGCTCGGCGTCGAGCCGCCGGTGGTCCTGGTGTCGGGCGGCGGCTGGGGCGTCGGCGACGTGGAGGGGGCCGCCCGCGTCGCGTCCGAGCAGGCGGCCACGCTCGTCCTGGCGGGCCGGAACGAGCGGCTGCTCGGCCTCGCCGGCGTCCGCTCGCTGCCCTTCGTCCGCGACATGCCCTCCGTGCTCGCAGCGGCCGACGTGCTCGTCCACTCGACCGCCGGGCTGACGATCCTGGAGGCGCTCCTGCTCGGCGTGCGGCCGATCTCGTACGGCTGGAGCGTGGCGCACGTCCGCGAGAACGAGCGGGCGTTCCGCCGCACGGGCCTCGCGCG